>Ga0209168_10000802_pt1 | contig 27615 bp, 20 predicted proteins | sample Coa_R1_FD_187156 | JGI IMG/M metagenome (GOLD analysis project Ga0209168, IMG submission 187156) | Surface soil microbial communities from Centralia Pennsylvania, which are recovering from an underground coalmine fire - Coalmine... | ecosystem: Environmental > Terrestrial > Soil > Unclassified ...
TCTTGTAAATGATATCGTCTATGATTCCGTATTCCTTAGCCTGTTGCGCGTTCATAATGAAATCGCGCTCGACATCTTTCTCCACTTTGTCCAGTTTCTGTCCACTATGTTTCGAAAGTAACTGGTTCGTTATCTCGCGCATCCGCAAAATCTCGCGCGCGTGGATGTCAATGTCTGTGGCTTGGCCGGAAAGCCCACCCATAGACGGCTGATGTATTAGAATCCGCGAATTCGGCAGTGCCAATCTCTTTTTGGGTTCGCCTGATGCCAAAAGTAACGCGGCCATAGATGCCGCTTGGCCAACGCACAGAGTCATGACATCGTTCTTCACGTACTGCATCGTGTCGTAAATCGCCATGCCCGCCGTAATCGAACCACCCGGTGAGTTGATGTAAAGCTGTATGTCTTTCTCTGGATCTTCTTGAGCCAGAAACAACATCTGGGCAATCACCAGGTTGGCGATGTTATCGTCAATCGGCGTGCCGATAAAGATAATGTTGTCGCGGAGCAGTCGGGAATAAATATCGTAGGCGCGTTCGCCCCGCCCGGTCTGCTCGATGACCATCGGAACGAGCATCATTTGTGCGTCGTTCTTATTCCAATCATTATTGTTCACGTTCACCTGCCACACTCCGCCCCAGCCTGACACTCACTGGGATGGGGAGGATTCGATAAGGTCTGCGTCTCTGGACTACGCAGACTGATGATACAGAAATTCGAGGGTCTTTTCGCTGCGGATTCTGTTCCGGATTCTATCGAGGCCCCCATCCTGTGTCAAACGAGAGCGGACCGCTTCCAGAGATTGTTTCGATTGAAGTGCAAGCGCTTCGACTTCGTGATTCAACTCGTCTTCGCTGACATCAATTTTTTCCAACTCCGCAATGCGATCCAGTAACAACGACGACTTTACGTCCTGCAACGCCTGATCGTGCTGCCCTGCGCGCAACCGCGGCAGGTCCATTTTCTTCATGTCTTCCATCTTCATGCCTTGCGCGGCCAGCGCGCGAAGCCCGCGCTCCAGGCGAAGATCGATTTGCCGTTCCACCAGCGACTCGGGCACTTCGAACTCATTCCGCCGCACGAGTTCTGCCACCAGCTTGTCCTTGGCTTCGCGCTCCGCAGTATGCTTGCGCTCTGCCTCCATGTTCTCGCGAATTTGTTTCCGCACGGCTTCGAGGTTTTCGAATTCGCCGAGCTCCTTCGCGAATGCATCGTTCAACTCCGGCAAGTTCTTCTGTTTGATTGCCTGAATCTTTACGGTGTAGATAAAAGTCTTGCCCGCAAGCCGCTTGTCGTTCGTGTCTTCCGGATATACAACCTCAAACTGGCGCTCGTCGCCTGCGCTCGCTCCGCGCAGATTGGCGGAGAATTCCGGGACAGTATTCTTCCCGCCGATCTCAATCAGAATTTCGTCCATGTGAACCGGCTGCGTCTTGTCGTCAGTGTCCTTCGGACGCCCGTTCATGGAAGCCTGCGCGAAGTCGCCGTCCGAAAGCGTGCTGCCTTCGACCGTCGTATAGGTCGCATGCTGCTCGCGACCGTTGTTCAGCGCCTCTTCTACATCCTCTTCTTTCACAGCAATCTCAGGATGATCGGCGCGCAACTCTTTGTAGCCTTCGACCTTGATCTCCGGCATGATCTCGAAGCTGGCCTTGAAGCGCAGCGGTTCGCCATCATGAATGTGCAGATCGGTCACGCGCGGCTGCGAGACCGGGACCATCCCCAGCTTCTCGGTTTCCTTGCGGAAGTAGCGCGGCACGAGCGCCTCGACCACGTCGCTCTTCAGATCTTCTTTAAAGCGCTGGCGGATGATCGTGGCCGGCACATGTCCGGTGCGGAAACCGGGCAGCCGGGCCACCTTCTGATATTTCGCGATGAGCGCTTCGGTTTCGCGGCTGACTTCTTCGGCGGGGATCTCAATGGAAATTTCGCGTTTCACGCCGTCTTGTTTGGTTTCAGTTGTTTCTGTAGGACTCACAATTTCCTTTAGCGGCGGTAGCTGGGTCTGTAACACGCCGTTCATCTGAGTTTAAAGAGAATAGGAGAGGAGCGTCAAACGGACGTGGGGGGAGAGATATACAGGGCGGGAAAATTCCTACACCTGCCCTCCGACCACGGAACTCAACGGTTTTGACTTTGGGGCCCGCCCGCGCGTGGGGCTCGTGCGCGAGAGAGGGGGCGCGAGAGGGAGGGGGTAGAAAACTCCCTGAACAAACGGTCAGATGTGAATTGGATTGAAAGAAACCGGAACATGAGTGAAATCGCTGATTTTGTCAGTCGATTTCGTCGGTCGACGCCTACGGTTGCGCTAATATCGACAGAAACGACCGATTTTCGAGAATGCTTCAAGGAACACGGCAATGGGCCAACGCTGGACATGTCGATTACGCACAGTTTTGTGGCTTGGTCTTGTTCTTTGCGTCTCCACGGTTCGTGCCGCCTCGCAGGATGTCAACTGGCAGCAAACAATGCCCGTCCAAAATCAGAATTATGATCCCCCTGGATGGAATCCCCCGAACACGGATTCAAAAATACACTCTCTCAACAGGGCGTTCCCCTGCGATTTGGCTGCGATCCTCACCCAGACCGGCAGAAGAGAGACAGAATTTGGCAACACTTTGGAAAAATTCACAGCGCAGGAGAGCATCGAATACAAGAGATTCGACCGTAGCGGCGAGCAGAAGGAAACTCAATCGGCTACTTTTGATTACACATTTGCTTTCGAGGATCGAGATGGCGGCACAGTTGCCGAAGAACATCGTGCACCAAACAAAGGAAGCCATGACTTCGCCGAAGCTGGGCACGACGTTGGTCAAGTGGCTTTAGCCCTCATTTTCGATCCGTCATTGCAGACCGATTATCAGATGACATGTGAAGGCGTGGACAACTGGCGAGGCCAGAAGTCATGGGTGGTTCGCTTCGAGCAGCGGAAAGACCGGCCCAGCCGGACGTTCCAGTTTAGGGACGGAAAAGGCACGTATCCTGCGATGCTGAAGGGGCGCGCATGGATCTCAAGCGATAGCTCGCAGATCCTGCATCTAGAGGCAAATCTTACGCAGGTGCCTACGGGGACGAGGCTCGAAGGAGGCGCGATGTCCGTTGATTATGGGGCAGTGCCAGTCGCGTCTGGGGAACTCACAATGTGGCTGCCTCAACGCGTTAGAACCTACTGGGACTTCAAAGATTCCCGTGCAATGCTCGTGCACTCGTTCAGCAAGTTCCAAGTATTCTTAGTTAAAACCAAGCTAACGCCGCAGTGAGATTAAAGACTTATATTTGAAATGTGGTCGAGTTTATCAAGCCACCGATAGGCGACTGACCCTCTGTTGAATACATTTCTTGACCACCTTCGCAAGGGCCCAACCGTAGAATCTAATTTTTCGATCCTGATTTGGAGGCAACATAACCGCGGCGGGCTTGGACCGTCAGACCATCACGATTCGCTTTCACTTTTAATTCATGATAGCGGCCATTAGGCTTCGCAACCGAAAATGTCAAAAGATATACAAACCTCGGCACCTCAGACAGCCGCGTGAGGCCCGCTTCCAAGTCGTTATGGCCATGAAAATACGTTCCTCCGGAACCATCGGCCAACGCAGCCATGACACCTTCGTTGGCGGTCATGGAAATTGGGCGATGTTGATCTTGGACCACTGAGGCAAGAGGCGAGCCAGCACTCCGTTGCGAGGATTCCAAATTAGTTGTGTAGAGGCCACGGGAGTCGATGGCGTTAATGGTTATATTGTTACGGGCCGCCACATCGAGAACTTGAGACGCCAGTTGCATGGCCTCCGGAGTCGGAGTGAGAAATCCGGGGGAAATGAGGATTAAAATCCGTTGCCCAGTCAAGGCACCCAGCTTGGTGATGACTAAACGGATGAAGCCAAATTCGGTCCGATAATTTTCCTGCCCCATGGCCCGGGCCCGCTGGGCAGCCTGCTCCACCATGACCTTGGCTGTCTGGACGGCCACTGGGTCGCCCCGCGGAAGTGCTGCACAGGTGATGGTGTCCTCGATGGCAGCTTGGAGGGTCATGTCGTCACCTTTTTCCAGAATCAGGTCAGCGTTGTAGTAGTCGACGTTGGGGCAGCCGTTCGGATTGTTCCGATAAATATTGTTCGGCTTCAGACTAAAAATGGTTTGCTGAAGCTTGGCACGGTCTCGGGTCAGGCCACTGTTGGTTCCGGAGGAGGACAGCACCGCAACTGTGTCCGACTCTGGCAGGGACTCTTCCAGTAATTTGCTGGCAGCCTTTTGTGCCAAGTTCAGATCACTGTCACTCAAATTGAGGTCGTCGAAAAGAAAAACCACGAACCGCTGTGCCGCAGTGGCTGGCGGAGCCTCCTTCGAGGAACCACTTGGGGCGACGGGGGAACCAGTGACTGCTTCTGCTGATTTTGTGCCATGTTCTATGACCGTGAACCCAGAAATGACTTGCTGCTTTCCATCATCGAGGACCTGGAAATTCTCTTTGGTTAGATTACCTACAGCATTGCCTTGGCCATCACGGACGACCACAGGAACTAGTACTTCATTTACGTTCGACTTGACGGTGAGCTTTGGAGGGGCTGTTTGTTGTTCTTGAGCCGCCAGTAGCGAGACAGCGCATAAGATCACGAGAAATTGCGACAACGCGGCAAGCCCCGCCATACGCACCGCAGCGTTCACCGAAAGGAGCCACCACCCGTCGATGCCAAAGTCTCTGCCCGCTCTACGTGGACGTAGCAGGTGCACAGGAGATTTTCGCCTCCATTCTGCTAGCTTAGCAGCACAGACTGCAGTATATTACCCGTCGCCGCCGACCGCTGGAGGGAACCAAGTTCAAATACTCGCAACTGGCTCGGCGGAGCTCTCAAAATGCCCCATTGCTATGAACACGAGAAATGTGAGTACCATCATCATGCCAAGGGCAACACTCACACTGGCGGGTGGCCCATCCTTTGCGGTTTTTGCAAAGGGTGGGGATTCCCGTGGCTGGGCGCGCCGAAGCTTTCTATTCGGACCTCGGGTCTGCCCGAACCCCAGTTGCTTCTGCCTTTGAGCGACAGGGTGGTGCACAGCAAAAATTCCTATGGCGCCTTCGCTTCAGAACCTGATCTTGCCCTGAATCTGGAAGAGTTTCTTGTCTACTGCAGCTTCGCGTACTCAGCCTTGGCTTGCCTCAGGACGGGAATGTCGGCATCCGCATTACTCCAGAGGCTCAGGAAATCTTTATACGCGGCGAGCGCTCGGACTCTTGCGGCGTCAGAATCCGCGCCTTGAGACGTTCTCGATTGCAACGCATTAGCGCGGGCGACGCCCAGATGCGCCAATGCCCCCGTCCAGCAATTCCACACGATGCCGCTATGGTCGAGAATCTTCTGGAATTCAGCGGCGGCAGCGGTGCCTTGTCCGTCGGCCAGGTATGCCTGTCCACGCACATAAGCCGGATAGAGGCAGGAAGTATTCACGACGAACAGAATTGCTCCCAACTCGATCGGCGCGGACCCCTGCAGAATATTCAACGCCGCCGCCGGATTCTTTTTGTCCAAGGCCAGTTGTGCCCGAATCGCAGGCAGCCAGAGGGATTGCATCTGAGTGTCGAGCGGAAAACGTTTTCCCAAATCCTGCGCCAAAGAATCCGCGCGTGCCGTGTCGGCAGCCAATGCGAACGCGAGCGCCGCTTCGCTCTCCACGCCCTGACTCGTGGGAACAAGGTCCAGAGCCTCCGCCGCGCTCTTCCGGGCTTGCACAGAATCACTGTAAGCGGCGTCCCGCTGGGCAGCAATCGCCAGAAATATTGCTCCGAGTTCTTTGCTGTCGCTGCGGATGGAGGACTCCACCGCCCGTTTGGTCAGTTCGCGCGCCTTGCCTTGATGGCCGGCGTACGCTTCGGTGTCGGAGGCGAGGGAAAGTCCATAGTTCTCAAAGTCGGGATTGGATGTGAACCACTTTTGCTGCTCCGCCATCGCGGCGGAGTCGGATGCGAGAAAAGCGAGGGCGTAGAGTGCGTCGTGCAGTCCGTAGTCATCCAGTTTTCTCGCCTGCGCCTCCTGAATAATCTGTCGGGCCTCGTCAAAGCGTTGCAAGGCGAGGGCGTAGTTTGCCAGATTCTCATACCACGTTACGCGACCCGGACGAATGCTCAAGCCCTTGCGCGTAATCTCGATTGCCTTTTCGTACTGCGCTTGGGCGGCATACACGGTGCCCAGATTGCCGTACGGTGCAGGTTCCCGCGGGTAGCTTTCGATCCCATCCAGATAGGTTTGCGCTGCTTTGTCCAATTCACCGGTCACGTTGGAGTAGTAGCTGGCCGTGATTGCCAACTTTTCGCGCTCGCTGGCATGTTCCCGCAACTGGAATGCCTTGGTGATGTACTCACTCGCGCGTCCTAACTCGCCGAGGCTGACGTAGTCTCCACCCGCGGCCCGGTAGCCCATGGCGAAATTCGGATCCAGTTGGATGGCGCGTTGATAATGAGGCAGGGATGCGGCCGTTCCTTTCGAGCTATCGGCCTCCTTGCCGAGGCTGAGCTCTTTCAGGGCGTCGAGCGACGAGGTCGTGGCCTGCTGCAGTGGGACATCAAACTTCTGCACCGTGGCCAGCGATTCCCCCAGCTCTCCGCGCAGCTTCGACGCCGCATCGCCCAGCGCGTCGAGCACCTTCTCCTTCGACGCGGCCGTGACCTGTTCCTCCGCCAGCAGGTCACCGCTCTGACAATTCACCGCCTTCAGTTCCAGCACATACTTGCTTCCCAAACTGCCAATCGCCCCGGCAATGTAGGCTTTACTGTCTGCCCGCTGGCATATTTCGCGCGCCACCGGCGCTGTGAGTTTGGTGTCGGCGGTACGCGTCATCTGCTTCAGTGTCCGGGCGATGTCGCCGTCGGAAAGCACATTCAGGAAGGGTGATTGCCGCAGAGAAACGTTGAGCGCCGTCTTCAGAGTGTCGTCAAAAATTGCATCGCCGGTGCTGTTGGCAAAGTCGGCGAGCACGACCGTGTCTTTGTCGGTGAGTCTCGGGGTCTGCCGCGAGCGCCAGTAAAGCCCAGCTGCAATGACTAGAACCAACACCACCGCGGCGGCTATGTAGCCGCCGAGCTTCGCTCGGCCTGAACGGCCGAGGGCGGCCGTTCCCACATGATCCGTTCTCACCTGATCTGTTCTTACACGATCTGTGACCGAAGGTGGCGCGGGGACGTCCGCCTTCGATTGACTGGCCGAGGAGGTTTCCGCTCTTGGTTCGTCGGTGACGCCAGCTCGCCCCGACTCGGTGTCTCGCTTCAGCCGTTGCAAATCCGTTCGCATATCAGCGGCGTGCTGGTAGCGAAGGTTGCGGTCTTTCTCCAATGCCTTGTTGATGATCCGCTCCAGATCGGGCGGAATATTGCGATTGAAACGAATCGGCGCCGGTGGTGCAGAATCGAGGATTGCTTTGAAGATCACTCCCGAACTTTCGCCATGAAAGGGCAGGGCGCCGGTCGCCATCTCATACAGCACAGCACCGAAGGAAAATAGATCGCTGCGCGCATCCAGCTCTTTCGCCCGCACCTGTTCCGGCGACATGTAAGCGACCGTTCCAACCATCATGCCCGGACTGGTCAGGTGCTCCTCTCCCGCCGAGCCTGTCTGCGTGTTGAGAGCTGCAATCCTGCTCGAAGAAATGCTTGCAGGGCTGACTTTCGCCAGCCCGAAGTCGAGAATCTTGGCGTGTCCGCGCTTGGTGACAAAGATGTTGGCCGGCTTGATGTCGCGATGAATAATGCCTTCGGAGTGCGCCGCATCCAGTGCGTCGGCGATCTCAATGGCCAACGACAGAAGCAATTCGCTTTCAATGGGGCGTCCGCCGATGCGATGTTTCAGCGTCAGGCCATCCAGAAACTCCATCGCAATGAACGCCCGCCCTTCATGCTTTCCGATTTCGTGAATGGTACAGATGTTGGGATGGCTGAGGGCCGACGCCGCACGCGCCTCGCGCCGAAAACGTTCCAGGGCCTGGGGATCTTGAGCTAGATTTTCCGGAAGAAATTTGAGGGCGACGAAGCGGCCAAGCTCGGTGTCCTCAGCCTTGTAGACCACACCCATTCCACCGCCCCCGAGCATCTCCACGATGCGGTAGTGCGAGATGGTCTGGCCGATCATGGGCTGAAATCTTAGGGCTAGAGATACTGCAAGTCAATGAAGGCGAGGCGGTTTCGGTCGTTCCCACCGAGTGGTTGGCGAAACATACCGATCTCTGATCATGTCGGCTGCGTCACCCGATTCTGTGCACATTTCTGTATTGCACGCAGAGAAGAGTGCCGCTTCGCCTCTTGCGGTTTCAAGCTGGCGCTCTTACCCATCGATAACATCCGACTTCCTACAGGAAACACTGTACGCCCAACCTTACGAGTGCTCGTGGATAATAAACCACTGCCTTACCTGTTTTCCGGTGTTCTCGAAGCCAGATTCTCATGAGCAAGCGGTCCTCAGCATAGAAAGGATTCAGCAGGAGATGGGTGCTGTCCAGATTCTGATTGCCGACGACCACGAGCTTTTTCGGCGTACAGTCCGTTCTTTCATCGAGTCGCACTCCAACTGGCGTGTCTGCGGTGAAGCGGGGGACGGAATCGAGGCAGTCGAGAAGGCGAAACGGCTGCATCCTGACCTCGTGCTTATGGACATCAATATGCCTCGCATGGACGGGCTAGAGGCGACCCGCATCATTCGACGCGAACTCCCGGAATGCAATGTGATTGTTGTGACACAGAATCACGCCAGCATCGCTCGTCAGCAAGCGGCCGCCGTCAATGCGCATGCATACGTTACGAAATCCGATCTCACCAAGGACTTGCCTGTCGCGATCGACAGCGTATTCGGCAACCGAAACTTGAAACCGCCTCTGGTGGTAGGGGACGAACCGGCCCTCACCGAGGAATGGTTGCGCGGCGGCGGGGCTTTGGGACGTTTGGTCCATGAGTTCGATTGGTCGAAGACTCCTCTGGGCTCGATCGAGGACTGGTCGCCAAGCCTCAGAACTGTCGTTCGCGTCCTGCTGACTTCCCGATTTGCGATGTGGATGAGCTGGGGGCCCGAACTCACTTTTCTGTACAACGATGCTTACGCCCGGATGACCCTTGGCAAGAAACATCCGTGGGCATTGGGAAGACCGTCGCAGGAAGTTTGGGAAGAAATCTGGGTTGATATTGGCCCTCGCATTGAAAAAGTATTGCAGAGTGGCGAGGCGACGTGGGATGAGGCGCTCCTATTATTCCTGGAGCGGAGCGGATACCGCGAAGAGACCTATCACACCTTTTCCTATAGTCCATTGTTTGGGGACGATGGCCGAACGACTGGCCATCTTTGCGTGGTCACGGAGGAGACGGATCGGGTCATTGGCGAACGCCGGCTGAACACTCTGCGTTCGCTCTCTGCGGAATTGAACAAAGCGATTACCGAGGAGGACGTCGTTGCCTCGGTGAGCCGTTGCCTGGGTGAGAACCAGAAAGATTTGCCGTTCACCCTTACGTATCTGTTCACGGAAGACGGCAAACACGCTCGCCTGGCCTGTCGAACCGGTATCTCAGCGGGTCACCTTGCTGCGCCTGAATCAATCGAGTTCCAGGGAGACCACCTCTGGCCGGTCGGGGAACTGCTTGGAGGAAAAGATTCGGTAGTGGTGGAGGATTTGTCGGCGCGATTCGATTCGCTTCCGTTCGGCTTTTGGGATAAGTCTCCATGGCGAGCCCTTTTGCTCCCCATCACGAATCAAGCACAAACTGCTCCTGCTGGCGCGCTCATTACCGCCCTGAACCCGTACCGTCCGCTCGATGTCAGTTATGCCGGCTTCCTCAGTCTGATTGCTGGTCAAGTCGCGGCGAGTATCGCGAATGCACGCGCCTATGAGGCAGAAAGAAAACGTGCGGAGGCGCTTGCCGAAGTCGACCGCGCCAAGACTGCCTTCTTCAGTAACGTGAGCCACGAATTTCGCACTCCCCTCACGTTGATGCTTGGGCCATTACAGGATTTGCTGGCGCGAAGTCAAACTCACCTGACACCTACCGCAAAAGAACAGATCGAATTGGCAAATCGCAACGGCGCGCGGCTGCTGCGGCTGGTGAATACCTTGTTGGACTTCTCTCGCATCGAAGCCGGCCGTGTTCAGGCCGTTTATCAAGCCACCGACTTGGCAGGCTTTACCTCGGAGTTGGCGAGTGTGTTCCGGTCCGCCACTGAGAAAGCTGGTCTGCGCCTGGTGGTGGATTGCCCCAACCTCGGGGAGCCCGTCTATGTTGATCGCGACATGTGGGAGAAGATTGTTCTGAATCTCATCTCCAACGCTTTCAAATTCACCTTCGAGGGAGAAATCCGCGTCGGCATAAATCGGGTTGGCGACTTTGCAGAGCTCAGAGTTCAAGATACGGGAGTAGGCATACCTCCGGAAGCAATCCCTCGACTCTTCGAGCGGTTTCATCGAGTGCCTAACACCCGCAGCCGCACGCATGAAGGAACAGGCATCGGCTTGGCTTTGGTGCAGGAATTGGTCAAGCTGCATGGCGGATTCATTCGGGTCGAAAGTACGTTCGAACGCGGCAGCACTTTCGTCGTCAGCATACCCTTTGGGCAGAACCATCTGGCGTCGGGTCAACTGGGCGGCGCCCGCAGCTTAACCTCGACGGCGGTGGGTGCAAAGCCGTTTGTCGAAGAGGCGTTGAGGTGGCTTCCTGACTCTTCGAACGATGGAGAAGAAATTCTTAGCCATGAGTTGATGCCGGTTCCATGCCCACCTACTTCAGAAGCGGGCGCTCGTTTGCGCATCCTTATTGCTGACGATAATTCCGACATGCGCCAGTACCTGGCCCGTCTGCTGGCAGAGCAATACGAAATTGAAACTGTTCCCGATGGAAAAGCTGCCATTGAGGCCGCGCGGGCGCGTCCGCCGAACCTCATCTTGAGCGATGTGATGATGCCTGTGCTGGATGGCTTCCAGTTACTGCAGGCAATTCGCGAAGATGAGCGCACGCGAAGAATTCCCGTGGTGCTCCTTTCCGCACGGGCCGGAGAAGAATCGAGAGTGGAGGGCATGCACGCGGGTGCGGATGACTACCTGATAAAACCTTTTTCGGCGCGGGAACTGCTTGCCCGCATTAGCGCCCGGCTGGAAATTGCGCGTCTGCAGGGCGAAGGGGAACAGCAATATCGTGAACTCGCAGAGTCCTTGGAAATACAGGTGCGTGCGCGAACCGAACAACTGGAGCAACGAACAGCCGAATTAGTGAAGCAATCGGAAGACATCCGAAATCTCTCAGCGCAGCTGCTCCAGATTCAGGACGAAGAACGCCGACATATTGCACGCGAATTACACGACAGCGCAGGGCAGACCTTAGCGGTCTTAAGCATGAACCTGGCGAAGCTAACGGAACAAGCAAAAACAATAGCCTCTGATATTGCTCCTCAAGCCGAAACATCGCAAAACCTCGTCCAACAGTTGCAGCAAGAGATTCGCACGGCATCCTACCTCTTGCATCCACCTCTGCTCGACGAAAATGGCCTGGCTTCGGCTCTGGGATGGTACACACAGGGACTCAAGGAACGCACGGGGTTGAATATTGAATTGAACGTTCCCAAGAACTTCGGACGGATTCAGAAGGACATCGAGTTGGTAGTCTTTCGCGTGGTGCAGGAATGCTTGACGAACATTCACCGTCACTCGGGAAGCAAAACTGCCACGATCCGTCTCACTCGCGACGCAGACGTCGTCGTCTTGGAAGTTCGCGATGAAGGGAGAGGCATCTCACCGGAAAAATTGGCACAGATCCAGTCCGGAGGTTCTGGGGTCGGAATACGGGGAATGCGAGAACGCATCGCCCAATTCTCCGGGACAATGAGAATCGAGTCCAACAGTTCCGGAACCGGAATCTACGTGGCAATTCCCATCGCGAAAACCGCGTTACAGGACGAAGTGCATCAACCCGAGTCAGCCGTGTCGTAGTTTGGCGCGTATCTGTTCATCGAAGAACAAATTTATCTGGCTGCCCCCCTTCCGGCGCAGTTTGCAGGGAAGGCGGGAAGATGGGCTGGCCCACTCAAACCCGAGTTCGGGTTGAGTGGGCTTTCGACAGCCAAATCCCATCATGGCGTCCAACCTTAACCACGCATCCTCGGCTGTGCGGTGCCGCCGAACGCAGCCTTCGACCTTGTGCTCAGCCGCTATGGTTCACTTCTGCGCTGAAAGTTTTCTGCTCCGTTTCGCCGGTACGGTGCTAACCTGCTTCGTCGTCGGTCTCCTTGTTTATCAATCTGCTGCTTCGAGCAGATTGATAACCCAAGAGCGTACAGCATCCGGGCCGGAGACCGGCCATCTCATCCCATCGACTCTTATGACCATGAATCAGGTGGGGAAACGAAATGAAAATCTTCGAGCGTTTCTCCTCTCGCAAACCCGTGCTAAGTACAGAGTACGAAATCGCATCTCGGACTGAAGAGCGCCGCTCGTTTGCTGAGCCTCTTTTGACGCAGGACCAGGCGCGAGCCATCGCTGTCGATGCCTACATCTACTTTTACCCGCTTATCTCGATGGACCTGACTCGGAGGCAATCCATCAACGTCGACATGCCACTGTTGGGCAAAGGTCCAATGAATAGATTCGTCAATGCTCTGGCCTATCCGCCTGCGGATTTCAGGACGGTCGTACGCTCGAACTTCGATACTCTCTATTCAATCGCGTGGCTCGACCTCACCCAGGAGCCACAAGTCGTTTCCACGCCCGACACGGCTGGCCGCTATTATCTCCTTCCAATGCTGGACATGTGGACGGATGTCTTCGCATCCCCGGGTTCGCGCACGACAGGTACTCAGCCGGGCAATTTCCTCGTCACCCCGCCAGGTTGGTGTGGAAATGTCCTCGAGAGGTTTATTCGCATTGTTGCGCCAACCCCATATGTATGGGTTATCGGTCGCATCAAGACGGACGGCCCGCACGAATTCGCCGCCGTTCACAAGATCCAGGCGGGGCTGAAAATCACACCACTCTCTCAATGGGGCAAACCACTCAGGCCTGTCGAGACGAAGACTGATCCGACCGTTGACATGAAGACGCCCCCCAAGGTGCAGGTTGACACCATGGCGGCTGCAGCCTATTTTGCCTACGCTGCCGAGTTGCTCAAACTTCACGCTCCTCATCTCACCGATCAGCCCATCATCGCGCAGATGAAATTGATTGGAATCGAACCGGGCAAGCCCTTTGACCTTTCCAGACTGCATCCGACTCTCCGCAAGGCGGTGGAAGCGGCACCCGCAGAGGCTCAGCAGCTCATGGCGTCGAAAGTGCCCACCATCACTCGGGTCGCCAACAACTGGCTCATAAGCACCGACACCATCGGCGTGTACGGGAACTTTTATCTGAAACGCGCAATCGTATCTCAGCTCGGGCTGGGTGCGAATCTGCCGGAAGATGCCATCTATCCTTACAATCTTGGCGACGAAAAGGGTAAGCCGCTCGACGGGGCGAACCGCTACGCGATTCACTTCGAGAAGGGAACCACCCCCCCAGTCAATGCGTTCTGGTCCATCACGCTCTACGACGCCGATGGCTTTCCCGTCGCTAACGTCCTGAACCGTTTCGCGGTGAGCAGCTGGATGCCGTTCAAGTACAACCCAGACGGCTCGCTCGACCTCTATTTTCAGAGCGACAGTCCAGGCAAGGACAACGAGGTGAACTGGCTTCCCGCTCCGCATGGGCCATTTACCCTGATGTTGCGGCTCTTCGCGCCGCAATCCGATGTGCTGACAGGCAAGTGGAATCCGCCTCCGGTTAGGAAACTAGAGGTTAGGTGACGGTCAGCAGGGCTGCCCACTCAATCCAGGCTTTGGATTGAGTGCCATTTTCACACTCGACTTACGATCATCCTTATTGCAACGTCACAAGAACCTGGATTACACCTTTACCGTTCCTAAACGGTTGCATAGCCTTACCCACGACTGCACCCAACATCTTTCTTCGATCGGTACCTTTCATTGCATAGCCAGGTGTTGAGGACGCCACAAGCAAATCTCCCGGGCTGATCGGTCCATTTTCCGCCGAGATTTTGCAAGGAACGATCCCAACTACGGCGAGCGGTACCTCCTCTTGAAATGCGCCTGCATCCATTTTGTGAGTAGAAGCGAGCACACCGGGCTTTGTGGAGTAAATACCCGCAACGAGTGTTGAATAAGGGTGGGACGCTAAGGTCAACCGCCTGTCAGATGCAGGGTCAACGGCCAGCAAATCTGCGGGTTCGTATCGACCTTTTGATCCAGCTACAGAAACTGATTCGGCGAAATCAGCCCCGCCAGTCTGCGTTCCACCGTCAAAGAATCCCTTTCCGGTGCCGTCAACCCGGAAGACGTTTGTTGTGGGGCTCACTTGGCCAATAATGATGTTCCCACTTGCGTAATTCCTGAACAGGGCCACAACGGCCAATGAGCTGTGGGTCTCTGCGTAGATCCCCTGTGCGGTCCCGGTCGTCGTTGTGGAAGCACCTGTAAGAGCGGAACCTCCGCCCGGATCATCGCTGTCATTCACACCTACCACAGCACCACCCACACCGGTTTTCGAAAGAGCTTCGCCGTAAACGGCAGCTGCAGCCGGTCCGGAGCTATAGAACTGGCCACCGGCAGCACTCCCCGAGGCAAGCGTGGCAATCCCGAAGACCCCGGCTCCATTCGGGGCGTCTGTCTGCCCAAAAACGCCATTCCCCGTCCCTGTTGTCGCCGTTGCATGGGCGTAGACACCCGATGCGCCGCCAGAACTGTCAGTCTGGCCGATAACGCCGGCACTTGTGTTCCCAGTGGTTGCCGTTGCATGGCCGAAAATACCTATGCCAGTGGTTGAGTTGGAAACGCCCAAAATGGAAGTTGCGGTTCCCGTCACCTGAATGCCCCCTGGAACCTCAGTGATATCCGAATTCGCGATACTCGTAGAGCCCGACCAGACTGCGATTTTCCCCCTTGTGCCGCTACCCTTCACCTGTGCAACCGCGATTGTCGTAGTTGCGACTAATGTCAGCACAGCAATACCTACTAGCCTTCGGAATTTCATTTTGGCCTCCTGTCGACTTGAGATTTTGCGACGACTTCGCCCTGGATATTCTTGGCCGGAATCTTCTTTTTGCTCAAAAGCGCGCTGATCATACACCCGTCCTGATTTTCGCCGCCACTATGAATCAATTTTCATACGGATCGCCCCCGACACTTCGAGATCCCAAGGACCCTGAATCAGACGAGCCGTTCCCCAGCTCCCAAAGCAATGCAGGGCATACTGATCTCCCTGAATTCTTTTTCCACAGCTATCCACCAAAGAAATCCATTTCGTGTGACGAACGACCTTGACCGAGCCTGCAGACAGCTCACAATGGCAACGTGCCTATTGCACCGCAGACGACCGATCAGGATGCAGACAGTGACAACAATCCGGGCCAGCTAATTCTGTACTCGGGAAGATTTTGCGTATAAGTCTCTCTTTGACAAGATTTTGCAGGTAATAGCGACGAGTTTAACCTCGCAAATGCTTTGATTTCAATGTATTGCGGGAATTCAGCAGAAGATGATCCGGCCGCGCCAGCGTTAAAATACGCAATAACCCGTTATTTTTCAAGATTTTACGATTAAATCATTCAGAATCAATATTTTGCGGTCCAAATGGACACCATCTTTTCCGTAAGTTACTTCGAATCAATAATTTGAGTAGACCCTCGAAAAATGTTGAACACTGTTATTTCACGTAATATGAACCAGCTAACTGGCGCTGCAGCGAACCATGCTGCATCCAAGGATAGAGAACATCTCCATGGGGCGAGGGTGCATTGCTTCTTCAAGTTGTGCGGTGGTTCAAGCCATTCCTGATCACGAGTCTTGTCTTTTTCATCACTGCCGGCGCGGCGTCCTCAAAGGCCCTTGCCCAGGAAATTTCCATCTCGCACGCTCTCCCAGATGCTCCCGAACCTTCCCAGATCACGAATTCCTCGCAACTCGATGACTCACAGCAGACAGCGACCGGGACTCTCTCGGGGACCGTGCTCGATAGCAATGGCGACGTTCTGGTGGGGGCACGCGTTACGTTGACAGATCCCTCGGGTTCTGTGATTCGGACCGCAGACTCGGGCGGAGATGGCCAGTTTGTGTTCTCAGGCTTGCCGGCAAATGTTTTTACGGTGACCGTTTCTGCTCCCGGGATGAGCACCTTCACCTCATTGCAGATTGCCCTGCATTCTGCCGAGAACCATATTCTGCCCACGGTGACTCTCGCCGTTTCCGGCGGGACCACCAGCGTGACGGTGAATGGAAACAAGAAGGAATTGTCGGAGCAGCAGGAGCACATTGCGGTACAGCAGCGCATAGTCGGAGTCATCCCGAACTTTTACAGCGCCTATGATTGGAACGCGCCGCCCATGCTAGCAAAACAAAAGTTTCAGGTGAGCGTTCGTTCGATCATCGATCCGGTTTCGTTCCTCTCCGTGGCGGGACTTGCCGGAGCGGAGCAATATCAGAATGTCTTCCCAGCCTATGGCAGCGGATTCGAAGGATACGCCAAGCGCTATGGTGCTGCCATGGCGAATCATGTCTCCGGTGATCTGCTGGGCCGAGCCGTTTTCCCATCCATCTTTCATCAGGACCCGCGCTACTTCTACAAGGGGAAGGGCAGCATAAAGTCGCGCGCCTTTTATGCGATTTCTGCCGCAGTGATCGCGAGGGGAGACAACGGCCGGTGGCAGCCGAATTACTCGCGCGTGCTCGGCAACTTCTCAGCCGCAGCCATTTCCGAACTTTATTACCCGGCTGCCGATCGCGGAGGTTCGTTAGTCGTGACCAACGGTTTGGGAGGGATTGGTGTGGACGCGGTTGCCAATCTGATCCGCGAATTCTTTTTGAAAGGCATCACCTCTCACGTTTCGAAAGACGCGAACGGTGAACCATAGGCCCCGGCAAGCAGCGATGAAATCGAGTTGTTCTTGCCGATGTGATGTAATCACTTTCGTGGACTGGTTCACTATCCTCAACAACGAAGTCGTCGCTTGCACGCGCTGTCCGCGGCTGGTCGAATATCGCGAGACCGTCGCGCGTGAGAAGCGGCGGGCTTATCGCGACTGGGACTACTGGGGTAAGCCGGTGCCCGGATTCGGCGATCCCGCTGCGCGCGTGCTGATCATGGGATTGGCTCCGGGGGCGCACGGATCGAATCGCACCGGACGTCCTTTTACCGGGGACTCGTCGGGCAACTTCATGTATCCGGTGTTGTACGAGACGGGATTCGCCAATCAGCCGACGGCGACCGATCGCAATGACGGGCTGAAGTTGAATGATCTCTATATCACCGCCGCCGTACGCTGTGCGCCTCCCGATAATAAACCTCTACCGGCCGAACTGGCCGAGTGCTCCGTTTTTCTCGACCGCGAGCTAGCGGGATTGAAGCGTGTGAAAGTTGTAGTTGCGCTGGGCAAGATCGGATTCGATGCGTATCTGAATTACTTGAAGCGGCTCGGAATGTTACCGAGTCGCAAGCCTTACCTCTTCAAACATGCCGCGCATTACCAGATGCCCGACGGTAAGGTGTTGCTGGCGTCCTATCATCCGTCGAACCAGAACACGCAGACAGGAAAGCTGACGCGCGAAATGTTCGTGAAAATATTCAAGCAGGCGGCAAAACTTGCCGATAAGTGAGTGAAGCGCCGCGCGGGCGGATCGTGGAACCTTTTCCCTCGATGGGATCACAGCGATGCAGCCAGGTTACGATCCGGGGCGGCGCTTTGTAGATGATGTGTGGCGCGGGCGCCCACGCCCGCGTACCATTTGCCGCAGTTCATTTCAACTTCGTGACCGTCACCTCGAGTTGAAACTGGCGTTTGGAGTTGGGGTCATCCATGCTGCCAATGAGAATTGGCTTGCCCACAACCAACAATGTACTGCCCGAGAGCTTGATCTGCCGAACGATGGGGAGTGCTCCTGTCCCATGTTCGGAATCGCTGTTGGTATCAAGGTTGCTGACTTCACTGCGCACAACTAATACATATTCATCGCCGTGCTCCCGCAACTGAGCCCAGATGTTCGTGCCCACATCCAGATATTGGTACTGCACTTGAGCCGGGGCAGAGGTACTGGGGGTGGAGGTGGAAGCTACGGGAACCCGCGTCCCAATTTTGATCTCATTCGATTCTCCGGCGGTCAGATTCATGGAGTAGTGCCGTGTGTTCAAGATTTTTCCGTCCGTCAGTTCGTTGAAGGAAAAATCCAGCCGATAGGGCTGCACTGGTTGGAATTTTGCGGTTTGTGCCGGTGCCTCTTTTTTGGAATCATCCTGGGCCCGCGCCGTGTACTGGCCACAGCAGAGTCCGATGGAAACTACGGCGACAAATATTGCAATCGTTCTTCGCATAATTGGCTCACCTTTCTAGTTGAATGGAATCGGAAGTCCGTGTTTCTGATCCGGCGTTGTTCATTTCTTTCTGTGTCTCGAGCTCAAATTCTTCTTGTGCCTGCGCGACGAGCCGAGCCTCTTTCGGGAAACTCTTCACGTACTGGGCAAGGGCAATTTCTTCCGTGCTCAGTGGCTGCGGGGACGGAAACTGGTCGAGTCTCAGCTCAGCCGCTACGGCCGGTCTTGCTGCCTGTGTGACCGGTCTGCGAATCGGTCTATGCTCGGGTTGTACGATCGCTGTGGACCTCTTGATCTCCGGTCTTTTCGGAGGCTGAACTGGAACCTGCAGGTTGGTCGGCAGTTGTTTCGTAATCACCGGCAAAGTCTTTGCGTTCCTCACGGTCATCGTAATGCAGATGAGCGCAACGGCTACCACAGCCGCTGCGACTCCCCAATGCCACCAGGCTCGCGAGGGGGTGTGGACTTGTCCGGAGCGCAGGTTTGCCAAAATCCGCTCTTCCAGCCCAACCCGCGGCTCGACTGCCGAATATTGAGCGAGTGCTGCGTCCATCGAACGATCGAGATCGTCGGGACGTCCTGTCTCGAAAGTTTTCTCTGTTTGTGGCATGTGATTCATCATGACGACCTGCCTGCTTGCTGCGACAACTTTTCTCGCAAAATCTGGCGAGCGCGAAAGACACGCGAGCGCACGGCGGCTTCCTTAATTTGCAAAGTGGCGGCGACTTCCCGCGGAGACATCTCTTCAATGGTGGAGAGGACTAACGGCTCGCGCAGCTTTGCAGGTAGAGCGGAGATCAGTTTCTCCAGCGCTGCTCTGACTTGCGTCTCCTGCAAAGTTTCGTCCGCAAGTGTTTCCGCAGAGGCGACCTCGACGAGCGGCTTCTCCGGATCTTCCAGCGGAATTTCCCGCGTCCGCCCTCGCTGCCGGCTCCGGTCGACCGCGATTCTCCACGCGATACGAGCCAGCCAAGCTTTCGGGTTTTCGACGTCCGGCAATTTCGAGCTGTAACGCAACACACGCATGAACGTTTCCTGAGTGGCATCTTCGGCGTCATGATGGCTGCGGAGAACCGCATAGGCGATGCGATAGACGAGGTGTGAATGCTCCCGGACGAGAGCTTCGAGGGCTTCATCTCCTCGCGCCACGCGGTCGTTCTCGCCATTGCTGCGGTCGATTGCGGCTGTCCCGTTCAGAATGGCCTCTCCCGTCACCACTCGTCTGCCCTCAAACATGAAGACCGCCTGCCAGCCGGATTTGTTCAGGAATTTCTGTAGGGAGAACGAGAGCAGCGGAGATGCTTGCGGACAATCATGGCCAGGGGCTACGGATCAGGAGTCAGGAGTTGGTACAAGTGGACGTGGCCAGTGAGTCGCGAGCAGAGAAGTTGCCATCGCCGGGCAATTGGCGGGTGGCGTAGGCGAGTGCGATGACGCGGCCTGAACAATGACCACTGATCCCTGGTCCCTGGTCAGATTCCTACAAACACCGGTTCCGCCTCCAGCTTCACGCCCCAGATTTCTTCGACCCGTTGCTGGATTTGATCCTTCAGGGCGAGGACTTCGTCGGCGGTGCCGTCGCCACGATTCACGATCGCGAGCGCGTGTTTGCTGGAAATACCGACGTGGCCGAAGCCATATCCGCGGGCAAATCCAGAATGTTCGACCAGCCATGCAGCGGAGACTTTGTGACTCTTCGCCAGCGCGGGATAGCTTGGGATCGCCAGATTCTTGGCTTCGGCCCGCTTGCGCAGGTCTTCATGTTGCGCTTCGGAAAGCACGGGATTTTTGAAAAATGATCCGGCACTGCGTGAATCGGGATCGCCTTCGACAATCAGCATGCCTTTGCGTGCGCGTATTTGCTTCACGGCCTCGCGAGTCTCCGCGAGGGTTGGTAAAGTTTCGCGTCCCGCGAAGTAGTGTTTCAGGTCGGCATACTCCATATGAGGCTGGCCGCCCGGTATGAGCGCGTAGGTGACGCGCAGAATGATGAAGCGTCCCCGCTCGCTTGTATTGAAGATGCTCGAGCGATACGCGAATCCGCAAGCTTCGCGGCAAAGCTCGCGAATCTGCCGCTGCTTGCAATCGAAAACCTCGACATTCTCGATGGTTTCTGAAACTTCCTGACCGTAGGCTCCAACATTCTGAACGGGAGTGCCGCCAGTGCTGCCAGGAATTCCGCTCAGGCATTCGACTCCGGCGCAATGTGCTGCGACTGCGTGTGACACGAAACGATCCCAGGGTTCACCCGCTCCCACATCAAACATGCCTTTGCCGTCCTGGTCCGGGCCGTGCTCAATGCCTGAGACTGCGATTTTGAGGACAAGCCCGGGCCAGCCGGCATCGGCGACGACAAGATTGCTGCCACCGCCGAGCACAAACAGCGGCAGATCCCGCGATGCAGCGAAGATGACGGCTTCAGCCACTTCGGTCGACGTGCGGGCTTCGACGAAGAATTGCGCCGGACCTCCGATGCGGAAGGTTGTCAGGGGAGCAAGAGGAACGTGTTCCTGCAGCAGCATGGCTCGCTTTCAATATACACAGAGGAAGGTTCGTCGAATGTGAAACGACGCCGCCTCACGATACAATGGAAGTAATCCGACTGAAGGGGTTCTAAAAATCATGCCGATGTATCCGGAAATTATGGTGATACCCATGCGCGAAGAATTGACGCGGGTGGGAATCGAGGAACTGCGCCAGCCTGATCAGGTCGATCGGGCTCTGAAGAGTCGTCCGGGGACGGCCATGGTTGTCGTGAACTCGATTTGTGGGTGCGCGGCGGGCCGAATGCGTCCCGCAGTTCGTATGGCGATGCAGAATTCGGTTCGGCCGGAGCGCGCATATTCGGTTTTTGCTGGACAGGACACCGAAGCCACCGAACGCGCTCGCAGCTACTTTACGGGCCAAGCACCGTCATCTCCGTCGATTGCCATTCTGCGCGACGGAGAACTCGTCTACATGATGCCGCGACGTGACATTGAATCTCGGGAAGCACCTGCCATCGCGGCCGATCTGAAGGCCGCGTTCGACCGGCTTTGCGCGAAGCCAGCTCAGGTCCGATAGCCGTTGTCATTCCTGTGCGCGAAAGCGCGAGGAACCCGCGCTTGTGTCCGCAGCGGCACAGCGTCGGAGTGAGATGCTTGGACTACTTCCTGCTAGCCATGAAGGTCTTCACGACGATCGCATTGGGCTGTGATCCCACGGGGATCAACGTCAGCAGAGAGTACTCCGAAGTCTCCAATGTCCGATGCGGCTTGCGTTTTTGGATGACGGTCACATCGCCCGACTCAGTGTCCAAGACCAGCAGATAATTCTGATCGGGCGTCAGGGCCAGGCCATCCGGATGGCTCCCGACGTTTAGTGTGGGCAGGCGGCGGCCCATATCGATGTCGTAGACCGCGACACTATTCGATCCGAAATTTGAGACGTAGAGCCGCGAGTTGTCGAGCGTGACCACGCCGCGTGAAGGATGCTGGCCAATCTCCTGGCTGCTGCCCACCTCGTCGTTGCCGGTTTCGATGACCGAGATGCTGTCGGAATCGAAGTTGCACACGATCAACTCACCGCCGTCGGGCTTGAGTGTGAGGCTGACGGGTGTGCGTCCGACATCGATCAATGCGAGCACGCGGTCCTCTTTGGGTGTAGGGCCAGCACTTTTGAGCTGGATCGATGCGACCTGATTCGAGCCCGAGCATGAGACGAAAGCTTTACGCGAATCGGGCAGGATGGCGACGTCTTCGGGATGCTGGCAGACTGGAAGCGTCGCACGCACACGCAGCGACCTTGCGTCGATGATGGAGACGCTATTGTCGTTGCGGTTGGAAACTACCACGGTCTCGCCATCGGGAGAGACGCGCGCCATGCCCGGTGACGTGCCCACGCGAATGTTGGCAATCGCTGAGCGTCTTTCAAGATCGATCACGCTGACCGTTGACGATCCGGAATTGGCGACATAGCCTCGTTTGCCATCGGCCGAGATGTCGATGAAGTAGGGACCGCCTTGCACGCCGATCGTCGCCACAACGGTGTTCGTTTCTGCCTGGATGACGCTGACGCTGCTCGATCCGGAATTCACCACGTAGATTTCGTTTTTCTTGCCATTGGCGGCGATGCCCGTCGGCTCACTGCCCACGCGAAGCGTCTTGGCGAGCGCGAACGTGCGCAGATCGATGACGCTGACCGTGTTGCTCTTGCCATTCGTGACGTAGGCGTACTCGCGAAATGCGGGGCTGTAATCCGCAAGGGATTGTTCACGGAAATACCACCATCCCAGGCCGCCAAGGATGGGTAACAGAACGGCGATGAAAAGGAGCTTGCGCAAGGTGGAAGCCGCGGTAGCGGAAGAGAAAGATTAGCAGAATGGAAACGAGAATGCTTGTTCGGCTCGCGATCGTTACGCTTGACGTAACGCGTAGTTTTGAATATCTTTAACCTGTGATCGTCAGCTATCGCGACCGTGCAACGCGAGACTTCGCTGCCGGAAAGCGAGTGCAGGCATTCTCTGGGTTCGAACGGGCTGCGCGACTAAAGCTGGACAGGATGGAGGCGGCGACGTCAATACGCGATCTTGCGGCACTCCCTGGCAACCGGTTCGAAGCCTTGTTGGGAGACCGAAAAGGTCAGTTCAGTATCCGTATTAATGATCAGTGGCGAATTTGCTTTGAGTGGCCCGCGGTCGTCCCGGGGCCATCGAACGTCGAAATCGTCGACTATCACTAAAGGAGAAGACATGGCGCAGACTGCAATTCATCCGGGAGAACATCTGGCGGAGGAGTTGGAGGCACTTGGGATGAGTGCGTCGCAACTGGCACGCAAGATCGAAGTGCCGGCCAACCGTGTGACGCAAATCCTGAACGGAACGCGTGCCATCACTGGTGACACGGCATTGCGGCTCGGCCATTTTTTCGGTACGAGCCCTCAGTTTTGGCTGAACCTGCAGAGCCTCTATGAGCTGAGGTTAGCGGAGAAGAAAGCGGGGAAGTCCATCATGGCACTGCCGAGGTTGAAGCGTAGTGACGCCGCGACTGCGTAGTCGCGTTTGTAATCTTAGGTTAAATTGTTCTTGCTACTTCGCCGCTACCGTTTCCCTCACTCCGATCTCAGGCACAGTTCGTCCGACGACGGCCGCAATCTGCCGGACCTGTTTCATCAGTTCATCGAACTGATCAGGGAGGAGTGACTGCGGACCATCGGAGAGTGCTTCATCGGGCTTGGTGTGGACTTCCACGAGCAATCCGTCGGCGCCCACAGCCACCGCAGCGCGCGATAGCGGCGTGACTTTGTTGCGCTTGCCGGTGCCGTGGCTGGGATCAACCAGGATCGGCAAGTGGCTCAGGCGCTGCACGGCCGGTACGACGCTCAGGTCAAGCGTGTTGCGGGTATGGTCGGCGAAGGTGCGGACGCCGCGTTCGCAGAGGGCGACGTTGTAGTTGCCTTCGCTAAGAATGTATTCGGCGGCCATCAGAAATTCTTCGAGCGTGGCCGACATGCCGCGCTTGAGCAGCACCGGTTTGCGGGAGCGTCCGGCACGCTTGAGCAGAGAGAAATTCTGCATATTGCGCGCGCCAATCTGGATGACGTCGGCGTATTCCTCGACCAATTCGAGCGACTCGTGGTCGATGGCCTCGGTGATGATCTTCATGCCGAACTGCTGGCGGATCTCCGCCATGATGCGCAGCCCCTCTTCGCCGAGTCCCTGAAATGTGTAGGGAGAGGTGCGGGGCTTGTAGGCGCCTCCGCGGAAGAATTGGGCTCCGGCGCGATGCACGCGCTCGGCGACCGCGAAAGCCTGTTCGCGGCTCTCAATCGCGCATGGGCCGGCAACGATCGCGAGTCCGGGTCCGCCGAGTGTGGCAGCGGTGCCCGGGAAACGGATGACCGTGTTCTCTTCCTTCACGTCACGACTGACCAACTTGTACGGCTTCGAGACTTGTATGACTTCCTGCACGCCCGGCATTTCTTCGAGAGTGCCCTGTTCGACTTCGCCTTTGTTGCCGGTAATGCCGATGGCGGTGCGGGTTGCGCCCGGCATGGGGTGCGCGCGATAGCCGAGCTTTTCGATCTTTTGGCAAACGGCGCGAATCTGTTCTTCGCTAGCCTGCGCCTTCATGACTACAAGCATGGGGTCACCTTAAGAATGAGACGTCTGGGAACAGGTATCGACGGCTTCAGGAAGCCACCTGTTAAGTCTACCGTTCTGGGCAATGCACCGCAAATGGGGCGATCCGCAGGCCGTTTTCGCCTTTTATACTCTTCTAATGGGTCGTTCGATGGCGCGGGAACAGGACATTCTCAACCGGCCCGCGCCGAAGCGGCCGCCCAGACGGACTTCGCGCCGCATCGGAATTCATACTTCGTCGGCTGGCGGAGTGCAGAACGCTGCCGAACGGGCGTACCGACTGGGCTGCAGTACGTTCCAGATATTTTCATCCAGTCCGCGCCAGTGGGCGCCATATGACCTGTGCCAACCGCAATGCGATGAGATGAATCGGCTGCGCGCGAGCTACGACCTGAAACCGCTTGTCATCCATACAAATTATCTTGTGAACCTGGCCAGCTCGAACGCCCTGTTTCTGCAGAAGTCGATGCAGGCGTTTCGGGGCGAGATCGAGCGAGCGCTTGCGCTGTGCGCGGAATATCTGGTGCTGCATCCCGGTTCATTTCGCGGCGCCGACCGCGAACAAGGACTTCTGCGTACTGCGGCGGCGATTGCGGCCTCGAGCGAGGGACTCGATTTGGCGAAAGGCGGATTGACGATCCTGATTGAAAACACGGCGGGAGCTGAGTTCTCGCTGGGCGGCAGCTTCGAACAGGTGGCCGAGGTTATGGAGTGCCTGGCAGGAATCGTCCCGGTGGGCGCGTGCATCGATACCTGCCACACGCATGTTGCGGGATACGATATTGTCAGCGAAGAGGGCCTGTATCAGACGTTGCAGCATCTTGATGCCACGATCGGGCTGAACCGCGTGAAGGTGTGGCACTGCAATGACGCCAAGGCTGCCTGCGGGTCGAAGCTCGACCGTCATCAGCACATTGGGAAGGGGACCATCGGGAAACAGACATTCCGCATTTTGCTGAACGATCTGCGGCTGGCGCATGCGGCGTTCATTGCCGAGACCCCAATCGATCAGCCGGGTGACGATCGGAGAAATGTCGATGCGCTGAAAAATCTGGTCGTAGAGACATAGCGCGCCAAGTTTCTTGCCTGATGCAATCTGGATTGTTCGCGGTGAGAGAGACGTTGCAAGCAAGGTCTCTACAGAAGATACTCTCCGGGATGAAACTCTACCGTACTCCGCGTGGCGTTGTCCTCGAGCAGACAGGCCTCTTCCATCTACTCCCCGCGGCGTCGTGGGACGAGTTGGTTGCGCGCGAAGATCTGCGCGGCCATCTTGGCCAACTCATGCCAGCGGCGAAGCCGCTTGAAGGAGGGGTGTCCCGGGACCTGCTTCCGCCGATCGGCGGCCAGGAAGTCTGGGCAGCGGGAGTTACGTATTACCGCAGCCGCAACGCGCGCATGGAGGAGTCGAAAATTGCGGGTGGCGGGGATTTTTACGACCGCGTTTATCAGGCGGAACGGCCGGAACTTTTTTTCAAAGCGACGCCGCATCGTGTCGTTGGTCCGGGAGGAAAGGTGGCGATCCGCGAAGATGCGCGCTGGTCAGTGCCGGAGCCGGAGTTGGCGTTATTCATTAGTCCGGGCGGAAAGATCGCCGGCTATACCGTCGGCAATGACATGAGTTCGCGGGACATCGAGGGCGAGAATCCGCTGTACCTGCCGCAGGCCAAAGTGTACGACCGCAGTTGTGCGTTAGGCCCCTGCATTCTGGTTGCGAATGAGGATGAGCCCCTGCCGGCTTCAACCGAGATCAAGATCGAGATTCGCCGCGTGGGCTCAATAGCGTTCTCAGGCGCGACGACGCTGAACGAGATGAAGCGCTCGCCCGAAGAGTTGGTAGCGTATTTGTGCCGCGCCAGCAGCTTTCCCAAAGGATGTTTTCTGCTGACGGGCACTGGGGTTGTCCCTCCGGACTCCTTCACACTAAAGCCAGGAGACGAAATTTCCATCACGATTCCGCCGATTGGTACTCTTACGAATGTTGTGGGATGAGAGCGCCGCGAAGGGCTCGACCACAAAGCCATGAATTTCATAGGGCGTAACAAGGCTCTGTATTTACGGCTGCCGTGTAAAATAAAGGATTATCCCCTGGGCTTTGACCACCTCTATGGCGATCGAAGAAAAATCCGCCCACACTTTGGCCAACGGTGAAACATCTCGTGCGAACGACGAGCGCTACGAGCCGCAGCGCGTAGAAACGAAGTGGTTTGAGCGCTGGCAGCAGGACGTGTCTCTTTACGCCGCTGAGCCGGACTCGGCAAAGAAAAAGTACTACGTGCTGGAGATGCTGCCGTACCCCTCGGGCGCGCTGCACATGGGGCACGTACGCAACTACTCGATCGGCGATGCGCTCGCCCGCTACATGTGGATGAATGGGTACAACGTTCTTCATCCCATGGGATGGGATTCGTTTGGTTTGCCGGCGGAAAACGCGGCGATTTCAAATAACACTCCGCCACGCGAGTGGACGCTCCGCAATATCGCCAACATGAAGGCGCAAATGAAGCGCCTCGGCTTTGCCTACGACTGGTCTCGCGAAGTCACCACCTGTCTGCCCGATTATTACCGCTGGAACCAATGGTTCTTTTTGAAGCTCTACGAGCAGGGATTGGTCTACCGCAAGAAGAGCAAGGTGAACTGGTGTCCGAAGTGCGCAACCGTGCTCGCGAACGAGCAGGTGGTTGACGGATGCTGCTGGCGCCATGAAGACACGCTGGTCGAACAACGCGAGTTGGAACAGTGGTTCGTGCGTACGACAAAGTATGCGGAAGAATTGCTCCGCGATCTCGATAAGCTTCAAGGCTGGCCGGAAAAAGTGCGCATCATGCAGCGCAACTGGATTGGGCGCAGCGAGGGTACGCTCGTCGACTTCAAACTCGAAGGCAATGCAGGGACTGCGGGATCGACGATCAGCGTCTTTACCACTCGCGTCGACACGATCTTCGGAGCGACTTCGATTCAGCTTGCGCCGGAGCATCCGTTGGTTGCTGATTTCACCCGCTACAACCAGCCGCTTGGCGAGGCGGTGCAGCAATTGATTAGCGAGCAGCGCAGAGCCAAGGAAGCGGGAGACATCGGCGAGATTGAGAAGCATGGTGTCAACACGCATCGCTTTGCGATCAATCCGTTCA
>Ga0209168_10000803_pt1 | contig 27606 bp, 27 predicted proteins | sample Coa_R1_FD_187156 | JGI IMG/M metagenome (GOLD analysis project Ga0209168, IMG submission 187156) | Surface soil microbial communities from Centralia Pennsylvania, which are recovering from an underground coalmine fire - Coalmine... | ecosystem: Environmental > Terrestrial > Soil > Unclassified ...
GAATCGTCACCGGATCCGGTCCGGTCATGATCGCGCGCGTGATCGGCAGATCAGCGAGCAGCGAAACGTCATTCGTCAGCATCGTCTCGCGCTCATGGCGAAAGTCCTGAAACGCCGCCACCGAATCGCGCAGGTTTGCCGCAATGCTTTGCCGGACATGGTTCTCCACGCTGCGCCTCACCAGCAACAGGCTGGTAGTCGTCAGGCCGGCTGTGATCAACAGCATCGAAAGCAGGAATCGCGTGCGCAGACGCAGCCGCGGCACAATGCCGCCGGCTTGGGCCGTTGGAAGATTTCGCGCGGGTTCTGGAGACGGCTTCACAGGCTCAGCGGACGAATTTATATCCCATGCCGTGTACCGTGCGGAAATGTACCGGGCTCGATGGGTCTTTCTCCAGCTTCTGCCGGAGTTTCAGAATATGGTTGTCCACGGTTCTCGTGGAGGGATAATTCTGATATCCCCACACTTCGTTGAGCAGTTCGTCGCGGCTGATAACGCGATCCGCATTTCGCACCAGAAACTGAAATGTCTTGAACTCCTGCGCCGTCAGGACCACCGGCTTTCCATCGCGTCTCACTTCCATCTTCTTGAAGTCTGCCGAGATGTCGTCAAAGCTCACGATCTGGGTTTCCGGTGTACGCGCCGTGTGGCGCAACGCCGCCCGCACCCGTGCCAGCAGTTCCCGGGGGCTGAAAGGCTTGGTTACATAATCATCTGCGCCAAGCTCCAGCAGCAGGACCTTATCCGAGACATCGCTGGCCGCGCTCAGCACCACGATCGGAAGCGTGGGAGCAAACGTCTTGATCTCCTTGCACACATCCCGTCCCGAAACCTTCGGCAGCCGCAGATCGAGCACAACAGCTGCCGGAGCGCACGCCTGGAAACTGTCAATCGCTGACTTGCCGTCGGACTGCGTTTCCACGACATACCCTTCCGTCTCAAAAAGGCGTCTCAAAGCCTTCTGCACAGCCGGATCGTCTTCGACAACCAGAATGCGACCTGCCGGTTTGACCGGAGGCGCCGGATTTACACTTCGGGTGCTCGCGAGCGGAGTAACAAGGTTCCCCATAGATTTTCTTAAGCCTTTTATTGAGGGGGATATCTGTCGAGCATTTGCCGCCTGTGCCCCAGCGTCAAGCGGGTGTGACAAATGCAGCTTACAACGTCCTTGCCCTCCATGATGCGCCAGATCGGCTCTTTTGACATTCTTTTTACAATTTCACCGGCAGGTAAAAGGGCACTCCGGAAAGAGCCTTGCAAGAGGGATTCTTAGAGGAAATGATGAAGGCGAGCAGCCGCACCATCGCCTCGACGCGCGGATTCGCCTTCGGTAACGCCGACGTCGATGCGGAGTGAAGAGACCTCATTGTTCTCGGAACTCAGTGTGACGGGGAGGGCTGGGGGAGGGCCACTCTAATCCGTCGACCGAATCCCATACTTCGTGAGCTTGTAGGCCAGCGCGCTGCGCGAGAGCCCCATGCGCCGCGCAGCCTCGGCCTGTGCTCCACGCGTCGAGGTAAGCGTGCGGACGATCAATTCTCGTTCCGCGCTTTCCAGCACTCCCGTCAAATCGAACGAATCGACGAAGGGGATAGAAAGCCCCGCTGGATGCGCGCCGTTTCCATTCGCCGCAGCTTCCTGGTGTCCGGTTGGTAGATCTGCCGCGTCAATTTCGGGATTGCTCGTAAGAATGTAAGCCCGCTCGATCAGGTTCTTCAATTCGCGTAAGTTTCCCGGAAAGCGGTACGTCTGCAATTTTTCCAGAGCCGCCGGCGTGAGTCTCCGCCGTGCAGTTTTCAATTCGGTCGCAACCTGATGGCAGAACATGTCGCTGATTCCCGCGATATCTTCGCGTCTTTCCCGCAACGGCGGGAGATGAATCGGCACCACCGCAAGTCGGTAGAAAAGGTCTTCCCGGAAAAGTCCTTCTTTCACCCGCTGCTCTAGATTTCGGTGAGTCGCAACCAGCACCCGCACATCCACCCGGCGTGGACGCGTGGACCCCACTCGCAGCAGCTGTCCGTCGGTCAGAATTCGCAACAATTTCGCTTGCGCGGCCAGGGACATCTCGCCCGCTTCATCCAGAAACAACGTCCCTTCGTGCGCGGCTTCGAACAATCCCTGCCGCTGCCGGTCGGCTCCGGTGAAAGCGCCTTTTTCGTGGCCAAACAATTCACTTTCGAGCAGAGTCTCGGTGAATGCCGCGCAATTCACCGCGACAAAGGGCTTGGCCGCTCGCGGACTATTTCGATGAATCGCCCGTGCGACCACTTCCTTGCCCGTGCCCGTTTCGCCTGTGATCAACACCGTCGCATGCGTCGGGGCTACCCGCGAGATGCGCTCGCGCACCTCATGCATCGCCGGACTATCCCCATAAATCTCCGACGTCCCTTCCAGCCGGACCACCGCATCCTTCAGCAGAATGTTTTCGCGAAGCAGGCGCGTGCGCTCGCACGCGCGATTCACCGTGGCCCGCACTACTTCGGGCTGAAATGGCTTCGTCAGGAAATCGAAAGCGCCCTTGCGCATGCTTTCCACGGCGAGCTCGATCGTTGCGACCGCAGTAAGAACAACGATCGACAGTGTCGGATCATTCTCGTGCGCCGATTCCAGTACCGCTAGTCCCTCTCCGTCGGGCATCTTCTGGTCCGTGACGATCACATCGAAGTCGTTCGCCGAGAGATTCCGCCTGGCCTCCTCCACACCGGCTGCTTCCCAAATGTGGTGCTGGTCCTGGCGCAGGTTCGACGCCAGAATTCGCCGCATGTTCGGTTCATCATCGACTAGCAGGATTCTTCCCATGGTGTTTTCCGCTTACACCTTCGGCTTGCTTTGATGTCCGGGCAAAATCAACGAGAAGCAAATGCGTCCGGCATCATTCGCACTCAGCACGAGATCGCCGCCCTGGGCTCGCGCAATGTTCCGCGCAATTGCCAGTCCCAGTCCGGTTCCGTGCGGCTTGGTCGTAAAGAAAGGCTCGAAGATGCGGCTCAGGGCAGGTTCCGAAATCACCTTCCCGGAGTTCTCCACGTGAATCCGGACGCTTTGATTTCCATCTTCCACTCGCACGCCAATCGTTCCATCCGCCGGTGAGGCATCCACCGCGTTCAACAGCAGATTCATCAACGCCTGCTGAATCTGTCCTTCGTCCGCCCGCACGCTGATTCCTGCCGGAACACTCACCGTAAAGTGCACGCCCTTGCTGCTCGCATGCGCCCGCGATGCGTCCGCAACATAGCCGATCGTGTCCGGCAGCGAAATCTCCTGCATCTTCGGAGGTCGCGTGCTCGCATAATCCAGAAACTCGGTCGTCAGCTTGCTGAGACGGTTCGCCTCTTCCGATGCAATGTCGAACATCTCTTCCCGTTCCGCTCCCGACAACTGTTTCGCCGTCGCAATCGAACTCGCGATCATCGCCACCGGATTCCGGATTTCATGCGCAATCGCGCTCGACAATCGCCCAACCACCGCCAGTTTCTCTTCGTGCAACAGCCTTTCCCGCGCCTGCTCGAGTTCAAGCACGTTGCTTGCCAGTCGGACTTCCTTCCGCCGCAGATCGCGAAGCAGCAACCACACCAGCACGCCCACCGTCGCGAACAACAAAGAAGTGATGCCCGCTTCGAAGTACTCCCCCACATCGACTGGCGGATGGTCTTTGTAGAACCACCACACTTGCCAAAACAGTGAGAAATCGACCGCCCCTACAACTCCCACAATCGCGAACAGGTCAAAGCGAAACGCCGCCTCCAGAACTGCGACCACCATCAGCGCGAAATAAGGAGTGTCTTCCCTGTCGGTCAGGACGGCGAGCATTGTCGCCAGACCCACATTGAAAACGATCGAGGCCCACGTCAATGCCGCCAAAGTCGCCGGTTTCAGGGGCTTGGAAAGCCGCTGGAGCCAAATCCACTCCGCGGTTTTGAGCGCAATCCCAAGCATCACCCCTGCCACGAGCAGCGGCACTGGCCGTCCCCAGAAATACGCGAAGTAAAGGTGCAGAGAAAACAGCACCACCAGGATCGACAAATTTAGAGCGATAAAAATCGATTCCTGACGGCGAAACGTAGCCACATCTGTCGTCCAGGACGACGCTGCTGGAAGTAGTTTCTTTAACACGCCCCGAAGACCCTCTTTCCCGCTCCAGGCAGGTTACCCACTACCCTGAATCGCGCCAAGATTGCCTCAGGCTGGTCCTCAATGTATATGATCCGAATCACCCTTCCGGATGCCTGATCCGCGTCCGGCAGCACGGTTGCGTACAGAACTCTTGCTATCTGCGTTCAAGAATCTGTACGGATGTAGGACCCGCCCACATCACCCAACCAACCCTTCACTAGGATGCACACCCTCTCCGCATTGTCTGCCCGCCGCGGTGCGTGACCCAAATCGCTAGGACAAATTCCGCTAGAATGAACCGCTTGTCCCTCTCGGATCTGGAAAATCTCGTCGTCGTCCTCGTGCGCCCGCGCAATCCCCAGAACATCGGCGCAGCCGCTCGTGCCATGACGAATTTCGGAGCACCTCATCTCCGCCTCGTCAACCCTTATAAACTTGCCTTCCTCGATGCAACGTCTGCCGTCGGCGCCTCCGCTGTGCTCGAAGCAGCCAGAGAATTCAGTTCCGTGGCGGAGGCGGTTTCCGACTGCATGCACGTAATTGGCACGACGGCCGTCCGTGATCGCGCCCTGAGTCAGCCCGTCCACACCCTCGACAAAAATTCCGGCGCCGCGATTCGCGGCCGTCTTCAGAATGACCGCGTCGCACTTCTCTTCGGATCGGAAAAAACCGGCCTCTCGAACGATGACTTCAGCCACTGCCACAGTCTGCTTACGATTTCAACTCGCGAAGAGCAGATTTCTATGAACCTCGGCCAGGCCGTCGCCGTATGTCTATACGAGCTGTCGCGCACCTCTGCCGACGGACGCTTCGAAGAAGTAGCCGAACTCCCGACCGCGGCTCAAACCGGGCAGATCACCGAACTTCTGCTCGAATCGCTCCGCATCAGCGGGTACATCAAGCCCGGAACCGACAAAATGTTCGAGAAGAAAACCCGGCAGCTGATTCTCCGCCTCAACCTCAAGGCCTACGACGCCAAGCTTCTGCTCGGCATGGTGAGACAGATTTCGTGGAAGCTGCGTCAGCCGCCGAAGACCTAGCGATGAGCGCGCTGCGGAGACGCCTGCACCCCGCTCCGCTTGAACCGGAACTGCAACAGCCATGCGCTCGTAGTGGGCTGTCCATCAGCCTGCGGCGGTGAAAACTCCCAGCGCTCCGCCGCCGTTAGCGCCTTCCCGGCAAAGTACCGGCTTGGCCCAGCCGTTCTGAGTTTTGCCGCCATCACTTTCCCCGACGGATCCACATCTACCCAGACCACAACCTTGATCGTTCCGTGGATCGTTCTCTTCGCGCTGGCCGGAATATCCGGGATCACTTGATGCACCACCGCCCCCCCGCCCGCCGATGTCGCCTTTGCAGTCGGCGTTCTTTCTGTGTGAATCGGCGCCGGTCTTGCTGGAGCATCCCGATCCGGAGTCGCCGCCGTCGGTTTCGGAGTCGCCCCCGCCGCAGGTTGAGAAGTCTTCTCCACCGCGGGAGGAGAATTCGCAGGATTGTTCCCGCGCGAACGAAACAATCCCCACGCCGCAAGTGCCACAACCACTAAAACCAGCGGAATCGCAAACGCGGGCAGCCGGCTCGAGTCGCCTTCGGATTTGTGGGAACGCTCGAGCGGAATCGCAATCGGCGCTGCTGCCGCAGGTTGCAGCCGCCGCCGTATATCCTCAAGCGTGCATCTCTGCGCGGGATCAATGTGCAGGCACTCTCGCGCGATTCCGCGCAAAGGCTCCGGAATGTTTCCCGGGAGCGATGGATCCCCTTGCATAGCCGCTGACGCCGACGCCGCATTCTGCGTCAATGCCATCACAATCGTTACCCCCAGCGACCACACGTCGCTCGCCGGCGATGCCGTTCCCGAACTCGTTTCCGGCGCGTCATACACCCCAATTCTTCTTCGCGCCGAAATGGGCTCGCCCGCCCGGCTGATCTGATCCGTCGAAAGTTTCAGTTGGTCCGCCACGACCAATACATTCGATGGCTTGATTCGGGTATGCACGAATCCGCTGCCGTGCAGATAACTCAACCCATCCAGCAACGGTGTCAACATCTCGGAGACTTCGTGTGGAGTGAGTGGCCTTTGCGGAAGAATCTGTGCCAGGTCCTCGTCCGCGTGCTCCATCACCGCGTAGACCAGAGGGGTTCCATCAATCTGGCAGCGCCCAAAATCAAAAATCGAAATCAGGTGCGGATGATTCAGTTTCGCCGCCATCCCCAGCCGTGCTAATTCGCGCTCCGCGTCCGGACCATCCGCCTCAATGAACTTGATCGCGACCTTCAAACCGCCCGGCATTTCCGTAAGAAAAACCGCGCTGTGATCGGACCCGCCTAGCCACTGCCGCAGCGGATATTTTCCGTCGACAACACGGCCTTCCCACGCTCTCCACGTCTCTGCTTTACTCATCGAGGCTCCGGCGAATTTCTCATTTTAAGCCATCCGCCGAAGTGCGTCATATTCATCGGTTCAACCGGTACTCACTGTCGAGTCATCCTGAGCGAAGCCGCTTTTCAGGCGGAGCGAAGGATCTCGGGGTGCCCCACTCCCCGCCCGTGTTGCCCGAAGTGGGGATTTTGATCGCCCACTCATCGGCTCTTGTAACTGAACGTCACTTTCGTTTCCTCATCCAGCACCAGCGGACGCACAAAGCTGAACGAAGTCCCCGCTCGCGGCACATCAATCGCCACCGGCAGCACTCCCGCCACCCGCTTCTGCAAATCGAGAACGTTCCCGGAGGGAGAATTCTGCTGCGGAATTTTCTTTGGCATCTGCTGCAACTCGGAGTAAACGCGCCCATTGATCGGCTCTGCGGTAACTTCCACCGTCTCCGCCATAGCCCCAACATTCAGTGCAAAGCTGTACGTAGACGCTCCGCTCGCATCGTAATTCGCATCGCGGACCCCCTGCTGGAATCCGGCAGCCTGCGCTTGGATGCGGATTCGCCCCGTCGGCACGTTTGACACAACCCACCGCCCCGCCGAATCCGTCATCGATGTCATCGAAAATCCAGTGGACGGTTCCGTTACCGTGACCCGCGCATTCGGAATCACCGCACCGGAAGGATCGGCCAGAACTCCTCCCACCTGTCCCGGCAGAAGTGATCCGATGTTCACATTGCTGGCCATCGTCTGCGCCGCCTGCTCCTGATACTGATAAGCGACCGTATCCGTGCGAAACGCGGGCGGTACCAGGTTCGCCGCAATCACATCTCCGCCGAAATCTTTCACCTTGTATCGCTCCGGCAGAAACACCTCCCAGTTCAGCAGATCGATCGGAATATCCATATTCGGCAGGCTGAGTTCCGCGCCGCCTTTCTTCGCAAACGGAGCCCCCGAGTGCATGAACACAAACGACACCGTGTACGAATCCGTCGGCCGGAACCCCGGACGTAGCAGCGGAACTCGGCTTCCATCCGGCCCCTGCACCGGCTTTACCGGCTCTCCGCCAACATCGGCAGAAAGAATGTTTACGCCCGCCGGAAGCGCAACTTTCAAAAACGGCTGCGCCTGATTCCGGATCGTCAACTTCACCTCGGTAATCGATTTTCCTTCCGACGTCACCATCGTGGTCACAGTCGCGCTTTCCGCAACGGCTGCCAGCACGCTTCCATCCGGAAACCGCACCCAGTCGAGCGCCAGCGTCGGCGTCTCATCCGGCTGACGGTGATATCGAAAAGCCGCCTGTGGAGGAAAATGCGCCATCGACCGCAGATACGCATTCGCCTCCTTCACGTCGATCCTCTTCAGCCCCCCGCCTTCTTTCGCCGTGATTTCCATCGTGCCCGTGCCTTCCACCAGCACTTCTCCCGTCTCGCGCTGTGCTCCTTCGAAGCTGAGGAATGGCGCGTCCGCCTGCGTCTGGTTGATCGAGCGCTCCATCGAAATCAAAAATTCGTGCGAACGTTGTCCAGGAGCGTTCACCTTCAGCGTCATCACTCCCGATTTCGTCTCGCTCGAATCCAGCGTCGGTCCGGTCACTCCCGTGACTTCGTATCCCGCCGGCACCTTCACTCGGAACTCCGATGGATCGCCCTGCACCACCGTCACATCTGCCAATACCGCGACTCGCAGCTCAGCTTCGCTCACCGAGACCAGCGTCTTCGCATCCGTCAGGAACCGCACCTCTCGCGGCACTGTCGGAGTCACCACTTCCCGCGTGGCCCACCAGAAAGTCGCAGGCTGCCCCGGAACAAGCGTCGCTTGCACCACCGTGTGCCCGTTTTCTGAAATGCGGCTTGTGATCAATCCCGGATTCACATTCGCAATCGTGTGATCCCCCGGAATCACGAGTGAAACCTCAACGCTGCCCGCCGCCGGCGCAGGCAAAGTGAATGACGCACGCCCTGGCTCGACTCGCATTGGCATTCCGGTCTCCAGGTGGATCGCAAACTCTCCCGGTCCCGGCAACAGAGCCGCATGAATTCCGCTTTCCTGAATCAGGGGCACCGACTTGCCGTTCTGATTCGCATCGAGAATCGTCATCCCGCTGACCAGCGGCACACGGCTGATCCCCTTGCGGAATATTTCGCCTTCCACCTCCACCGATCCGCGCACTTCATCGTTCACGACCTGCAGTTTCACATCCGCATGTTTGAGCGAGTAGGGAAGCGGGGCCACCTCCGGCCTCTTCGGCGGCTTCGATGCCATTTCGACCAGCCGGTTGTATTCCTCTAGTGTCAGCGTCACATTGCCAGAATCCGGCAAGGGCAGTGTGGATTCTTTTTCCGACGCGTACAGGACCGTGCACACCATCAACAGCGGCAAAATTGCAAATCGGCTTTTCATCGCACACCTCCCTTTTTTTCGTGCTGGAAGCTCAACTCCGCGCTGGGAAACTGGTTCTCGCTGGTGAGTTCAGAAACAAGAAAAATTGACGGACCGAACGCCGGGAAGGGAACACTCACCGGCAGGATCCCTGTCACTTTTCCCCCGGATGATTTTGCGTGATAAGAATTGAGCAAGTTCCGCGTTGCAGTGTCCTTCGCATTCTTACCTTCGACGCTTTGCAGTTGCGCATATTGCTCGAGCCGGTCGAACTCCTTCGGAGCAGCCGCCGGCGCGGCAGATGATGACCCGAGCCTCTCTAGTCCTTCTCCCACGAATCGCTGCTGCAACGCCGCCGACGTCGGATTCTCATACTGCTCCGTCCGGAACGTCCCCGGCTCGGCCGTCACGCGAAAAAGCGGCGGATAATACAAGAGCATCCCCGTCCGCGAGATCGGCAGATCGAGCGCCGGCAGTGTGACCTGCTCCTTCCCCTTCTCATTCCACGCCCCAGCCTTCGCCATATACACGATCTCCACCACAAACGCCGGAGCATCTTCTCCGCCCCGCGACTTCTCCAGCGAAAGCAGCAGGCTTCCGTCCGGAGACTGCCCCGGGCGCACACCATTCCCAGCCAGCGACGCGCTCCACACCGTCGCTCCCGCCGGCAAGGTGACCTTCACGAAATTTCGCTGGTTGTTGCGGACGGCGTATTTCGCCTGCACCAGCTCTTTACCGTCCTCGCTCATTAGCACCTGATAGCGCGCCTCTTCGACATTCGCCATCAGCACAGCCTGCTGATCGTAGCGCGCGACATTCAGGCTCAAGCTCCGCGTCTTTCCCGCTTCGCCCGGACGCGCCTTGAACGCCACCAGCGCCGGGGACTCCCGGTTCGCCACCATCTCGCCCAGATCCGTGGCGTCGGCGTCTTCCAGTCCTTCAGTTTTCTGATCCTTGATCTCACCCGCGCCGAGGATTTCCACCGCCACTCCGCCCGTATCGCGCTCGACATTCAACAGCCGCATCAGCGGAATGTCAACGATCCCATCCCGCGGCAGCCGGGCCTCCCCGCTGATCACGAATCGCGCGCTGTGTTGCACCGGCTCTAGAAAGCTGACCACCAGCTCGCCATGATTCATCTCCCAATCGGCGACCGCAGCGCCCGACACTTGATTGATCGTGATCTTCTCCGGAAGCTGAATCCGCGCCTCTTTTGCCGCGCCTTGTACGACATCCAGCGCGACCTCGGCATAGATGGAACTCGAATCCTCCGCCAGGCTCGTCAGCTGCGTCAGCGATCCCCGCATCCGCAGGGGTAAATCGAGATGATGATCTTCCGTCTTCTTCCGCCACGAAAACGTCAGCGGCTCGTTGCCGCTTCCATACGCCAGCCACTTCGTCGTACCCGCGCTCTCGGATTTTTCCGAGGTCAATCCGCCGATCGTTCGCAGCTCAATCCCCGTTTGTGGAACTTCAATCGCTGCCTGCGTCACGCCCGATTCGGTTGAGGGCAGGGAAATGCTCTCCGATCCCGTCGTCGCCGTCACCGGCACATCGACCTCAAGCTCCAGCACCGATCGCCCCGCATGCGAAAGCAGTGCGCACAAATGATTTCCGCTCTTTCCTTGCGCGCCCGGAACAAGCGATACCAGCTTGCCGTCAAGCCGCGCTTCCCGCACCAGCAATCCCGTCGGCACCGGCACGCGCACCCATCCGTCTTTCAAAACGTCGACCGTGAGATTGGCGCGGCCTGCCGCCAGATCGCCGGCAACATTCAGGTTGTAATCCACTCGCGACAATGTTGCATCCAGCGGCGGCGGTTCCGGATTCTGCTCCGCCGGATACGCCTTCGCCCGCAGCACGCGATATTCCTCCACCGGAATGACCACCCATCCGGCAACATGAGAATTATCAGGAGTTTTTTCTTGTGCGACGGCAGACGTTCCGCACATAGCCATCGCCATCGCAAGGAACACAACCGAACTCAGAGTGCACAGCGACTCCACCACGCGAATTGAGATTTTCATTGTTGAACCTCCACTCCAACTGCTCTGGGGATGCGCCTGTTTTCACTGGGGGATGTCCTGGGTACTGCCGCATCCTGAAATAAGAATGTGGGGGAGGCGGGAAATTGCGTGGAATTTCAGGCGGTTACTTCGGGAACCGGCGGCCCGAAACCCTTGGAATCCGCAGTCTGCTGTACCATGCTAGGTCGCAGAGATTCCCCGGAGAGTCGGATTGTCTTTCAACACGCAGAAGTCAAAGCAGACTTACGAGCGCACGCTCGGCGTTCTCATCGAGGCCAGCAGTTCGTCTTCGCGCGGTCCCGCCAATTTCGCCAGCTATCCCATCTTTATGGAGCGCGGCCGCGGTTCTCGTATCTACGACGTCGACGGCAACGAATACATCGACTGGATGATGGCCTTCGGCGCCCTTCCCCTCGGGCACGCGCATCCCGAAGTCACCGAAGCCATTGCTGAAGCGGCTGCTTCCGGAGCGCACTTCGCCACGGCAACGCCCGTCGAACTTGAAGTGGCCGAGATGATCCAGAAGATCGTTCCCAATGCCGAGCGCGTACGCTTCGCCAATACCGGAACCGAAGCCATGATGGCCGCGGTCCGCCTCGCCCGCGGCGTCACCGGACGTCCCAAGCTTCTCAAGTTCGAAGGCCACTACCATGGCTGGTACGACGACCTCCTCCTCAGCTCCAACGTTCTGCCGCCCGCCGCTCTCGGCCTGCGCACCGATCCCATCAAGATTCGCGACAGTTCCGGCCTGAATCGCACCGCGCTCGATGACACGATCGTCGTTCCTTGGAACGATCTGCCCGCACTCGAGCGCGCCGTCGAAAATCATCGCGGCCAGATCGCCGCCATCATCACCGAAGGCATCATGGCCAACATGGGCGTGATTCCTCCCGCCGACGGATATTTGCATGGCCTCGAGAAACTCGCCCGCGCCAACGGAATCATCTTTATCCTCGACGAAACGGTCACCGGATTCCGCATCGCTCCCGGAGGCTGCCAGCAGCATTACAATCTCTCGCCCGACCTGGTCACTTTCGGCAAAGCGCTGGGCTCCGGCCTTCCCGTAGCCGCTCTCGTCGGCCGCGCCGAAATTATGGACGCTCTCCAATGGGGCGGCGTCCTCCACTACGGCACCCACAACGGATCGCGCATCGGCATGTTCGCCGCCCGCGCCAACCTCCGCGTTCTCACCCGCGACAACAATGCTTCGTTCCGCCACACCTGGAAAGTTGCGGACCTTCTTAGCTCTGGCCTGAGAAATTTATTTAACAAGAAAGGCCGCAACGCGATTGTCCAAAACGTCGGCCCCATGTTTCAGATCATGTTCACCGACCAAACGGCAATCCGCGACTATCGCGATTTCTGCCGTCATGTCGACCGTCCCGCATTCCAGAAATTCGTTCTCTCGCTGTTCCCGCGAGGAATCTACGCATCGCCCTCCGCAGCCCTGCACTCGATCGTCACGCTCGCGCACACTGAAGACGACGTCGACCGCACGCTCGAAGCCATCAGCGAATCCCTAGACGCATCATGACCACGCTCTCAACTAAGATCGCCGCCCAAGCCGCCCAACTTCTTTCACTGGAAGGGAGAATTGCTGTCGTCACCGGAGCCGCTTCCGGCATCGGTCGCGTCATCGCAATCCGCTTGGCAGAAATGGGAGCCAAAGTCGCCGCGCTCGACATCGACGAAGAGAAAGGTCAACAAGAGGCAAGCGAAATTCAAGCCAGCGGCGGCGAGGCATTGTTCCTGAAGTGCGATGTCAGCAACGCCGCCGCATGTCATCAAGCGACCGAAGCCGTCATTCAGAAATGGGGACAAATCGACATCCTCTGCAACTGCGCCGGAATCGCCATCCGCAAAAGCGTCGTCAACCTCACCGAAGACGAGTGGGACCGCGCCCTCGACATCACGCTGAAAGGAATCTACCTGCTCTCGCGCGAAGTCATTCCGCACATGATTCGCGCCGGCGGAGGCAGCGTCATCAACATAGGTTCCGGATGGTCCCTCAAGGGCGGCCCCCACGCCGCGTCCTACTGCGCCGCCAAAGGCGGAGCCGTAAATCTCACTCGAGCGATGGCCATCGATCACGGCCGTCACAATATCCGCGTGAACTGCATCTGCCCGGGCGACATCGACACACCCATGCTCCACAGTGAGTGCGCACAGCTCGGCGAAGATTTCCAGAAGTTCATGCAGGAAGCCGCGAATCGCCCATTAGCCCGCATCGGCACTCCGGACGACGTAGCCAACACCGTCCTATTCCTGGCCAGCCCAATGTCAAGTTGGATCACCGGCACCGCGCTGGTGGTAGACGGCGGCGGCCTGGCTTAATCTGAAACTCGAAACTACCCTCTCCTCTGCCGCGCCGCCTCGTACAACAAAATGCTCCCCGCAACTCCGGCATTCAACGATTCCACATGCTCCGAGTGTGGAATCGCGACCAACTCATCCACCTGCGCCATCAGTGCGCGGGGCAATCCTGATCCCTCACTCCCGATAAACACCGCCAGATTCCCGGTCAGCGAAGCCTGATCCAAAGCCGTCCCCTTATGCGAAGAAGTAGCAACCATCCGCACGCCGGCCTTCCGCAACTTTCCGCAAATTCCCTCGGTCCCGCCGCCCGTCTTCGCCACTACCACCGGCAGCCGAAAAATCGATCCTGCCGACGCCCGGATCACCTTCGAATTCGCCGGACTCACCGTCCCTTCACCCAGCACCACGCCCGCGCTCCCAAACGCCTCCGCCGATCGCAAGATCGTCCCCAGATTTCCCGGATCCTGCAGTCCCATCACCACCACCACCGGTCCAACCTGCAAGCGTTCGAGAACATCATCCAGCGAAAATTCTTTTACCCGCACCAGCGCCGCCACTCCCTGCGGACTCTCGCTCGGAACCACGCCATCAAACAGCTTGTCCGGTAGCGACAGCGTCTCCACATGCGCGCCGATCTGGGGAAGCAATCGTTCCGCGACGCCCTCCGCCGACTCCCGGAACAGCACCGCACGAAACCGCAACCCGCTGCGAATCGCCTCTTCGACGATCCGCATGCCCTCGACCGCCGTATACCCGTCCTCGGTGCGCTCCGCCCGCGCAAACGCCTGCCGCACCGCTTTCGCCAGCGGATTGTGCCGCCCTTCGATCCGCCTCAACCGCGACTTCGCCGACGCTGTTTCGCCCGCCCTGGCCATAGAATTCTTCGCATCCGCATCATAGCCTGTCTCGCAATGCGGCTTGTCCAGTATTATGATAGGTTTCGCCTTGCAAATTCATCCGAGCCTCTAGCCGTAGCAGAAGGGAGCGCTGTGCGCGCCGAGATCGTCAAAATTAATAGCGATAATCCTGAGATATCCCTCGTCAAATATGCCGCCGACCAGATCCGTTCCGGGGAAGTCCTCGGCATGCCCACCGACACGTTTTACGGACTCGCCGCCGACCCTTTTAATCTCCGCGCGGTCGACAAGGTCTACGACATCAAGACGCGCTCCCGCCACAAGCCGCTCTCCTTATTAATCGGAAGCGTCGATCAGGCCGAGGAACTCGCCAAGCCTTTGCCCGAGGAGTTCTACGCTCTGGCCCGCAAGTTCTGGCCCGGCCCTCTGACCATCATCGTCCAGGCCGGATCGCGCTTGCCCTTGAAAGTCACGGCCAACACGGGCAACGTGGCTCTCCGCGTTCCGAACGCGAAAATCCCGCTCGCAGTCGTCACCGCCGCCGCCATTCCGATTACCGCCACTTCCGCCAATCTCAGCGGAGCCTCCGAATGCACGACCGCCGAGCAGGTTCGCGACCAGCTTCAGGGACGCATCAACATCATCGTCGACGGAGGCGATTCTCCCCGCGATATCGCATCGACGATCGTCGATCTAAGCGATGAGACTGCGCGCTGGCGCATCATTCGCGAGGGCGCCATTCCCTCCGACGAGATTTCGAAATTCTTCGCCCAGGGATGAGTAACTCCTCCGCCAACCAGCCTCGACCCAAGCGCTGGTGGCTTCGTCTGCTGATCCTGGTGGCCGTGGCCGCCCTTTCGTTCCTCATCATCACCGCCATTCAAATCGTGCATACCTCATCCGAGCAGGAGCTTCATCCCGCCGACGCCATCGTCGTCTTCGGTGCAGCCGAATATTCCGGACATCCCTCGCCCGTCCTGCGCGCCCGTCTCGATCACGCCCTCGATCTCTTTCATCGCGGGCTCGCCCCCGTCGTCATCACTACCGGCGGCGCGGCCCTCGATCCGACCTTCAGCGAAGGCGGCGTCGGACGCGACTATCTCATGCACCACGGAGTACCCGAACGCAGCCTGATCGCCGAAACGCAGGGCAGCGATACTTCCGAATCCGCTGAACGCATCGCCGTCATCATGCGCGCCAACGGACTCCACAGTTGCATCGCCGTCAGCGACGCCTATCACGTCTTCCGCATCCGTAAACTCCTTGAGCACGAAGGCGTCGGCCCCGTCTACGTTGCGCCCCGCCCCGACTCGGTCCCGCACAATGTTTTTCAGCGCACCATTGCCGTCTTCCGCGAGGCCGCCAGCTACTCCTTATGGCGGATCGGTTTTCCATAAGACGATTTCGTATCACGGCACGCATTCATGCATGCCGCCGAGTCACCCCAAAGATCAACACGCCTTCAGCCGCTGCTTCGCGATACACTGCATGATCATGCGAGTCCTGGGGATTGATTGCGGTGGAGAATACACCGGCTACGGCGTCGTTGAAATGCACTCCGCGGGAAAGCTCTCCTGCCTCACCTGCGGTGCCATCAAGCTTTCTCCGCGCGAACCCTTGCCTCGCCGGCTCTCCCGGATCTACATGCACCTTGGCGCTGTGATCTCCGAGCACCAGCCCGATGAGGTCGCCATCGAAGACGTCTTCTACGCTCTCAACGTGAAATCAGCTCTCAAACTCGGACAAGTCCGCGGCGTCGCCATGCTCGCCGCTGCCGCCGCCGGACTCGAAGTCGCCGAATATTCGCCGCTCACCATCAAATCATCAGTTGTCGGCTACGGACGCGCCGAGAAACATCAGGTCCAGCACATGGTCACGCGCTTACTCGAACTCGCCGCGCCTCCCGAAACCATGGACGCCTCCGACGCCCTTGCCATCGCAATCTGCCATTTGCACACCATCGGAACCCTGGCTCGGCAACGCGCCGTAGCCCGATAAGCGTCCAATGAGTTTCTATCTTTGGCATAATTGAAAAAATCACGTAGAGACTGCCGCCTCGGCTATCGCGGAAAACAGCAACTCTTGCGTGATCATTTAAGCTGGATCGTTCTGAGAAATGACGAACATGTTCAAGAATCATTGTCATCCCGACCAAGCGACTGAATCGGCGCAGCCGATCCAGCCGCGCGTGGAGGGACCCTTTGTTTTGAACCTCCGTATCCTTCCTCTACTTGTCATCGCAGCTCTAACGCTCCTGCCAACGCTCTCCCGCGCCGCCGATCAAGCCACCATCACCTTCACCCTCGATTTCCCGAACTCCAGTCCCAGTCACTACTCCATCCAGGTGCAGTCCGACGGACGCGCGCACTACGAATCAATAGCCAGGATCTCCCCCGATTCCACGGACACCGACAACTATCAGACCGATTTCACCTTCTCCGACGCGACGCGCGCCCGCATCTTCGAACTGGCCCAGCAGGCCCACTACTTCTCCGGCAAGGTCGACTCCGGCAAAAAGAAGCTTGCCTTCACTGGCGCGAAAAAGCTGATCTACAAAGACGCCGATCACAACAACACAGCCGAATACAATTACTCGCCGATCCCGGCCGTGGGCCAACTCACCGCTCTGTTCCAAAGCGTCGGAGCCACGCTCGAATACGGACGCCGCCTCACTTATTTCCACCACTACCAGAAGCTCGCCCTCGACGACGAACTTAAGAGCATGGAAGACGAGGCCCGCACCGGCGAAATCACCGAACTGCAGGCGGTAAAGCCCATCCTTCAGCAGATTTACGACGATCCCTCGGTCATGAACGTCGTCCGCGGTCGCGCTCACCGCCTCCTGGAAATGAATCCTTCCACCTCTGCCGGCAAATAAATCCTGTACAAAAATTCAACCCCCTATTCGCCAGGTAACATCGGGTAACCCTTTTCAGCCGTAACTTTTACAACTCCAGCGTCAAAACCGTGTTCTAATGGGGTAGCACTGACCAGGGGGTTCCCCATGTCCTCTCCGTCTACGTCCAGATTCAGTCTGACTCTTGTTGCAGCCTGCGCGCTTTGCGCTCTGCCCGCCTTCGCCGGATCGCAAGCCCGCATCGTCCGCCTTAGCGACGTGCAGGGTTCGGTTCAAATCAATAAGAACACCGGCATCGGCTTCGAGAATGCGTTCGTCAATTTCCCCATTACGCAGGGGACGCAGCTCCGCACTCGCGACACCGGCCGCGCCGAAATCGAATTCGAAGACGGCAGCTCGATGCGCATTGGCCCCAACACATCGGTCGATTTCAGCACGCTCAGCCTGGCTGATTCCGGCGCTCGCATCTCTCAGGTGAATCTGACCGCTGGAATCGCCTACGTCAACTGGCTTGCCAAGAGCGGCGACGAATTCACTCTCAACTTCTCGCGCGAGAAGCTCACTCTCGATCGCCCCGCTCACTTCCGCATCGATGATTCGGCCAACCTCGCCAGCCTCTCGGTCTTCAAGGGCGACATTGACGTCGACAGCCCTACCGGACAGGTCAAGGTCGAAAAGAAAAAGACCGCTCTCTTCGACGTCGCCGATGGCGACAAATACAAAGTCGAAAGCAAAATTGAAGAGGATCCGCTCGACTCCTGGGACCGCGAAGCCTCTGCCTATCACGACGAGTACGCCAAGAATCAGGCTGCCTCGCCCTACGGCTACGGCCTCAGCGACCTGAACTACTACGGTGCCTTCAATAACATTCCCGGATACGGCATGATGTGGCAGCCCTTCTTTACTGGCGTCGGCTGGGATCCCTTCATGGACGGCGCTTGGGGCTTCTATCCCGGCATGGGCTACATGTTCGCCTCAGCTTATCCTTGGGGATGGCTCCCTTACCGCTATGGCAACTGGATGTTCTTACCCGGCAACGGCTGGATGTGGCAGCCCGGCGCGTGGAATTCCTGGACTCCCGTCCCGCACTACACCGCGAGCACCGCTGCCCCCATACATCCTCTTGTCCCGCCAACCGGAACAGTGAATACCGTCGCCGTTGGGCGAGGAGGAACCGTCGTTCCGACTCTCGCGTCCTCCCGCATGCTCCTGAATCGAGGCTCGGCTGGAATGGGAATCGCCCGGGGTTCACTTAATAATATGAAGAGCCTGAATCATCAGGTCGCAAAGTCCGGGTTCACCGAAGTTCGTCCGCAGCCTGCTTTCGCCAACACCGCTCCCGCGAGATGGGCTGCATTTAACAATGGTGGATCTCGTGGTTCTATGGGAGGCCAACCGGGACGCGGCTCAACCGGACGCTCCTCATCGATGGAACGCGGTTCCGAAATGGGCCACTCCTCCATGGGTGGCGGTCACGCCGCCCCCGCCGCCAGCAGCGGCGGACACCGCTAAACCGATTCGTTCCAATCCATGAAAGAAACAAAGGGCTTCAGAAAAGTGAAGCCCTTTGAATGTATGCGAAGCGAACGGGTGCCCCACGGTGTTGCCAGAAGTGGGGATTTTAGTTTTTGCTGAAACAGTTTTCTGTCATCCCGACCAAGCGTGGAGGGACCCTTTGTTCCCGCACCCGCACACGCCACACCGTCAGTTGCTTGCAGCGGCCTGCTGCGCCTCCGCCTCCGGAGCGTCAAGCGCAATCACGCTGTTGTAATCGGAATACACTGCATGCGAATGATTCCAATCCGTACTCAGCTCATACGGTAGATGATCCTCGATCCCGATGCAGACCGTGTCATGCTCAAAACCTGCCGTCGCGCCTTTCAAGGTCACCTGCCACTCGCGGCAGCGAACTCCATTCACCGTCTTCTTGGAGCCCTTCTGCAGCACCCCGCGGTCGAGCATCGTGTAGATCTGCGGCAGCACATTGCTGTCGACTCCCTGTCGCAGCAGGCTGCAATAACCCTTCGCCGAATAGGTAGCCGCATACGTGCGTGGCTGCGACCACGATCCATCCTCCTGCCGGTCATACTCCCTGCCGGCCATCATTATGTAATCCTGTTGGAAGTCGATCCCCGGATCCCTCGACGGATCGACAACATGCTGCTTGAAGTGCAGGATGTCCCGGTTGCAATCCACTTCCCACAGCAAGTCCTGGTGCTGCGCCTCCGCCTGCCCCGACGTCATCGTCACGCGAAAGCTGCGCACTTGCCGCATTGCGTCGAGGGTCGTCCGAAATTCCTTTTCCCCATTGCCGCTCCCGACATAACTCAACGCCCACGCGATAATCGCAAACCCGACAGCCAGACGCGCCCCAAGCCATAGCCAATAACGGCCGCCCATAAACACACCTCTCCCAGGCAGAAATTTGCAGCCAGATTAGCCGTGGATGTATGAGGAAAAAAGTTACGGACGTACCGAATGAATGCGCGGCGACAGCCCGCTTCAGCTTGAACTGGTTCGTATCAGGGCACCGCTTCAGCGGTGCCGGAACAGCCGCACAATAAACGCGCCTTCAGGCGCTGCTCTTCACTTCTGTCATCCCGACCAAGCCAGTGGATCGGCGAAGGCCGATCCACTGGCGCGTGGAGGGACCTTTTGTTCTCCGCCGAATCCACATCGATCATGCGACAGGAACGATCACGCCCGCATACCCAACCACCATCATCCGATCTCCCGACACATCCCCCGAAGTTGCATACTTCACCAACTCCGCCGATTTTGCCCCAAGTTCTCGCGCCGCCGTCATCATCGCCACCGCCGGGCCATACCCGCACATGCTGATCTTCTGCTGCGTCACAACGTCATACAGACCTCGCGGATCAAGGCTCAGTATCCTCTCGATCGCCATATGATCCTTCACCCGCGTCACCGCGTCCGATTCGTAATGATTCATATCGCTCGAAGCCACAATCAGCACAGGCTCTTTCCATGCGCCGATCACGTGTGCCAGCGCCTTCCCCAACTTCTCCAAAGCATCGAACCGCCCCGTCCCAACCGCAATCGGAACAAATCTTAGCTGAGCCTGCCTCAACTGAAGAAAGGGAAGCTCGACCTCCGCCGCATGTTCCGCCCGATGCGCCGCCGCATCTTCCTCCAACTCCCCGAACTCCTTCTTCAGTGCTTGGGCAAACGAATCATCAATCGCCACATCCCCCAGCGGAGTTTCCCACGCGCCCTCGCTCATGATCGACAATGGCACACCCATGCCCGTGTGGTTCGGACACAGCACCACACACAGCCGTGGAATCTCCACCGTCGCAAACACTGCTCCCGCCACATGCCCCGAGTACATGTATCCCGCATGAGGAGCGATGCAGCCAATCGCTCGCACCGTCTTACCCTCAGCTTGTGATAGGTAGGATTCCGCTTCGGCCCGCAGATCGTCCGGGTCGCCCGGATAGAATCGTCCCGCAACCGCGGGGTGACGCAGGAGTGTACTCGTCATACGCCCTCCTCGCCAAAGATCAAAGAAAGGACCAACAACAAGGTAATGCTAAGACTCGCCTTGTGCTCGGCGCAAGGCGCGGTACACTGCCGCGCTCTCTTCCAGGCTCAACGTCTCAGCCCGCGCGGTCGGCTTCACCCGAGCCTCTGCCAGCGCCTGCTTCAGCCCGGCATCCGCGTATTTTTCCTTCAGGTTATTCCACAAAGTCTTGCGCTTCTGTCCAAATGAAAGCCGCAGGAAATCGATGAACCCATCTCCCGCCACGCCCAGCCGCTCCTGCTGCGGATCAATCGTCAGCCGCAGCACCGTCGAATACACCTTCGGGGGCGGCGCGAACGCTCCCGGCGGCAGCGTGAACAGGTTTTCCACCCGCGCATAAAGTTGCGCCGTCGCCGAGAGCACTCCATAATCCCGACCGCCTGGCTCCGCCGCAATCCTGTCCGCCACTTCCTTCTGCACCATGATCACGATGCTCTCGAAATATTTCGAAAACTCAAACAGCCGCAACAGGATGTCCGACGTGATGTAATAAGGCAGATTTCCGACGACTTTCACCGGCTCAGTCTTTAATTCGATCCCCGGCCGTCCCAACCCCGGCTTCGGCCCAAACAAGGAATCGATATCCACCGCCAGCACGTCCGCCTCAATAACTTCCACATTCCGAGCCATCCCAAATTTCAGCCGCAACTGCGCCGCCAGCACTCGATCCAACTCCACCGCGATCAGCCGCCTCGCCCTCTTCGCCAGCTTCGAGGTCAGAATCCCGCGCCCCGGACCTATCTCCAGCACCGTGCTCTGCGACACATCGCCAACCGCATCGACCACCCGTGCGGCCGCCTCGTCGCTATTCAGGAAATGTTGTCCCAATTTGGGCTTGCTTCGCGGACGTCGCGTGGATACGACCCTTGGCACGTTGACCCTCACTGGCTCGGGAAGTAGACTTTCAGTTCGGTCCTCGCATCTTAAGCTGTCGGACCGCGGTCCCCAGTTCCATTCATCATAACGTGCGCCGCCGTATGCGCGCACGGGAGGTTCCCGCTCTCATGAATATCGCATTCGTTGCTTCCGAAGGTGTCCCGTTCTCCAAAACCGGCGGCCTGGCAGATGTCGTGGGCGCGCTGCCCCGCGCTCTCGCCGCCCTCGGACATCAGGTCACCGTCTATCTTCCCCGTTATCGCCAGACCAAGCTCTCCGATGCCGCCACGGTGGTCCGCAGCGTTACCGTCCCCTTCGATGACGAATACCGTTTTTCCAGCGTGGTCGCCGGAGGCAAGCAGGGCGGCGTCCAGTTCTATTTCGTCGAATATCCTCCCTACTTCGATCGCGAAGCTCTCTACGGAACTCCCGCCGGGGATTATCCCGACAACGCCGAGCGCTTCGCCCTGTTCTCCCGTACCGTGCTCGAGGCTTCAAAGATTCTCGGTGTCCCGCAGATTTTTCACTGCCACGACTGGCAATCGGCGCTTGTTCCCGTCCTCCTGCGCACCATCTACGCCGACGACCCGGCGTTCAAAGATGTTGGCACGGTCTTCACCATCCACAACATGGGATATCAGGGACTCTTCCCGCCCGAAACTCTCCCGCTCCTCATGCTGCCCTGGGATCTCTTCACCATTACCAAGATGGAATTCTTCGGACAGGTGAATTTCCTCAAAGGAGCGCTCACCTACTCCGACTTCATCACCACGGTCAGCAAAAAATACAGCCAGGAGATTCAAACTGCCGAATACGGATTCGGCCTCGAAGGCGTTCTCCGCGACCGCGCCGCCACCGTCACCGGCATTCTGAACGGCGTCGACTACGACGAATGGAGCCCGCAGACCGACAAGTTCACCACGGCCAAATATTCTCCGCAGGATCTTTCCGGCAAAGTCAAAGACAAGCAGGATCTCCTGGCCGCCTTCGGCATTAAAGACGCTGATCCCAAACTTCCCGTCATCGGCATCGTCTCCCGCTTCGCCGCGCAGAAAGGATTCGACCTCATCTCGCAGGTCGCCGACCGTCTCGCCCGCGAAGAGATGATCATCGTCGCCCTCGGCGCCGGCGACAAAGCCTACGAAGAAATGTTCCTCCGCCTCAACAAGCAGTTCCCGCACAAGATCGCCGTCAAAGTCGCCTACGACAACGCGATCGCCCACAAGATCGAAGCCGGAGCCGACATGTTCCTCATGCCCTCGCGCTACGAGCCCTGCGGCCTCAACCAGATCTACAGCCTGAAGTACGGGACCGTCCCCATCGTTCGCGCCACCGGAGGCCTCGACGACACCATCGAGCCCTGGGACGCGCGCACCGGCAAAGGCACCGGCTTCAAGTTTTCCGAATACAACGGCGAGTCGCTCCTGTTGACGATCAAGCAGGCGCTGCTGTCCTTCCGCGATCAGACCTCGTGGCAAGTCCTCATGCGCAACGGCATGGCCAAAGATTTTTCCTGGAACGCCTCCGCCCGCGAATACGGCAAAGTCTACGAACGAGTGAAGCAGCTCCGCGGCGCCAATTCGGTCCACGATAAAGTGCTCGTGTAGGCTGCTGGATAGGATAACTGGTAACTCTCTTATCGGACCTGAGGCCTAAGAAGTCCGCAAATAGCTTCGGGAAGGGCACGGCTTCAGCCGTGCCGCAAAAGGCGTATGAAACAAGCGGGCTTCAGCCCCTGAGGTACCGTCCGCGTAATCGAGCGGAGGGATTGAGCGGTTTTTCAATTACCAAATTTCTCAATTACTCAATTACCCAATTTTCTCCAACCACCAAATCACAAGATCCGGCTGGTGGCCCACCTTTAACGATCCTTGCGTGCGCCGTTCCCACTGAGGGTGCCCCATCCTTGCGTTTTCTGCAAGGGCGGGCAGCGTTGCTGCGTGCGCTATTTGATTTTGTTGTGGACACGTGATCAAACCCACTTACGCCGGCATTTCCGATTCCCGCCGGTCGCAAGAAACGCGAAGGACGAGGCACCCCACTGCGTTGGTATTGCCAGCGAGATCAAAAATCTGGGCCATCCCGCGAATCTTCCGCGCTAATGGGTTGAAACGGTTGTTACTATCCGTGCCGATGAGTAGTTTGGCGCGGCGGGTGCGGGATTTCGCGCTGGATTGGGCTTGCGGTTTCGGGTGCGCGGGTTTAGTTTCAACGCAGTACGGGTGGCGGTTGTTGGGCGTGGGCGTGCACTTTTCACGGCTGCGTGTCGTGCGGATCTGTGGACGGGGAAATGAGTTGTTGAAGTGGGGAAAAAATCAGGTGTCGCGAAGTACCAACCTAGATGTTTATTGTCGCATGAATTCCTGAACAAACTGAGCGTGATCATTGGCAGCTGCGATTTGCTTCTCGAGGAACAAGCGGAATCGCCGAATCTGGATGCGCAGAGGGCGCGGAGGGTCGAGGTCGTCCGGGACATCGCGCGGCAGATGGCGGGGGATCTGAAAGAGCATACGTGCGAACTCGACGGCCTGACGAAGACGCTGTTGCTGCGCGACGCGGGAACGAAAATGGTGGTTACGACTTCGAGCGGGGCCGCGCTAGAGGTTGGGGGTCAGGCACCCGATGGCGGGAGCGAACCAGCGCAGCAGTTGGGGAAGGGGCGGGCGTCCAGGCGGGCATCCGGAGGGGTTCCGGGGCGGAGGTGAGCGATGCGGCAGAATGCAGTGGATTATTTTTCACCGTCTGATTGGGCCCTGCTGGCGGCCCGATCGGAGAGGATGAAGTTCAGCCTGGGCGAGGAGATCATCCACGCAGGCTCGCGCCTGCACGAGCTGTTTGTGATCCGCAAAGGCTCGGCTTCTGTGGAGGTGGCAGGCGCTTACTCGGCTATGGTACTGGCGACCCTGTTCGAGGGGGATGTTTGCGGCGAGCTGGCGTTTCTGAGCGACGGCATTTCAACGGCTTCGGTCGTGGCGAAGGACGTCGAGGTCGAGGTTGATGCATTCAACGTCTATCAGCTTCGCGAGCTTTGCGAAGAGGTTCCGGGCTTTGGGTTGCGGCTGTATCGATTTCTTGGGACCAGCCTGGCGCAGCGCGTGAAGTGCACTTCCTCTGAATTGATCAGGGCACTGAATCGAAGCAATGGATCGCGAGCGTGATCCACCGGAAACCGCCGACCGGGGAAACGGACCCTTCACCTCCACGCTATGAATCGATGTTGTTGCTCCCCCGTTTAGCAATAGAAAAACCCACCGCTCACACCTGCAAAATTATTTTCGCGATCTGTCATCCTGACCTCAGTTGGCGTCCGCGAGAAGCGGACGCAAACGGAGCGAAGGGTCCCTGCACTCTCGAGGGATCACGATTCCCTGGGGAATTCTCCCGACACGCCACTCCATCGTCATCGTCGGTGGTGCGTCCGGGCGCGGCGGCACCGGCGGCGTGGGTTTTGAGCGTAACTGGGATTTGTCGCCAACTATCCAGCCGGACGCAGCCTGTACGTCAGGATGACCCGTAGGGCAAGTGCTGCCGCCGCGAGCACCAAAATGAATGCGGCGGGCCCAATGCCTTTGACATCGCGCACACGCAAATGCGACACAGATGCGCCCACAAAGTAGATGACGAGGCCGACACCCGCTGCCACACCGAGAAGAGGCCACCAGATACCAAGAACGACGCCTAAGGCCCCGGCAAACTCACAAGCTGCCAGAAGTGGGAAATACTTCAACGGTACCCCGATGAGTTCGTGAATGACCTGTACTATATGCGGATCGTGGCGAATCTTCCCAATCGCGGAAAACGTCACGATCGCCGCGAGGACGATTGTAGTCACCAGATAGGCAATACTCATGGGGACCTGCTTCCTCGTCACAAAATATGATACGGCAGGATTTTTGCGGAACCAAGACGATAGCCCTCATTGACCTGTGGATGAGTGTAACGGCAATTTTGCGACAGTTGAGGCGAACCGTGCTCGCTCACGAAGGTGTATGGAGCAGGACCGGAGTTAATGCCTCTTCAGACCTGTCACGAACGCCTTGAAGGATGCCAGATGCTCCTTCGGATCGATCCCAATTCCTTCCACGTAGATGGTGAGCAATTCTCGCTGCCGCAACGATGTGTAGCCAGAAAACATACGACGGCTTTTCTTGTCTCCTCCAGAGTAAAACAGGCCGAAGGTTTTGCCGTCCTTGAATGGCTTTGGACGATCCGGTTCGATAAATCCGTCGGTTAATTCACGTCTTTCGAGATCAATACGGGCGCTGACACAGTTTCGTGAACGACTCGAATGTTGGATCCGTGCCGAAATGCACAACCGTTACCGTCGCTTGCTGCCGCTGATCTGCTGAACGAAAAACCAACTTGTCTTCCTCTCTTTTAGCCTGCTGCCATCCACGAGGAGGTCTGAATTCGCTACTTACAAGGTTGTAGCGCTCTTGTGCCATGACTGATTCAGATATCGTGACAAGCGCGAGAATCGTCACTAAACCACAGCTGAACAGTGCGATCTTTTTGGACATAGGGTCAACCGGAATCTCTCCGGGAAACCACGGATAATAACGGAAAACCGAGATCTAGAATAATGATCGTTGACGTTATCACTCAAATTTCGACTTCTTTCGATTAAGTTCACATCCGACCGTCTATCACTGGAATTGCCGTCGAGGTCCGAATTCACGAAGCTCCGATAGCTTCGTTGCTTCTGCTACCGCTTCGATTGGCATCGGTGGAGCGGACCAGTTCCCGACCCGCGAGTACCCGGCGAAGTTCAGCTCCTTCCACGGCGCATTGCTTCAACAACTACGGAGTTGCTGCGACGTTGTGGTTTGTAGATTGGCCAGCACCTCTCTCAACTTTTGGGATGTCCAAATCAGTCTCTGCTTGCTCGACGGGCAGGTGAGTCCGCTCCACAAGAAAAGCTCGAAGGACGGGGTCTTCAGCGTCCTGAAAATCGCTGATGTCGGCCGACGACCATCGCCGTCCGTCGGCGAAGTCGAGAACAATTCCGGCTCGGTGCGTAAGTTTGCCATAGCGGTTCCGAAACCCTTCTATTTGCGTCATCCTGACCGCTCTTGAATAGTCAAATCTCTGGCATTTTGCCCATGCGTATCCGCACACTCGAATATCTTGCTCACCGAGTGCAGTGTGCATTGGAAGCGCAAGAATGGTGAAAAAACCAATTGGCGCGACAATAACCAAAACCATCCAGCGGAGAATTCGCGTGCCATCTATGCCCGCACGCCCATCCGACCAAAGCCGATATGATCTTGCGCTCTCTCGATCGACTACAGACCAAAGCTGAAGCGTAATTTCCCAACATAGAGCAACCGCTCCGAATCCCGGAAAGAACCACCAAATGGCATCCTGCGGCCACAAGCGAAGGGTAGTTCCCAAACCGTCATTGGCGGCTAAGTGACGATTTAGCCAAACGAGTATGTGATGAGTAATCCAGACAAATGCCACTAGGACCGCAATCTCGCTGATGCCAACCATCCACTTGGTCTTCTGAAATCGCTCATCCAGAATTGAGAGTTGGTGTTCAGGCAGACGAATAGAGGGCTTCAGATATTTCCGCGCGAGTCCGAAACAGACCGCAACGATGGCTGGGACGACGGCCCTAGATGCGAAATCGGTAAGGTCACTCATTCGCTCGCTGTCACTGGCGATCCCCAAGATATCAAGTCACTTAAGACAGCACAATCACATAGGGTTGAAACCAAGGCGATTACGCGGCGGTTGGCCCACCTTTGAACGATCTTTGGGGGCTGGCCCACCTTTAACGATCCTTGCGTGCGCCGTTCCCACTGCGGGTGCCCCATCCTTGCGTTTTCTGCAAGGGTGGGCAGCGTTGCTGCGTGCGCTATTTGATTTTGTTGTGGACGGAAAACAGGGACAGGAAAACAGGGACAGACGGAACTGACCCAATTTCCAAAGCGTGAACGCCAACGACTACCGACCAACGACTGAAATGACATCCCGCACGCAGAACTACCCTGTGGATATCCGCTTCCCCGCGGCGAAAATCGCGACTAGACGAAACGTTTCTACCCCCTCCAACCACCATCACGAACCCCTAACGATTAGCCATCGCACGACTTACCGCTCCCAAAGTTTTCCACAGATATTTATTTTCAACTTGTGACATGTAACCTTTACCATAAGAATTAGATCGGCGATGCTGGGCTCATGCACCACCAAGCATCAGCCCCGCGTCCGTCGAAGTCTCCCAAGCCGCAATCCACCCCAAAGAATTC
>Ga0209168_10000805_pt1 | contig 27576 bp, 28 predicted proteins | sample Coa_R1_FD_187156 | JGI IMG/M metagenome (GOLD analysis project Ga0209168, IMG submission 187156) | Surface soil microbial communities from Centralia Pennsylvania, which are recovering from an underground coalmine fire - Coalmine... | ecosystem: Environmental > Terrestrial > Soil > Unclassified ...
GCAGGGTCTCATCGATCAGGCCGTGCGCCTTCATGTCCTGCCACACGGTCGTCGGCGTGCCGATCCCGGCCCCCCGGCTCACCAGGTCGGACTCGGATCGCTCGAAGACGATGACGTCGTGGCCCGCCCGGTGCAAGAGCGCCGCTGTCGCGCATCCGGCGATCGATCCCCCGATAATGCCGACCCTCATCCCTGTCGCCCCCAAACCCCTTCGGAGCGCCACTCCGGGAGGTGATGGTAATTCGTCAGCTTAGCGGCGCCCACAGCCGCATTGGCCTCCGAGGAACGGGCAAATGTTGCCGGTCGCGGCACTAGTGGACCTTCCATCTTGGGGCGGGAATCAAACTCGCGCCATCATTAAGCTCTTGCTCGTTTGTCACGTCCTATTCGCTGGCGCTGGCCTTCTTCTTTTCGAACCAGCAGTAGCCATTGGGGCAGCAGACGATCACGAGATCACCGTCGTCCGTCCGGGTTGTCCCGGAATTCGTCTGCTCGGCCGGCTCGACGCCGCTTACGCTGACCACCGCATGCGGGAACGGTGGCGGTTCGGGTACGGTCAGTGATTTGATGTCCAGCCGTATGGAAGACCGGCCGGTGACCTGACCCCGGCTGTCCAAGTATTCCAGTGTCCCTGATACCTCTCCGAGCTTAACCTCGTCGGAACTTACCCGAAGGGTGTAGAAGCCCGCTGGGATGCCCTTGGCTGCACTGTCGATGTAGGCGAAGAGGCTGTCCACACCGTTGCGCAGGGCGGTGGCGGGCGTGGCGTCGAATTCCCGGAGCGGCGCGAGTATCAGCGTCGAGTCGCAGCGCAGGACGGTGAGCATTTCTGACGTGTTGATGTCCAGTCTGTTGCGCCGGGCGGCCCTCTCCAGCGTTGTTCTGAAGACATTGTCATCGAGTTCCAGAGTCATTTAAGGCACCTTTCAGAGAGAAGTTCCGCCATCACACGCGCATCCCTGTCTATGAGCTGATCCTCAGAAAACTCGCCAGATGGTGCGGCCGCCTCTGAAGTCTCCGCACCAATGTCACGGTTTGTCATCTCCGGCCGCCGTCCTGATCAGCGATTCGGCCTGTCTAACTCATTGAGGTAATTGCCAGTGTGCGGGACCCAGCCTCATCACTATCATCCGACGTTCTGCGGATACCCAGACCCGGCGCAGCCGGAGTAACATAAACCAGGGGGTGCCTCGTGGTGGCTCCGCTGCTGGCCAGCGAACGAGATCTGCGCGCCCTGGCGGCCATCGTCAGCCAGGACCGTCCCGATCTGCCGGACGGGGAAGGGCTGCCGCCCTCGCTTCTGGCCGACCTGATGAGCCAGATCCGCTGCGACGGAATCAGCGTCGAGCGCTGCGACAGCGGGCGGCAAGCGTACTCGCTCCTGCAGGCCACGGCTCTAAGCGACGACGAAGTCAAGGCATGTGAGGACCTGGACCCAGCGTGCTTGGAGCGCTTGTGGGCCTGCCACTGGGACTGCCAGTCCTGCTGCTATCCCGAGCGCACCAGCGACGTGCGCAGCGTCGTCAAACCCTCTGACTTCTACTCCGCGCGGCAATGGCACAGCACCCGCATGTACAGCGATATCCTCCGGCCGCAGGGGGGCGAGCATCACATTCAGCTGTGCCTGCCCGATCCTACGGAGCTGAGCGCCGGGCCCGAGCGGACCGTCCGGCTGTACCTCTACCGCGGGCCCGGGCCGGATTTCACCGAGCGGGACCGGGCAGTGCTCACGCTACTGCGCCCGCACCTGCACCAGGCCCTCTTGGATGCCGAGCGGCGCCGCCATCCGGTGCCCCGGCTCACCCCGCGGCAGAAGGACCTGCTGCACCTGCTGGCCGCAGGGCACACCAACACCCAGATCGCCCGCCGCCTGGGCATATCTGAGGGAACCGTACGCACCCACCTGGAAAACCTCTACGGCAGGCTGAACGTCTCCAGTCGTACCGCCGCCGTCACACGCGCCTTCCCGGACCGGATCGCCTAGCGCTAACTGGCGGGCGAGGACGCCGTATCCTGGTCCTCCCCAAGCCATTCTTCAAACGAGAATCCCGTCGTGAGCGGGTACCGGGTGCAAACTCGTCAAAGCCAATCGCGCGCGACGCCCGCAGGCCACCTAGACGCGGTGGCCGCGGAAGGAACATTAGATGGCGAGGAAGTCAGCTGAGCTGCCTAGGCAAGAGCTGGCGCCAGGTGACCGGCTGATTAGAAGACTTCATGCCCCTTTCGGGACTCCCGCGGATGAGTGAAACTTAGGGCGCGCCGCCCGCTGACGTCGTTCGACCTTGGCGCTGCGTGCCTGTTTAGAAGACTGACGCTGGAGCCCGCCCGGTAGGTACCCCGGATTGCTGCTGCGAGCGCGTGTCACAGGATCTTGATCTTGTCGCGGGCTCCGCGGGCGGCGCGCCCGTATCCAGTATCGGGGTAGGGAGGTCGCGATGGATATCGTCCATCCGCGCGTCGCCGGGATCGACGTGCACAAGAAGGTGATCTGGGTGGCGGTCCGGCTGCCCGGACAAGAGCCTGGTCAGCGCGCGGTGACTGTGCGCAGGTTCAAGGCGTTCTGGCGGTCGCTGCAGACGATGGCCGACTGGCTGGCGGAGCTGGGCGTGAGTGACGCGGCGATGGAAAGCACCGGGGTGTACTGGTGGCCGGTCTATCACGCCCTGGCTGGCGCCGGGATCGAGGTGTGCGTCTGCAACGCGGCGCACATGCGCAACGTCCCGGGCCGCAAAACCGATTTGAAAGACTGCCAGTGGATCGCCGAGCTGCACGAATACGGGCTGCTGCGGCCCAGCTTCATCCCGGGCGCGCAGGTGGCGGCGCTGCGGCAGCGGACCAGGTACCGCAAGAAGCTCATCGAGCAGCGCTCCAGCGAGGGGCAGCGGCTGGCCAAGGTGCTGGAGGACGCCGGGATCAAGATCGACTCGGTGGCCAGTGACATGCTGGGCAAGTCCGGGCGGGCGATGATCGAGGCGCTGATCGCCGGCGAGCGGGACCCGGCCCGGCTGGCCGGGCTGGCCCTGGGCGTGCTCCGCCGCAAGACCGAGGAGCTGGCGATGGCCTGCGACGGCCGGTTCACCGCTGGCCACGGCCAGATGTGCCGGCTGCACCTGGACGCCCACGACCACCTCACCGCCAAGATCGCCGAACTGGACGCCCTGGTCGCCGAGGCCGCCGCGCCGTTCGCCGCCCTCATCGCCCGGCTGGTCACCATCCCCGGCATCGGGCAGCGCACCGCCGAGGTCATCATCGCCGAGACCGGCGGCGACATGACCCGGTTCGCCACCGCGGCCCGGCTGGCCGCCTGGGCCGGGCTGGCACCCGGCGACAACGAATCAGCCGGCAAGCGCAAGAAGGCGCCCGCCCGCCAGGGCAACCCGCACTTGCGCACCGCCATGGTCGAAGCCGCCTGGGCAACCTGGCGCACCGCCACCCGGCCCGGCGCCCGGTTCCGCCGCCTGGCCCGCCGGTTCGGCAAAGGCAACGAGAAGAAGGCCGCGATCGCCGTCGCGCACACCCTGCTGAGCATCGCCTGGGCCGTCATGCGCTACGACGCCGACTACATCGACGCCGGTGCCGACTATTACGAGCGGCGCGACCAGCGCAACCGCGAGCACCTGGTCCGCTACCACCAGAATGCCCTGGCCCGGCTCGGCCTGCAGGTGATCATCACCCAGCCCGGCGACGGCGCCCCACCACCATCGTCCCCGGATAATCCAGGCCAGGCAGCCTGACCTTCGCCGCACTGCACCGGCCCGCCAGTTAGCCGGCTGCGCCGGCGCTGCCGCGCGCCAGGCCGAGGTCCCCAAGTTTCGTCACAGGTTGTTTCACGCAGGGGGTCAAGCTGCGCCGACCGAGCTGATCCCGGAGACTTGCCCGGTGACGGAACGGGTACGGGTGCGTGAGATTGATGATGACGAGGGACATCGGCTGGTCCGGATTATCCGCCGGGGCACCGGGTCGGTGGTGACCTGGCGGCGGGCGCAGATGGTGCTGCTGTCGGCGCAGGGCATGGATGTGCCTGCGATCGCCAAGGTCGCGTTTACCAGCGAGGACCGGGTCCGGGATGTGATCCGGAACTTCAACGCCGACGGGTTCGGTTCGCTCTACCCCGGTACCAGGGCGGCCATCCGCCGAAGTTCACGCTGGGGCAGCGGCGGGAGATCAAGAAGATCGCTAAGTCTAAGCCTGTTGAGCATGACCTGCCGTTTTCCACCTGGAGCCTGGCTAAGCTGGCCGATTTCCTGGTGGCTGAGGGGGTGGTCGATGACATCAGCCACGAGGGCCTGCGGGTCCTGCTCTGCCAGGAGGGCGTCAGCTTTCAACGGGTGAAGACCTGGAAGACCTCCAGGGATCCGGATTACGCGGTGAAGAAGGCCCGGGTGGAGCACCTGTACGCGATCGCCGACCGGGGGGTGGTGCGCGAGCCGGGCGAGCCGGACGTGATTTTCTGCCTGGATGAGTTCGGGCCGCTGAACCTGCAGCCCCGGCCCGGGCGGCAGTGGGCCGCGGTCAGCGGGAAGGGCAAGGAGCCGGGCCGGGCGCCGCGGCCGCGGATGCGCGCCACCTATACCCGCACGCAGGGAGTCCGGCACCTGTTCGCCGCCCTGGAGCTGGGCGAGGACAAGCTGTTCGGGCACATCAAGCCGCGCAAGACCCGGGGCCGGTTCCTGGAGTTCTGCCGCTACCTGCGCACTTTGTATCCGCCCGCGGCCAGGATCGCGATCATCTGCGACAACTTCAGCCTGCACCTGACCACCAGGCGGGACGGCCGGGTCGGCGCCTGGACGGCCGCGAACCATGTCGAGATCGCCTATACGCCGACGAATTCGTCCTGGTTAAACCGCGTAGAAGCGCAGTTCACCGCGCTGCGGTACTTCGCGCTGGACGGCACCGACCACGCCAGCCACAAAGAGCAGGCCAGCATGATCCGCCGGTACATCATCTGGCGCAACAACCACGCCTACGACGAACGGCTCCGCCGCATCGTCGACAGGGCAAACGTAGCTTGATGCGGCACTAGGTCGTGGGGTTTGGCGCCTTTCTTTGATTGCCGTGAGGAGCGCGGCCCAGTCCGCGGTGAGGGCGCCTGCTCCCTTGCGGCGGCACGGCGCAGTGCGGTGAAGCCTCGGTCGCGCTGGCCGAGCCATCGCAGCGGGTGCAAGTGCGCCAGCCGACCGGGCCTCCGGCTGTGACCATCACGTGGTCGATCGGCGCTGGCAGATCCCGGACGAACCGCTGCAGGCAAGCAGTGTCATTCGCGTCGAAGGCCGCCGTCCGCTGCGCCCCGACATCTTTGGCCGCCTGGATGAGCCGGACGGGATCGCGGCCTGTGAGGATGACCTCGGCACCCTCCGCCCGGGCGCGCCGGGCTGTCTCAAGCCCGATGCCAGCACTGCCGCCGATCACTACGACCGTCTGCCCGGCCAGTTCCGGTTCGCGCTGGACTGCGGCAGCAGTGCCGCCGCTCACGGTAGCTCCAGGCCGGCCTGCGTCACGGCTCTGCCCGGCCGCGGTCACGACGCCACCTGTCCAGCGGCCTGATTTCCGGGCAGCACCTGGGCGAGCTGAGTGACCTGCCCGGCGCGTAGCTTTTCCCGTTCGGCTGGGACAGTGCCGCCCCACACGCCGAACTGCCCGATCGCCCAGTTGCGCAGCGCCAACTCCAGGCACTCACCGCGCACCGGGCAGGCGGCGCAGACCGCGATGGCGGCGGCCGCCTCACGCCTGGCGGCGGCGACCGGGACGCTGACCGGATACCAGTCATCCGGGTTCAGCCGGCTGGTCGAGCACGCGGCCCGCGCAAGGACGAACGGCCGGAGCCCTCTGCCGGTCATGGTGAAGCCCCTAACCGAAGGTGAATGAGTAGACCTGGGCGCCCGGATCGGAGAAGGTGATCTCGAAGGTGCGGTCGATGACAGGGCCAGGCTGGCGGATCATCTGGTGCAGCCGTGGCCCGGCCACCGTGCCATTGCCCGCGTCGTCGGTATCGGCCCCGTGCGCCGCACCTGGCGGTTGTCCGTCGATGCGCGCCTGGAACCGCACCGGGGCACCCGGTGCTGCCGGGCCCATGACCAGGTGAAGGTCGCGGGCGCGGAAGCGGCATGCGATCCGGCCGTCGGCCTCGTTCAGGATGACGGCCTGTTCCTCCATCGTCCAGTCGCCGGACAGGCCCCAGTGATTGAGGCGCAGCTTGTCTGGCGCCTTGTAATGGTGACGCTCGCCCGGTACGGCCCCGCCGGGGGACGCGAAGTTCGTGGTGCGCTCGTAGCCGGTGTATGTCTCCGGTGACCGCAGGGTGGCCCAGTCTGCCGGTGCCTCCACGCCGCTGTCATCGACCGACACAAGCTCATGGTCATGGCTGGGGGTTCCCGAATCGGCCAGCAACTGCTGGATGACCATTTCCGACTGCTGGTACTCTCCTTCGCCGTAGTGATGGTGCCGGATGCGGCCCTGCGGGTCGGCGAAGTACAGGGCGGGCCAGTAGTGGTTGGCGAAGGCGCCCCAGATCGCATAGTCGTTGTCGACCGCGACCGGGTAATCGATCCGCATGTCGCGCACGGCGCGGCGGACGTTGCCGAGTTCGTGCTCGAAGCCGAACTCGGGGGTGTGCACCCCGATCACGGCCAGCCCGTGGCCGGCGTACCTCCTGGCCCAGGCGCGGAGGTAGGGAAGCTGGCGGAGCCAGTTGATGCAGGTGTAGGTCCAGAAGTTGACGAGGATGATCTTCCCTTGTAGGTCCGCCGCCGCCGTCAGCGGCGGTGAGTTGAGCCATCCGGTCGCACCGTCGAAAGACGGCAGCCGGCTTTCGACGGGCAGCCGCGCTGGTGAGGTGTGGAGCCCGGCGGGTGTTTGCCATTGTGCTGTCATGACAGATCCTTTAGTTGTCCGGCCAGCCGCCTTCGCGGGACGATGTGATGTGTCCCGGCGGGCCCGGAGCCTGGAATGCAGCCACCGGTCCCGCCGGGAGAGGGATGCGCAAGCGACCGGGTACCGGCCGGCTAGCGCAGGGACCGGAACGCGGCGCGGAGCTCGGCGGTGAACAGCGCCGGCTCCTGCCAGGCGGCGAAGTGGCAGCCGGCGTCGAGCTCGTTGAAGTAGATGAGGTTGGAGTAGGCCCGCTCGGCCCAGCTGCGCGGGGCCTTGTAGATCTCCTTGGGGAAGACGCTCACGGCGGCCGGGATCTTCACGCCCTTGACGCCGAAGAAGTCGAACGTGTTCTCCCAGTACAGCCGGGCCGAGGAGATCGCTGTGTTGGTCAGCCAGTAGAACGTGAGGTTGTCCAGGACCTCGTCGCGGGTCAGGTTGCCGACCGGGTGCCCGGCGACCGCGTCGGCGATGTCGGCGTAGCTGGCCGCGTCGTGGTTGAGCATCCAGGCGGCCAGCCCGACCGGTGAGTCCGCGATCCCGTACAGCGTCTGCGGCTGGGTGATCATCTCGATCCCGTAGCCGATGCCCTTGGTGTAGAAGAAGTTCAGCTGCTCGTACGTGCGCTGCTCCTCGGCGGACAGCCCCGAGGGCGGCGGGCCGCCGGCCCCCAGCACGTTCCGCGCGAGCGTGATGGAGACCTCGGCCGGGACGACGCCGGCCATGTTGGTGTGCATGCCGGCCAGATCCGGCGGGGCGTGCACGGCCATCAGGTCGGTGACGATCGCGCCCCAGTCGCCGCCCTGGGCCACGAACCGGGTGTAGCCCAGCCTCCGCATCAGCTCGGTCCAGGCCCGGGCGATGCGGTCCGGGCCCCAGCCGGTCTCCCGCGGCTTGGCGGTGTACCCGTAGCCCGGCATCGACGGGATCACCACATCGAAGGCGTCCGCTGCGGTCCCGCCGTGGGCGGTGGGATTAGTGAGCGGGTCGATGACCCCCAGCAGCTCGATGACAGAGCCGGGCCAGCCGTGCGTGATGATGACCGGTAGCGCGTTGGCGTGTGCCGAACGGACGTGGATGAAATGGATGTCCAGTCCGTCGATCTCGGTCATGAAGTGCGGTAGGGCGCCCAGCCGCGCCTCGCAACGGTGCATGTCGTATTCTGACGCCCAGTAGCGGGCGAGTTCCCGCATGACGGCCAGCTGCGGCCCCTGCGAGTGATCGGCGACGACCTCCTGGTCGGGCCAGCGGGTGGCCGTGATGCGGGCGCGCAGCGCCTCAAGTTCCGGCTCGGGGGTGACCGGAACCGTGAACGGCCGGACCGTTGCGGTGCCTGCGGGGCTTTCGGTCGTGGTAGACATCAGGAGTTCCCTTCTGCGCGAGTTGACCGGAGCCATACTCTGCGTACGGCCGCCGAGCACGGCCACGTCACCTGAAATCGCTGAGATCACGTCACCGCGTCGGCTGTGGCCGGCGATGGCATCGGCTTGGCTGACTCCTACTGTCGTTCCGCGGTGCCGCTCAGTCGTTAGCCATTTGGACCAACCTGGGCCGCCAGTTTGTCTATCTGGACCACCGCCGGGCGTAGACTACCGGCAGTCTCTGGCTGGAGGTGGGTAGTCATCCTGCGCGCAGCAGACATCACTGACCTTGGGCTCCAAGCCGCGGTGACCGCGTTTGCCCCTTCGGTCATGGAGGCAGCGACGTGGACGCCACCGTCGTCGATTCCGCCCGTCATCCCCGCCAGGCAGTTTCTAGGCACCTCATGACTTCAGCCGCCCGCCGTGAAGCGACCGCGGCGAACTCGGACCAGGCCGCCACCGCGACGCTGTCGTCGCTCAACGCGGTCTTCACCTTGTCGCTGATCTTGACCCAGGCGGCTTCGCCCCGCCAGGCCATCCGCCTGCTCACCACTGCGGTCCCGTCGATCACGTCCTGCCATACGGTCCTGGCCTGGCATCCGAGCAGGTCGGGAGGCTACTACGAGCGCGCCCCCCGCGGCATCGGCAGCACGCTGGCCAGCATCACCATGCCAGGCCAGCTTGAGGTGGACGAGTCTTCCTCCTGGTGGGCGTTCCCGCTTGCGCCTGCGCTGGCGGATAACCCGGTCTTCCTGGTCGTTGCCGGCACCAGCCCCCTATCCGGGCAGGACAAATTCCTGCTCTCGGTCCTCGCGCAGCAGTGCGGCACGGTGATCGCCAAGCTCGAGCTGCTCGCGGCCGAGCAAGCGAACACCGAGCGGGTGGCCAGTCTAAACGCCGATCTCGAGTCGACGGTCTCGACGCTCACGAAGACCATGGAGACTCACCGGCAGCTAAACGAGATCGTTGCGAATGCCGGGGAGGCCGGCATTGCCAAGACCCTGCACCAGCTCACCGGGTTCCCTGTTCTCATCCAGGACGTGCACGGCAATACTCGCGCGGCCGCCGGTGACGTGCCGGGCGGCCCGCGTGCCAAGGACGCGCCGGGACAGCGGCAAGAGCTCATCCGTCAGCTGCAGGTCACCCGCCGGGCCCTCTACCACCGCCGGACCTGGCTGGTCCTGGCCAACCCGCGGCCCGGCGTTCTCGGTGTCATCGCGCTTGCCGACCCCGCGCGCACGGCGACCGAGACCGATCTGGCCGCGCTCGAGTACGCCGCGACCGTGCTGAGCGTGGAACTCTCCCGGCTGCAGAGCGTCGCCGAGGCGGAACTGCGCAGCCGCCGCGATTTCGCCGAGGAGTTGCTAGCAGGCGCGGACGAAGCCACAGTCAAGGCATCCGCGCACGCTCTGGGGTACGACCCGGAGCGACCCCACCGGGTCATCATCGCCACGGGGCCGCCACGGGATGGCCTCGACGAGCAGTTCTTCCAGGCCGTCGTCCGTGAGGTGCGCAACCTCGACGTGGCCACCCTGGTCGTCGGCCGGTCCAGCTACGTCGTGGTCATCGCCTACCGCGAGGCCAACTGGGCCAAGCTGCAGGCAGGCATCACCAGCCAGCTGCGGGACGGCATGTGCCGGCTCGCCGTGGGATCTCGCTACCCCAGCGCATGGCAAGTCGCCGCAAGTTACCGCGAGGCACAGTTCGTGGCCAGCCTGCCCCCGTCCGCAGTCGGCCATCTCGCCGTCCCGGTGCTGCTGTTCGACTCCCTGGGCGTGTACCGGATGCTCTCGTCGGTCACTGACCCCGCCGGAATCGAAGCCTTCATGAAGGAGCAGCTCGGCACGCTGCTCGACTACGACAAGCGGCATCACTCCGATCTTCTCGTCACGCTCGCGCAGTACTTCGACAGCGGCTGCAATGTCGACCAGGCGGCAGCAGCGCTGTCCATACACCGGAACACGCTGAAGTACCGCCTGAAGCGAGTCCGGGAGCTGCTGGGTCAGGACCTGAACGACGGGCTGACCCGGACGAACCTTCACCTGGCCACTATGGTCTGGCTCACGCTTGAGAGCCTGCGCCGGACCGGGCAGGCCTGACCAGCCTTACGGTCCGGCGGCGCGTGGCGGTGCCGTCAGCATCGCGTCGGTGTCCCGTGACACCTCGTTGCTGATGCGGGCGGCCGCCGCGTGGGCGTCGAGCGGCGCCGGCGCCTCGGCGAGGATTTCGGCGAAGGCTTCCAGGGCCCGGGCGGCGAGCGGGTTCCATTTCTGGATCCAGCCGGAGACCACGTCGGCGTTCGCGGGGGTGTCGTCGATGAGGTGCTGCAGCAGCGCCGTGGTCCAGGCGCGGTGCCAGCGTGCGTCCTCGTCGAGGGAGAAGTGGATGCTGGCCAGGAGGGGGTCGCCGTTCGCCGCGGCGAGGGTGCCCGCGATCTCCTGGTTGACGAGCTTGTCGATGCGGGGCTTGATGACCAGGTTGGTGACCGTGAATGCCTCGCCCCAGTCGTAGGCGATCAGGGCCCGTTCGAGGAGTTCGCGCAGCGGCTGGAACGCCGCGGCGTCCTCCCAGGCCGCCCGGTGCCGATGAGCCGCCTGCGTCTGGGACGGCGGGCCGCCGAGTTGCACGGTGCGGTAGGCGATCCGCTGGACCCGGCGCAGCTCGTCGGCCGCCTGGAACGCGGCGCAGTTGGTGATCCGGGAGGCGGGTGCCATCTGCGCGACGTAGGCGGCCAGCATCTGCAGCCCGTGTACCGGGAAGCGCAGCGGGAAGTACCAGCGATCGAGGAACCTCACCCACTCGCCGCCGAGCTCCTGGTCGTAGCCGGTGTCATCGATTTCCCGGAGGAGGCCGTCGATGACGTCTTCGCGGCTGTCCTGCAGCTGGGTGTAACCGCGGTAGGTGGTACGGCGAGGGTCGGAGAACCGCTCCCAGTCGCGGGCTCGCAGCGGGGAGCCTTCCCGGTAGCGGTAGTACCAGGCAACCACCGGGTTGGCGGCCGTCAGCTCGAACCGACTCGGGTGGTTGTAGTGCAGATCGGTGCTCACCAGCTCGTACTCGGTGGGGATGCGCCGGCCCGCCGCCAGCCGGGTGTAGGTCTTGCGGCCCGGCGGCCGTCCGGCCGGCGGGGTCATCGGTCACCTGCCAGCGGCGCGGCCGTCTCCGCCGACGGCTCGCGGGCGAGCCGCCAGACGGCGCCGTCTTCGGTCAGCTGCATGACCCCGGTGAACGACGACAGCACAACCTCCAGCTCGCCGGGAAACCGGATGGCCGTGCCCAGGGCGGCTTCGAGCCCGGCCCGTGACAGCCGGCACACCCGGGGGGCCAGCACGCGCAGGTAGGCTCCCTCGTCGTGCACGAGCACCTGGGTGTTCTCCTCCTCGATGACCGAGACGACCGCCCGGGCGAACGGCGTCGCGTGCAGGACCGGGCCCACTCCCAGGCCGGGGTCACCGGATGCGCTCACTCGTCCTCCCCGACGCCCACGAAGATCCTCTTTCCGTCGAGCCGCACCGGGTAGCGGTGCAGGCATGCGCTGGCCGGGTTCACCCCGCAGCCGGTCCGCGCATTGAATTCCCACTCGTGCGCGGCACAGGTCAAGACGCCGTCCTCGCTGAGGACGCCCTCGGACAGGGGGCTGGCCTGGTGCGGGCACCGGTCCTCGTAGGCGACCGGCACCCCGTCGAGGTTGCACAGCAGCACGTCGGCGGCTCCCAGGCTCACCGCGCGCATCTCGCCTGCCCAGAGGTCGTCCAGCGACCCGGCGTACCGCCACCCGGCCACGGTGCTGTCACCCTCGCTCGACGTTGAAGATGTCACCGTTCCCGAGTCCAGCCTCGGCGATGGTCGCCGTGGGATCCAGGACGTCGCCGGCCTCGTTGCGCACCGTCAGGGAGCCGCCCCGATCGGGCGCCAGGCCCCAGGACACCAGCTGGCCGGCCAGTTGCGCGACGGTGCGCTCATCCGGCGTGACGACCACGCGGCCCACGAAATCGTCGCTCGCGAAGCCGAACAGGTAGATGCGCATCGCCCGTGTCCTCAAGCCGTCGGAACGGGGGACAGGCGCCAGGGGTCGGTACCGCGGCGCAGGTCCTTGCCGGTTTCGGCCGGCGCCTCCAGTCCCATCCACTCGATGAGGTCGATGAGGCTGCCGGGTGCCTGTCCGGCGACGATCCGGTCGATCACGCTGTGGTGATCCGCGAACCGCGAAGTCTCCTGCTGGAAGATCCAGCGGCACGGATCGGAGCAGAACAGATAGCGGCGTCCACCCGTCTCCAGGGTGCACGCCGTGTTCCGCCCCGGCCGGATGAACAACGCGGGGAGCTGGCACAAATTGCAGAGCGCGGGGAGCCCGTAGGACAGCGTGTTAGCCTCGCCGGCCGCCCAGCGCCGCTCGAGCTGGTCCCAGAGTGCCCCGTATGTCTGCTCCCACCGGGGGTACTTCGCGTTCAGCCACTCGCGCTCGGCGGGGTCGGGCATTGCCACGTCGAACCACAGCGTGGTCCGGTAGGTGTACAGGCCGAGCTGGAAGCTGTGGTGCGCGTAGTCCAGCTCTTCCATGAACAGGTCCCAGAACCAGGGCTTTTCCAGGTCGAACTCGGCCAGGTTCTTCATGAACTGCTCGGTCACCCACTCGGTCATGAACTCCTTGAACGAGCGCGCCCGCGCGCTGACCGGGGCGAGGTACTCCATGGCGGTCCCGCTCAGCGCCAGGAACAGCCGCCAGGATCGCCACCACATCTTGTCGATGAGGTACTGAGCGCGCTCGCGCGAGCCGTTCTCCTGCAGCGTCCGCAGCACCGGATGGCCGATCTGGGCGTGGCGGGCCTCGTCGGTCTGGATGCTCGCCACCATCTTCTCGAACAAGTGATGATGGGCGCGGTCCGCCATGGCCGCCATGGCCATGAACTGCAGGTTGGTGAAGCCCGTCTCGAACACGAAGTTCAGCTGGATCGCCGCGTCGATGGCGTCAGCGGCCAGGAACATGTCATCGAACAGGTGCCGTGCCGCGAGCATCACCCACTCGTTGGTATGGAACGCCTTGTGGGTCCAGTCGAAGTTGCCGTCGTGGGCCAGCAGGTCGTGGCCGATCAGCAGCGGGATCTGGGCGTGCCGGATCTCATCCAGCGCCCCCAGGGTCGCCATCGCCCGCCAGGCACTGTCGCGCCCGAACCGGGCCATCCGCTGCTCGCTCACCGTGGCCGCATACTCCGCCAGGGCAAACGCACCATGGTGGAACTTGACCAGCTGAACCCACCCAGGGTCGAGGTCATCGAAGAGGTGGGGCTTGCTGAGCGCCGCCCGCACCCCGAGCACGCCGGCGTCCTTCTCCCGCTGATTCGCGACATACTCACGATAGGTCGTGCGGTAGACCTCGTTCCAGTCGCGCCACGCCTCATGCGGCAGCCAGGGACGGCCGCTGATCTCCTCCGGGAACAGCTCCCGCTCCTCGACGTAGCGGGGCGTCCAGTCCACCTTGCGAGCCAGGTCTAGCCAGTCATCACGCCGGAGAACCACTGCCCCGCCTCCTCAGTTACCGGAGTCACCGGGCCAGCAACGCCCGGTGTCCCCTTGGCCAGCACCTCATCGGGAGTCACGAAATGCGGGTTCTCGATGACCGCCCCGTTCACCAGCACCCGCGGATGCGTCATGACCAGGTTCATGAAGGCATCGCCCCCGAACCGGTTCATGTCGTACAGGCACACCATGACCTGCGGGTACAGAGGCAGGTACCGGTTCATCTCGGACTCAAGCAGCAAGAGCTCGGCCATGCCGGGCAGGACGTCGCGCCCCGACCACACCTGCACCGCCCGCACGAGGTCGAAATGCGTGGAATACATCACGGCCGATACCGCGGCCTTCCAGGCCCCGATCACCTCGTCAGCCGAGAAACCGCCTGAACGCAAGAGCAGGTCAGGCGCGCCGTAGACCTCAAGCTGCTTGCCGACGGTCAACGCCGCAGCTTGACCGGCCGGCCCGACGGCCGCGACGATCTCTCCAGGGGGTGTGCCATCGACTACACAGATGCACTTGTCGCCCGAAGCCAGCCCGGCCTGCAGGAACGGGATCAGAACCTGGTCCCGTTGCGCCTCGCTGGAGAACACCCCGCAGATGTGGTCACCCGGTTCGGCTTCGAGTCCGCCGATCCCTAGGACAACGCGGCTCGGCATCACATCACAACCGATCGACAGAAGACCGCCGAACACAGGTCAGCGGCTTCTCCCGCTCCCCAACCTTCTCATCACTGTATCCCGAAGTGGCTGTCCCTGTCAGTTGATTTACACCCAGCGATGGTCTAGATGGACAAACTTGCGGCCCAAGTTGGTCCAAATCGCCAACGATACAGCGACGCGCCAGGACGGTAGTCCGTCATGCGCAATGCGATGCACCTTCGGACCGGCGTCATCACAGCTGAACGCCTCCTAGAACGAATGATATGAGCGGCCAAGCATGGTCGACGAAGATCCAACCGGCGACCAAATATTCGGCGGTATGGAGCATTTCTCGGAGACTCTGCCGTGTTCTGCGCTCGTTCATCGGTGGCGTAGCGTGACGGGCTCGGGCGGTTTACGTTGGGTTTCCGTTTAATCGCTGGGACCGGGACTGGCCCAGCCTTCCCGGTTCCAGCCCGGCCGGGAGGTGCCCGATGACCACTGCCGCCCCATCTACCGCGCTCGCCACGATCCAGCCCGCCTTCACCGACGCCGAACGGGTCGCCCTCGCTGGGTATCTGGCCGGTTACCGCGGCCTGACCCGCGAGGCCTACGGACTTGACCTGCGCCAGTTCACGACCTGGTGCCGCACCCGTTCCCTGGCCCTGTTCGCCGTCCGCCGCGCCGACATCGAGTCCTTCGCCCGGGAGCTGGAGGCCAGAGGCCGGGCCCGGGCGACCGTCACCAGGCGGCTGTGCACCATCGCCGGGTTCTACAAGTACGCCGTCGAAGAAGAACTCATCGATCACTCGCCCGCCGCGCATGTCCGCCGTCCGCGGGTGGACTACGGGTCCCATGCCGTCGCGCTGGACCGCAACGAGCTCGGCGCGCTGCTGGTGGCCGCTGGGCCTGGCCCGCCGGCTGAGCATGCGCTGGTCTCGCTGCTGGCCTTGAACGGGCTTCGGGTATCCGAGGCGACCGGGGCCGATATCGAGCATCTGGGTCTCGAGCGCGGGCACCGGACGCTGACCGTCACCCGCAAGGGCGGCAAGGTGGTAACCATTCCGCTGGCGCCGCGCACCGCCCGGGCGATCGACCTGGCCATCGCCGAGCGGGCATCGGCAAGGCCGTCACGCCCCACACGCTCAGGCACGCGTTCATAACCGCGGCGCTCGATGCCGGGGTCCCGCTGCGCGACGTGCAAGAGGCCGCCTCACATGCTGACCCGCGCACCACGATCCGGTACGACCGGGCCCGCGGCAGCCTCGACCGGCACGCGACCTACATCGTCGCCGCATATGTCGCGGGCGCCGCCCGGTAACGGGCATCAACTAGAACAAGCTCTGTCTGGCGGCCGCCGGGCCGCCAGACAGAACCTCGTCACAGACGATCCGATCGATACTCGTCGGTCACGCACCGCGATAACAGCGCGAACGCGAACCGCCGATATGCTCGACCGTCACAGGCAGCCCCGCCATCAATTCAGGCGTACAGAACGGGCAGATCTGCGCCGTCCTCAGGTTGGGCCAGGAATCGGGAACGTCCTCTTCTGCATGCCGAGAACAGTGCATGTGATCATGACGGCAACCCGATGCCGGTGCCGGTGTGCCGGCTGCGCGCAGCGCTCTGGGCGATCAGTGACCAGTTCACGCCGGGGCTTGGTGGTGCCAGCGTTTTGACGCGTACGTCGGTGGGGAGGCCGGACCCGAGTTCCCGGTTCGGACTGATACCTGACCCTGGGCGCCGCGACCATCCAGGCGGCAGCATCAGAGGTCGGGGGCGGGACGTGGACGTCGGCGGTCTATCGGGGCTGCCAGGGCCGGCGACGTGGCCACCAGCCCGGTACCGCCCGCCGGTATTCGTCGTACCGCGCGCCGAACCGGCTCTGCAGCTCTGGCTGCTCCAGCCCGTGGACCCAGGCGACCAGCGCGAGCGCGACGAAACCCGTGTACCACAACAGGTCTGGCCGCCACAGCAGAATCGCCTGGCCGAGGATCGTGGCGTCGAGCGCGAGGTATATGGGGTTGCGCACGTACCGGTACAGGCCGCCGACGACGAGGTGCGCGGGCGGTGCGACGGGTGCCGGGGTACCGAGCCCTTCGACCACGAACCGGGCGAACGCGGACACCAGTATGGCGGTCCCGGCCACCACCAGTACGGTACCGAGTACCCGAAGCGGTACGAGGTGGGATAGTGGCGCACCGGGGTGCCAGTCGGTGATCAGCCACGGGACGAGCCCGACGATGGTACCCGGGGCAAGGGCGAAGAAGACCGCGCTTCCGGCCGCGGCAGCGGTGCGTTGCATGGTTGTCATCCTTTCGTGGCGCGTTGGCGGAGGAAGGTTGGCGCGTTACGGCCGGTCGATCGCGGCCTGCAGCGCCGGGCCGTCGAAGGTCGGGTACCACCACCGGCTGCACGCCGCGGGTAGGTAGATCCAGCCGGTGCGCATGAAGTACACGGCCACCGCCCGTGCCTGGCCGCGCAGGTCGGCCAGGGTGACTCGGCCGCCGGCGGCGTCCAGGACGCTCAGGCCGAGGGGGAATCGGTGCTCGGTCTAGGGGGGCATGCCGACCTCCAATCGCTCAATCTAGTTACCATCATTAGATACGTAAACTGATTACGTAGTCAAGATGGGTAAGGTGACCATGTGAGCAAGCACCGCCAGCCTGCACCAGCGCCTGCCTCCCGCGACGAGGATCTGGGTGTCCTGCTGGCTGCCTGCTGCGAACGCGTGGTCCGCACCGTGCTCGCCACGCTCGGGCCGGCCGGGTACGGTCACCTCACCTCGACCCAGGCGATCACGCTGCTGTTCATCGGACGAGGCATCAACACCGTCACCCAACTCGCCGACCGAGCCGGCCTGACCACCCAGGCGATGAGCAAGATCTGCGCGGTGCTCCAGGCCGACGGGCTGCTCGACCGGCAGCCACACACCGGCGACGCGCGCAGCCGGCGCCTCGCCTTGACCGCTGACGGGCACCGGCTCCACGACCTGCTCAGCCAGGCTGCTGCCGACGCCGAACGCGCCTGGACCGACCTCGTCGGCGCGCAGACCCTGCAAACCGTACGAGCCGCGCTGGCCGCCTTCGCCCACAGCCCCGAACCAGCCGCCCCCACCGCACAGGTCCGGCTCCGCTTCACCTGACCGCCGCCAAGGTCCCTCCCCGCGGGATCCGGCAACGCCCGCGCCGCAGCGCCCGCCACACGCAGCTCGACGCAGACCCACCCACTGATGATCCACGAGACCGCCACGACATGTTCTTCTGGCCACCGATCACCCGGTACCCTCCCGGCCGTGACCGAGCGTTGGAGCCGCCAGTAAACGCAGGGATCTTGGTCGATACGACGTTCCTGGTGAGGACGACGGGAGTGCCGCGCGGATGGCAGGGTGAGCGCGTGGCGCTGACCGGGGTCGTGCTACGCCAGCGGCGCGTGAAAGTACCAGAGCTGGCCCTCCGGGTCCCGGGCGCCGTACTCGCGGACCCCGGAAGGCTGGCCGACGGGCGGGCTCACGATCGCGGCGCCGGCAGCGACGCTGCGGGCGTGATGGGCGTCCGTGTCGTCCACCGTGATCACGGTCATGCCGGTAACCGCGCCGAGGCTGCGCGGGAACTGTAGCCATCCCACAACACAACGCGGTCTGACCAGTTAGCCGTGTCGGTGGCAGGCCGCGCTTCTGGCAACCGCACATCCGGGTATCGCAAGCATGGCGGTTCTTCTTCCAACTCGATGGCTGCGAGGCCTGGGACGACAACGAGCCGTACACACTGAACCTCGGCGGCGGCACCGGATACGCCTTCCTCAGCGAAGATGGACTCGAGGGCCGCTTCTACTGGGACTCGGTCTAACCCGGTCAATCCGGTTGGCCTCCGCCTGGCTCAGAAGCGGTCTAGCCGCCAGATCCGCGGGGCGATCGCCGCGTTGAGCTGCACGGCGAAGATGAACGCGATGCTCAGGTATGTACTGAACACCGAAAGCACCGCGCCGAAGGCATACAGCGCCTGGTAGGCGATGATCCGCCTCTCGCTGGCCGCGGCCACCTCGGTGGTGGCATCGTCCTTGAGGAGCCCGGCTCGCCTGGCGTACCGCATGCCGACATAAAGCAGCGCGCCGAGCAGCACGATGTTGAGCCAGTACACCGCGAGCGCCACCCGGTAGGTGATGTAGTCCGCGAGCAGCATCGTCGAGAACGGCATCAGCGAGACGCCCAGAAGAAACGCTAGGTGAATCCAGGTGAGGTCGCGGTTGCTGCGGCTGAACTGGTTGAGCTGGGTCTGCTGGCCGACCCAGAAGATCCCGAGCGTCAGGAAGCTCACCAGGTACGTCAGCAAGTGCGGCGCGAGCCCGCGCAGCACATCCCAGACCACGCGCTCCGAGCCCGCCGCGCCGGGCGCCCACAGCGGCCGGGCCGGATGCACCGAAGAGCTGGCCCGTACCGAAAGACCGAGCACGAGCAGGGTCATCGCGACAGCGAAGATGCCGTCGCTCAGCGCGGCCAGCCGCTCCAGGCTGACGCCCGCTATTTGGCGATAGCTGACAGGCATAGGCCCCACCATACGGAAAGGCTCGCGCACCCATCCCGGAGCCGCAGCATTCCCGGTCACCAGCCTGTGTTCTGCAGACCGACTGCCAACTCGTTTTCATCACCTGCCGGGCAAACGCACGACGACCAGCCCATCCCGCCCACGCGGTGTATCACGAACGGTGACCGGGAATCAGCCCGCCGCGCGCGCATCACCGCCCAATTGGCGCAGGTTGCCGCAGCCAGGATGTGGGCTGACTGGGGCGGCAGATCCGTTGTTCGGGAGCGGCTTGGAGCTTCGGCGGCTGTTCCCTGGCAGACCCGCGAGGGTCATCCGGCAGCGCGTGCCCAGGCCTTTCTGAGGGCAAGGATCTCGGCGGTACTGCTCTCCCGGGCGATATACGGGATGTCCAGTGCGTAGCGCATCCGTTCGCGCGGGATCTGGCGGTGCACCCCGGCGACGTCGTCGAGGATCTTGCGGTACAGCGACGCCCCGTCCATGCAGAAGATGTCAATCAGCACAAGCCGCCCGTCGGCGGCTCTGCGGATGTGAGCCTCGTTCAAGTCGCAGCTGCCCCACCAGGGCGTCGACTCCCGGTACCCCGCATCGATCATCTGCGCTGCCTGCCGTACCTCCTCCAGCTCCGCATCACCGGCCGCGGTCCGCCACTGCCCGGCGACCTGCTCGGCGACCGCCTGGTCCACGGGAGCGGCGAACTCCAGGAAGACGACCGAACCGCCGCCTTCGAGGTCGGCAGCCAGCTCGATCCTCGGCAGCCACCGGTTGCCGGGGTACTCGCGGCACAGGTCCACAAATGCCCGGTATGCCGGGTCAAACGGGCATACCCTCGCGACGACGGTTCCCTCCGGGGACCGCAGCGCCACCGCCCAGTCGCCCACCCCGCATGGCACCCACCCCTCCGCGGCCAGCTCGGCCAGGACCTGGCGATGAGACAGCGACCCCCAGGGCAGGCCGGGAATGCGAGGAAGGCCTGCACTCAGTTCAGGCACCGCAGCAACATACCGGCACGCCACCGGCGACGCACCTGATTACCTGGCCGCCATCCACCATCGATACGGCCTGCCGGCACAGCCACCCCGTCACCTGATCCACCGAACCCTGGCTCGTCCTTGGTGATCTCGTAAAGCAGAGCAGTGTGGCCAATGCGAGGACGCGGCCGACGCCTCGTGCACCTGATGAACAGAATGCGCGATTCTGCACCGCACAACGGATGAATTATCGGCCGCTGTCAACAGCTCGTAATCGGCGATACGGAACACAAGGTCAGACCGGGGGCGGTGACCTGGCGTAACCCTCGGCCGGATCGGTTTGTCGGTGCCAGGTCGTACGGTCAGGATGTGAACCGGACCGACCGCCTGTACGCGCTGGTGGAGGAGCTTCGGGCCTGTGCGCCGCGGCGCCGCAGCGCTCGGCAATTGGCGTCGCTGTATGAGGTCAGCGCGCGGACCATCGAGCGTGATATCGGGGCGTTGCAGCAGGCTGGGGTGCCGATCTACGCCGATGCCGGGCGGTCCGGCGGTTACACCGTGGACAAGTCGATGACGCTTCCGCCGCTGAACTTCAGCCCGGCCGAGGCGGTTGCTGTTGCGGTGGCGCTGGCGCAGGTCAGCGTGGGCCCGTTCGAGGGCGCCGCCCGCAGTGCCGTTCGGAAGATCGTGGCCGCCATGTCCGGACCGGACGTGACCGCCGCCCGCGACCTGGCCGGCCGGGTCCGGCTGCTGGCACCGGTGGCGGCACCGGAGACCGTTCCGGTGCCCTCGGTTATCGAGCGGGCCATCGTCGCGCGCCGGGTGCTGTGGATCTGCTACCTGGACCGCGACGGAAACCTCACCGAACGCGACGTCGAGCCGGTCGTCTTCATGGCCGGCCGGAGCGGCTGGTATCTGGTCGGCTGGTGCCGGGTCCGCGATGCCGCCCGCTGCTTCCGCGTCGACCGGATCCAGCAGGCCGAGGTCACAGGCCTGACGGCCGCGCCGCGCGCGTTCGAGGAGATCGCGCCCTGTGCCGCCAGCCTCGTCACTCGCACCCCGGCCTTGTAGCGCGGCGCGTAAAAGGGCGTCTTTAGCCGCGTTCTGGAATGCGCGGAAACACCGACAGGGGGGTGTCGCGAGGAGGGCCGATGCTCGGAGTCGCAGGGACCGAAACGACTGTGGAGGAACAATGAACGCACCCGCCTATAACACCGTGGCGTGGTTCCAGGTGGGGACCACGGACGCCGAGCAGGCCAAGCGGTTCTATGGTGACCTGTTCGGCTGGCGGTACACGCTCGACCCGAACAGCGAGGGCAAGTACCACCTGGTCAGCTACCCGGGGGCGAACGCGCCCAGCGGCGGGATCTTTGACACCGGCGGCGAATTCCCGGACCACGCGATCTTCATGGTGGTGGTCCCGGACGTGGCCGCTGTCTGCGCTCAGGTCGAGCGGCTCGGCGGGAAGGTGCTGGTGCCGCCCACCACCAGCAAGGATGGGCTGGTCTTCGCCGACTTGCACGACCCGGCGGGCAACCACTTCGGCGTGTTCACCCCGCCGCCCGCCTAGGCGCCCGGTCGCGTCTCGGGCGACGAATCGTCATCGGCTCGTGGCGTTCCCGCACCTGCCGGAACGGGGTGCGGGAACGTGCGAAATCAGCGGGGCGGGAGACCCGGTGGAGGGGAAGCTCCGTCGCGCGAGCCTTCGGTCGTGCTGACCCTCGCCTCGTCGGGTCGCGCCGCGGACATCTCGAGATGTACGCGAACCGATATGGCGTCAGTCCCGGCGGGCGGGCGTGCCTGCGGCCAGGTCGCGGCGGCGGCCTCTGGCCGTCAGGTCATGGCGGTCAGGGCCGCGCACACCGCAGCGCGGAAGACCGCCGAGATCCGGTCCGCCGGCCGCGCCGTCCCGGCCGGCCCCGCCGCGGCAGCGCCGCTCCGAGCCCGGCCGCGACGAAGACCGCGGTGAACAGCCACCGGGCGGCCAGCGCCGTGATCATCACGATTGCTGGTCATAGGTGTCGTGGTAGGGGAACCCGGTCACATGCCGCTGCCGGCCCAGCGGGGTCAGGTCAAGCCACCGGTAAGTGCCCAGCAGCACGTCCAGGCCCCGCTGGTAAGCCGAATAGGTGTGGAAGACACGGTCACCCTCGCGCAGGAACACGCTGACCCCGGGGCCGTCCGCGCCGGACCGGATGTAGGGAGCCTCCCGCTGCGGGGTTTCCTTGTCCTTGTAGTTATATTCCAGCGGCGCATTGTCCTCGTCGAAACTGACGTGGAAGTCGTTGTTTAACTCGCTGCCGTAACTGGAGTACCAGGGCACCTGCCAGCCCATCCGCTCCTTGAACCGCTCGATGCTCGGTCCCGCGGCCGCGACGGCTGACCTGCACCCTAGCCATTTTCGATCTGCGGTCGTGACCTGATTGCCGCACGGCGCGGATCAGGAGAGCTGAAGTGGCTGATCTGGCACGCGAGGCCGCGGCATCTTGCGGGTCGGAGCGTCGTCCGGGCCGTAGGCCGCTTGCTGGATAATGGCGTAGGAGTTCACGATGCTGACAGCGGACAGGACGGTGGTCCCGTGGAGGCATTCTGGGAGTCGTTCCGTCTTGACCCGCGGCAGCCTGGGCACGCGCCGTTGCGCGCTTCGGACGCTGACCGGGAGATCGTCCGCGCCGTGCTCGCCGATGCTTATGCGGACGGGCGTCTGACCCGCGAGGAGTACGACGACAGGCTGAACACCTTGTACAGCAGCCGGACCCTCGGTGAAGTGCCCTCCCTGGTCACCGATCTCGTGCCGCCTGACGGCCCGCCTGCGGCACCCGCGCTGGCCCTGACCGCAGATCTGAGGACGCGCGGTGCACGCAAATGGCGCAAGGACGTGGAGGAGTCGCTGGCGTCCTTCCTCGTCCCCAGCATCATCTGTATCGTGATCTGGATCGCGGTCACCGGCAGAGGCTTCTTCTGGCCCGCGTTCCCGATGCTGCTCACCGGGCTCAACCTCGTCAAGACCGTCGTGCAGCGCGAATCGGTCATCCAGCGCGAGGTCCTCCGACTGGAAGAGCAAGCGGCCAAGGACGCCGCTTCGGAACTCCCCACCGCACGCGGTGACCCGGACGAGGCAAACCAAGGATGAAGTGAGCACACTCCCGCCGTTATGGTCGGCTTGGCTGCTGGCGATACGGTGCGGGCTTGCCGCGCAGATCGGGTTATTCGGTAGCGTCCGGGGCTTGCCGGCCTGTGGCGGCGTCGCGGAGTGAGGGGATCAGGGCGGCGACTCGCTCGAGTTGATCGCGTTGGGAGTGGAGGTCAAGGGCGCCGAGGCGGACAACGATGTGGCGCGCTCCGGCCGCGATGTAGCGGCTGAGGCTCTCGATGACGCGCTGGGGCGTGCCGGTGATGACCGCCTGGATCTTCTCCAGTTCCTCCAGCGGCATGCCGTAGTTGGCGATGGCGTAGTCACCGAGCGCCCGGCGGCCGCTGTGGAGGCTGCTGTCGACTCGCACGGACACGAATAGCGCGGGGGTGATGCCGGCTGGGGGGCGTCCGGCCTGGGCCGCCGCGTTCCGTATGTCCAGCAGACCGGATTGGTAGTCGGCGGGGTCGGGCGGGTAAGGCAGCCAGCCGTCGTAGAGCCGTCCGGTGCGGGCGAGCGCGGCCGGGGTCGCGCCGCCGAGCCAGATCGGCGGCCCGCCGGCCCGGAAAGGCAGGGTCGCAGGCGGGATGTTGTCGAATTTCAGGATCTCGCCGTGGAAGGAGGTAGCGCCGCTCCACAACTCGCGCCACAACGCGACAGTCTCGTCCAAGCGGGTGAAACGGCGCTCCCACGGCACCCCGGACAGCGTATACAACGGCTGTCCGAAGCGGCCGGGGAAGCCGGCGCCGACCGCGACCGCGAGCCGGCCGCCCGATAGCAGGTCGACCGAGGCCAGGGACTGGGCGGCCTGGATCGGCCGGCGCAGGAAGGGCAGCAGCGCGCCGGTGCCCAGCGTGGCCCGTTCGGTCACCGGGGCGAGTGCGGCCAGCATCGTGAGTGCCTCGATGCGCGGGCTGATCAGCGTGTCATTGACGAAGAGCGAGGAGAAACCCAGCTGCTCGGCCCGGACGGCGAAGGCGATCAGCTCTCGCGGGTCGCCGTCCGCGCCCCACTGGGCCTTGCCGGTCGGGAGGAGCACACCGATGTCCATACCGATGATCCTGACCACCAGCGGTAATACCCGCAATTCCCTCGAGGGAATGGCCGCAAGCCGCTCCGCGGGCTACAACCGGCACGTGGACTTCCCTCACGCGCTGCGCGAACGCCGCACCCGCCGTCATCTGAGCCAGCTCGATCTCGCTTTGCGGGCGGGCACGACCCAGCGGCATCTCAGCTTCATCGAGTCCGGCCGGTCCGCTCCAGGCCGGAACATGGTCGTTCGTCTGGCCGAGTCGCTCGAACTCCCTTTGCGCGAGCGTAACGAGCTGCTTGTGGCGGCCGGGTACGCGCCCGCCTATCCGGAGAGTTCCCTCGACGACCCGGCCCTGGCCCCGGCGCGCACCGCGATCGGCCATATCCTCCAGGGTCATCTGCCTTACCCGGCGCTCGTCGTGGACCGACATGGAGACGTAGTCGCCGCTAACGAAGCGCTCGACCTGCTCACTGAGGGCGCGGATCCCGGGCTGGTCGGCCCGGGCACCAACGCCTACCGCCTCGCGCTCCATCCTCGCGGCATGGCACCTCGCATCCTCAACTTCGCCTCATGGGCACGCCACATCCTGGAACGCACGCGCCAGCTGTCGGACCTGCATGCCGAACTTACGCACTACGTCCCCGAGATGGAGCCGCCGGCCGGCCACCTGGGCTTCGCGGTCCCGCTCTGCCTGCGGACCTCGCGCGGGGAACTGCGCCTGATGACGACCGTGACGACCTTCGCGACCGCCGTCGACGTAACCCTTGCCGAGCTGAAGCTAGAAGCCTTCCTCCCTGCCGATCAGCCAACCGCCGATGCACTGCACCTCGCGGCCATGCAAAACACCCGCCCCGCTAGCCAGGGCCCCGCGGATCATGTGCAGCCGGAGGGGTTCGCGTGATGTGCCAGCCGCCGCCGGGCAGGGCCATGACGGCCGGTCCATCCCGACGACCGGGCGGCGAGGCCGGGCTGCCGGCGTAGCAGCAGGGCGCTATCCCGTTCTGATGGCTGGCGTGGTCCTGGCGGGCGCCGTCCGGGGCCGTCAGGCTGACGAATAGCCTGACAGGCCCCGGGTGTGTCCTGGCCGGGTCAGGAGCCGGCCGGGAAGGTGATTCCGGCTAGAGAGGTGTATTTCTCGCTGTCTGTGAGGTCGAGGCTGGACGCGTACATGGCGCCGTCCGGGGTGATCTCCACCGTGCCGATGGCCCCGTCGAAGGCGTAGGTGGTGATGTACAGGTAGTGCGAGGGCCAGGCGCTGGGTGGCAGGGTGGCGAATTCCACGGTGCCCGCGGCAGGCTGGGTCAGAGAGCCCGACAGGTGCACGATGCCGGCGGTCACCGTATAGCCGGGATCGCCGGTGCCCCATTGTCCCTGGGCGGATTGCCACCCGTTGAGCAGGCTCAGCGGAGTGACCGGGGTGCTCGCGGTCGTGAAGTTGACCGCGGCCAGTTCGGTCCAGGTCAGGGCGCCCGGGCCGGTGGTCTGCATGGTGCCGTCTGGCTTGACGATCACTTGCCCCCAGGCGCCGGCGTTGACCACCGGGAAGTAGGCCGTGCGGGCTGGCCGCACGAAGGCAGGCAGGACGGAGAATTCCGGTGCGGTGCCGGAGGTGAGCGGCCCGGTCAGGCGGACCGTGCCAGCTGTCAGCGTCCAGGCCGGACTTTCGTATCCCGTGGTGGTGAGCTGGCCCTGCCATCCGCCGACCAGGGGCAGCAGTGTCCTGGTGGCCGTAGCGGCCGGGTAGGAGATCCCGGCCAGCGAGGTGAACTGCTGGGCGTCGCTGTTGTTGCTTTCGGCGTACAGACCGCCCAGCGTGTTAACGCCGACGAAGCCCCGGTCGCCTTCCAGCGTGTAAGCCAGGGTGTAGATCGACACCTTCGGTGTCGCGGCCTGGGGCAGCATGGCGACTTCGGGGTTGGAAGCAGGAGTCCCCCCGGGCTGGGTCAGCGACCCGGACAGGTACACAATCCCGTCCTTGATCGCCCAGGCCGGATCCCCGGTGCCGTACTGGGCGCCCGCGGACTGCCAGCCATGGAGCAAGATAAGCGGGTGCCAGGTCAGCCCGGGCGGCCCGGACGGCCCGGACGGCCGGGCGGGCGCGGCCGACGCCGGGCCAGCGAACAGGCCGGCAGCCGCGACCGCGCCTGCCGCCAGCACCGCGGCCAGCCGTATTGATCTCATGACTTCCCCTTTGCTTGTTTACCAGTCCCACCCTGGGACCGGCATCACCGCCATCATCGGCGGACAGTTCCGTAAATCGCCTGAGCAGCCGCTACTCAAGATTCCCGGCCAGAATTACTCAGCATTCCGCGCTGCCCGGGCTCCGGGAATGCGGAGCCCGATACCGGGCGCGGCGGGCCGCCGCCTCAGCCCGGCCGCCGCGAACCGGCACGCCGCGCTCACGCCGCCATCGTGTCCCGCCACGCGACACATACCTGCCCGCCCGCAGCCACGTCTGCGTCCGCGCGAAACAACCCCGCAGCGCACCCATCAGCCCAGCCCGCTCCCGCACCGCGAGCCCAGCCCCATCCCGGCAGCAGCCGCCTCCGGTTCATCTGTCCTCACAAGCACACGAACGCCAGGCCGCCGCGCTCACATCACACGGATCCTCCGCACCCCGCCAGGTCAAACCGCCGATGGCGGCTGCCCCACTAGGCGGCCGACGGCCGGCTGCACGTGAGCGGCGTCGCAGACTCAGCGACCGAGGCCAGGTCGAGCACGATCTAGGCCGCTGGGAGCCAGAAGCCGAGCCACGTGAAACCGACGGTCAGCGCGTGACCGCTCGATCGATGGCATCACGCTGAGTGGTAAAGAGGGCAAGTGGATAACGTCCACCGAGCCGCCTGGTCGGAAATTCGGTGCTCGGGCGGCTGGTCGCCGTCATGCATATCTGGCCTTTATGTCTGGCTATCTGGTCCCTGACACCGACCGGCACGACCGGGCCTCGGCCCTCAGCTGCCTCGGCACGGTTGCCCTTGAACGCTTCGCTGACGCCCGGGCAGCGGGCGAGGGTGAGCCGCTGCTCCTGGAGCATCTCAACGCCGCCCTGCGCAGTTACCGGCAGTTCCTGGAACTCACCCCGCCGATGACCACCAGGCCCGCGGCGCCAGGGAACACCAGCTCGGCATCGTCTATAGCCGGGCCGGGGACACCAGCCGGGCACTGAACCGCTACCAGCGATCCAGCCGCTGACCCCGTGAACCAGGCCAGAAGATGACCGGGTACCCAGGCCGCGGCCCCGAGCCGCGCATGGACCTGCTCTGCCAGCAGCCTGCCCGCCCGGAAAAAGCGCCGAGCGCACATACCTGTCGGTGTGGCCGGGAGCGGGGGATTACAGTTGCCGCTCCCGGCATGTGACCAGGAACGCCTCCCTGACCAGCTCAAACCGCCGCGTACGTTGCGCGGTGTCGCCGGCCAGCTCACCAGGCGATCCTCGCGCCGTCTTCCTCCCTGCACACCCGGAACCCGAAATACGCGCGGATCTCCGCCTGGTGCCGCTCAATCGTGCGGCCAGCCCG
>Ga0209168_10000809_pt1 | contig 27547 bp, 26 predicted proteins | sample Coa_R1_FD_187156 | JGI IMG/M metagenome (GOLD analysis project Ga0209168, IMG submission 187156) | Surface soil microbial communities from Centralia Pennsylvania, which are recovering from an underground coalmine fire - Coalmine... | ecosystem: Environmental > Terrestrial > Soil > Unclassified ...
AGATCCGGTTCGAAGGCGTCACGTTCGCGTATCCCGGGGCCGAGGCGAATGCGCTGACGGACCTGACCTTCACGGTCGAGGCGGGGGAGACGCTGGCCGTCGTGGGCCGCAACGGCGCCGGAAAGACGACGCTTTTCAAGCTCATCTGCCGCCTGTACGACCCTGCCGAGGGCCGCATCCTCATCGACGGAATCGACCTGCGCGACTTCGAGCCCGCCGAGCTGCGCCGGCACATCGGCGCCATGTTCCAGGACTACGTCGACTACCAGGCCACGGCCGCCGAGAACATCGGCCTCGGCAACGTACCTGAGATCGCGGACCGCGAGGCCATCGTTTCGGCGAGCAAGCAGGCTGGGTCGGACGAGATGATCTCCCGCCTGCCGGCTGGGTACGACACCGCGCTCGGCAAATGGTTCGACGCAGGCGTGAACCTGTCGGGCGGCGAGTGGCAGAAGGTGGCGCTGGCGCGGGCGTTCATGCGCGAGGACGCGCGCATCCTCCTGCTCGACGAGCCGACGTCGGCCCTGGATGCCCAGGCCGAGTACGACCTGTTCGAGCGCCTGCGCTCGCTGACCCGGGGCCGGACCGCCGTCTACATCTCGCACCGGTTCTCGACCGTGCGCCGGGCCGACCGGATCGTGTTCCTGGAGCACGGGCGGCTCGTCGAGGAGGGGACGCACGAGGAGCTGATGCGCCTGGGCGGTCGCTACGCCCGCCTGTTCAGGATGCAGGCGGCGGCGTACACGGGGGAGGACGTCGAGGTCCTTCCCGAGGAAGAAGCGGTTTCCGAGCGGTAGCGGGTCGGGCCTGGTTGGGTTGTTTTGGGTGGCTTGGGCTTGTCGCCCTAGGCCCGGACGCCGGTCGGGTTCATCTGGAGAACCCGGACGGCGCGTCCCCGCATCCGGTCACAGCGCCAGCAGAAGACGACGGCGTCGATCTGCCCCGGCAGGACCCCCTTCAGCAGTACCTCTCGCTCCCGTTGGTGCATCAGCCAGCAGAGGAAAAAGTGCATCGCGCCGGAAGAATGTATCGCGGTCGCCCCTACATTTCGCCGCAGAGTGCGTTAAGAGTTTGTCAGACGGGGCCCTGGCGGGCCTCGGAACCCGTCCACTTCCCGGCTTCGTGGAAGAACCCGGCGGAGCCGCGGGAGGCGGGGCGCGGCGGGCGGTCAGGAGAGGTCGCGGTCGACCTTCGCGGCCAGGATGAAGTCGTTCTCGGTCAGGCCGCCCGCCGCGTGGGTCCAGAGCTGGACGGTGAGCTCGCCGTAGGAGAGCCGGAGGTCGGGGTGGTGGGCCTCGGCCTCGGCGATGGCGGCGATCCGGTTGACGAGCTCGACGCCGGGCATGAAGCCCTTGAAGCGATAGGTTTTGGCGAGGAGCTGGTGGCCGTCTGACTCGGCGAGCGTCCATCCCTCGAGCCGGCTCCGGAGACGCTCGGCTTCGGCGGGAGCGAGGGTGGGGGTGCCAGGGCGGCAGACGGCGCAGTGGCGGTCGGCAAGCGGGGCGTCGGGCACGAGGCCATGGTAGGCGGGTGGGTAGAATTGAGCGCCCATGGGCGGCTAGCTCAGTGGGAGAGCGCTTGCTTCACACGCAAGAGGTCATTGGTTCAAACCCAATGCCGCCCACCAAACTCGGCCCCTCGCCTTGGCGTCCTGGATTGGATCATGGAACGCCGCTGCACCGGAGTAGGGCACAGGGCAGAGCTTCGCGCTCGCAGAAGTGATGTCCGTGGCTGCGATGGCTCTGCCGTGCACTGAACGGCGAATCTCCTTGGTTACTGATATTCGCGCGTTGCTCGATTTCACGGCCGCGTTTGGCCGAAGCGGCCCATCTCGACCGCTTGTTGATTAGTTAATGGATGATAGGCGGGTGCTGAGCCGGCCCCAATGGAGGCGCGCAGTCTACGCGGTCCTAGCCGTAGTGCTGCCGTCAACTCTCGCACTTCCTATCGTCCGAGGACCTCTTAGAGGTAGTCGATGGATTGTGCGTTCCGCGAACTATTCCTGCTGGCTGGGTCGCTACGAGGTCGAAAAGCAGCACGCGTTTGCGCGGGCCATCGCGCCAGGCGCGACCGTTTTCGACATCGGCGCCCACGTCGGTATCTATTCGCTCCTTGCGAATAGGCGGGCGGGTCCGTCGGGAAGAGTCATCGCGTTTGAGCCGCTGAGTTCGAATGTCGCGGTCCTGAAACGCCATGCGTCGCTGAATCACGCTTCGATCGAGGTTGTGGCGGCGGCCGTTGCGGATCGCGACGGCCAGGCGTTCTTTGCAGCCGGCACAGACAACTACACCGGGCGGCTGAGTGAATCTGGCGAATCCGTGACGCTCGTGAAACTCGACACGCTGATCGAGAGTGGTGCCATACCGAAACCTGATGTGCTGAAGATTGATGTAGAGGGGGCTGAAGATCGAGTCCTGCAGGGCGCCGAGAGCATGATTCGGTTCGCGCGGCCGGTCATATTTCTGGCGGTTCACGGGCCGGATGTCCGGGCGCGATGCCTCGACTTGCTCAAAGGGCTTGGATATAGCATCGAAGCTCTCAACGTGCGGGGCCTACCCCCTGACAGTGAGTTCGTGGCACGTCCATCCGATCCGAAAGCCCCGGGTGCAGTTACACCGGGGGCCGCGTCCGAGCTTTCAGACAGTGCTTTCGGGCGCCCCGCCCTTGAGAGACCCGATCGTCAGCTGGGCCATCGCTCCGTCATGGGGAACGGGCGCACAGGCTTGGCTTGAGGGCGGACGCTGGGAGTCAACCTCCGATAATGGCGGGTCCAGTGGCGTCGACCAGAGTCTCTGAGGACCCCGCGGCCGGGGGCGCCGGGGATGGTCACTTGCGGATCGCCCACGTGACCAATTACCAGGTCCCCGGTTACGGGTACGAGGAAATGCAACTCGCCCTCGAGCAGACCAGCATGGGTCACGAGGTCGTCATCATCGCCTCGAATTACCTGCACCCTCTCGGCCTCTATACCGTTTTGCGAAAGCGGTTCCCATCGCGCCAGGTTTCGCCGCGCGAGGAGGTCCACGACGGCGTCAGAGTCCTGCGTCTGCGAGCACACGAGATTGGTCGGCGAGCCTGGATCCACGGCCTCGAGTCCGCCATCAAATCATTCGATCCAGACGTTGTCCACGTCCACAATCTCCTGCAGTTCCACGCGCCGAGGCTGGCACTGCTGCGCCTGCGGCACCAATCCCGAGCCGCGATCGTCGTTGACGACCATATGCACCTCGGCTTCATGCGTGGTTCACTGTTGGGGCGCGTCTTCTACTTCGTCTACCGCACGATCGCCCAGCCGATCCTCTCGCATTACGTAGACCGCTACTGTGCCATCGCCACCGACACGGCCGACTACCTGCGAGAGCAGTGTGGCGTCAGAGCGCCGATAACAGTGGTTCCCCTTGGGGTGCCCGTGAACCTATTCCGGTCCGATCCAGGTAAACGCGCACAGGCCAGACATCGGCTCGATTTCGCCGACTCCGACCTCGTCCTGATCTACACCGGCAAGGTGATCCCCGAGAAGGGCGTGCACCTGCTGGTCGAAGCCGTCTCGCAGCTCGCAGACGTTTCCGCCAAGCCGGTCGTTCTTGCGGTGGGGGATGCGGCCGAGGGCTATGCCACAGAGTTGGTCGCACGGGCGGGGTCCGTCGGCGTCGACCTTCGTCTGTATCCCAGCGTTCCATACAGCGATCTTCCGGACTGGTACGCGTGTGCGGACATCGGTGTCTGGCCACGCCAAGAATCGATGGCGATCTTCGAAGCGATGTCAATGTCGTTGCCGGTTGTGATCTCAGCTCGGAGTGGTCTCGTCGCCTCCGTCGAGCCCGGCACTGCGACCACGTACGCGCCGGAGACCCCGGCCGGGCTGGCCCAAGCGTTGCGGCAACTGCTCGATCCCGAATCCCGCAAGCGCCTCGGAATACAGGCCCGACAATTCATCGAAGCAGGACTGAGCTGGCACCGATCCGCCGAGCTATATCTCGACGTCTACCGCGAGGCGATCGCCGAACGGGCGACTCGATGAACCCCATCGCGCCGGCTTTTTTCATCTTCTTGGCGGTCATCGGGTGGGCGTTTCAAGCTCGCACCCAGTGGATAACCCGGTTCGGCATCTTCTCCACGCTCTTGCTCGCCATGTTCGTTCGCTATGGCGTCGCGGTGCCGTTCAGTGACGGCGTCAATCCAGCTGTAACGCACTTAGCCGTCAGCAACGCACAGTTGGCCGAGTACTACGGGTCGATCATCCTCGTCTATGTCTTCATGTTCGCCGGTGTGCTTGCAGTTGATCGGATCTGGCCTAAGGATCGGGAGGCTGGCTCAGGCACTACAGCGGCGACCTGGCCGCTGATCCTCGTCGCCGGCGCCATAACTGTCGTCGTACTTGTGGCCTGGGTGGTCATCCCGTGGAGGGATTTCATAGACGGCGTCTTCTCTTTCGTGCCTGGCCACACGCAATCTTCGTATCGCGCCCATCGTGTTCAGTACGGGGACGCGACGCTTTACTCGTCGTCTGCGTTCACCTATATCGGAAGCTTCGTGCGATTCGCACTGGCTCCAGGCGCTCTCTGGATCCTTTACTTCCACCGCAGGCGGTCGAGGACCCTGCTGTTCATGTTCTGGTTCCTGCTGGCGATGTTGATGGTCGTCGGGGTGCTCTCAGGTCAAAAGCTGCCCGCGATCCTGCTGCTCCTCGGTTTCGGGATCGCGATGTGGATCGAAGCAGGCCGCGGCTCGATCCTTAACTGGAAGGTCCTTGCGGGAGCGGTCGTTTTTGTACTAGTCCTAATTCCGGCCCTGTACATCGTCCAATACCCCGGATCGGGTTACCTCGCCGTGCTCAAACTAACCTTCTACCGGCTCACCGAGGAATACAGCCGCGTGGCGCAGCTCAGGTTTGTCTTCTATCCGAACCTCCATCCATTTCTCTATGGCCTCAGCTCTTTCGTTTTGAGAGGCGCCGCTCACCTGGTCGGCATCAACGTAGCCGGCGCGCAGTCACCGGAGACGTACATTCCGACGCACTCACCTGGTGTCGGTCCGAGTTACGCCGGAACCTGGAACGCGGGGTTCTTCGCCGACGCCTGGGCGGATTTCGGCTTCTTCGGCGTCATCGGGGCCGCGCTGTTCGTGGGCATCGTTGTCAGGCTGATTGACCGCTGGTTCGAGTCGAGCGGCCAGGGACTTCTGGAGAAGGGCACTTACACCGCGCTGTGCGTCTCGGCGATCTACATATCGGAGGTCGCGATGCTGACGGCCATGTGGACGTACGGGCTGCTTTCCATTTTCATCGTGTACGCCGTGCTGCGCATCCCGGGCTGGCTCAATGGGAGCCGTCGCGTGAAAGCTGTCCAGAAGGCCGCTCCGGTCTGATGCGAGTTCTGCAGGTTCTGCCACGCTATGCCCCCGCCTGGTCTTATGGCGGTGGTGTACGTATGTTCTGGATGCTGGCTTGCGAACTCACCAGACTCGGACACGAGGTCAGGGTCGTAACGTCGGACTCGATCAACCCCGAAACGCGCGCAAGCGAACTCAATGAGACGCTGGATGGCGGCATCCAGGTGACCAGGTACCGCAACCGCTTCAACAGCCTTTCGGCACGTGCAGGCGCTCTGTTCTTCAGGCCAAGCGGAATGCGGACTGGCATTCGACGCCTGGCAGAGTGGTCTGATGTCATCCACATGGGCGAGTCTCGCGGCATCCATAACCTTTGGGCTGCCCAGGCGGCCGGCAGCACGGGCGTCCCGCTGATCTGGTCGGCTTACGGGGGCCTGCCTCCGGCTCGCGGCGTGCGAGGTGTCTATCGAAAGGTGTACGACGTCGCGTTCACGGGGTCGGTGATCCCCAATGTCGGACGTTTCGTCGCACAGACTGACCATGAGGCTGGCGTCTACATCGCTCACGGCGCGTCGCCGAGCAAAGTTCGGCTCATCCCGCTCTGCGTCGATATCCATGACTTTGTGACCCCGCCCGAACGGGGCCGGTTTCGCGATCGCATCGGCGTCGGCGCCAATGACCTGCTGGTCGTCTGCGTCGGCCGTCTCAGCCCGGTAAAGGGGATGGACTTATTGGTCGACGCCTTTGCAAAGGTGCCGGCTCAACCGAAAGGTCCATACCTGGCGCTCGTCGGCTGGGACCACGGCGCTGAGGCCACATTGCGTGACCAGGTCAAGAGATTGAATCTCGAGCGCCGAGTCTTCTTTCCGGGCGCCTTGCTCGGCGACGATCGCATGCTGGCATACGTGGACGCTGACGTTTTTGCGCTGACTCCCGCCGTCTATGAGGAGACCTCTCTGGCGGCGCTCGAGGCCTCGGCGCTAGGGATTCCGACGGTGCTCACCCACGAATGTGAGATACCTTCGATGGCCGAGGCGGGTGGCGGTGTTGTCGTAAACCGATCGGAGGAGAATGTCGCTGCGGCACTCTCCCGGCTCTTCGAGGACAGCCCGGCTCGCGCTGCGATGGGGGCTAGAGCTAGAGAAGTGGTCTTCGAACAGTTTGGAGTCAACACCATCGCCCGGCGGCACGAGACGGTGTTCGAAGAGGTGGCACGCACATCCGCGGTCCGAGGGTAACCGTCGCTCACCGGTACGCTTTTGCTCCCGCCGTGTCGTTGGGTCAGCAGGGTCTCCGCACAGGCGGCGACTGGGACTCCGTGAGGCAGTCCGACCCCGCGTTCGGCTTCACGCCTGACCGGGAGTCGTGGCGTCAGGCCGCGCAGCGCTCCACCGAGCTCGCCGCGAGGGCTGACGCAGTGGCCGTGGCCTTGACGAGGTGGGGGGTCTCGTCTGCCGTATCCGTCGGGGTTGGCACAGGGATGCTGGAATATCTGCTGCTGCGGAGGATGCCCAACCTCGACCTTCGCTGCGGAGATTTCGCTGAGCAATCGCTCCAGGCGCTACGTTCGCGCTTCGTCGAATGTCGTTCGATCGAGCTCATGGATCTGACAGAACCCGACTGGTACCGGGACGAGAACGAGGTTGTGATCCTGCACAGGGTCGACACGGAACTCGGTGGAGATGAGTGGCGCTCAACCTTTGCCAAGCTGGCCGGCAAAGGCGCCGAAAAAGTGATCTGGATCCCGGCGGGCCTGCTCAACGCGACCGCGTTGTTTCGGGAGGCCCAGACCGTGATCCTGGGCAAGCTGCGTGGCATGTCCCTGAGTCGGGCGGGCTATCTGAGGAACAGGAGCGCGATGGTCGACCTCTTCTCGCCACACTACCGATTGGAGCGGGCGGTTCGAGCCGGGGGCCTTCCGCTCTGGACCCTCGCGGTCGAGTCTTGAGCTCGAATGAGCCGGCGCTTGCCGACCGGCCGGGCCCCTCGACCGCCAGTCGGGTCGGGCGAACCCTCAGCACGGTTTATGTGGCGTCCGGGCTTTCGCTCGGCGGGGGCCAGATCTTCACGCTTCTGCTTTTTGGTCTGCTGACGCCGCGACAGGTCGGACTCGTCAACTGGGCGACCGCTGCCGCCACCATCGTCTTCTATCTCTTCGACCTCGGCATCGAGACGTCCCTCGTCGTTCAGGTCAAAAAGGTGCCGACCCGCCTTGCCGAAGTGGTGCTCGTCGCTGGTGCACTGCGTCTGGGTGTGGCGATGTTCGCGTTCATCGTATGGCTTGCCGGAGTGACGTTGGGGTTCCTGAAGACGGATGAGGCATCGGCGCTCATCCTCATCGGTCTCGGCTTTGCGATCCGTTCGCTTCAGACCCCTTTCACCGCACATCTGCAGGTACACAACCGTCAAGCGACTGTGGCAATCGTCAGTGTCATTCCGGTCGTGGTCCGGCTGGCCGGGGTCGGGTTGCTATGGCTTGCTCACAGTGTGGCCCTGACCCCGATTCTGCTGCTGATGCTTGTTGGTGACGCCGTCGGGTTAGTCGTCCTGATGGAGTTCGCACGACACCAGGTTCTGGCCGGCCGTGGCGATGCGGGAGGTGCGACCACTCTGGCGCGGGGCCTCGTGCGTTCGGCGCCTACGATCATGTTGTCCCAGGCGGTTCTAGTCGGACAGAACCGCATCGATTGGCTTCTCGTGGCCGCGCTGATCTCCTATGGCGCGCTCGCCAACTATTCGATCGCGAACAAGACGCTCGAATTGTTGATCATCGCGGGCTCGATGCTTGGGCGCACGGCTCTTCCTTGGATGGTCGAGGGCTGGCATAGCCATGCGATGCCGAAAACGCTCCGGCTCCTCACCGTTGCGCTGATCGCAGGCGGCCTCGCGCTTGCCGTGGCCGGGCCGCCTATCTTGAGGTTCCTGTTCGGCCACAAGTACGCGGGCGCCGAGCCGATCATCGCCCCGATGGCCACCCTGGCACCGGCTCTCGCGCTCTATCAGGTCATCCAGTTCGTCGCTTTCGCGCGGGGCCGGGCCTGGCACGTGGTCCTGAGCGGCATTATTGGCCTTGTCGCGCAGGTAGCCGTCGATCTGCTGCTGATCCCGAGATTAGGTATCACCGGAGCAGTCATCGGAATGTTCGCTTTTGCCGGCGTTGCCCTGCCGCTGCAGCTCATGTTCGCCACGCGTTCGCAAATCATGCCGACCGACAGGGCGCTAGAGTTCGCGGCCGGCGCCGCCGTGTTGCCGGTCGGCTTCCTCATTGTTACCCTGATGACCCACTTTCGCTGACGGTGGATCTCCGGGAGGCCGTGTCGCGTATCGCAGAGCGACGAGCATCGCGAGAGGGAACCAGGCATAGCGCGCCAGCAAGATTGGCGCGGCCAGACCAAAAGCGAGGAATGCGGCCGCCGACCCGAGCAGCGGTGCGGTCAATGTGGCTGTGGTCGGATCGCGGAGAAGTCGGCGTATTTCTCCGTCGAGCGGGGCAAAAGTCAAAAGCACCACGCCGACGAGGCCCAGGGCTCCTGCACCGACGCCCGCTTCGAGATAGATGTTGTGCACAAGGCTGTGTAGGCGGTCCTCGGCGCTTGCATTGTCCAGCCCCGCGCCCACAAATGGATTGCGAAGAATCGAATTGACGGCAGCCATGTCAGTGCTCAGACGAGTCCAGTAAGTAGCGGTAAAGGGCCGGCGGTCCGGCCCGCCGATGCCGAGAACCTCCGCCACCCTTACGACCGGCGGCTGCGCATGTCGCAGCAGCTGCACACCCGATGTCGCCGCGACAGCAAGTACTAGCACAGCAGCAATCGCGGCCAACTCCTTCCAGCGGCGTAAGAGGACCGTCCACACGACGATGGCCGTAGCGGCTGCAATCAGGCCGGTTACGGACCCCGAAAGCACGAGACCGATCGAGACGAGTCCCGCAACGGAGCCCGCGAGGGCTCGCTTCAATGCACTGATCCTGGGAGCGATCACGAACATCCAGCTGGGGACCAGGGCGATTGCGGTGACCCCGCCGAGGTCGGTCACATCTTGAGTGAGACCGGTCATTCGTCCGGACCCGGTTGCGCCGCTTGGGATGAAGAGGCCGGTGCCCAACTGGATCAGTGCGAACACTGCGGTGGCCGCCGCCGAGATCGACCAGAGTCGCATCTGCGTCACGACCATCGATGTGCTTTGAACGACCACCGGGGCAAACCAGACCCAGATGACCATCACATAGTCGAGGCGGACCAGAGCGCCAAACGATGACGCCCGATGGCTTGAGAAAGCAGACGCAATGAGGCCGCCAACCGAGAACAACGCCGCTCCTAAGAGGGCAGTTCGAGTGGCGCCAATTGTGATCCGGCGCTTCCGAGAGGTCTCGTTGGCCACGGCAATGACTATTGCGGCCGCGAAGAAAAGGTCGGAAACGGTGAGGCCAAGTGGCCCTCGTAATACCAGGGCTCCGATGAGCAGCGTCCCGGCGCCGTACAGCGTCGAAGAGAGCCGGCTCAGCATGCCGCTGAGATCGACAGGAGGCGCCCCTCTGGCTTGATGCGATCCTTCGCGCAGGTTAGAGCCCTGTGGCAGCTCAGGCGCTGCCCGATCCAGTGGAGATCTCGTCGAGCACCTGGTGGACGGTGTCGCAGATCACCTGGAGAGCCGTCGGGTCAAGCGTTGGGTAAATTGGGAGCGAGAAGATCTCGCTTGCCGCGAGCTCGGTCTCTGGAAGCGAGCCTGGGCCGTAGCCGAGGTTGGAGTACGCGGGCATCAGGTGTACCGGCCACGGATAATCCACCTTCAGCGACACGCCGCGAGCCGCCATCCCCGCAATGATCGCGTCCCGACGCGGATGCCGGCACACGTAAAGGTAGTAAGCGTGTGAATTCCCGGCGTCGACCTGCGGCAGAGTCACGTCGGTGTCGGCCAGCTGCTCGTCGTAGAAAGACGCGATCTGCTGGCGAGCCTGAACGTAATGCGCGATACGAGGTAGCTTCGCAAGCAGAATCGCGGCCTGCACTTCGTCGAGCCGCGAGTTGTAGCCGTCCTCGTAGGCGTAATACGACGAGAGCAGCTCATAGTCCTCCGAGTAAGATCGCGCTCCTTCCATCCCATACATCCGGAGCCGGCGCAGCCTGCGCGCAAGCTCTTCATCATTGGTGCAGACCATGCCTGCGTCACCGTAAGCGCCCAGGACTTTGGTGGGATAGAAGGAGAAGGCCGCAAGATCGGACATGGCGCCGGTCATGATGCCGTTGCGCGTGCCACCCTGGCTTTGCGCACAGTCCTCGAGCACTTGAACGCCATGCGCGGACGCCACTCGGCGGACTTCCTCCATCCGGACCGACTGTCCGAACAGGTGGACCGGCAGGATGCACTTGGTGGCAGTGGTGATTGCCGCATCCAGCTTTGAGACGTCCATCAGATAGTTAGAAGGGTCGATATCGACAAATCGCGGCGCGGCGCCCGTCGCGCGGATGGCGGAGACAGTCGGCACGGCCGTGTTCGACACAGTGACCACTTCGTCGCCTGGGCCGACGCCAAGCGCTTTCAAGGCGAGGAAGATGGCGTCCGTGCCGCTGTTGACGCCGACACCGAAATCGAGGCCGCAGTAGCGGGCGAATTCCGTCTCGAGCCTTGCGACGTGCGCGCCCAGGATCAGCCGTCCAGAGCGGAAGACAGTGTCGACGGCTGCCAGGATCTCGTCCCTCTCCGCCTCGTACTCGGCACGGTAGTCCCAGAAGTCGATGTGTTTCATGGTGCCACGGCCGCGGTGCGAAGCCCATCCATAGTCCTGGCATCCGCGAGGAGATCTGACGTGAGCTGCTTCCAGTCATGCCGTTCGATTCGATCGATCACTTCCTTGATGAAGAGAGCGAACGAATCGGCTTTGGGAACCTCAATCCGGTCCGACTCCTGGCCGCGATGCACCGTAAGACGGTTGGTGTAGTCAGACGGAGTCGTGAAAGCGCGATCCAGTTCGACCGAGATGGAGGGGCCCAGCACCCGGAGATTGTTTGAGTAAGCTGTGTCGAACCCGCACAAGGAAATGAGTCCGCGCTCGCCGTCATAGGTCGCAATCGCGCTGAAGGCGGTCTCCACCGACTCGCTTGACGAGATGACGCTTCCTCGCACGACGGAAGGTTCGGATTCGAAGAAGATGCGACCGCAGGCGGCGACATAAGGTGCTAGGTCCCACAGCGCGCCCCCGCCTAACTCTCGTCGATAACGGAAGTTGTCGGCAGCGAAAGGCGGAAATGAGAGGACCATCGCGACTCGGGTCGGCCGGCAGCCCGCCTCGGCGAAGATTCGCTTTGTCATCGGGATCTGTGGGTGATATGCGAACACCGTCGCTTCCGTCAGGCAGCGGTCCACCTTGGCCGCCAACTCGACGAGCCTCATCGCACGGTCATATCCAAGGACCGCCGGCTTGTCGACGATAACGTGAAGTCCGTTGCGGAGCGCAGCTTCCACCCATCGCTCGTGCTCGCTGTTGACGACCGACACATAGGCGAGCTTGGCGTGTGTCCTGATGAGGGCGTCCAGATAGTCCTCATAGACGGCCCCGTGCGTCCACGACTTACCCACCGCCGAGTCGCTCGCCTTGCGCGTGGCGAGGTCGATTCCGTCAACTTCGGGAATGGATTGGAGCGCCGGAAGCACGCGCCTGCTCACTATGTTCGACTGCCCGATCAGGATCACATCCATCTGTCGTCCGGTCTGCTCAACAGAAGTTGATACACGCGAGGAGGCTGCGGCCCTCGACGTTCAACAGTCCTTGGTGGACCAGGTTCTGCAGCTGGCCGAAGGTGATCCACCGGAAGTTGGGTGGAAGGTCCAGCGAGGCACCGGTGTCGACCTCCACGATCCGGTACTCGTTCTCGACCCGAAAGAATCTGCCGCCTTCCTCCGACTGCACGCCCGAGTACACAAGGCGGCCGGCGGCCGAGTCGGTGGCAATGCGCACGAAGGGCGAATCGCGATCCGGCCGTTCAGGATCGTCATAGCTGAGGGCGTATTGAACCGTCGGGCCGACGGTTATCGTGTCGGCGCTCCCCGGCTCGGCGCGCCCCTGGACCAGCACGTGGAGCGTTCCCTCGATCTCGCTGACAACGAACGCGATGAGACCACGCTCAACCGGGGCGATCATGGGTTGCGACCAGTGTGGAACCTCGCGACTGCTGGACTCGACATCCACCGCGATGATCTTGAAGAACCGCCCCGACTCACCCTCGATCGAACCAGCGGTCTTACGCCAACCGGAGATCCGCGAGAGGCCGACGTGCTCGACGTCGAGGTGAAACTGCTTTCTGAGCTCGTTTATCCAGGCCGAGATCGACTCGTCAGCATGGCGGCCCCTTCCACCGCGGATCGACCGTATCACACGATCCGCGAACTCCAGCTTGGACACCTCTGCACTCTGTTGGCCCGGCGCGGCACGGCCTTGACTGGGATCGCCGAGCGGCATGCAGGCGACAACCGTGCGGGTGTCCATGCTCACCAGGCTTGGCTGGTTGAGCAGTGCCTTCACCTGTCCCAGGGTCAGCCATGTGAATTCTGGGCCGGTTTCGATGTCCTCTGTCACCCGGACCACCATGTTCCGATTCCTCTTCTTGAGGAAGGCTGATCCCTGTTCGTACTGGAGCTCGTCGACGAGCACCGAAGAGGCCGGCGCCTCGAGAAAGCGATCCACGTACGGTGGCCGCGAACCATGGTGGACCTGCGTGTAGTTGCTCCTCGTTGCCTGCACGGTCGGCACCAATTGCACGCCAAGTGGGTTCCCAGGCTCGAGCTTGGCCTGCATGAGCAGGTGAAGGACTCCGTGAAACTCACGGACCAGGATGCCTAGAATTCCGATCTCAGGTTGATCGATGATTGGCTGATCCCACTTCCGCATCGATCCGAGGTTCGTTGAAACGTGCACGCCTCGAATCCTGAAGAACTTGCCCGAGCTGTGGACGAGATCCCCGTCGTCGGGTCGAAAAGACCACTGGTCGAGAGCCGCGAAATCGATCTGCCTCACCACCATCTGCTGCCGGGTCTGGATGGCACCAAGCCAGGCGATGGCCTCATCAGTGGTCAGAAATTCGCCAGAGGCGCTACAAGCACTACGCATGAACTCGGCCGAAGTCGCATGGCCGGGCTGGGTCATGACCGATTCCTCATCCTCATGAGGCGCGTCTGATAGTCGCCCCACTCCCGTATCACATCGCTCGCGACGTAGTGTGTGCTCGCTGCGACCAGGCACAAGGCGCCCGCACTGAACCGCTTGAGGCTCACCCAGATCATCGGGGGTACGTATAGACCGATATTGCAGACCGTCAACGGATAGTTCCGAGTGGTCTGGCCGTCGGTCACCTCGACCTCAAGGGATCCCGTCATGGCAAGCAGCAGCTGTTGGGTCGCGGGATGGGCGTGCCCAGCACGGTCGGTGCCCGATGCCACGTCATATACATAGAAAAGGCGCTGGATCGCAAAGGGGATGTCGGCCTCGCCCTCGAGGGCAGTCAGTCGCCCGCGGGAATCCGTGTGCGTTGTGAGGTGGACCAGCTTCACGGCGTCAATACCGTGGGATAACGTCGTCAACTGAGGCTTATCGAATGCTGCCGAACGGGTTGGATCGCAAGCGCGACCTCATACGCATCAAGCGCGACGTCCCGTGAGAAGTGTCCTACTGCGTACATGCGGCCGTTCGACCCGCAGCGCTCCCTCAAGCTCGGAGACAACGCCATGTTGTCGATTGCCTCCGCGAGTTGATCTGGGTTGCCGGGCTCAACCAGGATGCCGCAATTCGCCTCGCGGACGATTCTGGCGGCATCACCAGCCAAGTTGAGGCCAGCGATCATGGGCTTGCCGCTCGCCATGATTGCGGGGATCTTGGACGGCAGGTTTACGTCCAACACGTTCGGCTTCTGCATGACGAGGGAGACGTCGGAGGCACCCTGTACCCACCTCATGTCCGGCTGCGTCGGCACGAACCGCACGTTGGTCAGGCCTTTTGATTCAGCGGAGGCTTGCAAGGATGCAAGACTCGCGCCGCCGCCGACGAACACGAATTTGATCTCGGGCCGGGAGCGGAACTGCTCGGCCGCTTCGATGACGACCTCGAGGCCCTGCGAGAGACCGATGTTGCCGGCGTACATGACCACGAAGTCGTCGGCCGAAAGGCCGTTCTCGACGCGGAAAGGATTCATCCGGTCGGTTGGACGCACCTTGTCCGTGTCGATCCAGTTGTGAATCACGTGGAGCTTCGCATCTGGCACCCCCTTCGCCTTGAGGTTGTCCTTGAAGCTTTCCGCGACGACGACGATCGAGTCGGAACTCGCATATGCGTAGCGCTCGAGCCAGCGAAACAGGCGAATCTGCAGCGGGTTTCGCATCATGCCGAACGCGATCGGAGCGTCGGGCACGATGTCCTGGACGTTCAGCACGATCCGCGCGCCTCGCCATCTGCGGAACAGGGACGCGGCGAAGTTGACAGTTGGGGGCGGAGAGATGACCAAAACGACGTCGGCAGGTCCCGACCGCAGAAGGTTGATGCTGGCGCTCGCGGTAAACGACCCGTAGAAAGCCGAGCGCGCAAGAACAGTGGGTCGCTTGGAGGCGTACAGCCAGCTGCGCCACACCGAAACCGTCCCGTGACGCATCTCGCGGCGGAATGGGTGGCGCCTGTACTCGGCCGGGACCTCCCAGGACGGGTAGTGGGGGAGGCCCGCGATCACCGTGACCTCGTGCCCCCGCTCGGCCAGTCCCGCCGACAGGTCGTCGGCAATGGCGGCAATGCCGATCCGGTCTGGGAAGTAGGAAATCGTGACGATCTTGATGCGCAATGTCAGTCAGTTCTTGCCTTGAACGCGTAGCTGTGATCGTCACGATAGGCCGGGGTCGCCTCGTCCGGCGCGGGGTCCACGGCCGCACCAGGGAACTCGTAGCCCGCACCGCGAAGGAGATCGAGGATCTCATCACGATCGACACCGGCGTGAAACTCGATCACAAGCTTGGGATGATGCTCGCTCAGCATGCCGGTCATTCCACGCAGCACGTCCAGTTCCATCCCCTGCACGTCGATCTTCGCCCCATGGATCGGCCTGCGTCCGATTGCCTCCCAGAATTCGTCGAAAGCGACGACGAAGATCTGACCGCTCGCCGATCCTCCGAAGGCATGGTTGGCCATGCCCCGATCGACTGCCACCGTCTCGATGCGGAGCCGGCCGGGGGAGCCGAGCGCCAGCGGCACCACCGAAACATTGTTCAGATGGTTCAGCGCAATCGTCTTGACCACGCTCGCGGCCGTGTCGAGCGTCGGTTCGAATGCGTAAATCAGGCCCCGAGGACCGGTCGATTCCGCCATCGCGATCGCCGTGTACCCGTAGTGCGCTCCGACGTCGAGCCAGGTCTCGCCCGGAGCGATGTTCGTCCTGAACCATTCGAGGAGAGGCCCTTCGGTTCGGCCGAGCACCGCACCCGGATAGTCATGGAGCGAGGTCACGATGACACGACCCTTCAGAGGTCCGCCCAGAATGCGATGCGCCCTCACTCGCCGTGGGGCGAGCTCACGGAGACGAGACTTCAGTGTCATGGCGCTCATGCGTCCAGCAGTGTCTTGGCGCCTTCGAGATCGAACTTGAACTGCATTTGCCGCAATCCTTCAGCGGCCAGAGCTTCGCGCACCTGCCTGAGGTGACTGTTCTCTGCAAGCACCATCAGGAAACCGCCGCCGCCTGCGCCCATGAGCTTGCCTCCGAATGCGCCGTTGCTGCGGGCCAACTCGTAGATCCGGTCGATCCGGCCGTCACTGATCTGGCTCGATCGCGCCTTCTTGTTCAACCAATGCTCATGCAGCAGCTCACCGAACCTGACAAGGTTGCCGGCCTCGAGCGCCTCCTTGATCGCAAGACCGATCTCCTTCGTCCGATGGAGGCTGTCGACCACCGACTGCTCGCCGCGCTCCGTGTCGCTCTTCTGCTGGCCGAGGATAAGGTCGCTCTTCCGCGTCTGCCCCACGTTGAAGAGCAGGACGCACCGCTCGAGGTCCTCCACCGCATAGGTCGGAATTTTCAACGCTGTCACGGTGACATCCCCATCGCAGCTGACCTCATAGCAATTGAGACCGCCCCAGACGGCCACGTACTGATCTTGCTTGCCCACCGGATGACCGGCCAGGTCGATCTCGATGTGGCAGGCCTGCTCGGCCAGCTCCCACTTCGGCTGATGGTCGCGTTTCAGAGTGTGCAGCGCCACAAGGAGCGCGACAAGGTAGCTGCCAGAGCTGCCCATTCCTGTACCGGCCGGGACGTCGGCGAGTGATGCGATCTCGAGGTTGCGGTCGAGTTCGAGCTCGCCGAGGGAGGCGCGTACAAGATCGTGCTGAAGGTCGCGCACGTGCTCCACTTCTTCCGACTTCGAGTACTTCAGCCGGATCAGGTCGTCGGAGGCGGGTCGGTTGACCGTCACGTATACGTACTTGTCGATTGCGGCGCTGATGAAGAAGCCCCCGAATTTCGAGTAGTAGGAGGACAGATCGGTTCCGCCGCCCCCAAGCGGGATTCGAAGCGGGGCACGCGAGAGGATCACGGTCGCGCCGCCCCCGACCTTGATGCGGCATAGACGGCGTCGACAAGCCGCATCACGTCGAGACCCGCCGCACCGTCCACTTCGGGTGGACGCTGGCGCTCGATCGATTCGACGAGATCCTGCCAGTCGTCGTCCCAGCTTTCGTCCGGTCCGTTGTACTGCCGGATCGACTCGGACGGGACGACGCCGTCACCTTGCCGGATACCCAACGTGAGCGTCTCCGTTCCATAGCTGCCCCCCAGGCCGTCCACCCGAACATAACCGTCACGGCCGACCACCTCGAATACGAACCGGTTCTTCCACATCGTCCAGCTCGTGTGCAGCATCGCAACGGACCCAGAGGTGCCGCGGAGCAGCACGAACGCGTTGTCCTCCAGCGGAGCGATGTTCCAGTACCAGCGCGGAGTGAGGGCCGCGTCAACCTCCAGCTCACCGAGAAACCAGCGCGCCAGGTCGAGGAGGTGGACGCCCTGGTCCAGCAGCTCGCCGCCGCCGGACAGGTCGGCGTCGCCCCGCCATTCCTTCTCATATCCAGGCCGGCCGCCGTGCCCATACGCTGCCTGAACCATGAAGAGCGGACCGATCTGCCCGCGCGCGCAGATGTCGTGTGCCTCCCGCAGTGCGGGATGAAACCGGAGCGTGAATCCGATCTTCAGGACGCGCCCGCTCGCTTGGGCGGCCGCCTGGATGTCGATTGCTTCCGAGGCATTGCGGCCCATCGGCTTCTCGCAGAGCACATGCTTGCCCGCACCGAGCGCGCCGATCGAGATTGGCGCCAGGAACTTGTTGGCCGTGCACACTGCCACCACGGCAACCTCGGGATCCGCGATCGCGTCCTGCCACCTCGTCGTATGTCGGGCGCCGTGCTGGGTTGCCAGAGTCTTCGCACGGTCGGCGTCGACGTCGGCGATCACCCTGACGCTGCCGTGCCTGGCCGCGACCGCGGCACGTCGCGTCCCCACCACGCCCGCTCCGACCACCGCCACGCCCAGGGTCATGGTTTCGGCCCCAGCTGCTCGATGGTGAACGGGTCGAGGCGGCGAACGGTAAACCAACCCGAGTCGTTGACCCCGTCGATCTTCACCTTGTCCCACGCCTGCCAGGGATCGTGCGGAGCGCTGATGAGCTTCCCGGTGAGCTCCCCTGAGGCGTCAGAGGCCAGGAACACTGCGAGGCTCGCCGGGACGTCGGGCGACGTCGCGCCCTGGCCGGTCGAACGCACCGCCCTTATCCGTCCGAACAGAGCCCCCGCGCGCTCGCCCGCGTCAAGCACGGCGTCCTGAAGGTTCGTGTCGACGAGCCCTGGTGCGATGGCGTTCACGCGGACACCCGTGCCCGCGAGCTCCGCCGCCAACGTGTCGGTCAGGCGGGCGACCGCAGCCTTGGAGACCGCGTAAGCGCTGAAGTTGGGAAGGGGGGCCGTTGCTCCGCCACCCGAGAGGTTGATGATGCTGCCCCGGCCCCGTTGGACCATCCCGGGCACGACCTCCCGGCAGGCATACAGCGTGCCCAAGAGGTTTATGCGGAGCGCGCGCTCCCATTCGTCCAGATCGTTTTCGACCAGGGGGCCGATCGGACCGTAGACGCCCGCACAGTTGACGAGCACGTCGGCCGGACCGGCCTCCTCGACGAACCGCGCCACGTCATTACGGTTCGCAACGTCTGTGACGTGAACAGTGCATTCGGCGCCTGCCGCCCTGCATTCGACAGCCACCTGGTCGAGCTCATCACGATGCCTTGAGGCAATCGCAATACGCGCGCCCTCATGTGCGAATCGGGTGGCAATGGCGCGACCGATACCGCGGCCGCCGCCCGTGATGATGGCACTGCGGCCTTCGAGCGCTCGCCCGGTCAACGGCCGACTCCGTGGTAGGCGAACCCGGCAGTCCTCGCGACGTGCCCCTCGAGGTAGTTTCCCGTGTCGATCAGCAACGGCCGCGCCATAAGGCTCGCAGCCGCATCCAACGGGATCGAGTCGGGCCACGGTGCCATCAGGAAAAGCGCCGACGCTCCTGTGAGGACGGGCGCCGGCTCGCGATGAAGCTCGAAGGGTGGCAGGTGCGCGGTCTCGTCGGGCTGGGCCAGCGGATCGAACGCCGACACCGAAGCCCCTTCGGCGACGAGAAGTCCGATCAGCGTGAGTGCAGCTGAGCGGCGGAGCGTGCTGGTGCCCGTCTTGTACGTGAGGCCGAAGACACCGACCCGTGACCCGCGTATTCCGCCGGCCGAGGACTTCAGGATTTCGACCATGTGAGGCACTCGCCGCGCGTTGACCCGCTCCACTGCGTCGAAGAGGTCGGTGGCCACTCCGTGGGAGGCGCCTAGCCTCTGCAGGGCTTTGATCTCCCTGCCGAGCGTTCCTCCCGCAAATCCCAGCCCGGCGCTGAGGAATGCGTTTGGACCGATTCTGCGATCCAACTTCAGGATCGCGGCGACCTCTTTGACGTCTGCGCCCTCCCGTTCGCATAGATCCGAGATTTCGTTGATGAAGCTAACGGAGGTCGCCAGGAAGGCGTTACTGGCGTGCTTTGCCATCTCGGCGGTACGGACGGTGGTGAAGTGCAATGGACGGCCTAGCGGCTGGTAGATGGTCGCGATGCGCCGCGCCAGGTCAGGGTCGTCCGCTCCGATCACAAAGCGATCAGCCTGCCGGAACGTCTCGAGCGCGGTGCCGAGACGCAGGAACTCCGGAACATAGGCGACCGACCGGCCGCTCCGGCGCGCGATCTCATGCGAGGTGCCAACCGGGACCTGGGCAGTCACGACGACGGGCGTGCCAGGAGGCGCCGCAGCGAGCTGCTCGACAGAGCGCCAGATCAGATCGAGGTCGGATGTGTCGTCGTCGCGTACCGGCGTGTCGATCGAGATGAATACGAACTCGGCGTGGCGGAGGCCTTCCTGAAATGAGGATGTGAAACGGAGCCGGCCCGACTGGATCCCCTGAGCAAGCAGGTCGTCGAGGCCAGGCTCGAAGAGTGGCGCCCGACCCTGTGCGAGTCCCATGGCGGCAGCCGGCTCGGCGATCCCCGTGACGTCATGGCCGATTTCGGCGAAACCTGCCGCGAGTACCGACGATTGGTGCCAACCGCCGACGATCGCGATACTTGACGGCCGTCCGGTCAAGCCCGGACTACCGCCCGCACGACCTTCTGCTCCTGCATGACCCGCTCGGCTTCGGCGAGGTATTCGGCCGTGTCGGCGAAGCCCGACATCCATTCCAGGTATTCGGCGACGTTCTGTTCCACCGGAATCGTCGGACGCCAACCAAGGCGGCCGATCGCGGTGATGTCGGAGACGGTGTGGCGTGTGTCGCCGAGGCGGTAGACACCCGGTATCTCCGGTTCGAGCGTCGAGCCGGCCACCTTCAGCATGATGTTCGCGAAATCCAGGACGGTGACGGCTCGGCCCCCGCCCACGTTATAGACGGCGTGCTCGTCCGCATTCGACTCCATCGCCATCACATTCGCGCGCGCGACGTCGGCGACGTTCACGTAATCGCGCAGCTGCTGCCCGTCCTCGTAGCAGACAGGTCGCAGACCGTTGGCGATGCGAAGCGCAAACCGGCGGCAGATTCCCGAATAAGCGTTGAAGAACGAGTTTCGGGTGCCCTGCACATACGTGTAGCGCATGCAGGCGGTGGGGATGTTGTAGCGGCCGCCAAGGCTCCGAGCCAGGAGCTCAATCGCGTACTTGGAGATCGCGTAGGCGGTATGCGGCCGGCAGACCGACTCCGAGATCAGCTGAGAGGCCATCGGGCGGGCACATCGAGGGCATCGCACTTCCCATTCTCCGCGCTCGAGCTGAGACACTGCTCGCGGCTCGGGCGTGCAGGCCCCGTGTTCGGCGCAGCTGTAGCTGCCTTCACCCGCAACGGACTGAGAGGACGCGAAGACTATCTTCCGGACCGGAATGCTGTTCGCGACGATGAGCTCGAAGATGAGCGCTGAGCTCTCCGCGTTTACGTGTACGAAAGTGGAGAAGTCCCGAAGGTAGTCCTGGTATGCAGCAAGGTGAAGCACGTAGTCGACACCTTTCAATGCGCGCTCCATCGTCAGGCGGTCAGCGACGTCTCCCTGGATGAACTCCGCATCGGGCGGAAGGTAGGCCGGACGGCCCTGCGGATGAACCCTTGGTTGCAGCGCATCGAGGATTCTGACCTCGTACCCGGCGGCCAACAAATGGTCAACCGTATGAGAGCCGATGAAGCCGGCTCCTCCGGTCACGAGAACGCGGGACATCAGCTCAGTGACCGGTTCCCTTGACGACCGCACCGGGGCTTCGCCACAGAATCGCGGCATCCAAGGCGAGGGACCAGTTGTCGATGTACTTCAAGTCGAGCCTTGCCCACTCCGAAAAGTCGTTGATGGTCTGGCGCCCGTCCACCTGCCACAGGCAGGTCAAGCCCGGCTTTGCGCTGAGCTTGCGCATTTGCCATATCTCGAAATCACGATATTCGGAGGAAAAGACAGGACGTGGTCCGACGAGGCTCATGTCGCCAATCAGCACGCTCCACAGCTGGGGCAACTCGTCGATGCTGTACTTCCTGAGCCAGCGCCCGAGCGGCGTGATCCGAGGGTCTTGCGCGATCTTGAACACCGGACCTTGCCGTTCGTTCAAGTGGAGCAGGTCGGGCTTCAGCGCATCGGCATTCCTCACCATCGTCCGGAATTTGAATCCGACAAATGGTCTGCCGTTTTCTCCGAGTACCCGCCAGCGATAGAGAATCGGACCTTCCGAGCTCACCTTGACTGCGAGCGCTGTCGCAAGCAGGAAGGGTGAGAGAACGATGATCGCGACGGCGGACACGACGATATCCGCCGTGCGCTTGGCAATAAGCTGCGCGCGCGACCGCTGAGGAGGGAGCAGCACCCAGCTGCTGGCCTCCATATCGTCCTCGCGCACCCAACGCTCGCGGCCCACTGCAGCAGGAAGCAGTTCGAATGGTTTGTCCGAAATCCATCTGACACGCCGCCCGCTCGCCCGTCCCGCCGCGACCACGGTTTCCATCACGTCAGATGGCTGGTTTCCCCTGACCACCAGCTCTTCCACCCATCCCGACGCGACAACGAGGCGGATCTCTTCGGCCAGGTTTACTGGAGCAGGGTCGAATATCGCGGCCACCTCGGCCCAGCGGGTATTACGAGCCAGGAACCGCCCGGCCCGTTTAGCCCACGGTCGCGAAATCAGATCGATCAATGCTCTTCTCTCAGTGGATCGCTACTTGGCAGGATTCTTGAGTTGAGCCGCATCCGCGGAGGACGTGAGGCCAAGGTCCCGCATTCGCTCGGCGGCGCTCAGGCCATCGGCCAGGAACTGACCGACAGTGAAGCGCGAGTACTTATGGTCGACCATCTGACGAAGGAATTTTGGAGGCACGGTGATGATGTGAGCACCGGCCAGAGCCGCCTCCTGGATGTTCATCGTCTCCCGAACACTTCCGACGATGATCTTCGTCGCGTACTTCCACATGGCGAGCCAGCCGGCTGTGTTCCGGATGACCTCGGAGGCGTTGACGCCTTCGTCTGAAATTCGCCCGGCGAACAAGCTCACATATGTGGCCCCTGCTTTCGACGCCAGGACTGCCTGGTTGAAAGAGAGGCAGGCGGTCGCATTGACCTTGATTCCCTGCCTGCTGAGAGCTGAGATGACGCCGAGACACGGCTCACCATCGCTGTTGATGATTGGGATCTTGACGCAGATGTTTGGCGCCCAGCCGGCTATGTCGAGCGCCTGCGCGTACATCTCGTCCCGGTCGTCGGTCACAACTTCGATCGAAACGGGCTTTTCGCCCATCAGCTTCGCGATTTCCACCGCGCCTTCGCGCAGCTGGTAAACGCCGTTGGCCAGCATGATGCTGGGGTTGGTGGTCACTCCGTCAATGACCCCGTAAGCGAGCCACGTCTGAATTTCCTGCAGGTCAGCTGTGTCGGCGAATATTTCCATCGTTACCTCCGCCTCGCGGCAGGATTCAGAGTCTCGAGTTCCAAGATCAAGGTCACGGCGGATGGCAGATCTCGCTGCACGTGGTCGGCATGGGTGACGGCGTCGGCATCGGGCGCGGCCCCGACGAGAATCGTTTTGCACCCAACGGCCTTGCCGGCAAGCATGTCTCGCGATTGATCCCCGACCATGTACGACGAACGCAGATCGAGTCCAAGCTCCGAAGACGCCTGCACGAGAAGGCCGGGTTTCGGCTTCCGGCAATTGCATGTCACGCGGTAGGCTCCGACGACGGCGTCTGGATGGTGCAGGCAGTAGTAGACGCCGTCCACACGCGCATCGCTTTCCTCGAGCTGGGCCTTCATCAGGGCAGTCATGGCTTCGAGCTCATCGACTCCAAACTTCCCCTTGGCTGGCCCAGGCTGATTCGATACCACCACCACCGGCATACCGAGCGCATTGAGGGTCCGGATTGCCGGACCGACGCGCGGCAACATTTCGAACTCGCGCCGATGGCGAGGTGAGTCAAGGCCCACAGCGGTCTGAATCGCGGCATTGATCACGCCATCGCGGTCGAGGAAAACTGCGCTACTCGTCATGGATTCGTTCTCTGAGCGAGTGGACGATCAAGTGGTGGAGCGCGACATGGACACTCTCAACGATCGGGGTTCCAAGGCTCTCCGCCAGCACCGGCACGGTGATGCAGCAGTCGGCCATTTCCGCCATGGCGCCACCTTCATATCCACTGAACGCGAGGATCTTGCCCCCGGCGTCTCGAACCAACTTCATCGCGTGGACGAGATTCTGCGACCATGGGCCGGCGTCGCCGGCTCCGGAACCGCCGTGCACCGAGAACCCCACCAGCACATCGCCCCGCCGCAGCCACGGCCTTATCTGTTCGGCGTATATCGAGCCGAACCCGCCGTCGTTGGTCCATGAGCTCACGAGCGGAGCATTGTCGGTCAAACCGAGGACTTTGAAGCGGGGCTTGTCGCCGACGATGGTGTATTTCGCGAGGTCGGCGGCGAAATGACTGGCGGTGCTGGCCGAACCTCCATTGCCCATCGTGTACACCGTCGCGCCCTGGCGTCGAGCGTCGAGCAAGATCTCGACCATGATGGCCACGGCCGACTGGTCGATCCGCAGCATGGTTTCGCGAAAGCGGTCGATGAAGAGCTCTATGTCTTTATTCGGATTTCCAGACTCGCTTTCTTCACTTTGCTTTGCAGTCGTTAAGCGTGCCAACGGTCACCGGATTCTATCGCGCGGGCCGCCGATCTGCGCTCGGGTCGGAATCCCGGGAGCGAAGTCCAGAGCTCTTACGCCAATCGGCGGGGAAATCTGCTCGAGCGCGTTCGTAATCTGCAGGGGTGCCGCAGTCGTAAATCCGGCCGGTGAACCGGACCACGAAGGCTCCCGGCGGGCGCTTGATGGCCCCGGCGAATCCGGAGGTCAACTCGAGCTCGCCGGCAGGACCTTTCGTGCCCTGCTCGAGCGTCCGAATTACCGACTCCGTCACGATGTAACGTCCGAAGATAGCCAGATTCGACCCGGTATCGCCGCGACCTGGTTTCTCGATCACGCGGGTCAGGCGATCGCCCGTACACTCTGCGATACCGAAACGTCCGATCGACTCATACGCCACCGGACGAACGCACAGTACCGGCGCCCGGTGCGTCTTGTGGGCTGCAAGAAGGTCCACCCAGTGCTGGTCGGTGAGAACCACGTCGTCCGGAAGGAGCACTCCTACCGGCAGGCCCGCCCAGCCACGGAGCACGGCATCGCCTATGCCAAGCGGATGCGGCTGAATCTCGATGTGGATCCGTATCGCCACATCGGACTTATCGAGATAGGCCGACACCGCCTCGAGTTTCGCCGGCGAGAGCACGATGCACGCCTCGTCGAACCCGGCGCGAGCCGCTTCATGCAGGGCATGGCCGAGCACCGGTGTTCCACCGAGCGGGAGCAATTCCTTCGGTCCATCAAGGCCAGCCGGCGCGAACCTCTTTCCGAGGCCGGCCGCCGGGACTATCACGCGCACGATGGCAGTGTATTTTGCGGACGACCCCACCCTCCGCCGGGGGTTCCGGCTGGGCCGCTCGGTTAACGCTCGGCGGGAAGTACGAGGCTCTGACTTAATGGCAGCTGTTCCTCGCAGCGAGGGCTGGCAGCCTCGGGCAAAGCGTCACACCATCGGCCTTGCCGGAGATCGCGGATCCATGTCTCGTTGTTGCTGCGGGGCTCAACACGTTCATCCCGGTGCGGCGCCGGGCAGCAACATGGTGGCGCGGCGTGTCGCCGGAATGAAGAACATCTTCTCGAGCCGAACCCCGACGGCCAATCGCGACGCGAGGCGCACCCCGGGTCGAATCTGATCCGGCATTCCGTTCTCGTCCGGCAGGAACTGAATCGAAGGTTTAAAAGTGAGCCACACCGGCACGGGCGGTCTGATCTCCCGATTTCGTGTCTCGTGGCGCCCAGGGGCCGCTGGTAGGATCGCTAGTTCCAGGTGAACCTGAACAGTCCGATTCCCGGGTCATCCAAGTCATCCGCAGCGCGGCGAAGGCCGTGGCCGCCAAGGTTGCGGCGCAGTGGCGTCCGTGGCGGATCCCCGATGCCTTTCTTCCGGCCACGGCCGCGAACGCTCATCGCAGCCGCTGTCGTGGCTGCGTTATTGCTGGGGCTCGCGGGCGGCGTGTTCTATGCTTTTACGAACGTAAGACACCAGGCGACCGAACTCGAGGCAAGCCTGTTGAACCATCTGCAGAGGGGCCAGGCTGACCTCGAGGAAGCGAAAGTCGCTCTCAAGCAGGCGAATTCAACGCGTAGCGACGCGCTGATCGACAAAGCCAACATTGACTTCATTTCCGCCAAGCTCGAGTTCTTGTCCGCGATGGAGATTGCCGATGGAAGCGAGCTCCTCAGCCAGCTACAGGGCCTCCCTTCGATCGGTGAGACGGTGCGTTCGCGGCGAGCGGCCGTCGACTCCGTATCTGCGATGGGAATCGACCTGGCGACGGCCGGCCTTAGCCTGGCGGCGCTTGATCGATCGATCATCCAGCGAACGGGCGGCCAGGGGGGCAAGTCTCTCCTCTCGATGCTCAGCCTTGTGGTCGCCAACATAGCGCCGATCAAGGCCCAGTTGAGCCGGGCGCTGGCCGACGCGGAAAGTGTCGACCTCAGCATCCTGCCGGACGCGCAGCGCGCGTCGTTCATCCATGGGGAAAGCCAGATCTCGCAAGTGCTCGACGCGCTGGACCAGTTCCAGAAACTTGTGCCGGTGCTCAACGAGGCGCTCGGAGGAAATGGCGCACGGACCATTCTCCTCGAGCAGGTGAATCCCGCTGAGCTGCGGCAGGCGGCGGCTTTATCGGAACATACAGCTTGCTGAAGGCGGATCATGGAGCGCTCAGCCTGATAGGCAGCGGAGACAGCTACTCTCTCGCCGACCCACGACCAAGTCAAGGCGAACCCGGCTACGTTGCCCCTCCGCCGCAGTTCGAGGAGCTCCTCCCCGGTGTTAGCTGGAGCTTCATCGACTCGAACTTCTATCCCGACTTCCCATCTAACGCACAGCAGGGTGCCAAGTTCGCAAGTCCACGTCTCCGCATGCATATCGACGCCGTGATCGCGATCGACTATTACACGGTGGCCCAGTTGCTCGGAATCATCGGTCCCATCCAGGTTCCGGGCTACGGCATAACCCTGACGTCGACGAACTTTGTGCCGACGGTCGCCGAGTACGACTTGAACCAGCTTATCGACCCGAACGCAAACGCCATCCACAAGGCCATCCTTGGAGCGGTCGCCGGTCCGCTGCTGCAGCATCTGGTTTCATTGCCACCGGGCCAGTGGCCCGGGGTCGTGGCTGCGCTGAACGACCTGGCCGCGAGACGTCATCTGCAGGTCTACTTCAACGATCCGACGGTCGAGAACACAATGGTGCGGTACGGCTGGGCGGGCGTCCTGAAGCCCACGGCCGCGCCCGATTACATGATGGAGGTCGAGGCGAACCTCGGTGGCACCAAGGCCAATTACTTCGTGACACGCACGTACTCGGTGGAGTTGACTCGAAACGGCAACACCCTTCATCACAAGGTCTCCGTCGACATCACCGACGCAATGCCTTACACATATCGGCCAAACGAGTACTACCGCGCATACATCCGGATGTTCGTCAGTAGCAAAGCGACGGCGATGTCATCTGACCTGTCTTACCCTCACTACAAGACACCGGCACCACCGCCAGGCACCAAGATGATCGATGGTTGGGTGCAGTTTCATGGCTACGGCCATGACCGTGTGGTCACTTTTCAGTGGGACACGCCCTGGCAGGCCAACGGCCGGGGCGTCGAGCAGATCTACTGGCAGAAGCAGCCGGGCACGATCAACGATGCCGTGACAGTCAGCTGGCACGACGGCAACGGCCACACGTATAAGGTGAGCGGCGATCTCAGCCAGGACCGCGTCATCACGCTCGCGCCAAGCGGCGTTTCGCTCGCGCAGGGCCAGGTCGGGACCGCCCAACTGCCCAGCCTCAGCCTCGGGTAGAGTTGATGCTCGGCTCAGGCCCCGCCGGCCAACCGCGCGGCCCCGTCGTCTAGCGGCCTAGGACGCAGCCCTCTCAAGGCTGAGATCGCGGGTTCGAATCCCGCCGGGGCTACCAATGTGGGTCTTCGGATTCCAGCGGGGTGAGCCACCAACCTCCAACGGG
>Ga0209168_10000810_pt1 | contig 27530 bp, 23 predicted proteins | sample Coa_R1_FD_187156 | JGI IMG/M metagenome (GOLD analysis project Ga0209168, IMG submission 187156) | Surface soil microbial communities from Centralia Pennsylvania, which are recovering from an underground coalmine fire - Coalmine... | ecosystem: Environmental > Terrestrial > Soil > Unclassified ...
GAATGCCCCGGGTGTAGGGGTACTGGCCCGGATAGCTGAGATCGGCGGCCAGGTCGAGGTGCGCAGTATCTTCAGGCCCGTACAGCACCTTCAAAGGAAGGTCGGAAATCGTGCGATCGACCGCGCCGGAACCGGGGCCCTTGCGTCCCCGACCCCTGGCGGACGCGGCTTCCCACTGCTCCTTCTCGTGGACGAACTCCGTCGTAGGTTGCGCGCCCAGCCCGCTGGGCCGCTGGATCATCTTGGCCAAAATCGCCTTCCCGTTTCAAACGGCAATGCCCGAAGCACGTTGCGCCCCGCCCTGAATACCGCCGGGCGGGACCCTTTCGGGGTGCAGCAGGTATTTTCCCAATAATGCAGGCGGCAGGCAAGCTTTTAAGGTCGGAACGGGACCCGTGGCGCGGAGGCTCCGCTGTAATCTTGCCTACATCAAGCCTTTGACGGACGCGCGCACGTGCGGCGGGCGAATCGGCTCGTCGCCTTGTTCCGGCGCCATACTGAAACTCTGCAGCACGCGTTCGGCCGCCGCATAGGGATCGACGCCGGCGACGATCTCGCTCTGCAATTCGCGCTCGAGTTTCCGCTGGAGCTGACCGAGCGCGAGTTGGCGCACTTGATGCGTGAATGCTTCACGCCGTTTCTCGGCCATCTCGCCCGACTGTTGAAGATACGCGACGTGCCTTTCGATAGCTGTCCACAAGTCGTCGACGCCTTCACCGCTCGTCGCCTGCGTCATCACCAGTTCCGGCACCCAGCCGCTGAAATCGAGCATCTCCATCATCGAGCGGATCTCGCGTTTGAGCTGATTGGCCATCGGGTGATCTTTTTTGTTGACCACGAAGACGTCGGCAACTTCCAAGATGCCGGCTTTGAGCACCTGAATCGAATCGCCGCTGCCGGGCTGCAGCGCGACGACCGTCGTTTGTGCGAGTTCGGCGATTTCTATCTCGGATTGACCGACGCCGACCGTTTCGATGATCACGACGTCCAAACCGAATGCGTCCATCAACAGTACCGCATCGGCCGTCGCCCCCGCAAGTCCGCCCAAATGCCCGCGGCTCGCCATCGAACGAATGAAGACGCCGCTGTCCGTGAAATGCTCGGTGAGACGAATGCGATCGCCGAGCAGCGCGCCGTGAGAAAACGGTGAGCTCGGATCGACCGACACGACGCCGACGGTTTTTTTGAGCGAGCGCGCCTTTCGCACGAGCGCCGAACTGAGCGTGGATTTACCGACGCCGGGCGGCCCGGTCAGACCGATCGTCATCGCATGCCCGGTCCGGCCGAACAAGTGCCGAATCAGTTCCGCGCCGTGGCCGGCCTCCGCGCGCGAGATCGCGCGCGCGAGCGCCCGGGGCTTGCGGGCTTCGAACTGACGGAGAAGGCTATTCTTATCGTCGGCGCGGTTCACGATGCTTCGAGGATTGCGCTGAAGGCCACATCGGCCCTTCAACTTGTGGGCCGGCAGTCGGTTTCGTTCTGTTCGCTATTTGCCGCTTATCAGCGCCGAATCGGGACAAGGGACAATGGAAAGATCCTCCCACGGATTTGATTCAAAGCGCGGGAAAGAAGAGATCGGATTCAATCGGTTTTCCGACCGCTCTATCACCCCGGAATATGCGGCGGAGCCGAACCCACCTGAGGCAATACCGATGCTTACAGCCCAATTCCACGTCGCCTGTTGCGTATAGTTGTACCGTACGTATCGATTACCGTCTGCACCAAGCATCATCCAACCAACTTCCGTTGTTCCGACCCACATGCTATTCATGTCGGTGATCGTCGTCTGTCCACCATTGGCGGCAGGTATGATATCGCCGTGCCGCCGCCGCTGCCGCCGCCGTTCGTAGTTCCGCCGCAATTCAGATCGTGAATGCAGTAGCCGGGTCCCCGTGATTTGTAAGCATGGGCGTCGCGTGCAGCGAACCCCCTGGAAGCGCGCCGTAATTGGCGCCAGCACATGCGGAGAATACGGCGACGCTGAAAAACGCCGCGATCAATGCGCTATTTCGCAAGACACACCCCTTCTTTGAAATTGTCAGGTAAATTCGCGGCAAAAGCGCACTATTCGCCCACGCACGTGCTTGGCTGCTATGCTAGCTAGCTGGAATATCCTTCCACGGCTGCCGTTTAGCGGGTCACCAAAGTTCTAGAACCTATGGGCGCCGAACGGCAGGGCCATGCACGCGCTGCTCCTGGCTCTGCTCCTGCACGGTCCGATTGATTCCGCAGTTCAGCTTGTCATGCGCAATCACCACATCGCGGGAATCTCGCTCGGCATCGCTCGAGGGGGCCGCCTTCTTTATACGCAGGGTTACGGCGAGCGCGACGTGTTGAGGCATCTGCCGGCACAGCCTCAGACCGTGTATCGCATCGGTTCGCTGACCAAAATGTTCACCGCGCGTGCAATGGAAACGCTGGCGCAGCGCGGCAAGCTCGGGTTGGACCGGCCCGCCGCCCGGTATCTTCCGAATTTGCCCTGGGATGCGAACATCACGATAGCGGATCTTCTCGCGCAGCGCAGCGGCATTCCGTCGTATACCGATGACGCGATGCTGAATCCGTACGCCTGGTATGCGCCTGTACAGTTGGTCGATGCGGTCGCGCATCAACCATTGCAGTTTGCACCGGGATCGCAGTTTTTCTACAGCAACACCAACTACGTGCTGCTGGGCATGATCGCGCAGCACGTCACCCGTATGCCGTTCGAAGACTTTCTCAATACGCGCGTCATCGCTCCGCTTCGCTTGCAGCGTACACGTTACGGCGATCAGCCGGGCGAAGCGCTCGGCTACGAATGGAACGGAGATACGCTCGTGAGATCGGTTCCGTCGTCGCCGGCTTATGCGTTTTCAGCTGCAGCGATGAGCTCGAACGTTTACGATTTGCTGCATTTTATGCGCACGATGCGTGAGCCGTACTATGGGTTGCTGCAAAGCGAGCAGTTCGGCAGCACCGTGTGGTACGCCAGCGGAAACGTCAACGGCTACAGCGCGTTCGCGTTCATCGTTCCGCAATCCGGCGACGAAGCCGTCATTCTGTCGAATGCGGACAAGGTCGATTTGGCGCCCCTCGCGCTCGACGTCCTTTCCGTGCTGCAGCCGCAGGCGAGCGGCGGTTTCGGCCCGCCGCAAAACGAAGATCCGCGGATTACAGCGCGCGTACGGCAACGTGCGATCGCGCTCTTCGCGCCGCTGGGAGTGATGCTGGTGGAATTTCAGGGTGAGAAGCACGACGTGTCGACGAATGTTCTTTATCGCGTGACGCTCTCTAATGGATCGCGCGTCTTACTTCGCGCGGTCGTCTTGCCAAGCGGCGCCATCGGAGTCATCTCCGTCTCGCCGTTGTGATTTGCTTCATCAAGGCGCTGGTGTGCGTACTGCTCGTGTGCGCGCTCGCTATCCCTGCATCAGCGCAGCCGCTCACGCTGCCGCTTACCGGAGGTCGCATCCGGCCCGTTGAGTCGCAAACGCTGTTTCACACGTTATTCTCGGATTTCTACAGCGAGGACGACGATACGACCTACGTGCAGACCGGCGATATTCCCGCAATGTGGCTGCGCGATTCCTCCGCACAAACGTTGCCGTACGTGCGTTTTGCACCGGCATTTCCAATTCTCGCGGTGCGGTTCGCCGGCGTCGTCGAACGCAACGCGCGCAACATTGAAAGCGACCCGTACGCAAATGCATTTCGCGCGGATTATACCGTGTGGGAACGCAAATGGGAGGTCGGTTCGCTTGCGTGGCCGGTGATATTGGCTTGGTCATACTGGCAGCAAACGCATCTGCGCCTGATCTTCACGCCGGCATTACATGGAGCGCTGCGCAAAGTGGTCGACACGTATCGCTGCGAGCAGCTGCACGCGCAATGCAGCCGGTACAACTTCACCGGCGTGAACCAGAATCGGGCGTACCAGCGGAACACGGGGATGATTTGGGGTGCGTTTCGACCGTCCGATGATGCCGTTACGTATCCGTTCAACATTCCGCAACAGGCCATTGCGGCCGTTGCGCTGCAGGACGTCGCGCATCTCGCGCTCGACGGATACGGCGATCGGAACTTGGCGAACGAGGCACAATCGATGGCGACGCAAGTCGCCCTGGGGGTTATGAAATACGGCCGCGTCTACAATTCCGCTTACGGCGGCTGGGTGTACGTGTACGAAACCGACGGCCTGGGACACGATTTGTACTTGGACGACGCAAATATTCCAAACCTCACGGCGCTTCCGTATATCGGCTGGTGCTCTCCAAACGATTCGGCATACTTGAACACGCGCGCGTACACACTTTCGACACGCAATCCGTACTATTTTCGCGGCGTCTATGGAGAAGGGTTGGGCAGTCCGCATACGCCGCCGGGCTTTGTCTGGCCGCTCGGCATCATCGCGCGCGCACTGACGGCGACGTCCGCGTCGGAAACGGCAGAAAGCATCACGACACTTGCGCAAACGGACTCCAAGGACGGACTGATTCACGAGAGTTTTTGGCCTGACGGCTACTGGCTGTTTACACGCGCCTACTTCGGTTGGGCGAATGCCCTATATGCGGAGTTGCTGTTTCGCAGCTTGGCGGGTTTTCCAGCGACGCCGTTCCCCGCATCAGGACGGCCCGTGCTCTTTGAGGAACGGCTCGGCGTGACGCCGGTGCTCACGACGCCGCTCGTGCAACTCAAAGACACCGCGATTCTCTATCGCGCGCTCGCCGATTTGTTGGAGCGCGCGAATGGGCACACGATCATTCCGGGCATCGAGCAGCTCATACAAAGTACGGCAAGCACCGGCGGTCCGACATTCCACGAAGTCCACGACTCACACCAGTAGTTAAACCCGGAAGCGTTAGGCCTTATGCGCCGAAGCGGCGCTCGCGTTCGCTGAATGCGCGGACCGCTCGAGTGAAATGATCCGCGGTGAACTCGGGCCACATGATCGGCAGGGTGAGCAGTTCGGTGTAGGCGATCTGATAGAGCAGAAAGTTTGAAACGCGCTGATCGCCGCCGGTACGTATCAGCAAATCGGGATCGGGCATTTCGGGCGCGTAGAGGCGCGAGCGCAGCGCATTTTCGTCGATGTCTGCCGGCGAGAGCCGTCCGCTTTGCACGTCGCGCGCGATGAGCTGCGCCGCGCGAACGATTTCCGTGCGGCCGCTGTAGTTCAATGCGAGGTTGAGGGTAAGGCGGCGATTCTTTTCGGTGACGCGGGCAAGTTCGCGCAAACCTGCGCGCGCAGGCAGCAAAAACGGCTCGATGTCGCCCACGATTCGCACGCGGACGCCTTGGCGCATCAGCGCCGGCTTTTCGGTCGCCGCAAATCCCGCGCACAACTGCATCAGCATCCCGATCTCGCCGCCGTCGCGGCGCCAGTTCTCCGTGGAAAAGCCGTAGACCGTCAGCGTGCCGATGCCGGTGTCTATTGCCGCGCGGACGGCTTCGCGGAGCGCCGCGATACCGCGCCGGTAGCCTTCGATGAGGGGCTGGCCGTGGGCGATTGCCCAGCGCCGGTTTCCGTCCATAATTATCGCGACGTGCGCCATGTATTACTTTGTAACACAAAGTAACTAGCTGTGCAAGCGGGACGGGCGCAGCGGCTTCCATAACCACTGCGCCTCATGGAACAGGGGTACTACCGCTACGCAACGCTTGCCGGTGAGCGCGTCGTCTTCGCCTGCGAAGACGATCTGTGGACCGCTCCACTCGAGGGCGGCGCGGCAATCCGCCTGACGGCGACGCCGGGCGCATGCACCACCTCGCGCCTTTCGCCCGACGGATCGCAGATTGCGTTTATTGCGAACGACGAAGGAAATCCGGAGCTTTACCTGATGCCGTCGGCGGGCGGGCGCCCTCGACGGTTGACGTACCTGGGCGGAACGCTCGCAAACGTGTGCGCGTGGAGTGCCGACGGCTCGGAAATTTACTTCGTCAGCAATCCGAGCGCTTGGTACGAGCGCGATACGCGCGGTTTCGCAATCGCGCCGGATGGCGGGGCTGTGCGCGAGGTCGGCCTGGGCCATATGAAATCGCTCTATCCCGGCCCCGACGGGCGCGTGGTAATCGGGCGAAACGAAACCGATCCTGCGCGCTGGAAGCGATACCGCGGCGGAACGTCGGGCGAGATTTGGATCGACGCGCAACATCGCGGCGAATTCGACCGCTTGCAAGTGCCCGCCGGCAATCCGGTGTGGCCGATGTGGATTGGCGATCGCGTCTTTTTCCTTGCCGATCACGAAGGCATCGGCAACATCTATTCGAGCGCGCTCGACGGCAGCGACGTTCGCCGCCACACGCATCACAGCGATTATTACGTACGGTTTCCTTCTACCGACGGCAAACGCATCGTGTATACGTGCGGCGGATCGATTTTCTACTACGACCTCGAGAACGACGACGTTCGCGAGATTCCAATCACCGCCGCATCCGCTGCGCCGCAAACCGCGCGCCGATTCGTCGACGGATCGGAAGAACTGGACGAGTTCCAGCCGTCGCCGGACGGCACGAGCTTGGCGATTATTGCGCGCGGGCAGCCGTACACGATGCCGTTTTGGGAAGAAGCGCCTTTGCACTACGGCAAGGGAAGCGCAGCGCGCGAACGGTGCATTGCCTGGAAGCACGACGGCAAACGCTTCGTCACCGTTACCGACGAGGGCGGTTACGAGCAGATAGCGCTGCACGCCGCGGATGCCTCGGCCCCGCCGCAGCTCCTGACCAAAGCCGATATCGGACGCGTCACCGAGCTGGTCTGCTCGCCCGCGAACGATCGCATCGCGTTCGCAAATCACCGGTACGAGTTGTGCCTGCTCGACGAGGACGGATCGCTGCGCGTGCTCGACAAGAGTTTGGGCAACCGCGTTACGGATCTCGCGTTTTCTCCCGACGGCCGCTGGCTCGCGTACGTCTGGTGGCCGAGTTCGAACAACGTGGCGATCGTGCGCATCGCCAAGTGCAAATCCGGTAAGACCTATGACGTAACGCCGCGCCTGCGCGTCGACCAGAGTCCCGCATGGGACCCCGAGGGAAAATATCTCTACTTCATCTCTACGCGCGACTTCGATCCGGTCTACGATGCGCTGCAATTCAATTTGAGCTTCCCGCAGGCGCAGCGGCCTTTCTTGCTCACTCTGCGCACCGACGTGCCGAATCCGTTTACGCCCAAGCCCAGGCCGGTGCATCGCGAACACGATCACGAACGCGAACCAGCCGACGAAGAAAAGAAGAAATCGGAGAAGCCGCCGCGCATAGAAATCGACTTCGACGGCATCGAAGGCCGCATTCTCGCATTTCCCGTCGACGAGGGCGATTACGGACAAATCGTCGCGGTTCGCGGGCGCGCGCTTTTCACGAAGTTCGAAGTGCGCGGGATCAAGCCGGCCGATCGCGACTGGGACGAAGACGATCAAGGCGGCGCGCTCATCGCGTACGATTTCGAACAACAGCGCAGCGCCACGGTCGCAACCGACATAACGCACATCTCGCTGGGGAACGATCGTCATACGCTGGTGTATCGCGGCGGCGATCGTCTGCGCGTCATCGACGCGCTCGCGGATTTGCCGGAAGACCAAGACGACATCCAACCGGCAGCCGAAGCCGGCCGCAAGAGCGGTTGGGTCGATCTGGACCGCATGCACGTCGAAATCGACCCGCAAGCGGAATGGAAGCAGATGTACCGCGAAGCGTGGCGGCTTCAGACGGAACAGTTCTGGGTCGAGGACATGTCGGACATCGATTGGGACCGCGTGTACGATCGCTACGGCATGCTCTTGCCGCGCGTCCGCACGCGCTCGGAGCTTTCGGACGTCATCTGGGAGATGCACGGAGAATTAGGCACGTCGCATGCGTATGAAATCGGCGGCGACTTGCGTCGGCCGCCGGAGTACAATCGTGGATTTCTCGGCGCAAACTACACGTGGGATGAAAGCGCGGGCGGCTGGCGCATAACGCGCATCTACCGCGGCGATTCATGGAATCGTGAGGTCGATTCACCGCTCGCAGAGCCGGGTCTCGGGATAGCGGAGGGCGACGTGCTGCTCGCCATCGGCGGAAAAACGCTCTCGCACGAGATGTCGCCGGCCCGCGCGCTCGTCAACATGGCCGGACGCGACGTCGCGATCGTTGCAAAGACGATGACGGGCGAAGAGCGCCGCGTCGCGGTGAAAACGCTCGCCAGCGAACAGCAGCTGCGCTACCGCGCGTGGGTCGAAGCAAATCGCAAGTACGTGCACGACCAAAGCGCCGGCAAGATCGGTTACGTGCACATCCCGGACATGGGGCCGTGGGGATTCTCAGAATTTCACCGCGGTTATCTCTCCGAATTCGACCACCCGGGGCTTATCGTCGACGTGCGCTACAACCGCGGTGGTCACGTGTCGCCGCTGCTGCTCGAGAAACTGAACCGCAAGCGGGTCGGCTACGACGTCTCGCGATACAGTAACAAGCCGATTCCGTATCCGCCCGAGTCGGTCGTCGGTCCAATCGTCGCGATCACCAATCAATTCGCCGGATCGGACGGCGACATTTTCAGCCACTGCTTCAAGCTGTACAAACTCGGACCGCTCGTCGGCAAACGCACGTGGGGCGGCGTCATCGGCATCAACCCGTATCATCACCTCGTGGACGGCACGATCACCACGCAGCCGGAATTTTCGTTCTGGTTCAAAGACGTCGGCTGGAACGTCGAAAACTACGGAACCGATCCCGATTACGACGTCGACGTCGCGCCGCACGACTATCGCGACGGCAAAGACCCGCAAATGGAATTTGCGCTGCGTTTGGCGATGCAAGCGGCCGAAAAGCACCACGAGCCGTATCCGGACCTCAGCAGCAGACCGTCGCTGCCGCTGCCGACACTCCCGTAGCGGGTAAATCCGCGGTATGACACGCTCGGCCGCGGATTTTTTGCCGGAAACGCAATCGATGAAAGCGCTGCGGGAGGCGGCGGCGCATTGCCGCGGCTGCGACCTCTACAAATACGCGACGCAAACGGTGTTCGGTGAAGGCAGCGTGCGTTCGAAGGTGATGTTCATCGGCGAACAGCCCGGCGACATGGAAGACCGCGCCGGCCATCCATTCGTCGGCCCTGCGGGCGCCTTGCTGCGCAAAACGATGGAGCAGGCCGGAATCAAACCGGGCAGCGCGTACGTCACGAACGCGGTCAAGCATTTCAAGTTCATCGAACGCGGTAAAAAGCGGATTCACCAAAAACCGAAAGCGATTGAAATTCGAGCCTGCGAGCCGTGGCTCGAAGCGGAACTGCGCAAAGTGCATCCGCAGATTGTCGTCGCGCTCGGCGCGACGGCCGCGTGCTCGCGACGGTTCATCCGTCGTCCATCCTGCGCGCACCGGATAGCGAAACGCGACACCGCGAACTGAAGAAGTTCCTGGAGGATCTCAAGCAAGTTGCCGCCCTGCTGTGATGCAGGGGACGCAAGTCCCTTGACGCGCCGCGCACGCTCTGTTAGGCTGTGCATCTAATCGGACCTCATCCAATGAATCAAAGGCTACCATCCAATTGGAGCGGTCCAAAGTTGCACTCGAAGTAAGCCAATTGCACTCTCGGGAGAGGAGTTTCGCGTGAAGGTCGCATCCGTCGCATCCAATCTGGAGCATCGCTGGAAGACTGATTCTCGATGGGCAGGCATCGAGCGCCGCTATACCGCCGCGGACGTGGAGCGCCTGCGCGGCACGGTCCACGTGGAGCACACGCTGGCGCGCCTGGGCGCCGAGCGTCTGTGGAAGCTGCTGCATGAAGATGAACCTGTGGCGGCGCTCGGATGCCTGACCGGAAACCAAGCGGTGCAGGCCGTCAAGGCGGGCCTCAAAGCGATTTACCTGAGCGGCTGGCAAGTCGCCGCCGATGCGAACGTCGCGGGTCACATGTATCCCGACCAGAGCCTCTATCCGGTCAATAGCGTGCCCGCTGTGGTGGAGCGCATCAACAATGCGCTCCAGCGCGCCGACCAAATCGATTGCAGCGAAGGCCGCAACGGCACGCATTGGTTCGTCCCAATCGTCGCCGACGCGGAAGCGGGATTCGGCGGAGCCCTCAACGTCTTCGAATTGATGAAGTCGATGATCAAGGCCGGCGCAGCCGGCGTGCACTTCGAAGACCAGCTTTCGTCGGAGAAAAAATGCGGTCACATGGGTGGAAAAGTGCTGATTCCGACGCAGCAGGCGGTTCGCCATCTCGTCGCGGCACGCTTCGCGGCGGACATCCTCGACGTTCCGACGCTCATCGTCGCACGCACCGACGCGAACGCAGCGCAGCTGCTGACCAGCGACGTCGATCCGCGCGACCAGGCGTTCTGCACCGGTGAACGCACCACCGAAGGCTTCTTCCGCATCCGCGGCGGCATCGACGTTGCAATCGCACGCGGTCTCGCCTATGCGCCATACGCCGATCTCATCTGGTGCGAAACGTCCGAGCCGAACATCGAAGAAGCGCGCAAGTTCGCCGGCGCGATTCACGCGCAGTTCCCGGGCAAGCTGCTCGCCTATAACTGCTCGCCATCGTTCAACTGGAAGAAAAAGCTCGACGAGCAAAGCATCGCGCAGTTCCGCGAGACGCTCGGCGAGATGGGCTACAAGTTCCAGTTCATCACATTGGCCGGATTCCATGCGCTCAATCACAGCATGTTCGAATTGGCGCGCGACTTCAACGAACGCGGCATGAGCGCATATGCCGAATTCCAGCAGCGCGAATTCGCAAGCGAGCAATACGGATATACCGCGACGCGTCACCAGCGCGAAGTCGGTACCGGCTACTTCGACGAGGTCGCGCGCGTCGTATCGGAAGGGACGGCGTCGACGACGGCGCTCACCGGATCCACCGAAGAAGAGCAGTTCACGCCGGCGGTGGCCTGATGGCGATCAAAGCGGATTTCATCATCCAGCGAGACCTGCCGGCAGGCTTCGCCGCATTTTATCGCCCGCTGCACGAACGTTTTACGCCGCGCCGGCGCGAGCTCGTCGTGCATCGTCACGAGGTGCTTCAAAGCGCGCATAACGGCACGCTGCCGACGTACGGATGCGCCACCAAAGCGCGACCCACCGACTGGCGCATTGCGCTGCCGGAGTGGTGCGCCGATCAGCGCAATCAGATGACCGGTCCGGCAGACGATGCAGAGTTGGTCGTGAAGATGCTGAACTCCGGCGCGCCGGGCGTGATGCTCGATCTCGAAGATTCGATGGCCAACGTCTGGGAGCACACACTGCTCGGTCACGACAACTTGGTGAGCGCGCTTTACGGTGAACTCTCGTATTTCGACGCCAAACGCAATCATACGGTGCAGATCAAACCGAGTTCAACCGTCGTATGGAATCGCGTACGCGGCTTGCATCTCTCGCAAGCCGGTATTTACGATGAACCGACTTCGGCATCGCTGTTCGACGTCGCGCTGCTTGCGTTCCGGTTGGACATCGCGCGGCTAGCCAATCACACGCTCTGCATCTACATTCCGAAGTCCGAATCGGCCGAAGAGGCGCTCTGGTGGCGCGACGTGTTCGATGCGATCATCGATGCAAAAGGCTGGCCCGAAAACGCGATCAAGTGCATGGCGCTCGTCGAAGCGCATCCGCTCGCATATCAACTCGAAGAGTTCACCTATAATCTTCGCAAGTATTTGGTCGGCTTGAATCTCGGGCGTTGGGATTACATGGCGAGTCTCATCCATTATAATCTCGCCGATCCGCAGTGGGTGCTCCCGGATCGCAACACGATTCCGACGGACGTGCCGTTCTTTCAACGGCTGCGGACGCTGATACCGGAGGTTTGCCATAAGCACGGCATGCTCGCGATAGGGGGCATGACCGCGCTCTATCCGAACCGCGAGGACCCGGAGCTGAATGCGCGAGCACTCGACGTTCTTGCGCGTGACAAGAAGAACGAGGCGGACTGTTTGATGGACGGCGCATGGACGGGACATCCCGATCAAAACGAGATCGCCGTCGCGCAATTTCCGTACCCGAATCAATTGGACAAGCGACCCGAAAACGTCGATACGACACCGGACTTGCGTCCCTCGCCCAAAGGTGTCGGCACGACCTCGCTCGACGGCACGCGAGCAGCCGTGCGAACGGTGATTCGTTATCGTCACGGCGTGCTCAGCGGTCGCGGCGCGAGCCTGCTTGACGGCTACATGGAAGACCTCGCAACCGACCGCATCTACCGGCTCATGATTGCGCAGCGATTGCGGTATTCCGGCCCATATACGCCCGACTCGCTCGGTGCTATGTTCGATGAACAGCTCGAACGCATTCTTCGCGAACTGCCTGCGGACACACCGCAGGAAGAACGCGAACGGTTCGAGCTTGCGCGGCATCTTTCCGAGCAGATGATTCTGCTTGGCGCATTCGATCCGACGTAACAACCCCGAAGGAGGGTTCCATGCCGAAGTTCATCATCGAGCGGGTGGTTCCAGGTCTGGGGAGTTTTAGCCCCGAGCAACTGCAAGGCATTGCGGTGAAGTCGTGCGACGTTCTGCGCGAGATGGGGCCCACGATTCAATGGGTTGAGAGCTACGTCACCGACGACAAGTTTTATTGCGTCTACAACGCACCCAACGCGGATATGATTCGCCAGCACGCGCACCTGGGCGGCTTTCCGGCCGACGAAGTGAATGAAGTTCGCGGACATATCGACCCGACCACCGCGGAAACGAAGACCGTCGCCGGAACGATAACGTAAGCGCGTCGATGCACCGCTCGCTCGTTGTTCTATCGCTGGCTCTCGCCGGCATCCTCTCTGCGTGCGCTTCGCCGCCGATACCTCCGGGCAGCGTTCCGGGCGGTGCAGTGCCTCAAGTGCGTACGCTGCCGTTGAGCGTCCCGCCGGCCGACACGAACGGCAGCGACTGGCCCGAATTCCGACGGGACGATCAACGAACCGGCCTCAACAACTACCAGACCGCCATAACGAAAGCCAACGTCGCGACGCTGGCGCCGAAATGGACGCATACGACCCCGGGTGTTTTTTCGAGCGCAATCGTCAAGAACGGCGTCGTGTATCAAGCGGACCGCGGCGGCGATTTGTATGCGTGGAACGTTACCAATGGAACGCAGCGATGGGCGTTCAAGGGATCGGGCATGTTTCAAGCGTCGCCGTACTACTACACGACGACAAATACGCTCTACGTCGGCGAAATGGCCGGGTCCACCAGTCCCGCAAGACTCTATTCGATAAATGCGACGACCGGTACGGCGAATTGGAGCTACACCATTGCGAACGGCGCACAGATCGCGGCATCGCCGATGGTCGCCGGCGGACTGGTGTATCAAGGGACGGACGATAAGAACGAAAACTTGAACGAGTGCGACGCCAACCACCAGCTCATCGCCGTGAAGACGAGCGGACCGACGCTCGTGTCGGCGCTCAATCTTTCTCCCCCGGGGCTGGAGGGCGCCGACATTTGGTCCTCGCCGATGCTCGATCCCTCGGGAAATCTCTACGTCGCAACGGGAAACGAGTGCACGACGAACACCGTACCGTTTCAGTACGCAAATTCGATCATTCGCGTCAATCCGACGAAACCGGCGATGGGCGTGACCTGGTCGTTTCAATCGCTGAACGGCCCGGGACTCGACGAAGACTTCGGCGGAACGCCGATCTACGTCAACAACATGATCGTCGAAACCGGAAAAGACGGCTACACCTACGCGCTGAACCCCTCGACCGGTGCGATGATCTGGCATACGCAGACCGGTGCGGCTATCGGCAGCTCGGGTACCGACGGCACGCGCCTGTTCATTCCAACGGAGATTCCGAAGTGCGCGGTCGGTGCGCCGTGCGGCGCATTCATGGCTGTGAATCTTTCCGACGGGAGCATCGCGTGGTCGATTCCCGTGACTCAAGGCAAGTTTCTGTTCAGCGAATTGTCGGCGCCCGCGGTCTCGAACGGCATGGTCTTCACGGCATTCAACGGCTCCATCTGGGCGCTCGATGCGGCTACCGGAAGCACGCTGTGGAGTTATCCCACCCCCAACTCGACCGTGTTTGCCGCGCCGACGATCGTGAACGGCGGACTCCTCGTCGGCGAGTTCCCCAAGGGCGGCACCTTTTTCTGTTTCACGCCGGGCGGAAAGTAAGGTCCGGTTAGCGCGCCCGTTCGTCCCGCGGTCATTGACGGGCGAACGTTCCGTGCGCTATGACGGACCCATGACGATGCTGCGCCGGTTCGGTTGGCTGTTCGTGCTGGTCACGGTCATCGGGCTGCTGTTCTTCGGTTATCACTACCTCGACGATCTCGCGCGCATGCAGCGCGGAACGCTCGCTACGCGCTTCATCGAAGAGATGACCGGCGCGTACGCAGCCGGCGTGCTGTTTCCGTTTGTGCTGTGGTTCGCGCGGCGTCTTGCGTGGCCGTGGCAAATTCTCGGAGCCCTCGGCTTTACGATCGTGCATACCACGCTGATGGCAATCTCGCGCGACATCCTGTTTCCGCTCGCCGGAATGGGCCGGTACGATTACGGCATCATGCTCTACCGCTATCCGATGGAGGCCTCGCACGACGCCATCATCTACGCGGCGATGATAGCGCTCATCTACTTTTACGATCGCACGCAGCGCTCGAAGCAGGCACAGCTAGACGCGGCGCGCTTGCAGACGGAACTGGCGCAAGCGAAGCTCGAGAACCTGCGCCTGCAACTGCAACCGCATTTTTTGTTCAATACGCTCAACGCCGTTTCGGCCGTGATGTATGAGGATGTGCGCAAAGCCGATGCGATGCTGGCGCGGCTCAGCGAATTCTTGCGGGTGATCCTCTCTACGAGCGACGCGCGAGAGATCACGCTCGACGAAGAGTTACAGATCGAGCGCATGTACGTGGACGTGATGAAAGCGCGTTTGGAGAACAGCCTCCGGCTGGATATCGAAGCGGACCCGGACGCGCGCCTTGCACGAATTCCTCCGCTACTGCTTCAACCGGTTCTCGAAAACTGCATCCGGCACGGCATGGCGAATTCACAGGCTCAACTCGACATCAGCGTATCCGCAGTACGCGCAGGAAGCGACATCGAAATTCGCGTCTGTGACAATGGCGCCGGGCTTTCAACCGCATCGCCCACGTTCGGGCACGGCCTGAGCAACGTGCAATCGCGCCTCGCGCACCTACACGGCAACGCGGCGTCCATACGCATCGCACAGCTGGAACCGCGCGGAGCCGAAGTATGTCTTCTGCTGCCGTTTCACGCCTGATGCGCGTCCTCATAGTCGACGACGAACCGGCCGCGCGCCGGAAAGTGATTCGCTTTCTGCAAGAGCACGACGACGTCGAACTCGCGGGCGAAGCGGAAAGCGGACGGCAAGCCGTGGAGCGCATCGTCTCGGAACGCCCGGACCTCGTATTTCTGGACGTGCAGATGCCGGACATGAACGGGTTCGAGGTCGTCGAAGCGATTGCGGCTGCCGAACGCGTTCCCGCCGTGATTTTCGCCACGGCACATGACGAATATGCGGTACGCGCGTTCGAAGTGAGCGCGGTCGATTATCTGCTCAAACCGTTCGACCGCGAGCGTTTCGAGCGAGCGCTGCAGCGCGCGCGAAAATCCGTCGGCGAACCAGCCGATGCCGCGCAAGCGCAGCTGCTCGCGCTGCTCGACGCGGTGCGTCCCGCCGGCCAATTTGCCCGCAGGCTTCTGGTACCAACCAACGGGCGAGCCGTGTTCGTAAACGCCGGCGACATCGTGCGCCTGGAATCGGACCGCAACAACGTGCTCATCCACGCTCGCAGCGGCAGCTTCTCGCTGCGCACGACGCTCGACGCGCTGGAACGGCGCCTCGACCCGCAGCAATTCGTTCGCGTGCACCGCTCGCACGTGGTCAATCTGGACGCCGTCAAAGAGATTCACCCGTGGTTTCACGGTGATTTCAAAATTCGCATGCAAGACGGCAGCGAACTGATGTGGAGCCGCCGTTACGCGGCCAAACGCCCGGACCTCATTCCTTAGCAAGCCTAATCCCGCTCGTCCCGCAGTAGTCGTAAGTGGAACGAATGCTTCGTATACTAAGCGCATGAATCGAAAAACGCTGCTCGCGAGCGGCGCTTGCGCAGCGCTCCTGTTGATGTATCCGCGCACGCTTTGGGCGCGCGCGGGCTCTCGCGTTCGCCCCGGCGACGCACGTTGGCCTTCGCGTTCCGCATGGAACGCGCTGAACCGCCGAATCGGCGGGCGGCTCACGCCCGTCGCGTTTCCACTCGGAAATCTCAGTACGCTGAACAATCCGTTTTACATCGGCGATCAGCCCGGGCTCACGGAAAATCTCGGCTGGGTCGATGCATGGACGAGTAAGCCCAGCGTGTACGCCGTCACGGCGCAAGATGCGCACGACCTCGCCGCCGCCGTCGACTTCGCGCGCGAGCACAATCTGCGGCTGGTCGTCAAAGGCGGCGGTCACAGTTATCAAGGCACGTCCAATGCGCCCGACTCGCTGCTCGTTTGGACGCGGCGAATGAACGGGATTACACTGCGGGATGAAGCCGTCACGCTCGGCGCCGGCAACGTTTGGCTGCACGCATACGATGCGGTGACAACCAAAGCCGGGCGCTACGTGCAAGGCGGCGGATGCACGACGGTCGGCGTCGCGGGACTCGTGCAGAGCGGCGGCTTCGGCAGCTTTTCAAAGCGATACGGAACTGCGGCGTCGAGTTTGCTGGAAGCACAAGTCGTGACCGCCGACGGCGCCGTTCGCACGGCGAACGCAACGACGAATCCCGATCTTTTCTGGGCGCTCAAAGGAGGCGGCGGCGGAACATTCGGCATCGTGAGCAGCGTTACGCTGCGGCTGCACGATCTGCCCGAGTATTTCGGTGCGGCGATCGCAACGATAAAGGCGGGCTCCGACGACGCATATGCGCGGTTGCTTCGGCATTTCGTCGCTTTTTACGCGGAGCGGTTGTTCAATTCGCATTGGGGCGAGAGCGTGACCATCCGCCAAAGCAATACGCTCGCAATCAACTTGGTTTGTCAAGGGCTCGATTCCGCGCAAATAGCAGCGGTCTGGAAACCGTTTTTCGATTGGATCGCGCGATCGCCGCGCGATTACCGTTTGCAAGGACAGCCGTTTACCGGTGCGGTGCCCGCGCGGCACTGGTGGGACGGCGCATTTTGGCGCAAGGAGGCTCCGCAAGCGGTTTCGTTCGATCCGCGCCCCGGACATAGCAACGACTGGTGGTGGCGCGGCGACGGCGATCAGGCCGGGCAGGTGCTCTACGGCTACGAGTCGTTGTGGCTTCGGGCGTCGCTTCTGCAGGACGACGGGCAAACGGGGCTCGCAAAAGCGCTATTTGCGGCTTCGCGACAATTCACGTTCATGCTGCATTTCAACAAAGGATTGGCGGGAGCACCGGCCGATACGTTAGCAGCTGCGCGCAACACGGCAACGAACCCGAAGGTACTCGACGCGTTCGCCCTCGCGATCTGCGCGGACACAGAAGGCCCGGCGTATCCGGGAATGCCCGGACACGAGCCGGACGTCGCCGCCGGGAGAAAAAGCGCGCGCGCCATCGATCGGTGTGTAAACGAACTGCGGGCGGTGGCGCCGCACGGCGGTTCGTACGTCTCGGAGAGCAATTATTTCGAACCGGACTGGCAGCACTCGTACTGGGGTTCGAATTATCCGCGCCTTGCCGCAATCAAAAAGAAGTACGACCCGGACGGCCTGTTCTTCGTGCACAACGGCGTCGGAAGTGAGGACTGGAGCAGCGATGGTTTTTCGAAACGTTGATTCACGGCTGCGCGTCCCAATCGTCGCCGGCCTGTGCGCTTTCGTTTTTCACCTGATTGCGAATCCGCATTATGGGTTCTTCCGCGATGAGCTCTACTTCATCATCTGCGGACGCCATCCGCAGTGGGGCTACGTGGATCAGCCGCCGATCACGCCGCTGCTTGCGGCGGCATCGCAACTTTTCGGTCATTCGCTCTTTGCGCTTCGCGCGGTTGCCGCAGCTTTCGGCGGCGCGTCGGTCTACGTCATCTGTTTGCTCGTGCTCGAATTGGGCGGCGGCACGTTTGCGCTCACCCTCGCCGCAGTTGCCGGCACGCTGAGTCCCGTGCTGGCGGCATTCGCGATGAAAGTCGGTCCCGACATGGTGGGCTTGTGGCTGTGGCCGCTCGCCGCGCTCTACCTCCTTCGTATCGTTCACGGTGCGAGCGCGCGTCTTTGGCCGGCAATCGGTGCTGCAATCGGATTCAGCCTCGAAAGCAAATACAGCGTCTTGTATTTTGCCGCGGCGATGATTGCCGGCCTGCTGTTGACGCCCGAGCGCCGGATTCTGCGGTCAAAGTGGTTCGCAGGCGGCGTCATCGTCGCCGTCGCGACGGCGCTGCCGAATTTCCTGTGGCAAGCGTTCAACGGATTTCCGATGTGGGAATTGCTGCGCAACGGCCAGCTCGGCAAAAACGTCATCCTAACTCCGGCGATGTTTCTCTTCGCGGAATTGCTGATCACCAACCCGCTGCTTTCGCTGGTTTGGATTGCCGGGCTCATCGCGCTCTTCCTCAACCCGCGCGCGCGCTTTTTGGCCTACGGGTACGTCATCCTGATCGTCTTGATGATCGCCTCGCACGCCAAACACTACTATCCCGCGGACGTCTATCCGATACTTTTTGCCGCGGGCGGCGTCGCATGGGAATCCGTGACGCGGAATGCGCGTTTACTGCGCCCCGTGGCTATCGCGCTCGCACTGCTTGCCGGACTCGCGATGCTGCCGTACGTCGAACCAATTCTTCCCGAGCAAACGTTCATCGCGTTCAACCAGGCCGTCGGCCCGAAGATCGGCGCGAGCGCCGCCGTAACCGAGCACAGCAAACAAACGTGGATGTCGCAGGATTGGTCCGACATGCACGGTTGGCCGCAGCTCGCCGACACGGTATCGCAGGTGTACGATTCGCTCTCTCCGGCTGATCGCGCGCACGCCGTTATCGCGACGGGGAACTACGGCGAAGCATCAGCCATCGAATTCTTCGGTGCGGGGCGCGGCCTCCCGCCGGTGATCAGCGGCCACAATCAATACTATCTTTGGGGCACACACGGTGTGTCGGGTCAGGTGCTCATCGACGTCGGCGGCGATTGCGGCGCGTCGATGCACCTCTACCAAAGCGCGAAGCGCGCTGCGGTGTTCCGCGCGAACTACATCATGCCGTACGAAAACGACATGCCGATCATGGTCTGCCGCGGCATCAAAAAGCCGCTCGCCCAAGTGTGGCCGATGGTCAAGCACTACGAGTAGCGACGCGGCTCACGGAGTGGAAAGGATGACGTCCAGCAGCCGCGGATAGACGATGTCCGTGCGCGCCTTCGGATTTTCGGGATCGATGATGTCGTGATTGCGCGGCAGATCCGCAAAATCGTGTTGGAGCACTGAGGCGGCGCCGTGCTTCTTCCATGCGGCCGCTACGCGATGCGTCACTTCGTTGTTCACCGCCGGATCGTGGGCGTTCGTCATCAGCACCATCGACATCGCCGACGGCGCCTCCCGCCGCGACTGCGCGTAGACGTCTTCGCCGATGCGCATGGTTTGCGCGAGGGCACGCGTCGAAAACCACGGATACGCGGTCGGCGGCCGCTGCTTCTCTTTCAAGCGCGGATCCCACCACAAGTATTGGTCCGGAAGCGCGAGCATCAGGCGCGTTGCCAGACAACTGATCGCGTACGGCAGACGCAGCATCGCGAATACCGGCGCGATGGAAACGGCACGCGCGACGTCCGCGCGGTATTGCCCGAAATACGCGCAGAGCAAGCCGCTCGAAGATATGCCGGCGATGCATATGCGCTCGCCGAAACCGCAAGCGATGTCGAGCGCTTGCGACGCGCGCTCGACGAGCTGCTCGGCGGTAAGACGGGACATGCGCCTCGTGAGGCGATTGCGATCGCCTTGTTCGGGCATGCGCGGCACGAGCACGTTCGCTCCGCGCGCGTGCACCATCGGCGCGAATTCGCGATATTGCCCCGGATGATTCGTGAATCCGTGCAGCAGCAAAACGGCCAGCGGCGTTCGCGCGTTGTGGTCGTACAGCGCGGTGCGCGCTTGCGGCAGAATGCGGTCGTCGTCGAGCGCCTGCAGTGCGCGCAGCCGCTCCAGCGCTTCTTCGTACGAACCCGCCGGATTTACGCTCGGTACCGGAAGCATGAGATGATATGGTCGTTGACGATACCGACGGCCTGCATGAACGAATAGCAAATCGTCGTTCCGACGAATGCGAAGCCGCGCTTGCGCAAGTCCTTGCTCAGGCGGTCCGACAGCGGCGAGCTCGCCGGAATCTGCGCGCTGCGTCGCCACTTGTTGCGTATGGGTTCGCCGTCGACGAAGTTCCACACGTAGGCGTCGAAACTTCCAAATTCCTCGCACACGGCAAGCAGCGCCCGCGCGTTCGTCACCGTCGAGAGCACTTTCGCGCGATTGCGGACGATGCCGGCATCCTGCAGAATACGCTCGCATCGCGCCGGCGTAAACCGCGCCACGCGCTGCGGATCGAACTGCGCGAAGACCGTGCGATAGCGTTCTCGCTTACGCAGAATCGTATCCCAACTCAGCCCTGCTTGCGCTCCTTCGAGCGTGAGAAACTCGAAGAGCACGCGATCGTCGTGCGAGGGAGTGCCCCACTCCGTGTTATCCGGAATGCCTACTGTCGCAATACCTGGTCGACGCATTGCTATGGCGGCCCGGCACGCCAGGCGCAACCCAGCAGGTGATCGTTCACCATTCCAACGGCCTGCATGAAAGCGTAGCAGATGGTTGGGCCAACGAAGCGAAACCCGCGCTTGCGCAGTTCCTTACTCATCACCTCCGATAAGGGCGTGCTGGCTGGAATGAGCAAGCTCGTACGCCACTTGTTAACAATCGACTTCCCATCCACGAATCGCCAAATATAGCGGTCAAACGTCCCCTGTTCGTCGCAAATGCCTAGAAAGGCGCGTGCATTCCCAATAGTCGCCTCGATTTTTGCCCGATTGCGAACGATACCAGGGTTTTCCAGCAGCCGATCCACGGTTCGCGCATTCATCTGAGCCACGCGAGCGAAATCAAAGTCGAGGAATGCTGAGCGATAGGCATTACGCTTTCGTAAGACCGTTTCCCAACTCAGTCCCGCCTGCGCTCCCTCGAGTGTCAGCATCTCAAAAAGCTTCTTGTCATCGTGAACCGGGCGGCCCCATTCGACGTCATGGTATTGCTCGAGGAGTCCGCCATGCGCCCAACTGCAGCGCTTCAGCTCTTTCCTAACTGAAGGCATCATCGGGCCTTCGCCCAGCACTAGTCTGTACGGGATACGATTTCAGCGGTGCAACCTCATCAGCGCTTCCATTATCCTCGACGAAGATGTCTTGGTGCGCCTTTGATCCTCCCGCCACGACAGGACCGTCGGCGGTGTACAGTTTTCCGGCCGCGTCAATCACATGTGCTTGCGACGATAATAAACGCGTAGCGGCTCCAGCTATATCCGACTGCGGTGACCCGTTTTCACTCGCAACGCGGAGAAGTTCCAGAACGTTGTTGTCGTGAGCGCCGTACGTCCCAACTTGGTGCCTCTGTTTGACAACCGCGAAGGTTAGCCGTCTCCGAACAGGCCGCGTGACGCGCACACGTGATGCATCACCGAGCGTTTCGCACCGGCTTCCGCCAACGGCTGCCGAAAGTACTTTGGAATGCGCGATAGTCCAGTTCCCCGGCAGGCCATAAGCAACGATAAAAGATTTCTCCTCACTCGATCTAGAAAAGTACTGTCTTGCTTCAGGAAGGTCGAGCGAAACGAACATACTTACAAGAGCGCCTGGTTCACATGAAGGGTTGTGCCGAGTCTCCTGCGTTGCAACCTTAGCCAGAGCACTCATGATGGCCGCGATGTACAGAGCCGCCCAGCTGGGATCTTCCAGGAGCGCGCGGCGCTGTTCCATATTGCGTTTCGGTAAGAGTCCCAGGTCCTCGACCTGCTTCGCAACCGGGTCACCCTGCGACAGACGGTACTCCTTGTAGTGCACCTTTCCAGGCCCCGACCAAAGAGCAAGACCATCGTAGTCTGAAAAATGCACGTTTAGCAGCGCCTCGTACGCGATAGCCCCCGCGATCGCAACACGACTTACGTGAAAGCGAGTTGCGGCAAGGGCGATAGCATCTCGGTGCTGGCGAAGCCACAACAGGACCCGCATCTCCGGACTGCCCGAGTTTGGCACGGTGCGTAGTTCGCTGGAAATGACCGAGGGAAACAGCGCGTGTTCAAGGTTGAAATGGGGCTCAATGAGGATAGCGCTGAATCCGCCGGCGAAGACAACCGCGAGAGCCATCAGGCTGACTGTAAGGGCCGTAAAAGCGCTTTTTCGCCGACGTACATACACCAACCCGATGACTGATTATCTTACTGACAAAGCAAGAGATTTTTCGTCCCTTACATTTTCAGTAGGAGTACTGAGCCTTTTCTTGTCCGCGCTATCGCCCGCATGTAAATCCGCGGCTACCCCAACAACGTTGCATCGCTACTCCGTCGCCGCGAATCATAAGCATCGTCCGAACACAGGCACCTCTGGTATGGTAAATGGTGTCGTACACCCTTTGCCAGACTTGTGTGTATCTAAAATCGTTGCGCTGATCCATTGTGGTTACTGCACCATTTGGCAGGGTTGGGTTCTGCTTGGCGACGTTTATAACGGCGGTGCGGGCCCTCACCGTCACGGCGTAAATTATTGGTGGTTGCGGCAATTGCTTTGTGGTTAACCGGTACGGCTCGAGATTCTGTTTAAGCTCCGTCGCGACCCGATTATCGAAAGGCGACGAAGTGAGCCTGTCTGTTGAAAAATCGCATGTCGACGGTGTGGCATCCGTGGTCGATGCGGCGTGCGCGCATGAAACGGTTACAAGTAGCAAAACCAGCGGCGCCACCAACACCGCCAGCCAGTTGCAATTCTTTCTAGTCATCATGCTAGTTATGCTGGCGCGCATCTCCCTGCTACTTACTCGGTGGTTAGCATCCTGTTCCTGAGTTTGCACCGTCATAAACATTGGCGGCATCCAGCAACGTTGCTCCCTCAACATCAAGCCCGCTCGAGTTTTCCAGACTTGAAACATCGTTCGAGAGGCTTCCAGGCGTCAGGCCGGCTGAGGTTCCTATGACGTACACGTAGGAGTTGCTGTTTTGATCAGCCAGATTATACGAAAGTGGATCGGACGACGTCGCAGAGTTATAATTCGTCGCTGACAACCACTTTTGAATACATCCACTCCGTCGGAAAGTATTCAATCCGCATCGACTCGTGGCGCACGAAAAGCGGAATTCCCGGCCAGGGCTCGCCCTCGACCTTGAAGCCCTCCGACGCGAAGTAAAGCGACAGAGCCATTGCCTGTCGCCATTTTACCGCCAGCTTGCCGCTTTTGCAAGGCTCATTGGCGACAGTGCGACATAATTTCAGCTATTCCGGATTTTCCGTGTCGTGGTACGCAATCGACAGATCGTTTTTCGGCCAATCGCACCGCTTGAGCGCCTTCACCGGTCGATGATCTCCACCAGCACGGGCCTGATGCGCTCCGAAACTTTCGCATACCGCTTGGGCTCGATGATGTCGTGTAAAAAAGGCGGCAACCCGTGCAGGCGGACCATTTTTACCGCTTGCGGCTTGTTGCGAAACCAGCGCTGGCCCAATCGCCCGATTGCGCGCTTGTTGACAGCGGAGTCTCGCGGATTGATCACGAGAACGAGTTCTTCCGCTTGCGGCGGCGAGGTCAGTGCGTCTTCCATCACTTCGTGCGCAAGCGTCAGACCGTGCGCAACCGCGTGCGTTGCAAATCGCGGATACCCATGGTCGGGCATCTGTCGCTCGCGCTGAAACGGATCCCACCAAAAAAAGCGGTTTGGCCGGCCGAGCACCCAGCGCGCGACGCGCAGACGAAAAACGTTCGGGATAATCGATACGCCCAAAAACGGCGAGATCGCGACCGCGCGATGCACGCTGAAGCGCTGCCCGATGTATGCTGCGAGCAGACCGCCGAGCGAAAATCCGGCGACGGTCACGCGCTCACCCAGCCCTTGCGCGACGGCCAAAGAATCGTTTGCGCACGCCTCGAGCTGCGAGGCATTCATGCTCGCCAGCGCCTCGGAAAGGCGGTTGCGATGGCCGTGTTTCGGCAAACGGGGAACGAAGACGTTGTGTCCGCGTTCGTGCAGCGCTTGTGCAATAGCCAAGAACTGCCGTGGACTGGCCGACAGGCCGTGCAGCAGCAGAACGGAGCGCGACGTGCGATGGCCGTGGTCGAAGAGAAGGGTGCGCCCCGATTCGCCGATATTGGCGCGCTGGTCGCGCCGATCGAACCATCCCAGGCGTTCTTGGGCTGCGTGGTAGTCTTCCATAAAAAAGGTAGCCGAGCGGACCGTCCTTAACTGAACGAAACAAGTGTTCCTGGAACGCAGGCGTTCGCGCCCCTGCGGTCCTTCGACCCCTTCGAAGTAAACACACGCGGCGCGCATGGAAAATCATGCACGATGTTCACGATACTGCCAAGGAGCTTATCGCGCTCGAAGACCGCTATGGCGCGCACAATTATCATCCGCTCGGCCTGGTCGTCGAACGAGCCGAAGGCGTTTGGCTCCACGACGTCACCGGCAAACGCTATCTGGACTGCGTAAGCGCGTACTCCGCAGTCAATCAAGGTCACTGCCATCCGCGTATCGCCGCGGCACTCACCGAACAAGCCAAACGCGTCACGCTGACGTCGCGCGCAATGCGCAACGATCGCCTACCGGCGTTTTTGCAGCGTCTCACGGAGCTGTGCGGTTACGACATGGCGCTGCCGATGAACACCGGCGTCGAAGCGGTGGAAACGGCAATCAAACTCGCGCGCCGCTACGGGTACGAAGTCAAGGGCATCGCCTCCAATCGCGCGGAGATCGTCGTTTTCAACAATAACTTCCACGGTCGAACGACCGCCGCCATCAGCGCAAGTTCAACCGAAGACTACCGCAAGGGCTTCGGCCCGTTCACGCCCGGATTCGTGCACGTGCCGTACGGCGACTACGACGCGCTCACCGATGCGATCAACGACAATACGTGCGCGATTCTCATCGAGCCGATCCAAGGCGAAGGCGGCGTCGTCGTTCCGCCCGACGGGTTTCTCAAGCGCGCTTGGGGCTTGTGCCGCGAACATCGCGTGCTGTTCATGGCGGACGAAATTCAAACGGGTTTCGGACGAACCGGCGATCTCTTCGCGTGCGATCACGAAGGCGTCAAACCCGACGTGCTGATTGTCGGCAAAGCGCTCGGGGGCGGCTATTATCCGGTTTCCGCAGTGCTCGCAAATCGCGATCTCATGCTGCTTTTCCGGCCGGGTGAACACGGCAGCACGTTCGGCGGCAATCCGCTGGCATGCGCGGTCGCAATGGCGTCACTCGACGTAATCGTCGACGAGAAACTCCCTTCGCGCGCGCGTTACGCCGGAGCGAAGATTCTGCAAGGGTTACGCGCGATACACTCGCCGCTCATCGAGGACGTGCGCGGACGCGGCTTGCTCATCGGCGTCGAGCTGAAGCAGCCGGCTCGCGCGCTCTCGGAAGCGATGCTTGCGCGCGGCGTCGTCGCAAAGGACACGCACGAGAACGTCCTGCGGATTGCGCCGCCGCTGGTAATCTCCGACCCCGAGATCGAATTGCTCCTGCGCGTATTCGGAGATGCGCTGGCGAGCCTGTGATTTGATCGATCGTCTGGCGGACGATCAACGCACGGCGCTCATCTTCGTCGACAACCACGGCCACCGGCGCGACTATACGTTTGCCGAAGTCACGGCGTTTTCGGCGCGATACGCGGCCGTCTTGCGCGCCTTCGGCGTGCAAGACGGCGAACGCGCTTACGTGCGGCTTTCGACGACCGGCAAGGCGATCTTCACGCTGCTTGCCCTCGAACGTCTCGGCGTGATCGCGGAATTCGACGAGGCGGCGGCCGCTAATGCGAGCACCGTCATCACCAATCGCGTCTATCGAGGCGCGGTCGATCGCGCGCGCGAGCGGTTTTCCGCCGAAGCGCGCTATCTGTTGATCGGCGAGGAGTGCGAAGGCTGGGCGCGCCTGGACACCGTCGCACAGGTAGCGGTACCGTCGATTGAAGCGGCGTCGCCCGTCGAGGACGCTTCGTACGAAGGCGCCCGTGAAAACGCGGAGACGCGCCTGGGCGCAGTTTCGACCGACGTCGTGTGGTACGCGTTGCAGATCGGCGATCGCGATTGGTTCGATCGCGCGGTGGCGCAGCCGTGGCTTCTTGGCTGCAGCATCGTCGCACACGACCGCGCATTCGATGCGCGCGAACGGCTGGATCTCTTGCGAGAACTCGACGTGACGATCGTGCTTCAACGCGCGCAGGAATATCGCGCCGAACTCTCGCTGGCCGATTCCGAACGTTTCAAACTGCCGCGCTTGCGCCGCTGCGCCGTGCTCGACGGCGGATTCGACGCGCTGCTGCAGGAGCAGTGGCGCGAGTCCTTCGGCCTCGCGCTTACTCCGTACGGAGCGGCTTGAAACGATCTGCGTAAGCCGATCCGGCGCACCAGTTACGCGCTCCAAATGCGGATACCGCGGACCGTCGAAGTACGGAATGCTGATCGTACGGTAGAGATCGTCCTTCTCGACGAGCAGTTCGATAGGCCGGTGCGATTGCTGCGCGGTCCTTAACGCGTCGTAGAGCAGGTCGTCGCTGTATGCGCGGCCGTTCACGGCGACGATCTTCCAATCCAGGCCGAGCCCGGCTTTCCACGCCGGCGAGCCGAAGTGCACGTCCATCACCATGCCGTCGCGGCTGAGCAGACCCAGCGAATACGCGAAATTGCTCTTTCTCACGTCGTGTGACGGCTTGTCGTTATACACCAGTTTCCAGCCGTCGTTCTCGAAGCCGGCCGGCGGATGCACCGCGATGTCGTCGACCCACGTGTGAAAGAATCCGGCCCAGTCGTACGGCACGATCTTGTTCAGACCCGCAATCACGTCCGCGCGATTGTATGAAATGGTGACCGGACCGGTGTTCTGCTCTCCGAAGAAGTCCCTCGCGAACGTATCCAGCGACGACTTGTCATTCGTTTTCTGGCGGATGATCGAGTCGGCGAGCAGCCACATCAGCTCGCCTTCCGAATAAAAAATCGACGCCGCGCCGTTCCGCGTAATAGCCGCGCGGCGAACCATACAGAAATGGTCCTGCCGTTGCGGTGTCGCCGAGCGAGCGCCACTGCCGTCCCGGTTCGTTGTCGTAGTTCGCATAAACCGCTGCAATGTGATCGGGCCAGTTCTTCGCGTCGCGAATGCCGTCACGATACGACATGACGTCGCCGTAGTATTGCGTCATGCCTTCGTAGACCCAGAGGAGCGAATCGTCGTACGCCTCGTTCGGGTTCTTGCGCACCAGGCCGTCGGGCATGCGGTATTTGCCGTCCCACGAGTGGTTGAACTCGTGTGAGAGCAGGTCGCCGCCGCGCTCGAGCATTTGTTCATCGATGAGATAATCGCCGACTTCGCCGTCGTCGCTGGATTCATGATGCTCGACGCCCTCACCCGGCATAACGTCGGAGATCGTGAGCAGAAAATGATAG
>Ga0209168_10000811_pt1 | contig 27524 bp, 22 predicted proteins | sample Coa_R1_FD_187156 | JGI IMG/M metagenome (GOLD analysis project Ga0209168, IMG submission 187156) | Surface soil microbial communities from Centralia Pennsylvania, which are recovering from an underground coalmine fire - Coalmine... | ecosystem: Environmental > Terrestrial > Soil > Unclassified ...
AACCCGGCCCGCCGGATGCCCGAGGTCTCGTGCGCGGTGAGCTTGACCGTGTGGTGCTCGTAGTCGTCCCAGGTCCGCAGGTAGACCGAGTTGCCCTCGCGGCAGACCTCGGTCAGGCCGAGTACTTCCACGAAGAACCACAGGCTCTCGCACATCCTGGGCGTCAGCAGCTCGATGTGCCCGAGGTGCGCGATGTCGTGCAGCGGCGGCCGCGTCGCCGCCGGGTGCTGCGGAAAGGTCAACGGGACCTCCGGGGGAAGACGGTGCCGTCGAAGAGCTTGCGCGCGGTGCGCACCACTCCCGACCGGATCACCGTGGGCGGCTGGCTCGTCACATCGACCTCGGCCTCGACCTCGAGATGACCGGTCGGGTGCTCGATGTCGAACCGGGTCTGCCCCGGCTTGACCGCGGCCAGGCCGGCGCCGGCCGCCCCGTCAAGCAGCAGCGCGGTGGCCACGCTGACCGCGCCGAGCACCCCGATCGACTCGTGCACCCGGACCGGGATGAAGGTCCTGGTGCAGATCGTGCCGCCGTCGGCCGGCGGCGCGATCAGCGAGATCTTCGGCACCGAGGCCGCCGATACGTCGCCCAGGCCCATCAGCCGCCCGGCCGCCAGCCGCAGCGCCCGCACCCGGCGGCCCAGCCCGGAGTCGGCCTCCAGCTCGGCCACGGTCTCGTACCCGGTGCAGCCGAGCGCGGCGGCGGGCACGACCACCACCGGCATCCCGTTGTCGACGCAGGTGACGGTGGTTCCCTCGATGACGTCCGTGACGTGCCCGGTGGGCAGCAGCGCGCTGGTGGCCGAGCCTTCGGTCCCGGCGCTCTGCCCACTGGGGAAGGCCAGGACCACGGCCGCGGCGGTGCCCGGCACCCCGGCGATCGCCACGTCGCCGTCGTAGTCCACCGTCCCGTCCGCCGCGGGGAAGCGCGCCGTGGCCACGCTGCCCGAGTTGACCATGTGGATCCGGACCGGCGCCCCGCCGATCAGGCCCCGCTCAACCGCGAACGGTCCCACGCCCGCCAGCAGGTTGCCGCAGTTCTGCCGGTCCGACACCGTGGCCGCATCGACGCCGACCTGCAAGAACAAGTAGTCGACGTCGGCGTCGGCGCGGGCCGAGCCGCAGACCACCGCCACCTTGGAGGTCAGCGGGTGCGCCCCGCCGATCCCGTCGATCTGCCGGGCGTCCGGGCTGCCCATGATCCGCAGCAGCAGGTCGTCGCGTTCGGCCGGATCGGGCGGCAGATCCTCGGCCAGGAAGTACGCGCCCTTGGAGGTGCCGCCCCGCATGAGCATGCAGCGCACCCCGTCAGTCACGGGTGTCGCCCTCGTCCGCGGCGCTGACCCACTCGACGCCCCGCGCGGCGAGCTTGGCCCGCAGGCCGTACAGGTCCAGGCCGAGCTGGCCGCCGGCCAGCGCCTCGCGGTTCCGTTCCTCCTTGGCCACCCGGGCCCGCGCGGCGTCCAGCGCGTGGCTCACCTCACCGCGTGGCACGCACACCACGCCGTCGTCGTCGGCGACGATCGCGTCGCCGGGCCGGACGATCTGGCCGCCCACGCAGACCGGCACGTTGACCGCGCCCGGAGTCTCCTTGACCGTGCCCTGCGCGCTGATCGCGGCCGACCAGGCCGGGAAGCCCATGGCCCGCAGCTCGGCCACGTCCCGCAGGCCCGCCTCGATCACGATCCCGCGCACGCCGCGGGCGGCCAGCGAGGTCGCGAGGAGCTCGCCGAACATCCCGTCGGTGCTAGGCGACGTGGTCGTCACCACCAGCAGATCCCCGGCCTGGCACTGCTCGGCCGCGGCGTGGATCATCAGGTTGTCACCGGGCCAGCACAGGGCCGTGACCGCGGTCCCGCCGGTCCGCGTCCCGCCCTGGATCGGGCGCAGACCCGGCCCCAGGTACCCGGCCCGCCCGATCGCCTCGTGCACGGTGGCCACGCCCAGCGCGGCGAGCTCGTCGACCAGCGCCAGGTCGGCCCGCGGCACGCCGGTCACGATCACGTGGCGCATCAGGCGAGCCTGTCCGTGACCTGCGGGAACACCCGCATGTAGGCCTCGGCCAGGGTCGATTGCGGCAGGCCGAGGTTCGGACCCGCGTTTCGCCGCAACTGGGTGCCGCGCCGCTTGGCCAGGTCCGTGTAGTACTCCCACAGGTGCTGCTGGGCCGCCATGGCCTCCATGGCCTTGCGCTTGGCCTCGAACACCGGCGTGATGTCCAGCAGCACCTCCGGCTTGAAGCCGCACATCTCGCTCTGGTGCGGCTCGAACAAGAACACCGGCGGCGCGCCGATCGGCTCACCAGGGGCCGGGTACCCGATGGCCTGGGCCAGCACCCGGGCCCGCAGCGCCATCTGCGCCGCGGCGGGATGGTCCTGGTTGTACGGGTCGGCCAGCGGATGGGTGAGCACGACCGACGGGTTCACCCGCCGGTAGACCCCCACGATGCGGTCCACGAGTTCGTCGGTCTCGCGCAGCGGGTAGTCCCCGGCGTCCAGGAACTCGATCTCCGCGCCCAGCGCTGCCGCGGCGGTCTCGGCCTCGCCCCGGCGCAGCGCCTTGATCTCCTCGAGCGAGCGTCCGGCCCGCCACGCGCTGGCCGATTCGCCGCGTTCCCCGTAGGTCAGGCAGAGCACCGTGACCCGCTCGCCCCGCGTCGCGGCCAGCGCGATCGCGCCGCCTGCGCGCCACACAAAATCGGCGGCGTGCGCGCTCACCACCAGCGTGGATCCCTGGGAACTCACGAGCCTTCCTCCGTTCCGCCGCCCCGCGGTGATCACGCCGCGCGGGCCGCTCGCATCAGCCGATCCTAAAAATGTCCAACAAAATTGTCAACAATTGTGCCACGGTCTCGTCCAGGGACCGCCAGGCGTGCTCGGCGTCCGCCGTGCGGCCGTGCGGGCGGCGCAGCTCGTACACGAAGGCGCAGATGTCGTCCAGCGCCCAGCGCAGCCGGTAGAACGACACCAGTTCCGGGTCCACGTCCCGGCCGGCCAGGTCGGCGTACCGGCGCGCCTCGCCGGCCATCATCCACAGATCCCGCTCCGGCGGGGCCAGGGCGACCGTATCCCAGTCGATCAGCAGCAAGCGCGGGCCGGCCCTGATGACGTTGCCGGGATGGGGCTCGCCGTGGGTGACCACGATCCGGCTCGCCCGCGCCGTACCGGACAGCCGGTCGAAGATCCGCAGCGCGTCGCGGATCCGGCCGGACGCTCCGGCCAGCAGCGTGCGCGCGGGTTCACCGAACGGTCCCGTGGGCCAGGGCCGGTCCAGTTCCTCGAGCGCCGTCTCCAGGTCCGCGCGCCGGGCCAGGCCGATCGCGGCGACCCGGGCCGGTGCGGGCGGCGCCGACTCGTGCAGCGCGGCCAGCATGCCGGTCAGCATCGCCCGCTGGGGCGCGGGCAGTGGCTCGCCCCAGCGCCCCGGGGTTCCGTCGAGCAGGGGATAGACCGCCACCGCGTACCGCGGGCCGGCCGGCCGCACGAGCTCAGCGTCACGGCCGGGGACCGGCGCCACCACGAAGTCCAGGCCGGCGTCGCCCCGCAGCGCCAGCGCGGTCGCCAGCGCCGACCGCAGCCCGGCCATGACCGCGGGCCTGGTGTGCCCGAGCCAGGCCTTGTCGTCCAGGTCGTCGGCGGTCACGAACCAGCCCTGCCCGCTGCCGTCCCGCGCCACCCAGTGGTAGCTGCCGCCGCCCACCGCGGCGTACCACAGGGCCGCGACCTCGATCCGCCACCCCTCGGCCAGCACCAGCCGCAGGTCAGCTTCGCGCAGCCCGTCTGGCCGGTCCCTCACGGATGGCTGACCTGGCCAAGGAACAGCGGCAGGCTGGCCGGGCCGGACACGATCGCGAACAGGAACGGCCGGTCCACGGTCATCGTGACCGGCTCCGGCGCGCGGAACGCCGCGGTCGGCCGGAAGCCGACGGCGGTGGCGGCGGCCGCCTCGGTGCCCAGCTCGTCGACGTCGATGTACGCCTTGTGCGCGACCGCGTTGATCGCCAGCCGGACGGCCTCGGTGATGCCGCCGAAGTCGGCGTGCTCGGTGAACGCCTGCCGCACGCCGAGCTGCCGCAGCACCGGGACGAGGTCCAACGCGGTCTCCAGCCGGAACCTCGGCAGCGACAGCGTGACCTGGTACCGGGCCGTCCCGGCCAGCAGGCCGGCCACGCCGCCCGCGGCTAGCGCCGGGCCCAGCGCGGCCACCGGGCCGTCGGGCAGTACCACGGCCATGGCCAGGCTTCCGCCCCGGTACGGCAGCAGGACCGCCTGGTACCCGTCGCCCCGCAGGTACATCCGGGCCGCCGCGCTGTGCATCATCCGCACGGTCCGGCTCGGGCGGTCCGGGCCGTCCGGGTAGAACGGGGCGTCGGCGGTCGCCCGTTCGGGGAAGGTTTCGGCCCAGCCCGCCTTGAGGTAGATGGCGCTGGTGAGCACGAGCCGGGTCTTCTCGTCAACGGTGCCGGACGGCAGCAGCCCGGTGATCTTCTGCTCGGTCTGCTCGGCGACCACCCGGTTGATCTCGGCTCGCGCCTGCTGCGGTGCGCCGGCGAAGTCGGCCTCCGCCACGGCCTGACCGAGCCCGGCGGTGAAGCCGGGCCGCAGCGGCAGGCCGGACTGCACCCAGAGCGCGGCCGGCGCCCGGAACGTGACGGATCCGTCGGCCGTCACGCTGGCGGCCAGCGCCGGCAGGGCGCGCACCGCCGCGGCCGCGCCCTCCGGCGACCCGTCCAGGTGCAGCGCGCCGGCCAGTTCGGCCGCCGTCTGGCCGCGAGCTCCGCACAGCGCCATCTGCAGCACGCTGGCCACGCTCACCGGGGAGAACACCGCGTCCGGGGCCTGCCCGGACAGCAGCCGGTACAGATCCGCGCCGAACGCGTCATCGGCCGCGAGAGCTGGTTCGGTAGACATCGCGCTTCGCACCTCCGCCCACTATCCGATCACACGCGCGTCCGGACCGGCCGGGACGGGCTAGGCTGGCGCGGTGAGCGGACTTGAGGAGTTCGCCCGGCTGGTCGATGGCGATCACGGCTTGGTCGTGGTGTCGACGCTGCGGGCGGACGGGACAATACAGTCGTCGGTGGTGAACGCGGGCGTGCTGCCCCATCCGGTCACCGGAGCTCAGGTGGTCGGCCTGGTCAGCCGGGGTGACGCGCACCGGCTGGTCCATCTGCGGGCCCGGCCGCGAGCCACGGTCGTGATCCGGGCGGGCTGGCAGTGGGCGTCGGCCGAAGGCCCGGTCGAACTCGCCGGGCCCGACGACCCGCTGCCCGGGGTGGACGCCGAGCGGCTGCGGCTGCTGCTACGGGAGATATTCACCGCCGCGGGCGGGACACACGACGACTGGGACACCTACGACCGCGTGATGGCCGAGGAGCGCCGGGTCGCGGTGCTGGTCACCCCGGAGCGGACCCGGCCTGCCTGATGGACACCGAGCGCCGGCTCATCACGCTGCCCGACGGACGCGACATCGACTTGCTGATGGCCGGGCCGGCCGGCGGCCTGCCCCTGGTCATGCACGAGGGCACACCCGTGGGCCTGGTGCTGTACCCGCCGACGGTGCAGGCGGCCCAGGACCAGGGCCTGCAGCCGATCCTGATCGCCCGGCCCGGGTACGAGCGCTCCACGCCGCGGCCCGGCCGCCGGGTGGCGGATGTGGCCGCCGACGTCGCCGCGGTGCTCGACGCGCTGGGCCTGGACACGTTCGTCACGATCGGCTGGTCCGGCGGCGGCCCGCACGCGCTCGCCTGCGCCGCTCTGCTGCCCGGACGGTGCCTAGCGGCCGCGTCGGTCGCCGGGGCCGCCCCGTTCCGCGTGCCGGGACTGGACTTCACCGCGGGTATGGGCCCGGAGAACGTCGCGGAGTTCGAGGCCGCGGTGGCCGGGCCGGCCGCGCTGACCGAGTTCCTGGACCGCGAGTCCGTCGGCTTCGCCGAAGTCACCGGGCCCATGGTGGCCGCCGCGCTGGGCGGCCTCATCGCCGACGCGGACCGGGCCGTGCTCACCGGCGCGTACGCCGAACACCTCGCGGCCGGCATCCGCGCCGCGCTGACCGGAGGCATCGCGGGCTGGCGCGATGATGACCTGGCCTTCGTTCAGGACTGGGGCTTCTCGCTCGACGGGGAGGGAAAGCTCCCGGCCGCCATCTGGCAGGGCGACCAGGACCGGATGGTCCCGCTCGCGCACGGCCGGTGGCTGGCCGCGAACATCCCCGGCGCCCGCGCCCACCTGCTGCCCGGCGACGGCCACCTGACCATCACCCTGTCCGGCATCGGCGTCGTCCTCGCCGACCTCCTCGACCTCGCCGGCCTCAGCACCTAGGACAGCCAAGCACCTGAGACAGCTCGGTCGCTAACACAGCTCGGCCGCCCCGGCATCCAGGACGGCCACGCCCAGGGCCCGCGCCCAGCGGCGGACCTGCCCGGCTACCGCGCGCGCCTGGTCCAGATTCCCGGTATCCCGGGCCAGCCCGGCCAGCAGCAGCTGCTGAGACAGCGCGAACGGCACCGCGCCGGCCCGCTCGCGCAACTCGGCCGACCGTTCCCACATCTGCCGGGCCTGCTCGGTGTCTCCGGCCTCGCCGTGGTGGTACCCGAGGTGCCGCAGCGCCTCGGATACGGTCAGGTCGTCACCGGCCTCCTCCGCGGCGGACAGCGCCGCGGCGAACGCCGTCCGCGCCGCCGCGCCGTCGCCGCGCAGGTTGTCCGCGATCAGCCCGGCGTAGAACGTGGCCGCCGCGCCGCGTCCCCGATCCGGCGCGGCGGCGCGCAGCCGCTCGGCCCGCGCGCCCAGGTCGTCGATGACCGCCGCGTCCCGCTCGTCAGGCCCGAACCGCGGACCGCTGCCGCCCGGCCCGAACAGCTCCTCCGCGTAGTCGTGCCTTAGCCGCAGGAACTCCAGATCGTAGGTCAGCACCGGATCCCTCGGCGCGTCAGCAACGGCCTTCGACGCACGGGCCAGGACGGAAGAACCACGGCCCGTTCGGCACCAAAAATCCTGGTCCACCACAACCTCAGCCTCGGTGACGGCCAGAACCGCCCGCTCGGCCTCGTCCGCCGCCGCCGCAGCGGACAGCAGCGCGGTGGCGTGATCCCAGCGCCCGGCCAGCATCAGGTCACGGGCGGCGGCGGACAGCGGCTGGACCGCGATCTCTGCCATGATGGAGTCCGTCCTGTAGGTGGTGTAACAGCGAACACTACCTACCAAAGCAGTCCCGATGTAGGCGGTCAAGTGAGTTACGACGACTACGATCTGAATCCGCTGCGGCTCGCGCTGGACCTCGCCTCGCTCGGCGGCGGCGCGCTCAGCTTCGCCCAGCTCATCGACCGCCAGCAGCTCATGCTCACCGACCATGGCTACGAGCCGGATCACGCCTCGCGCCTCGAACCCGCCCTGACCGGACTCGGCGTCCAGCTCGGGGCGGCCCTCGCCCAGCCGGACGACGACGGCTTCTTCGACCAGCTGGCCGCGCTGCTCGAGGCTCAGGACTGCAAGCCGCAGCTGACCAGGCACGACGGCATCCCGCACCTGCACTACGCGCGCGACGGCGCGCCGCTGGACCGCTGGCTGGCCACGATGGCCGTGTCCGGCCTGGTGCTCTACGCCTGCCGCCACGGCCGCTCCCGGCTGCGGCGCTGCGCGGCGGCCGGCTGCGGCCGGTGGCTAGCCGACACCTCGCGCAACCAGACCCGCCGCTACTGCGCGCACGCCTGCGCCAGCCGCACCACCGTCGCCGCCCACCGCGCCCGGCAGCAGGCGACACGATGACTTTCACCGCGCGCGAGGGTGACCAGCTCGGGCCTAGCTGCCCGGTGCCACTGGTGTCACCGCGCGTTTTCTGTACCGGATCTGGAACAGGCCGTAAGCGATCGGCCCGGCGAGCAACGGCACCCAGTACGAGGCGATCCGGTAGGTGAGCGTGGCCAGCACGGCCTGACTGGAGTTCACTTCAGCCAGCACCAGGAGCCCGGTCAGGCTCGCCTCCACCAGCCCGAGACCGCCGGGGGTGGCGGGGATCATCCCGACGACGCCGGCCACCGCGTAGGCCACGATGATCACCGAGGGCCGCGGGTGGCTCCCGGTGGCCCGCAGCGCGAACAGCAGGCACAGGTAGTCGAACGCCAGGCGTCCGGCGGAGAGCAGCAGCGCCTGCCACCACTGCTTGCCGAGTACCGTCCGGATGTCGTTGCGCTGGGACAGGAGGGTCTGGTCCAGCCCTTCCAGCGGGGGGCGTTTCCGCAAGACCCAGTTCCTGACCCGTTGCGCCGCCCGGCCGGCCCAGCGCAGCGGCGCGTCGTAGGCCAGCACCACCGCGCCGAAGGCGGCGAAGACCACGAATCCCGCCGCGCCAAGGAGCGCCGCGTTCTCAAGTCCGCGGTTGACCGGCGCGCCGATCAGGATGACGGGCAGGGCGAAGAGCGGGAGGGCCAGCAGGCCGCCGACGCCGAGCAGGGAGAACGCCGCCAGCCCGCCCACCGTCGAGCTGGTGTCCATGCCGCTGGTCGCCAGCATCCGGTACTGCGTCGCGGCGCCGACCGCCGCACCTCCCGGCATGATGAGACTGATCGCGTTACCGGCCAGCGTGGACGTGATCACCGGGAACCACGGCTTGGTCCGCAACGCCAGGCGCTGCAGCGCGAACGTGCAGGTGAAGTGGGCGATCTCGGCGGCGATCGCCGCGGTGAGCCACCACGGGTTCAGGGTCGACAGACGCGGCCAGGACGCGAACACCTCGGTGATCGTGGGGAATACCAGGTAGATGGCGAGGCCAGCGACGGCGACTACCACGGCGCGCTTGGCCACCGTTTTCCAGGCCAGCGGGTGCGACTTCTCCTCATCGATCCTGACGGCCAGGGATGGCTTGCCCGGCACCGGCGGCTTGTCGTTGATGGTCACGAAGCAGGCCTCCGGCTCGGGAAGGTGCCTACACGCCGGTCAGGGCGGTCAGCCGCCCCGAGTCGACGGCGGAGGCGAAGGCGGCGTAGTCCCGCTCGTTCTGGTCCGCGTAGGCCGCCGAAAAGTCCGCTATGGCGCGGTCGAATGCGTCCCCGTTGCCCAGGTAGGAGGCAATGGCGATCCGGTCCCCCCACCGGGCGTGCGCCCGGGCCAGGGTCGCTCCGCAGATCCGCGCGTACAGCGTGGCTCCCGGTACCAAGAGCGTGTCCACATCCGCGCTGCCCTTCCAGTCCTGGAACTGGCGCACGTAGTAATCACGGGTCACGCCGTCCATGCCCCTGATGCGCTGCCAGCCCAGGAAGATGTCCGTCGCCGCCTGCATCAGGCGCTGCCCCGCGACCACGCGCTCGCCGTGGTGCCGATAGGTGCTCGCCGGGAGGAAACGCTCGAGTACCGACGGCTGCGCCTCCTTGACCTGGAGGAACAGCGGGTCGTTATGGTCGCGGCCGAGCAGCAGCATGATGTAGCAGCGGGTCCCGACGCTGCCCACGCCCACCATCTTGTACGCCGAGTGGACGTAGCGGTACTCCTCGAGGGGGTGATGCTGACGCCCGAGCGTGCGCCGGTACGAGCTGAGCAGCTTCTTGATGAGCGGGACCGGGTTCTCCCATTCAGAACCCGGCTGGATTATGTCCTCGATCGGGATGATGACCGGCGGGTCGGCGACGATGCGCAACTCGCCCTCGACCTCGTCTGCTCGCTTGGCGAACACCCGGGTGCTGTCGCGGGTCCTCGCCTTGGCCACCATCTTCTCGATCTCCTCGGCCTCCCCCCTGCCGACCCGCCTGACCCGGACCTCCTTGCGAACCATCTTGAGCAGCATCCCGGCCTCGAAATGCTCGTACCACACGTCCAGGCCCCTCATCCCGGCGAGCTGGCGCATCCGGCTCCGGTATTCCCGGACCCCGGCCATGACCACGGCGCGGCGGTCATCCGGGGAGAAGCCGCGGTCACGTCCCATGATCTCGAAGCTCGCCGCCAGCCGCTTCACGTCCCACTCCCACGGTCCTGGGAGGGTCTCGTCGAAGTCGTTGATGTCGAACAGCATCCGCCGCTCGGGCGAGCCGAACAGGCCGAAATTCGACAGGTGGGCGTCACCGCACAACTGCACGGTAACCCCGGTTGCCGGGGTGGCCGCCAGGTCGGCCGCCATGATCAGCGCCCCACCCCGGTAGAACGTGAACGGTGAGGCCAGCATCCTCCCGTAGCGGATCGGGACCAGTTCGGGTACCCGGCTCGCCGCCTGCTCTTCCAGCAGCGAGATCGGATCGGGGCGATCGGGGGCAGGCTGCCATCGTCCGTGACTGGACCGCGGCGCCTCCTTGCGCGCGGCCCGGCCCCGGGCGACTCGCTCGGCCACGGACAGGTGCCGGCGCCGCCACGAGGACGCGAACGGCCCTGCCGCTTCGATCGGCACGCCGCCGCCTGGGCCCGGGTCTTCCGCCATGACGCCTCCGGCTTTCATAGGTACTCTCTCTTTCGCATCCAAACGAGGGTGATCCAGCCCCAGATGGGTGGCAGGTACGACGTGAACAGGCGCTGGATGAAGACCGCGGCGGTCGCGTCGGCCTCCGAGACCCCGGCCGCGGTGAGGCCGAGGATCATGCCGGCTTCCACCACCCCCATGCCGCCTGGTGACGGCGAGATGCCCCCGATGATCCCGGCCAGGAAGATGACCACGTACAAAGTGGGCAGGTTGACATGGTCGCCGAACGCCCGCAGCGACACCGACAGGGCCATGACCACCAGCAGTTCCTGGGCGAACGAGCCGCCCACCAGCAGCGCCAGCTTGTGCGGAGAGCTGGCGACCTGCCTGAGGTTGCCCCAGATGTCGCGCGCCTTGGGGCGCAGCTTGTCGGCGGCCAGCCGGCGCAGCCGGGGCACGGCCAGGAGCAGGCCGACCGCCACGGCGACCAGCACTACCACGGCCAGGATGATCCAGACCAGCTTCGAATCCCCGCCGGACTCGGGGGTGGCCTCGATATGGATGTTTCCCCAGGCGAACGGCAGCGAGACCAGGAACAACACGCCGATGGCGATCCAGCTGGACGTGGCCATGATGGCCCCCGAGCTCAGCGCCACCGTAGCGTCGTAGCCTTGCCGCTGGAAGAAGCGCACCCGGGTAGCGAACACGGCCGCCGTGCCGCCGGCCAGAGCGCTGAACGCGTTGGCGAACTCGACGGCCACCGCCCGGCCGAACGGGAGCGGCCCGGCCACGCTGCCGATGCCTTCCACGCCGCTGGCTACGTAGGCCAGCTGAGCTAGGACCAGCGCCGCAATGACCCACAGCCACTCCGCCCCGATTACGGTGTCGAAGGACTTGGAGACGTCGATGAGCACGCCGATTAGGGCCCAGCCGCCGATCAGCGTGCCGATGATCATGATCAGCGTCGGCCAGCTCACCCGGCGGGGCTCCACCAGCTGCGGCAGCTCGATCGAGGCGGCCTGGGCGGCGCGCTGACGGACCTCCTGGAGCAGCCCGCGCTGGCCCCGCAGGCTCCGGCCGACCAGCGGGTCGAGCGCTGGCTTTTGCAGGTGCCGCAGCGTCCCTTCCAGCATGTCGGGCTCCAGGCACCGGGCCGCAGCATCGGCCGCACGTTCGACGCCGACCGCCACCGCCGTGACCGCCAGGGCCCCGGCCAGGTCGCGGTCGAGCTGATCGGGCGAGGCGCCCGCCGCGGCGTTGCGGAAGTCCGCCACCACGACGGTGTGGGCGGCCGGGTCGACCAGCAGCGCGTCCCCGCTGATGGCGCCGTGCGCGATGCGGGCCCGCCGCAGAATCACCAACTGCCGGTACAGGTCATCCAGGGCGGCGTCGCTGATGTCGGGGGGATCAGCGTCTGACAGCGCCGTCCCGGGCGGCAGCCGGCAGACCAGTAGCGCGTCCTTGGCCGGTCCGGCCGTCCCGGCGTCGATGACCTCCGGCACGGCGAGGCCGGCGTGGCCGGCCCGCAGCGTGAGGTAGGCCTCGTGCTCGACCTGCTGCAGCCGGGTGAGCATAAGGCTCGGACCCGAGTCACGGTAGAGCACGAACCGGCCCGCCTTGGTGAGCAGCTGGGCGTCGGCCGCATCCCGGCCGTAGACCAAGACGGTCAGGCGATCATCCCGGCCCGTTCGGCGTATCTCGGTGGCCTCGAACTTGGCCACCCCCCAGACCTGCCGGGCCGCCGGGTGCACGTTGCGCGAGCGGATGCCGAGTTCCTCCAGCAGTAGCCGCACGTCCTCCGCGGACGGCAGGCCGAGCGGGGAGCCGAAGACCAGCCGGACTATCGCGGTGGCGCCCCAGCCGATGGCCAGGCTCCCCGCGACGTTCAGCGGCAGCCCGTGGCCGCCCACGGCGCAGGCCAAGGCGACCAGGGCGATGAATATCTCGATCACGCGCTGCACGCCGCGCGCCAGGTACGGCAGCGCCGCCGTGGCCACCGCGGCGAACACGGCGACCTGCAGCACCGGGAAGCGCAGGACGTAATCGCCGATCACGATCCCGGCCGGCCGGCCGCCGCGGCTGCCGAGAATCACGATCAAGATCCCGCATGCCGCCGCCGCGACGGCCGCGCTCAGCGCAAGGTCGCGGGCGACCTCCCAGCGGCGCGCGAGCAGGGCGACGGCCACCAGGACGATCACCACGCCGAACGACCCGGCCTGGTACACCACCGTCACCAGCCAGGTAATGCTCCACGGCGGCGGGTGGATTACCTGGGTGATGGCCCGGTCGACCCGGGAGTCAAACCGGATGACCAGCATGCAGCACGCCAGGGCCAGGACGGCAGCGGCCAGCCGCGCGCCGTCGCTTCCGCGCCGACGGCGCTGGCCGCTGCCGACCGGGGCGAATATGGCCGAGCGCCAGCCACTCAGGACAGGCCGCTCCGTGGCGGTGCTTTCCCTCGCGGCGAGGTTTTCGGTCATGCCAGCCCCGCCGCCATTCAGGCGGCCAGGACCTTGGCCTTCTCGCGCTCGAACTCGTCGGCCGTGATAACGCCCCGGTCGCGCAGGTCGGCCAGCTTGGCCAGCTGGTCGGCCGAGTTCGGCTCATTCGCGGCCTGCTGGATGTAGCGGCGGACCTCCTGGTCCTGCTGCTGTGCGTCCCGCACGGCGCGCTCCTGTATCTCGCCGCCCCTGGCGATCAGGTAGACCAGGACGCCGATCAGCGGGATGAAGAGCACGAACACGAACCACAGCGCCTTCGCCCAGCCCGACAGGTCGCGGCTGCGGAAGATGTCGATGAAGACGTAGATCAGGACCCAGATCCACAGGATCCAGAGGAAGATCTCGAGGACCGTCCAGAAAGCTCCGAGCAACGGGTAGGAGTAGGAACTTGCGAGCGGCATAGCGGCTCCATGAGTGGGAACGGCGCTTATCGGGCGCCACGGCGTGACGCTGGACGAGCCGTCCCGCGGGCCGGCCGCCATGGCCGGCGCCGCGACGACGGCTTATCCATGGCGACATCGTGACCTGCGGGTAGCACCGGCGCCTCGCCCGCGCCGGGTGATTCAGCGGCAGCCTGAAGCCCGCCAGCCCTAGCCCGAGACCGTGGTGCTCACCCCCGCTTCCCGCTGCAGGTCGCCCATCGTGGCGGTGGCGTGCACCACGGCACTGGCGTTAGGTGCGTACGACGGCGGGGTAACCAGGAACGTGGCCGTCGGCGCGGCGCCCGGCCCGACGTGGTTGAACACCGTCGGCCCGGCTGGCACTGCCTTCCACCCCTGCGGTAGTTGCAGCGCCAGCCGGACGTGATCAAGCGTCGCGGAACCCGCCGCGGACAGGGTGACCCGCACCGTCACGGTCTGGCCCGCCTGCATGGCCGACGGCGCGCTGACCGTGACCTGGCGCGCCCCCGGCGTGGACGCCATGGTGAACGAGCCCCGCAGCGGCAGGTCGGCCAGCGCCGAGGAGTCGCCGACGTAGACGGCGTAGCCGCCCGCGGTCTGGGTCCAGCCGTTGGCCGAGTCGTCCCACCAGGACTCCTGCTGCGGAGTCACCACGAACGACACCCGCGCCGACTGGCCGGGCGCCAGCGAGACCCGCTGGAAGCCAGCCAGCTCGCGTGGCGGCTCCCCGCTACTAGACGGGTCGGCCAGATACAGCTGCGCGACCTCGGATCCGGACCGGTGGCCCACGTTGGTCACCGTGGCCGACACCCGCACGTCCTGCGTCCCGTCCGTCGCCGAACGGCTCACCGACAGGTCGCTGAACGCGAACTTCGTGTACGACAGCCCGAACCCGAACGGGAACAGCGGAGCCACGCTGTGCGCGTCATACCAGCGGTACCCGACGTCGATGCCCTCGGAGTACTGCACGGTCGAGCCGTTCCCCGGGAACTGGGCGGTGGTGGAGGCGGGTACCTGGCTGAGCGACGACGGGAACGTCACCGGCAGGTGCCCGCCCGGATCGGTCTGGCCGAACAGCACGCTGGCCAGCGACGTCCCGCTGGTCTGGCCGGGATACCACGCGTCGACCACGCCCGCCACCGAGGACAGCCACGGCATCGCGACCGGCGCGCCCGCGTTGATCACCACCACCGTGTGCGGGTTCGCCGCGGCCACCGCGGCGATCAGCTCGTCCTGCGCGGACGGCAGGTTCAGCGCCGGGCGGTCGGTGGCCTCGGACTCGGTGTCGTCGGACACCACGACCACCGCGGTCGATGCCGCCCGAGCGGCGGTCACCGCGGCCGTGATACCAGGCGCAAGCGCCGAGGGCGTACCCCACAGCAGCTGCGAGGAGGCGCCGCTGATCGCCAGCGTGTACGTGGTGCCCGCGGTCAGCCGGACCGCGACCGAGTACGTGTGCACCGGCGGCGTGGACGGGTCGTCGATGATCTGCTTGCCGTCCAGCGACAGGTAGGTCGAGGTGTAGCAGCCGCACGGGTTGGTGATGGCCAGCACGTAGGTGCCGGTCTCCGGCGCGGTGAGCGTGCCGGTGTAGCTGCCGCCGAACGGGGTGGGAGCGTAGGCGGGGGACAGGTCGGACGACGGGATCGAGGGCAGCGACTCATCGGCGGGCAGGCCCGGCGCGTACGACACCGAACTCGCGGCGGCCTTGATGCCGGCCAGCGGGCTCACCGTGCCCGAGGGGATGACGTACGCGCTGCCGCCGCCCGCGTAGGTCGCCGAGGCGTCCGCGGCCGGGCCGACCACGGCGACCGAGCCGGAGGACGACAGCGGCAGCACGCCGCCTGTGTTCTTGAGCAGCGTGGTGCCCGCCTCGGCCACCGACGTGGCCAGCGATACGTGCCCCGGCGTGGTCACCGTGGCCGAGGTGGATCCGGTACGCGGCTGGCTGAACAGGTTGTACTGGAACATCACGGTCAGCACCCGCTGCACCATGGTGTTCAGCACGCTCTTGGCGATGGTCCCGTTCTGCACGTCGGTCTGCAGCGCGGTGCCGTAGTAGGTGTTGAACGGCTGCTCCTGGTCGGTTCCCTGGACTGCGCCCTGGGTGGAGTGCAGCGCCCCGTAGTCCGACATCACGAACCCCTGGAAGCCCCACTCGTCGCGCAGGATGGTGGTCTCCAGTTCGCTGTCGTTGCAGGCGAAGTTGCCGTTGATCACCGCGTACGAGCACATGACCGAGGCGTCGCCCGAGCTCACCGCGGAGGAGAACGCCGGCAGGTAGATCTCGTGCTCGGTCCGGGGGTCGATGATCACGTTGTCGGCCGGGGTGTTCCGGTACGTCTCCTGGTTGTACACCGCCAGGTGCTTGACCTGCGCCTCCACGCCCTGGCTCTGCACCCCGGCGATCTCCGGGACGTCCAGGGCGGAGTTGAGGAAGGGGTCCTCGGAGAGCGCCTCGAACGACCGGCCCCAGCGCGGGTCCCGGTCGATGTTCACCGTCGGCCCGAGGTTGGCGCTGGCCCCCTTGCCGGCCTCCTCGGCCCCGATCACCTGGCCGTACTGCTTGGCCAGGGACGGATCCCAGGACGCCGCCAGGGCCACGCCGGCCGGCAGCTGGGTGACCCCGGTCAGCCCGTCGGCCACGCCGGCCGGCCCGTCCTCCAGGCCCACGGCCGGGATGCACAGCGCGGGGATCGCGGGGGTGTAGAACACGTACGGGTTGGTGGTGCCGTGTCCCTCCACCATGCTGATCTCGTCGGCCAGGCTCATCTGGCCCATCAGCTGGGCCACCCGCTGGGCGATCGGCGCCCGGGACGATACCCACGGGCAGCTCGCGCCCGCCTGGCGAGCACCGGCCTGGCGGGCACCGGCCTGACCGGCGGCGGCCGCCGGCAGGGCCAGCGGGACGGCCAGCGCGGCGATCGCCGCAACCGCCAGCGTGCTCACCCGTCCTCGTCGGTTTTTACGGTAACTGGGCAGAACTCGAGCACCGAATCTCACGTCGTCCTCCGGTATCGGACGTATCCCCCCTTATGGAGCAACGCAATCCAACAAGAACTAACATACGGGGCGCCGGAACGAGGTTCTCACCCGGGCCGGCCGGACGGCGCGGGGCCAGCGCGGGGCCAGCGCGGGGGACGGCGCGCTGGCACAATTGCTCTGGTGACTCAGACTCAGCCCTCGGTGGACCAGCGGATCGCCGACGAACTCGGCGTGGCCGTCCGTCAGGTCAGCGCCGCGGTCGAACTGCTCGACGGCGGCGCGACCGTCCCGTTCATCGCCAGGTACCGCAAGGAGGCCACCGGCACCCTGGACGACGCGCAGCTGCGCACGCTCGAGGAGCGGCTGCGCTACCTGCGCGAACTCGACGAGCGCCGGGAGGCGATCCTCAAGGAGATCGGCGCCCAGGGCAAGCTGACCGGCGAGCTCGAAGCCCAGATCCGGGCCGCGGACGCCAAGGCCCGGCTCGAGGACCTGTACCTGCCGTACAAGCCCAAGCGGCGGACCAAGGCCCAGATCGCCCGCGAGGCGGGCCTGGAGCCGCTGGCCGACCTGCTCCTCGCGGACCCGAATAACGACCCCCAGCAGGCCGCGCAGGGCTTCCTCAACGAGGACGTCCCGGACGCCACCGCGGCCCTGGAGGGCGCCCGCGCCATCCTGGTCGAGCGGTTCGCCGAGGACGCCGACCTGATCGGGCAGCTGCGCGAGGCCATGGCCGCCCGCGGCACGCTCACCTCCAAGGTCCGCGAAGGCCAGGAGGCCAAGGGCGCGAAGTTCGCCGACTACTTCGAGTTCAGCGAGCCGTTCGCCCGGCTGCCCGCGCACCGCATCCTGGCGCTGTTCCGCGGCGAGAAGGAAGAGATCCTCGACCTCACCCTCGATCCGGGAGAAACCGACGCCGCGATCGAGGCCAGGATCGCCGAGCGCTTCGGCCTGCGGAACGAGGGCCGTCCCGCCGACCCGTGGCTGGGTGCCACCGTGCACTGGGCCTGGCGCACCCGCATCCTGACCCACCTCAGCGTCGACGTCCGGGTCCGGCTGTGGCAGCTGGCCGAGGACGAGGCGGTCCGGGTGTTCGCGGCCAACCTGCGCGACCTGCTGCTGGCCGCCCCGGCGGGCGCGCGGGCCACGATCGGCCTGGACCCGGGCTTCCGGACCGGGGTCAAGGTCGCCGTCACCGACGAGACCGGCAAGGTGACCGCGACCGCGACCATCTACCCGCACGAGCCGCACCGCCAGTGGGACAAATCCCTCGACACCCTGGCCCGGCTGGCCCAGCAGCACCACGCCGAGCTCGTCGCGATCGGCAACGGCACCGCCTCGCGGGAGACCGACCGGCTGGCCGCCGACCTGATCAAGGCGCACCCGGAGCTCCAGCTCACCAAGGTCGTCGTCTCCGAGGCCGGCGCGAGCGTCTACTCCGCTTCCGCCTACGCCTCCGCCGAACTCCCCGAGCTCGACGTCTCCCTCCGCGGCGCCGTGTCCATCGCTCGCAGGCTCCAGGACCCCCTGGCCGAGCTGGTCAAGATCGACCCCAAGTCCATCGGCGTCGGCCAGTACCAGCACGACGTCACCGAGGGCAAGCTGTCGCACTCGCTGGACGCCGTGGTCGAGGACTGCGTGAACGCCGTGGGCGTCGACCTGAACACCGCCTCCCAGCCGCTGCTGGCCCGGGTCTCCGGAATCACCTCCGGCCTGGCCACGGCCATCGTGGCCCGCCGCGACGCCGAGGGCCCGTTCACGGCCCGCCAGCAGCTCATGCAGGTACCCCGGCTCGGCCCGAAGGCCTTCGAGCAGTGCGCCGGGTTCCTGCGCATCCGCGGCGGCGACGACCCGCTCGACGCGTCCGGCGTGCACCCCGAGGCCTACCCTGTGGTCCGCCGCATCCTGGCCGCCACCGGGTCCACCGCGGGCCAGCTGATCGGCAGCACGGCCACGCTGCGCACGCTGAAACCGTCGGAGTTCACCGACGAGCGGTTCGGCGTGCCGACCGTGACCGACATCCTGCGCGAGCTGGAGAAGCCCGGCCGTGACCCGCGGCCCGCGTTCACCACCGCCACGTTCGCCGAGGGCGTCGAGACCCTGCAGGACCTGCGCCCGGGCATGATCCTGGAGGGCGTGGTGACCAACGTGGCCGCGTTCGGCGCGTTCGTCGACGTCGGCGTGCACCAGGACGGCCTGGTGCACGTATCGGCCATGTCCAAGAACTTCGTCTCGGACCCGCACTCGGTGGTCAAGTCCGGCGACGTGGTCCGGGTCAAGGTGCTGTCCGTGGACGTGCCCAGGCACCGGATCTCCCTCACGTTGCGGCTGGACGACGAGGCACCTGCGCCGGCGGCCGACCGCGGCCGACCTCAGGACCGTTCCGCAGAAAATTTGGGCCGAACGGGCCGTGGTTCACGCCCCCGGCCCGCTCCCAGCGCCCCGCAGGGCGCGCTCGCCGATGCCCTGCGCAAAGCGGGCTTGGTCCCGAAGACCCCGAAGACCCCGAAGACCCCGAAGGCCCCGTCAAACCCCGAACCGCGCCGGCCCCGGTAGCATCGGGTAACCAGTCCACCGAAACCATCAGGGAGTCCGCCGTGCCCAGCCAGCAGCTTCGCATCACCCTCGCCGGAAGCGAGCATGCGGTGCAGGCCGGGACGACGGCGGGCGAGGCCCTGCACGGCGGTCCGGACGTCATCGCCGCGCGGGTCAACGGCGAGCTGCGCGACCTGGCCCACCCGCTGGCCGACGGCGACGTCGTGGAGCCGGTGGACACGGCCAGCGACGACGGCCACTACATCGTGCGGCACTCGGCCGCGCACGTCATGGCCCAGGCCGTGCAGGAGCTGTTCCCGCAGGCCAAGCTCGGCATCGGCCCGCCGGTGGAGAACGGCTTCTACTACGACTTCGACGTGCCTGAGCCCTTCACCCCCCAGGACTTGAAGGCCATCGAGGACCGGATGCGCCGGATCGTCAAACAGGGCCAGCGGTTCTCCCGCCGGGTGGTGACCGACGACCAGGCCCGCACCGAACTGGCCGCTGAGCCGTACAAGCTGGAGCTGATCGGGCTGAAGGGGCACGGCTCCGGTTCGCTGGACTTCGAGCTGACCGAGGGCGTCGAGGTGGGCGGGCCCGAGCTGACCATCTACGACAACCTGGACGCGGGCACCGGCGAGCTGCGCTGGAAGGACCTGTGCCGCGGCCCGCACGTGCCCACCACCAGGCAGATCCCGGCGTTCAAGCTGATGCGCAGCGGCGGCGCCTACTGGCGGGGCAGCGAGAAGAACCCGCAGCTGCAGCGGATCTACGGCACCGCCTGGGAGTCCCGCGAACGCCAGGACCAGTACCTGGAGTTCCTGGCCGAGGCCGAGAAGCGCGACCACCGCAAGCTCGGCGCCGAGCTCGACCTGTTCTCCTTCCCGACCGAGATCGGCAGCGGTCTGGCCGTCTTCCATCCCAAGGGCGGCCTGGTCCGCAAGATCCTGGAGGACTACTCCCGGCGCCGGCACGAGGAGGCGGGGTACGAGTTCGTCAACACCCCGCACATCACCAAGTCCGAGCTGTTCGAGATCTCCGGGCACCTGGGCTGGTTCGGGGAGAACATCTTCCCGCCCATGGAGCTCGAGGGCGCCAAGTACTACCTCAAGCCCATGAACTGCCCGATGCACATCCTGATCTACCGGGCCCGGGGCCGGTCCTACCGGGATCTGCCGCTGCCGCTGTTCGAGTTCGGCACCGTCTACCGGTACGAGAAGTCCGGGGTGGTGCACGGCCTGACCCGGGTCCGCGGCCTGACCATGGACGACGCGCACATCTTCTGCACCAGGGAGCAGGCCGGCGCCGAGCTGCGCCGTCTTTTGACCTTCGTCCTGGACCTGCTGCGTGACTACGGGCTGAACGACTTCTACCTGGAGCTGTCCACCCGGGACGACGAGAAGGAGAAGTGGGTCGGCAGCCTGGAGGACTGGGAGCAGGCCACCAGGGAGCTGGCCGAGGCGGCGCAGGAGTCCGGGCTGGAGCTGGTGGCCGACCCCGGCGGCGCGGCGTTCTACGGGCCGAAGATCTCCGTGCAGGCGCGTGACGCGATCGGCCGGACCTGGCAGCTGTCCACCATCCAGGTCGACTACAACCTGCCCAAGCGGTTCGGCCTTGAATACCAGGCCGCCGACGGGACCCGGCAGCAGCCGATCATGATCCACCGGGCCCTGTTCGGGTCGATCGAGCGGTTCTTCGGCATCCTGGTCGAGCACTACGCGGGGGCGTTCCCGCCCTGGCTGGCCCCGGTCCAGGTGGTCGGCATCCCGATCGCCGACGCGCACGTGCCGTACCTGTCGCAGCTCGCGGACCAGCTGCGCGAGCACGGCATCCGGATCGAGGTCGACGCGAGCGATGACCGGATGCAGAAGAAGATCAGGACCGCGCAGCGGCAGAAGGTCCCCTACATGCTGATCGCGGGCGACGACGACGTGGCCAAGGGGGCGGTGTCGTTCCGCTACCGCGACGGGTCGCAGAAGAACGGCGTCCCGGTCGCCGAGGCGATCGCGGAGATCGCCGCCGCCGTACGCGACCGCGTCCAGGTGTAGCCCCGATGTCTGACGAAGTTTCGGGGGGGCACGGGGGGGTCGTCCCCCCCGGAGTCAGCACTGCCGACCCCGACTCGTTCGAGCGGCTGTGGACGCCGCACCGGATGGCCTACATCAAGGGGGAGGGCAAGCCGTCCGGCCCGGGCGAGGACGAAGGCTGCCCGTTCGACCTCGCGCCGAAGCTGAGCGACGAGGAAGGGCTGATCGTCGCGCGCGGGGCATCGGTCTACGTGATCCTCAACCTGTACCCGTACAACGCCGGGCACCTGCTCGTCGTCCCGTACCGGCACGTGGCCGACTACACCGACCTGACCGCGGCCGAGACCGCTGAGTTCGCCGAGTACACCCAGCGGGCCATCCGCGCGCTGCGCCAGGCCTCGGGCCCGCACGGGTTCAACATCGGCATCAACCTCGGCTCGGTGGCCGGGGCCGGCATCGCCGCCCACCTGCACCAGCACGTGGTGCCCAGGTGGGGCGGCGACACCAACTTCATGCCCGTGATCGGCCGCACCCGCGTCCTGCCCCAGCTCCTGGCCGACACCAGGAAGCTGCTGGCGGACGCGTGGCCGTCTTCCTAGCTAGCTACTCCTTCTTGGCTTCGGCGGCCACCTTGCTGGCCAGGTGCGAGGGTAGCGGCTCGTGGCGCACGTACTGCCGGGTGAACGAGCCGGTGCCGTGCGACAGCGACCGCAGGTCGATGGCGTAGCGGATGATCTCGAGTTCGGGGACTTCCGCCCGGACCAGGGTCCGGCCCACGCCGACCGGCTCGGTGCCGAGCACCCGGCCGCGCCGCGACGACAGATCCGACATGACCGCGCCCACGTAGTCGTCGGGCACCAGCACGTCCACCTCGTCGACCGGCTCGAGCAGCAGCGGCTGGGCCTTGTCCACGGCGTCCCGCAGAGCCAGCCGCCCGGCCTTCTGGAACGCCATGTCGGAGGAATCCACCGAATGCGCCTTGCCGTCGTACAGCGTCACCCGGACGCCGGTCATCGGGTAGCCGGCCGTCACGCCCTGCTCCATCTGCCAGCGGACGCCCTTCTCCACCGACGGGATGAACTGCCGCGGCACCACGCCGCCGACGATCTTGTCGACAAACTCGAAGCCCGCCGAGTCCTCCAGCGGCTCGATCTCGATGTGGCAGATGCCGTACTCGCCATGGCCGCCGCTCTGCTTCACGTTGCGGCCGAGCCCGTGGCCCTTGCCCCCGATGGTCTCGCGCAGCGGGACGCGCAGGTCGGTGGTCTCTACCGCGACGCCCTGCCGGTTTGCGAGCCGGTCGAGCAGCAGGTCGGTGTGGGCCTCGCCCATGCACCACAGCACCAGCTGGTGAGTCTCCGGGTTGTTCTCCAGGCGCAGCGTCGGGTCCTCGGCCACCAGCCGGCTCAGCCCCTGGGACAGCTTGTCCTCGTCCGCCTTGGACTTGGCCACGATCGCCACCGGCAGCAGCGGCTCCGGTATCGACCACGGCTCCATCAGCAGCGGATGGTCCTTGTCGGACAGCGTGTCGCCGGTCTCGGCCGTGCTGAGCTTGGCCACCGCGCAGATGTCGCCCGCCGAGCACTGCGTGACGGGCCGCTGCTGCTTGCCGAGCGGCGAGGTCAGCGCGCCGATCCGCTCGTCGTTGTCGTGGTCCTCGTGCCCGCGGGAGGAGCGCCCGTGGCCGGACACGTGCACGGAGGCGTCGGGGCGCAGCGTGCCGGAGAAGACGCGGACCAGGCTGATCCGGCCGACGTAGGGGTCAGAGGTGGTCTTGATCACCTCGGCCAGCAGGGGTCCCTTGGGGTCGGAGGTCAGCCCGCTGACGGGCTTGCCGTCCGGGGTGGTCACCGCGGGCATCGGGTGCTCGGCGGGGGAGGGGAAGGCCTCGGTCATCACCTCGAGCAGTTCGAGCATGCCGATCCGCTGCGGCGAGGAGGTCACCAGCACCGGGTAGAAGCTGCCGCGCGCGACGGCTTTCTCCAGGTCTTCGATGAGCACCTTGGGGTCGATGTCTTCCCCGGACAGGTACCTGTCCATCAGGCTCTCGTCTTCGCTCTCGGTGATGATGCCCTCGATCAGCTCACCGCGCAGCTCTTCCATCCGGTCCTGGTCCGCGCCCGACGGCGCGCTCTCGGTCCGGTTCCCGCCCGAGTAGCTGAACAGCTTCTGCGACAGCAGCCCGATCAGCCCGTCCGCCGGGGCGCCGGTCGGCAGGTACAGGGGCGCGACCGCGTCGCCGAAGGCCTCGCGGCAGGCGGCCAGGCAGGCGTCGAACTCGGCCCGCTGGTGGTCGATCTTGGTGATGACCACCGCGCGCGGCATGCCGACCGCGGCGCACTCCTCCCACAGCATCCGGGTCAGCCCGTCGATCCCGTCGGTGGCGGAGACGGCGAACAGCGCCGAGTCCGCGGCCCGGAGCCCGGCCCGAAGGTCCCCCGTGAAGTCGGCGTAGCCGGGCGTGTCGAGCAGGTTGACCTTGATGCCGTTGTGCACGATGGGCGCGAGGGTCAAGTTGACCGAGCGCTGCTGCCTGACCTCGACCTCGTCGAAGTCGCTGACCGTGGTGCCCTCTTCGATGCTGCCCTGGCGCTGGATGGTCCCCGTCGTGGCGAGCAGCGCCTCAACCAGGCTGGTTTTCCCAGACCCAGAATGGCCGACCAGCACCACGTTCCGTACCTGGTCGGCCGCCGGTGCCCTGCCAGCGGCTCCTCCCGCCCCACTGCCTGTTGTTGCCAATTGCCTTCGCCTCCTTGCGATTGCCTCCCTACGGAGCGAAGCTCCGCATCGGGGGGTGCCGGGGGGTCGTCCCCCCGGGAGCGATGCTGCGCACGACCAGCCTTAACCCGCGGGCACCATGACCACAACCCCCACGCCGAGAAACTTCCCGGTGACCAGAAAGTGAAGGTAACCGTCTCCGCGTGCCCGGCGCGATACCCATCTAGCCCGACGCATTATTATCGGACGGCCATGCTGAACCCGCTACGGCCCGTCATGACACGCGTTTTCACTCCGGTCGGCGCGGCCCTGGCTCGTACTCCGGTCACGGCCAACGCCATCACGATCGTCGGCACGCTCGGCGTGGCGGGCGGAGCGCTCGGCCTGTTCCCGGTCGGCGAGCTGTTCCCTGGCGCCTTGACCTGCACGATCTTTGTGCTCTTGGACATGCTGGACGGCGTGCTGGCCCGGATCAAGGGCACCAGCGGCACCTGGGGAGCGTTCCTCGACTCCACCCTGGACCGGGTCGCCGACGCCGGCATCTTCAGCGGCCTGGTGATCTGGTTCTTCCGCGGCGGTCATGACCCGCTGCTCGGCGGGGTTTCACTGTTCTGCCTGGTCGCGGGCATCCTGGTGTCCTATACCAAGGCCCGGGCCGAGGGTCTGGGGCTGCGCTGCGACGTGGGTCTGATCGAGCGGCCCGAGCGCATGCTCATCTCGCTGATCGCGGTCGGCGTTTCCGGCCTCGGCGTGCCGTACATTCTCAACGTGGGGCTCTGGGCGCTCGCGGCGGGAAGCGCCTTCACGTTCGGGCAGCGCGTGCACGCGGTCCACCGGGCCGCCCGGACGCCGGCGGAGGGATAGCCATGCGGCTCAGCGAGCGGCTGACCGGACTTGCGTACCAGCTGGGCTGGAAGCTCATCATCCGCGTCCCGGAGTCGTGGGCCAGATTTGCCTTCACCGTGGTGGCCGACATCGCCTGGCGGCGGCAGGGCCCGAAGGTGCAGGTGCTTGAGGGCAACCTGCGCCGCGTGCTCGCCTTCACGTACTCCGGCTCAGAGGTGGACGGCCAGGAACTGCGGAGCCTGTCCCGCGCCGCGCTGCGTTCCTACGCCAGGTACTGGCTGGAGGCGTTCCGGCTGCCGGCCATCCCGGTCGAGCGGATCCTGTCCGGGATGCACATCGGCGCGGCGGGGGAGCAGGCCCTGTTCGCCAACCTGAAGGCCGGCCGCGGCGTGGTCCTCGCGCTGCCCCACATGGGCAACTTCGAGCAGGCCGGCGCGTGGGTCGTGGCCCGCGGGGCCGGCTCGTTCACCACCGTCGCCGAACGGCTCCGGCCCGAAGCGGTGTACGAGGCGTTCGTCCGGTTCCGCGAGGGCCTGGGCATGGAGGTGCTGCCGCTCACCGGGGGGCACAGCCCGTTCGGGACCCTCGCCCAGCGGCTGCGCGCCGGCGGCCTGGTCTGCCTGGTCAGCGACCGCGACCTGAAGGACAGCGGCATCGAGGTCGAGATGTTCGGAGAGAAGGCGCGGATCGCCGCCTCCGCCGCCCTGGCCGTGCACACCGGCGCCGCACTCCTGCCGGTCGCGACCTGGTTCGAGGGCGAGGACTGGGGCGCGCACATCTACGAGGAGATCCCGGTGCCCGAATCGGGCACCCGGGCGGAGAAGATCGCGGCCATGACTCAGGAACTGGCCACGGTCTTCGAGGCCGCCATCGCCGAGCACCCGGCGGACTGGCACATGCTGCAGCGCGTCTTCACCGCCGACCTCCGGAGTGATCCGTGAAGATCGGAATGGTCTGCCCGTACTCCTGGGACGTGCCGGGCGGCGTTCAGACACATATCAGGGACCTGGCCGAGGCGCTGATCGACGAGGGGCACGACGTCTCGGTCATCTCCGCGGCCGACGACGACACCCCGCTGCCGCCGTACGTGGTGCCGGCCGGCCGGGCGGTGCCCGTGCCATACAACGGGTCCGTGGCCCGGCTGTCGTTCGGCTTCCTGTCGGTGAGCCGGGTCCGGCGCTGGATCAACCAGGGCGGGTTCGACGTGCTGCACGTCCACGAACCCGGCATCCCGAGTCTGTCCCTGCTGGCCTGCTGGGTAGCCACGGGACCGATCGTCGCCACCGTGCACACCGCGATCCCGCGCTCCCGCATCCTGCTGCTCACCTACCCGGTCGTCCGGACCGGGCTGGAGAAGATCAACGGCCGGATCGCGGTCTCCGAGGCGGCCCGTACCACGGTGGTCGAGCACATCGGCGGCGACGCGGTCGTCATCCCCAACGGCGTGGCCACCCGCCGATTCCGGAAGGCCGAGCCGCTACCCGGCTGGCCCGGGCCGGGCGGCGCCATCGGCTTCCTGGGCCGGCTGGACGAGCCGCGCAAGGGCCTGGCTGTCCTGCTCAAGGCGTTCGAGATCCTGGGCCCGCAGCGGCCGGGGCTGCGGCTGCTCGTGGCCGGCCCCGCCGCGGACGCCGAGGAGGTGCTGTACCGGGTGCCCGTGGAACTGCGAGACCGGGTGGTGCTGCTCGGGCAGGTCAGCGAGGACGACAAGGTCCGCGTGCTGCACTCGGTCGACCTGTTCTGCTCGCCCAACACCGGCGGCGAGTCGTTTGGCATCGTCACCGCGGAGGCGATGGCGGCCGGGCTGCCCGTGGTGGCCAGCGACATCGACGCGTTCCGCCAGGTGCTGGACGGCGGCGAGGCGGGGGAGTTGTTCGCCGTCGGGGACGCCGCCGACCTGGCCCGCGCGGCCGGGCGCCTGCTCGAGGACCCGGCGCGCCGCGCCGAGCTGTCGGCCGCCGCGCTGGCCGCCGTCGCCCAGTACGACTGGTCGGTGGTGGCCCGCGACGTGATCCGCGTCTACGAGACCGTCATGCTCGGCCGCACCCGCGTGGCCGTGGCCCAGGACACCGGAGACTTCCCGTGATCGCCGACATCATCCTGATCATCGCGGGCGCCTTGTTCGTCGGGGTGTACGTGTCCTGGCGCGCCGGGCGGATCGACCGGCTGCACGCCCGCGTCGACATGGCCCGGGTCGCGCTCGACGTGACCCTGCTGCGGCGCAGTTCGGTGGCCCAGGAACTGGCCAGCTCCGGGTTGCTCGACCCGGCCACCAGCCTGCTCCTGGCCGGAGCCGTCTATGGCACTCGTGCCGGCGACCGGCCCAGAGACCTGGCCGAGAGCGACCTGACCCGGGCCCTGCAGGCCGCGTTCAGCCAGCCGGACTTCCGCGCCTCGCTCAGCGGCAAGGACGGCGCCGACGAACTGCTGGCCGAGGTCGAGGAGGCGGCGTACCAGGTGTTCGTGGCCCGCAAGTTCTACAACGACCTGGTCGCGGTGACCCGCGACGCCCGGCACCGGCCGCTGGCCCGCGTACTGCACCTGTCCGGCCACGCCACGGTCCCGGTGTTCTTCGAGATGGACGACTCGCTCATCGCCGACAAGCCCGGCGCCTCGACGGGCCCGGCTGGTCATACGATGGTGTGAAGCAGTCCTGATTGATCAAGCGAGGTTCGAGTGTCCACTGTCAACGCTGAGTCGGCCACCGGGACCGCGCGGGTGAAGCGCGGGATGGCGGAGATGCTCAAGGGCGGGGTGATCATGGATGTGGTCACGCCCGATCAGGCCAGGATCGCTGAGGATGCCGGCGCGGTGGCGGTGATGGCGCTGGAGCGGGTGCCCGCTGATATCCGCGCGCAGGGCGGGGTGGCGCGGATGAGTGATCCGGACATGATCGACGGGATCATCGCGGCGGTGTCGATCCCGGTGATGGCCAAGTGCCGGATCGGGCATTTCGCGGAGGCGCAGGTGCTGCAGGCGATCGGGGTGGATTACATCGATGAGTCTGAGGTGCTGACCCCGGCTGATGAGGCGCACCACGTGGATAAGCGGCTGTTCACGGTGCCGTTCGTGTGCGGGGCGACGAACCTGGGGGAGGCGCTGCGCCGGATCGCCGAGGGCGCGGCGATGATC
>Ga0209168_10000812_pt1 | contig 27508 bp, 21 predicted proteins | sample Coa_R1_FD_187156 | JGI IMG/M metagenome (GOLD analysis project Ga0209168, IMG submission 187156) | Surface soil microbial communities from Centralia Pennsylvania, which are recovering from an underground coalmine fire - Coalmine... | ecosystem: Environmental > Terrestrial > Soil > Unclassified ...
GCCCGCCAAGGCCCACCGTGGCGTCGATATAGGTCCCGCCACGCCGCACGGCTAAAAAGTCGATCGCTTCTTTTAAAAGAACCGGAACATGGCTCGCTTGCTTTCCACCACCATGCCCAACCCCCTGAGGGGTGTCTGCTGATCCCCCGTCCGATAGATGGTTCACTAGATGCCCAGCGTGTCGAGCGTCTTCTCATCCTCAGGCGTAAACTTTTCGGTTTCGATCTCTTTCTTGAATAGCTCCAGGTTCCTGACGACGAGATAAGTCAAATTCCCCAGAACCGCTACCTCTCCCTTGATTTGTCCTGATTCCCGCAGCAACTGCGGCAGCAACAAGCGGCCTTGTCCATCCATTTCGACCTGCTGCCCGTAATAATTCGTCCGATCCAAGAACTTCTTCTTCGTGGGATTGAAATTGGAAAGCCCCGCCAGCTTCTGCTCGATCCGTTCCCACTCCTCGAAGGGATACACTTGAGCAACCCTCCCATCGAGACTTGTGATGTAGAATTGCTGCCCGTATTTCTCGTCGATCACCCGCTTGAACTCGGCCGGGATTTTGAGACGGCCTTTCTCGTCGACCCGGGTTGGATGATTGCCGCGAAACATGGCCGTTAATGTCAGTCAAGGAGGAGAAAGCAGCGAAAAATTCGGTCAAATGCGGGCGATTCGGGCTGTTGATCGTGCTGTTGGGTCGGATTCCCACCGGCTCCACGTTTTCAGCTCCTCGCTCCCACCAAGCTACCGAACTCACCACTTTCTACCACTTTGTACCACATCTTAGCCGTAAGTCGTTTATTGTCAAGAAGAAACTTGCGGGTGAACGTCCCACTTATGCACCGAAGTTTGAAATCGCCAAGGCTTGTGGTTAATCAATTCGAATACCACAATAGCTTGCGTTAACGGCCTTGGTTCCTTCGCCATTCTTTCGCTCATATTTTTCTTGACCTCCGCAACTGACGCGGATTTTCTTGTGGAAAATCGGGCGCCGAGTGCGAAATCTCCCACGGGAGTAAGCACTGGCAGCAACTTCGTCCGACATTTAGGTGGTCAAGGCGTTTACTGGATACACAGTAGCGATTTTCTTGCAGGAATTTGAAGTTTCGCCCGTAGTGACGATGCAGGCCATGCCTGCTCCAATCGTCTTTACTATCAGAGGCCGAATCATGAAGAAAATTCGATTTTTCTTGTTTCTTTGCGTCACAGTGTTTCTCCCGTACTTTCTTCTAGCCCAACAGAATTCAGCTCCACCCATTTATCCGGCACCCACGAGTCCTGCGGAGACGCAATCACAACAGAACGTGGCGGAGCAACGGAACTCGCAAACTCCGGTATTTCGGGTGAACGTGTACGCGCGCAGCGCGAAAGCGGTGAACTACCGCAACAGGGGCGGGTCTACAACTCTCGACATGAAAGGAACAAGTCTGGAGCCCGAGATCAGCGGTCGGGCCAAGGTGGATGGCAAAGCAGGGCGGTTGGCCATCGATGTCGAGTTGAACCACATGGAACGGCCGTCGGCAAAGTTCGGCGGGCAGTATCTGACCTATGTATTGTGGGCGGTCACGCCCGAAGGGCGGGCGGTTAACTTGGGTGAAGTACTGCCCGGCGACAACGGCAAGGAAAAGACCTCGGTTACCACCGACCTGCAGGCGTTTGGTTTGATCGTCACTGCGGAACCCTATTTCTCGGTAACGCACCCAAGCGATGTGGTCGTCGCCGAAAATGAGATTCTTCAGGGCACCAAAGGATTTCAAGAGCCGATCGACGCCAAATTCGACGTGATGGAGGGCAAGGAGTACACCATCGACGTTCCAGTGGAGCAGTTGCCTTCGTCGCAGGCGCAGCCGAATGTTCCGCTCGACTTGCTGGAGGCGCGAAATGCGGTGGCGATTGCGAAGGCCGCCGGAGCCGAACAGTACGCCAATAGCAGCATCATGAAAGCGGAAGACATGCTGCAACGCGCTGAAGATTACTACCAGCGCAAACAAGGGCGCACGCCAATCGGAACCGCGGCGCGTGGCGCGACCCAGATGGCCGAGGACGCCCGCGTGCTGACCCTGCGGAAGAAAGAGCAGGACCGCGAAGAAGCAGCGCGGAAAGCTGCGGCAGACGCGCAAGCCAAGGCCGAAGCCGATGCAGCAGCGGCGCAACAACACGCGCAGGAGGCACAGGCCCAGTCAGACGAAGATGCTCGTCGTCGAGCAGCGGCTGAGGAGGCTCAAGCGCAGGCTGAAAAGCAACAGGCTGCAGCTCTGGCAGCGCAGCAACAGGCGCAGGCACAAGCCGAGGCGGCACGTGCGGCGGCTGAAGACGCCGATCGCCAGAAACAGGAAGCGATCCGCCAGAAAGAAGAGATGCGGGCCCGGTTGCTGGCTCAGTTGAATCAGGTGCTGCAAACTCGCGATACCGCGCGCGGATTGATCGTCAGCATGCCCGACGTGCTGTTCGACTTCAACAAGTACACGTTGAAGCCCGAGGCGCGTGAGCGTCTGGCGAAAATCTCAGGAATTGTGTTGGCCTATCCCGATCTGAAGCTCGACATCGAGGGCTTCACCGACAGTATTGGAAGCGACGAATATAACCAGGAACTTTCCGAGAAGCGGGCCGAGAGTGTGCGCGGATATCTGGTTTCTTCCGGCGTAAAACCCGATAGCGTTTCGGCAACTGGATTGGGGAAGGCAAATCCGGTGGCGGACAATAGCACTGCCGCAGGCCGCAAGTTGAACCGGCGCGTGGAGATGATCGTGTCCGGCGACGTAATTGGAGCGGAGCCGGGAACGCAAGGTGCCATCACCCCGCAGCCAGGCGCGGCAGACCCGTCGATGCATTGAGGTATCAGGCGAAAGGCGATCTTTACAGCGCGTCTTTGAGGTTGTCTTATCCTTGAAGCTGCGCATGCCAATTCATTTGGAATTTGAGCAATGGGTTCCCTTCCCTCTTGAACAGGTCTTCGCGTTCTTCTCGAATCCGGAGAATCTGCCGCGGATCATGCCGACGGCAAGTGGGACGAAGTTAATTGAGGTAAACCGGATTTCGGCGCCGCCGTTGGCAAGTGTTAGGGAGCCGGAAAAAGCGGCTGGCGTGGGTTCGAAATTCAACACTTCGTTCCGCATCATTTCCTTTCTTCCGATACGCAAACGGTGGATTGCACGCATCACGGAGTTCGAGTGGAACCGATATTTTGCTGACGTTCAGGACGAGGGACCATTCAAGAGTTGGCATCACCGGCACGAATTCGTCGACTCAACGCGGGAAGGCACGGCGGGAACGCTGATTCGCGATGTGATCGATTACGAAATAGGATTCGGCTTCCTCGGATCGGTTGCCAACGCGCTGTTCGTCCGGCGCCAGATGGAAGCCACGTTCGCCCAGCGGCAGAAGAAATTGCCTGACCTGCTTCGCTGATCTTACTTTGCCGGTTCCACGAACACCGCTGTCCCATACGCGAGCACTTCGGTGACGCCCTGCATGATTTCTGTGGCGTCATAGCGAGCGCCGACGACGGCATTCGCCCCTAGTTCAGCGGCGTGCTGCAACATCAGGTCGAACGCTTCCTGGCGGGTCTTCTCGCACAAATTCGTCAGAAGCGTGATGTTGCCGCCAACCAGAGTCTGCAGGCCGGCACCAATCGTGCCGAAGATAGATCTTGAACGCACTACAATCCCGCGCACAACGCCGAGCGTGCGAGTGACGTGAAAACCGTCGAGTTCGAACTGCGTCGTGACCATATTGTGTGTGACCATCCTGCCAGCGCTGTAGCCCATGGCCATAGAATAGTTCCCTTCTCCCGAGGCTTACCGACGCGACCGAATATAGCCCTGCTATTCCGTTTGAACGAGTGCCTGCGCGGTTTCGCCTACCCTCATTCAAGCTCGGATGTAATGAAGAATTCGCCGGAGGAATTATCGTAATCGACGCGAAGAACATTGGGCTTGCAGCAGACTTGGCAGTCTTCGACATAAGACTGGCGGCGTCCGCCGGATTCGTCGACGGTGGTGACGTTCCATTCCCCGCAGGACGCGCACTGGAAGCCGGACTCCATTTGTGGAGCATAGTACAGTTTTGGTGCATGCGGATGGCGAGACCCTATAATTGCGCGATTGCGATTCAGGGCTAGGGGGCCGGTTAGTGAGTGGTCAGTCGTTAGCCATCAGTCATCGTCAGTCCCGGTGGTTCTTGTTTGCTGGCCACTGATCCCTGACCACTGACCCCTGAATTTGGAGGGTTCATGATTTCTCGACGAAAGTTTCTGGAGGTGGGTGGAGGAGTGGCAGGGATCGCCGCAGTAACTAGTCCGCGACTGGTGGCCGGGCCGCCGCCGATCGCGGCGGACACCTCGCTGCCTCCATCCATCGCGCGTCTAACGTCCCGAAAGAACGAGGCTACGCCAATCAGCGTTGAGGAACGCGGCGCTCGACAGGAGCAGGCACGAAAGTTGATGCGCGAGAACGGCATCGATGCCACTGTCCTGATGGCCGGCACTTCACTGCAATATTTCACCGGCATTCGCTGGTGGGGCGGTGAGCGCATGTTCGCATTAGTGCTGCCTGCGAAGGGTAACGCGTTTTACGTATGTCCGGCGTTCGAAGAAGGACGCGCTCGCGAGCAAATCACCAACTCGCCCGGCGGTGCGCAAGCGGACGTACGAGTCTGGCAGGAAGATGAAAGTCCGTATGACCGGGTGGCGCAAGGACTCAAAGAGCGAGGCATCGCAACCGGAAAGCTCGGAATCGAAGAAACGATCAAGTTTGTATTCAGCGACGGCATTGCGAAAGCTTCACCGCAAACAACTCTAGCGAGTGCGACTCCGGTGACCGCTGGATGCCGCATGATCAAGAGCTCGCACGAGATTGCATTGATGCGCTTGGCAGCGCATGTGACGCTCGCGGCTTATCAGGCGACGTACGAAGCTGTGAGAGACGAAATGACACAGCCGCAAGTCGAGGATCTCGTGCGCAAGGCACACGAGCAACTTGGGTTTCAGGGATATGCCGACGTTCAGGTCGGCGAATTCTCGGCGTTTCCTCACGGATCGGTGACCCCTCAGATGGTGCACGACGGAACGATAGTGTTGATGGATGGCGGATGCGTCGTTGAGGGATACCAATCCGACATCACGCGCACGTACGTTTTAGGCAAGGCATCGGACAAGATGAAGCAGGTGTTCGACATCGTGCACCGTGCACAATCGGCGGCGCTCGCAGCGGCGCGGCCGGGAGCGGAATGCGGATCCGTCGATGCCGCCGCGCGCAAGGTGATCACCGACGCAGGCTACGGTCCCGACTACAAATATTTCACCCACCGCCTTGGCCATGGATTAGGAATGGACGGACACGAATGGCCTTACCTGGTGCGCGGAAATCCGACCAAACTGCAGACGAATGTGACCACCAGCAACGAGCCAGGAATTTACATTCGCGGAGAATTTGGCATTCGCCTGGAAGATGATATGCACATCACTGAGAATGGCGCGGAGTTGTTCACTCCGCAGAGCCCATCGCTGGAAGATCCGTTCGGGAAGAGTTGAGTCGAAAGAAAAAAGTTAAGCAAAGCAATTAGTTTTTGACAGAGCGGCGCCACTTGGCGTGCAGCCACAGCAGAATCCCAATGGCGCAGACCTCAATTGGCCCGGGCGGCATGATTTGCATCTGCCACATATGCTCGAAGTCCGTAGTGGCGACATAGACCAGCCAGACTGTGCCCGCGGCCGCCAGCAAGCTGCCGATACGCTCCTCGGAGCGAATGCCCAACAAATGCCCCTCGCCTTTCGGCTTTTTGCCGGGTTTCGGGACCTCTACGACCGGAATGTACTTGGAGTGGGTATCGACGTACCCCTCGCGTCCTTTGTCCCAGTCGATGTAATCGCTTTGGTAAGGCTTGGTCACTGCTCTAGGGTGACACAAGGCACCGAAAGTGCATGGTTACCGCGGTACGTGTACCCCCAGAAAAAGGGCAGAAACACCACAGCCCGACTCGGCAGAAGTCAATTTGCCGGATCGGGCTGCGGAATTGCGCAACTCACCAGGTCAGCGTGCTTAGGTACTCGTAGCTTTTCTTGATGTTTTCGAGCGGTTCCTTCGGGCGATCGTGCTCCACGATATAGTGCTTGATCCCGGCCTTCTCGGACTGCGCAAAAATACGCTTCCAGTCGATAATGCCGCTCCCGACCGCGGTCAGATCCACGGTATCGCCGAAATTCTGTGACCCGCCCTGCGTCACTTTGGGCAGGGTTTTCAGATCCTTCACATGAACGAGCGGGAAGCGCCCCGGATACTCATTGAAATATTTCAGCGGATCGGCCCCCGCGGCCGTGATCCAGCAAAGATCCATCTCCATCTTCACCAGGTTGCGATCGCACATCTTCAGCAGTTCGTCATAGGGCAGCTTGCCGTTGGTGGGAAGAAACTCGAACCAGTGGTTGTGATAGCCGAACTGCATGCCGGCCTGCTTGGTCTGCTCCCCACATTTGTTGAATTTTTCGGACGCCTGCTTCCAGATGTCGGGAGACTTGCGCAGCTCTTCCGGGATCCACGGGCAGATGATGTATTCCAGTCCGAGCGCCTTGGAGAACTCGATCACGGACGGGAATTTTTCATCCAGTTCGTCGTACTGTATGTGCGTCGATGGAGCTTTCAAACCATTCTTGCTGAGGACGTCCCGCACCTGTTGAGCGCTGCGGCCGAAATATCCGGCGAACTCGACTTCCTTGTACCCAATCTGAGCAACCTTGGCGATGGTCCCTTCAAAGTCGTTCTTCATGAGGTCGCGAACGGTATAGAGCTGCACTCCGACTTTGTCGATCTTGTGACCGGCAGCCCAGGTGAGGCGCGGAGTGAACAAGGTCGCGGCAGTTGCAGTGCCGGCGATTTTCAGAAAGTTGCGTCGGTTCATGGAATGAAAACTCATGATTGCGTCTCCTCCAAAAGGGTCCCTCGGGGCGGATTTGAATTCGGGAGAATTATACGCGGGGCAGTAAGGATTAATAGTTGTTAGAGCACTCGGCACCCCAAGCACGGTCCCATTTCGGCTCGGTTCCAGGCAAACTCTTCCCCTCACGCTTAGCCGCATTCGCTAACGCCAGCGACTGGAGGCCGAAGATTGCACACCGGGCGGAGGACTCGAAGGAGCTCCCGAACTCTGGATCACTCCTTCCCAGTCGCTGCGACCTTAAGATTGTTCGTCACCCCGAAAGTGCCAGAGACACTGTTGGCGCGGATACCCGCAAGGCTCTTGTCCGACTCGCTATCCACGACACCTTCCAGCGTCACACGTCCATTCTTCACGATGATGCGAATGGGCTTCTGCACTCCCAATTCGTACTTCTGCAAACCGGGATACTGGTAGATTGCGCGGAAGAGCCGAAGGCGGATTCGGTCATCCATCGTGGAGGGAGGAAGCACTTCGATCTGGTTGTCTACTTTCTCCACACCTTCAATGCGCTTGACGGCATTCTCGGCGTCGCTCCTGAGCACCGGCCGCACTACCTGCCCAAGCAGCGTCACGGTGGATCCATCGACTTTGTAAGCTATGTTGTCGAATACTCCAAAATACGGCAGCATTAACAATTGGTGGCGCACTTCGCGCGTGATACGCTCTTCCGATTTCGCGGACGGCTGGTCCCGCTGACTGTCCTGAGCGTTGATGTTAAGAGTGAACAGCGTGAGCAAACAGACCAGCAGAGTCATCCGATACGTTCTCATAAGCCGACCTCGCGTTTTGTGGATGCTTTTTCCTGTGGTGTGGTTGGAATATTTTACTTGAGGAGCATCACTGGTGGTGGATCAGTGGAGAGCCACAAATGACGCGAGCTGGTATGAATGGCACCTTTCACACCAACTCGGGTAGGTAGTGGTGCAGGTTGAATTCCACGTGGCCTTTGTACAGGGCACCATCCCCAAGATCAGCGCAGTTCAGCCGGTCGAGGGATCTGGCGTGAGGCAGTTCAGGCGCTCACATTGACGCTGCTGCCCTGAGTCGCGGCGCTTGCCGAGCTGTTGAACAGATTAAGTACGATCTGCTCGTTGCTGTTCTGAGCCAGATTCAGCAGGATCTGGCCATCGGAATGACCCTGGGCGTTCGCTGCGCTGATCGAGACTCTCTCCGTCCCGTTGCTGGCTCCGCTGAGATCGATGGTGATCTGTTCGCCGGCCGGAAGATTGGCAAGATTTAACACGATCTCTTGGGCGCCCGAAGAAGAGCCCGAAGTGGCCGCGGCGAAACTCGTTGATGCATTCGCAGTCGTCGCTGCGTCGCGATTCGTGGTTGCGGCGGAACTCGACACCGACTGCGGTTTGAAGGTCTGACGCAACTGCAGAAGGGCCGTCGCAGCACCAGCCAGGTCCCCAGATTGCAGGGCGGTTCCGATGTTCTTAAAATCCTGTTCGCGGCCGGAGACATAGAACGTGTCGCCGTTGGCGAAGGGCCCGGATTGGCCCAAGGTCTGAAGTGCCTGGTACTTCTGCTGCGCATCGGAAAGATCGCCGGCCTTGATATCTTTGCCTAACTGCTGAAGATCGGAACGACGCTGCTGAAAGTAGTGTTGTAGCTCCTGGTAAATCGAATTCGAGGAAACGGCTGATGTCGACATAACTCTCTCCTAACGAAAACCACTGCAATACAAAGACCAGATCGACACCGCAGTCGTGGACTTTAGATCAGATCCCTCTTACTCGTCACTGCTCCGACAGGATAACTTTCACGACAGACTTCCGCATCACGAGAGCTTGAGAATTAGATCCTTGTCATGGTTCGTTGCTTGAACTTCAGCGCAGTTGCTCAACACCCAATCGGCACCTGACTCTCGCAGGGCGGACGCGTCCACCGTTGATGTGAAGGCGATCACTTTTGCACCAGAGGCCTTACCTGCTTTCACTCCGGCGGGGACATCCTCAAACACAACGCATTCCGTGGCGGGAAATCCAAGCACCAAGGCACCCTTCAGGAAAGGCTCGGGATGTGGTTTGCCGTGGGTAATGTCATTCGCGGTAATTAGTTTTTTGGGCAGTGGAAGGCCGGCAGCTTGGATGCGAACTTCGGCGAGCGGACGGGTGCAGGAGGTGACGATCGTCCAGCGATCCTCCGGAAGGCTGCCCAGAAGGTCGAGGGCGCCTGGCAGCGGAACTATGCCTTCGAGATCCTCAATCTCACGGCGTTCGACTTCGCGGTTCTCCGCGTCGTGATCGGCATCAGGCAGATACTCTCGGATCGTCGCCAGGCTGGGGCGGCCGTGAGCGCGCGCCACAACTTCTTCCGGATTGAAGCCATGCTCTACCGCCCATCGCCGCCAAACCCTCGCCACTACTGGCGTGGAACTGATCAGCACTCCATCGAGATCGAACAAAAGCCCCGAACATGGAACTTGCGTCATCTTAATAGAGTAACCCAGCGACTTCATGGGTTTTCTCGCCTCGCTCGAAGAAAATCATCCCTTAGATTTCAAAGAGCGACACAGTGATGCGGATCACTCGGACGGATGTCGCAGGTCACCTTGCACCTCCGAAGCCGGGTGTACCCTACAACTGGAGATTCGAGGAGGTGCACAGTGCTTTCCAAGTGCGCCAATCCTGGATGTTCTGAGCAGTTCCGGTTTCTTCATCAAGGTAAACTTTTTCTCATCATCCCCACGCCCGATTTGCAAGCATCCGCCGACGATTCCCTTCCTTTCTTGTACGAGCGCTTCTGGTTGTGTGACTCCTGTTCGAAAAAGATGACCCTGGTGTGGGGAGGAGCGAAGGTCAAGATCGTACCTCTGCCAGAACAACCGCAGAAATCGGAGGTCGTAGATTCTGGACGGACAACACCCACGCATCACCTGCAAAGGCACACCGCGCGTGCGGGGCTCCACAGTGGATGACCTCTGGGTAGGAGGTATTTATGAGTATTGCCGAACTAGCAATCACAGAAGTTGCATCAAAAGCAAGTTTATTCCACCACATCGTTGTTGCCTCCGATTTTTCAATGGCTTCCGAACGCGCGTTCTCAGAGGCGTTGGCGATCGCGAAGGAACACGACGCACAGATTTCTTTGGTGCACGTAGTGAACGCTGATTGGCGGTACGAAATGCTCGAGAGTCCTCCCGAGATTGATCTCGAGGAAGCCGATGCCAAGGCGCGGATGCGAACCTTTACGAACACGCTGGCGCCAGGTATGGAAGTGCGTCCGGCCCTGATCCGCCGGGGGCCGACCGCGCTATCGGTAACGGCCTATGCGAAGCAAACGCGAGCGGATCTCCTGGTAATCGGCACTCGCGGCCGTGGAGGTCTGTCGAAACTCGCCTTGGGCTCAATTGCCGAGGAGTTGCTGCGGATCGCTCCGTGCCCGGTGATGACCGTTGGTCCGCGTGCAGAAATCACTTCGTCCACGAATACGTTTCAGACCATTCTGTTCGCAACCGATTTCGGCAAAGGATCAGCCGAGGCTCTGAAGATAGCCTTGTCGCTGGCGCAGAAAAGACGGGCCAAACTGGTCATGCTCCATATGACAGCGCCGGTCCCGGTTATGTCCACGAGTCTGTCGGCTTATGCGCCCGCCGGTGCGACTGCGGAGGACATTCAGGAATGGCAGAGTTCCTCCCGGGCGAGATCTCTGGAACAGCTGAAAAAGTGTCTTCCCACTGACATCCATCTCGATCAGGAAGTGGAGTTCGTGACGGGAACAGACCTCTGTCCGGAAGGAGTTCTCACTGCGGCCAAAAAATTCCGAGCCGATTTAATTGTCATGGGAGCGAATCGCACAATGCCGGCAAAGGTTATGGCCCACATCCCGTGGACTGCGGTTCATGAGGTGGTGCGGAAGGCGCGGTGTCCAGTATTGACGGTGGCAGGATAAGAGAAAATGCGCCGCTGAAAAGGGAACCTCCGCCGCGACCAGAACAAACGCGGCGCCGACGTGGCCAACGCTACGCCCGTTCGCGATCAGGACTGAACGATCTTCTCTAGCGCTGTCCGGTTCCGAATCACCAGCGTTGAGCCCTTGAGTTGCAACAGTTGTCTCTTCTTGAATTCAGAAAACAGCCGGCTCACCGTCTCGCGCGTAGTTCCGATGATCTCCGCGATCTCCTCATGGGTCAACGTCAGCTTAACCTGCATCGAACCGTCGTTTTGCCCAGTCTTGGTCGACCAGGACAGGAGCAGCTTGGCGAACTTCTCCGAAGGCGAGGTCGCTAAGCCGAGAGTTCGAATTTCCTCGTAAGCCGTGTAGTAATTGCGGCTCAACTGTTCCGCGACCCGCAAGGCGACTTCCCCGTGCTCTCGTAAGAACTGCAGTAGAGAGTCCCGCGGAATGAAGTTCGCTTGCCCGGGTTCCATCATCTCGGCAGTAACTTCATACGGACGGTTCGAGACCACCGCATTGAGACCAAGCACATCGCCCGCGTCGGAAAGTTTGGTGATGATAGTCTTCCCTTCGCGCGACGATGTGGAGAGTTTCGCCTTCCCGGCGCAAAGCACAAAGACTCCGCGCGGTTGCTGCCCTTCGATGAAGAGCATGGCACCCTTGGGATAGACGGCAGTTGACTTTATTTCGTTCAATCGTTGTCCGGCGTGAATCGAAAGGTTACAGAACAAGTGTTCTTCCCGCACCGAACAAGTAAGGCAATTATCAAGAATATTAAGGCCGTAAGGGGCGCGCATTCTGCTGCACCTCCTTGTCGATTAGAGTGCACGTGCGCACTTTTGGGTGTGATTACAGTCACATGCCCTCGTGATTGCGAATATGCAAAAAGTGCCGCCGCCAACGCAAAAGTCTGTGATTATGAGTACGTCGGGAAGAAACGCTGCGCACATCTGAACCGCAGCGTTATGAAAAAATGAGCTTTCCGGACATCATCGGAGGTCTTCCGTGAGTCAGTCTTCAAGTCCCGTCGCTCTATCGGCTGTCGGGAAAATCTACACGGCCCCTCCACCCGCGCGCGGAGCTCTCGAGCCTTTGTTCCAGCCTCGCTCCGTGGCTGTGATCGGAGCCACAGACCGCCCGGGCACAGTAGGCCGCAGTGTGATTTCAAATTTGCTGGAAAGCAAGTTCCCGATCAGAGTCTATGCGGTCAATCCCGGTCGCGACGAAATCCTGAACATCAAGACTCACAATCGAATCGGGGACATTCAGGGTGGTGTCGATCTCGCGATCGTCGTCACTCCGGCGCACGTTGTTCCTCAAATTATCGGCGAATGTGTCGATGGCGGCGTGAAATCTGCTGTGGTTATTTCTGCTGGATTCCGCGAGCAGGGTCACGACGGCGCTCTGCTGGAAGACGAAATCCAGAAGCATTTGGCTCGCGGCACCCTGCGGCTCATCGGTCCCAACTGCATGGGTTTCATGAACCCCACGATTGGGCTGAACGCGACGTTCGCTAGGTCGATGCCAAATAAAGGCAGCGTCGCCTTCCTGAGTCAAAGCGGCGCGCTGCAAACCGCGATCCTGGACTGGAGCCAGAAAGAACATGTGGGATTCAGTGCCATCGTTTCCACTGGCTCGATGCTCGACGTGGGATGGGGCGATCTCATCTACTACTTTGGAGACGATCCTCACACCAAGAGCATTCTGATTTACATGGAATCGGTGGGAGACGCCCGATCGTTTCTCGCAGCCGCTCGCGAAATTGCGTTGAGCAAACCGATCATTGTCATCAAGGCAGGACGCTCAGAAGCCGCGTCGCGTGCCGCCGCATCACATACCGGAGCCCTGACCGGCAGCGACGACGTTCTGGAAGCCGCCTTACGCCGCTGCGGCGTCTTGCGCGTGCAGAATATCGCCGACCTCTTTTATATGGCGGAGGTGCTGAGCAAGCAGCCCCGGCCGCGCGGCCCGAGGCTGAGTATCGTCACCAACGCAGGCGGACCGGGGGTGCTGGCCACCGATAGCCTCATGGCAACCGGCGGCGAACTTACAATGCTGTCTTCTGAGACTCTTGGAGAACTCGACAGCTTTCTTTCTCCCCACTGGAGTCGCGCCAATCCGGTAGATGTGTTGGCGGATGCCGATGCAGAGCGCTATGCAAGAGCAGTGGACGTCGTTTCAAAAGATGCAGGAAGCGACGGACTACTTGCCATCATTGCTCCACAAGGACTGGCAGATCCAACGCAGGCGGCGCGGCAGATGACGAAACTCGCACACAGCTCAGGCAAGCCTCTGATCGCCAGCTGGATGGGAGGCGACGGAGTCGCGGAGGGCATGGCGATTCTCAATACCGCCGGAATCCCTACATTCTCTTATCCGGATACGGCGGCACGCGCCTTCACCTACATGTGGCGCTACACCTACAACCTCCGGGGGCTCTACGAAACTCCGGCGCTAGTTGAAGGTACGGAGCCGGCGGTCGAGGCCAAGAAGAAGGTAACTGAATTCGTGCAGCAAGCGCGCCGCAACAACCGGACCATGCTCAACGAATTCGAGGCGAAGCAGGTGCTGGCTTCGTATGGGATCCCAGTGGTTGCGACACACGCCGCAGAGAATGAAGACCAGGCGGTTGCCATTGCTGCCGAGATCGGTTATCCCGTCGTCCTCAAACTTCTTTCGAATACGATCGCCCACAAAACGGATGTCGACGGCGTTCGCCTGAGCCTGCGCACAGACGACGAGGTGCGCGGAGCATTCCGGTCGATCCGAAATTCCGTCGGTGAAAAAGTCGGTGCTCAGCATTTTGCCGGGGTAACCGTGCAGCCTATGGTGCGCCGCGATGGATACGAATTGATTCTGGGTAGCAGCGTAGACGCGCAGTTCGGTCCCGTCATCCTCTTCGGATCGGGCGGCGTGATGGTCGAGGTCTATCGCGATCGCGCGCTGGCTCTGCCTCCTCTGAACACCACCCTGGCGCAGCGACTGATGGAGCAAACAAAGATATTCGCAGCGCTCAAGGGCGTCCGCGGCCGAAAGCCGGTGAATCTGGAAACCCTCGAGCAAGTTCTCGTCCGTTTCAGCCAACTCGTGGTCGAACAATCCTGGATCAAGGAAATCGACATCAATCCATTGCTCGCGTCTCCCGATCACTTGCTCGCACTCGATGCACGCATCCTGTTGCATGATTCCTCGATGGTCGCCGACCGCTTGCCGCGTGCCGCGATTCGTCCTTATCCGTCGCAATACATGTGGGAGTGGAAATTAAAGGACGGAACTCCGGTGACAATTCGCCCGATTCGTCCCGAGGACGAACCGCTGATGGTTCAGTTCCATCACACTCTTTCTGAGCGCAGCGTCTATTTACGCTATTTCTGTTCTTTGAGCCTGACCACCCGAGTGGAACATGAGCGGCTGGTGCGTATCTGTTTCGGGAGCTACGATCGCGGCTTTGCTCTGGTAGCGGATCGCAAGAACCCCGACACCGGCCAGCACGAAGTATTGGGAGTGGGACGCTTCAGCGCAATCAATCGGGGCGAAGCCGAGGCAGCCGTGCTGGTCTCGGATCGATGGCAAGCAAAAGGACTGGGAACAGAATTGCTCGCGGGAGTAGCGCGAGTGGCTCGTGAAGAAAAGTTTCGGCGGCTCTGCGGAGAAATCCTGCGCGATAACCTGCCCACGCAGGCCATCTTCAAGAAGGTGGGATTCAAATTACGCGCAACCGAGGACCCGTCGTCGGTTTCCGCGTCGCTGGTGCTCTAACGGGCTGCGGGAAGAATGCCGGTTGTGGATCTGGTTTGAACCGGCACCCTCACCGGATTTGTGTGGTGCACGCCCGGGAAGGGCACGACTTACAGTCGTGCCAATAAGGATCGGAGACGATCGCGGCTTTAAAGCCGCTGAGGGGCGCGTCTGAACACCAATGCGGCTTTTCCCACAGCCTGCCAAGAGTTCCCTGTCCGTTAGCGCGTGGCCCAGAACACGGGCATCCACGGCCACACCAGCAATGAATTCTTAAACCACATTCGCCGGCTTTGTAATCTCAAGTTGCGGTTCAAATTTGAGATTGGTCCCCAACGCGCGCGAAACCAGGCACAATTTCTCGGCCCGCTTGAGCAACTCGAGAGCTCGATCGTGTTCCTCTGCCGAAGCGATCTTCAGATTCGGACGGACGATGATTTGCGAGAAGCTGTACCCGGACTCGGCTTTGCGCACCGTTCCGCTTGCCTCCACCTGGAGATCGGTGAAGTCGAATTGTGCTCCGCCGGCAATTGCGCGCAACGTGGTTGTGTAGCACCCTGCCACGGCTGCGAGCAGAAGCTCCTCAGGCGTCCAGCGGCCTTCGAGACCGCCAAATTCGGTTGGGGCGGTGAAATGGATCGCATTGGGCGCGGAATCCGACTTGGCCAAGCCTGTGCGCCCTGACGTCCACCATGCTGCTACTCGATATGCGTGTTCTTCTGACATGACTCGTTAGGTCTCCTTGGGAAAGTAGTACGCGCCAGGATTCACCTGGCGTTGTCGATTCGTGTGCTGTGACCTGAAATGAGCGGACTGTTATGCCGCTCCTTCCTTCTGAGAAATCCCGCGCTCTCGTTCGATTCTCTGAATCTGAGCCCGAAGCCATTTGCCCAAGGCCTCTTCCATTTCGACCTGACTTCCCGTGCGGTACAGGTCCTCCACTGTCTGCCCCTCTCTCGTGAGGGGAATAAAGCGGCAGGGAATACTCTCCTTGCGCTGCCCTTCCGGAACAAATTGCTCCAGCAAGCAGTTGTCGCAGGGATGCGGACGTGCCGGGTCGCAGAAGTTCGGACAGATCGGCGAATCCTCGAAAATCGCTGGAGCTCGCCAGGGAGCTTGCGGAGAACGCCCGTAACCTCCATCCTCAAGAAAGCTCAGTTCGAATCGAAGTACGTCGAGAATGTCGCGATCGTCTTGAGCCATAATCCACCTCAATGGGAACTCAGGATGCCATTGGTCGTATGAAAAGGCCGTATATTCGGTCACGAGCAATCGTGATTTGAGTCACAAAATAATGCTGCGATTCGCATCATCAACGCGCTAAACGCCTTGATTTTCAGGGATTCCCAAAACAGCCAGTGTGATTAAGATCACTTGAGATGGTGACATTAATCACGCCATGGGATACGCCTCTCCCTCGTGGGTTGACACGAACGAGGCCCGTTCGTTCTTCGCGTATACCGGTCCCGCAGCCTTCGAGGGCGGATTCGAAAACGGAGCAGGTATAGGCGATCAACGCTTGAATATTGGATTTGCTGAGGTCTCTTCCCATACGCCGGGATGAGTGCAGATCTCTGCAGCGCCGACCCGCCGTTCGTGATGATGGCCGCGAGAACGGCCGCTCATCTCTTTCAGTCTTTCGCTTTCATTAAGTGTGCGGCAGGCCATGCGCAGACCATCAATTCGCCAGGCTGTTGCCTTCCAGACTTGTTCCAGGATGGCCGGCGTGGGCGGGAAGGGCATCGGGCACGAAATCACACTCGAATGTGAGTTTAATCACAATTCTGAGGAGGCCATTGGAGCAGCCGCTCCTTACAATTCTGAGCAACTCGAGTCGTATTTCGATCGTCCAGCGAAGTCAGGCTCGGGTTGGCTCCATAGCGAAACGGAGAAATTCGAACCTGGAATTCTTTCGATTACGGTTCGTAGGCACAGCCAGGATCGGAAGCGAACAGATCGCCCGTTACGGCGTAGGCACGGGCACGCGATCCTCCGCAAACACTGCGGACCGGGCATCGCCCGCACTTGCCTTTCAATTTGGAAGTGTCGCGCAGCGAGGTGAACAATGGCGATTCGCAGTACACCTCTGCCAACGATTGAGAGGTAATGTTGCCAGCGCAAACCGGAAGAAACCTGCTGGGATAGACCTCGCCGCGATGGTTGATAAAGACAAATCCACGACCGTCATTTACACCCCTGGGCGCATATGGAATAGCGGTAGCCTCGGTAAGCCGGCCCCGCGATTCCCGCACCCGTTGTTGCAGCAGATAACGCTGGTAGTGCTGCCCTTCTGTCGTCTTGATCTGGAAATTCGCGCGCTTCGAAGCCTCGTATAGCCTGGCAAAGATTAGTTCGTGCTCCTCGGCATTAAGCATTTCGACGCTCTCTTCCCTGCTGCCGGGAACAAAGAAAAAAACATTCCACAAAATCACGTCCAGGCGCGTCAGTAGCTCGATCATGGGATCGAGATCGTGGAAGTTCCGTCGCGAGACGATCGTATTGATCTGCACGGGCAACTGCACTTCATGGCAACTGCCGATGATCTCCAGCGTGCGCCGGTGCAGTCCTTGCATCTTCCAATAGGTGTCGTTCAGTCCCGGCGTCGATCCGTGCAGCCAGAAAGCAACTCGCATCAGCCCGCACGCTTTCAGTTCGGAAATGATGCTGGAATCGAGTCGAGGCGTCGGCAGCAGTGTCAGCGACGTGCGCACCGAGCGTTCCGATGCGAAGGAAACCACTGGAAGCAGATCGGGCCGCAACAGTGGATCACCGCCTGTCAGCGCCAGCAGCGGCACGTGCATGGCCGCGACTTCTTCAACCAGATGAAAGGCCTCGGCCGTCGAAAACTGCGGTTGATTGCGAGGCCGGCGCGCCCGCGCCGGCGTTGCCTTCCAGCCGCAATCGTGCGTCATCTCCCATGTCACCTGCAGAGGCCGAGAACGTACTCCGGCAGTTTTCGAAAACTCAGTTGGAGTGATTGCGGTCATACCCGGGGAATCGGTCCACGTGTCGCCGGAGGTTCCTCTCAGCGCGTCTGCCTGCTGGTTTGAGATCGATGGCATAGTGGCGATCCTAGGTTTTGCGCGAGAGACAAACAGTGCCAGATCGCACAGGGATCCGTGATAAATATCACAATCAACACGAAAAACACTTGTGATTCATGTCACAAGGCCGAGTGACTTTCGCCATAGGGCGGCCTTCTGCGCCGTGCGAACCTACGCCTGCGAGTGAGTTCTCAGGGTACGGGACTTAAGCACGATCCACTGCAGTCGTAGATGCTAGGGATTCAGGCAGTGCGCAACGGGCAAACCCTGCTCTGTGATATCGTGCGAACGAAAATTCTTCCTCAGGAGGAAGTAACACTATGAAACACGTTCTTCTAGCATTGCTGGCCTGCAGTCTGATCGCGGTCTGCACGTCCTCGGCAGTTGCTCAGGATGCGGCGGGCACCTACAAAGCAAAATGTGCCATGTGCCACGGCCCAGACGGCAAAGGCGGCAAGATGGGTACCCGCGACTTCGCGTCCCCGGAAGTCAAGGCTGAGACGGATGCCCAGCTCGCTGATATCGTCACCAAGGGCAAAGGCAAGATGCCGGCGTACGGAGGCAAGTTGAAAGACGATGAGATCAAGGGCCTCGTCACCTACGTTCGTAGCCTTGCAAAGTAAGGAATAGCACAAGCGGCCGAATAGGACCGTACCAAACGGAGTTAACTCTGAAGGATTGGCGGGTGAGAGCATGTCCACGCGAACAATATGGAGATTTTTTGCGCCTGGAGTTGCCCTCACCTTGCTTTTAGCCGCTGGCTCCCTGCAGGCAGCGGGCAAGAAAGATCCTCCAAAACCTTCGGTTGACGATTGCCTCGCGTGCCACAGCGACGCCAGCTTGTCGCATGACGTGAACGGCAAGACCGAGACCCTCCACGTCGATCCTCGGGCCTTCAAAGACTCCATCCACGGCAGCATGTTTAGCTGCGTGGATTGCCATACCGATGTAACCAGTGCCGCGCACGAAACCACACCCAAGAAGATTACCTGCGCCACTTGCCACGCGGACGAGCAGGCGGCGTATGATCGCAGCTTCCACGGCAAAGCGGCGCAGTCAGGGAATACGGCTGCTGCAAAATGTGTCGATTGCCACGGCAGCCCGCACGAACTCCTGCCCGCGTCTGATCCCAAGTCGCGCGTTCATCACGCCAATATTCCAGCCACCTGCGGCTCGTGCCACGGCCAGCAGTTCGTCATGGAAAAGGACGGCCTGAGCACGCAGATGGTTGCGTCCTATCAGCAGAGCGTGCATGGCCACGCGGTCGCGAATGGATCGGAGAATGCGGCGGTCTGCACCGATTGTCACGGCACGCACGAGATTCTTGACGCGAAGGATTCGAAGTCCCCCATCTTCAAGTTCAACGTGCCGATGACCTGCGGCAAGTGCCATGACCAGATTTCGAAAGAATTTCGGCAGAGCATCCACGGCACTGCCATCGCGAAGGGCAATTGGCAGGCGCCGGTCTGCACCGATTGCCATGGCATCCATTCGATAAAAGCGCACACCGATCCGAATTCCCCCGTGTCGGCGCAGAACGTCGGCCAAGTGACCTGCGCGCGCTGCCACGAAGGCGTCCGGCTCTCGCAGGAGTTCGGAGTGGAGGGCCGCCGCGAAACCACCTATCTCGCCAGCTACCACGGCCTGGCGTCTCGGCTGGGATCACAAGTGGTCGCGAATTGCGCCAGTTGCCACGGCACCCACAGCATCTTTCCATCGAGCGATCCCCGCTCAACTATCAACCGCGCGAATCTTGCCCGAACCTGTGGACAGTGCCACCCGGGCGTGACCGAAAAATTCACGTCCGCCAAAGTACACGTGGACGCCCCACTTTCGGCGGATGTCGGCAGCAAGGCTGTCCGCTGGATCCGCAAATTTTATCTCGGCATGATCTTTGCCGTTATCGGCGGCATGTTGCTGCACAACCTCATTATCTGGAGATCGAAGGTCATCGCCCGGCGCAAGGAACAGAGCAAGTTCGTGACCCGCATGCCGCTGCGCTTCCGCTGGCAACACGCGACTCTCCTCTCCAGCTTCTTCGTGCTGGTGCTGACCGGATTTGCGCTGAAGTTCCCGGACTCCTGGTTCGCATCGATGCTCTCGCTTGGCGAACACATGCGCCAGTTATTGCATCGCATCGCCGCCGTCGTTCTGATCGCGGTCAGCTTCTACCACGCCTTCGACCTGATTCTTACCCGCGAAGGCCGTCGCCTGGCGTTCGATCTCTTCCCCAATCTCGATGACATTCGGGGTGCGTGGCAGAATTTGAGCTATTATCTAGGCCTCTCGAATCGCAAGCCCGACTTCCCGCGCTTCAACTACGCGGAGAAAGCGGAGTACTGGGCGCTCGTGTGGGGGATGTTCGTGATGGCCGGAACCGGAATCATGTTGTGGGCCAAGGTTATCGTCGGAAATCGTCTGCCCCGTTGGTGGCTGGATGTGGCTACGGCAATCCACTTCTATGAAGCGGTGCTGGCCACTCTTGCGATTCTCGTCTGGCACTTCTATCAGGTGTTCCTCGATCCCGATGTCTATCCGATGAACTGGGCCTGGTGGGACGGCAAAATGACACTGCACCACTACCGCGAAGAGCACGGACTGGACCATGCGACTCTGATGCAGAGTTCCAGAGAGGCTGCCGAATCCCGCGTGGAAGAGACCGAGGAATCCGAGGCAACCGAGGTTAAGCATGGAGACTGATAAGACTCCGCCGGCTCCCGTCGAGCCATGGCATAAATCGCGCATGCTGATGCGCAACCCCATCAGCCTCGCGGGCCTGGCTTTGGCGATCGTTGGGCTGGCAAACATTTTCCTTTTCTTTTTGATCGATCAGATCGCCGTTAAGCCCAGCCCTTATATCGGCATCCTCGCCTACATGGTGTCTCCGGCCTTCCTCGTTCTGGGTCTCCTGATCATGCTCGCCGGAATGTTGCTCGAGCGCAAAAAGAAAGTTGCGCCGACCGCTTTTTATCCGCGCCTTGATCTGAACGATCCGACGCAGCGCGGCGCAGTTTTTTCTTTCGTCACCTTCCTCATCGTTTTCGCCGTTGTCAGCGCGGCAGGCAGCTACAAAGCCTACGAGTTCACCGAGTCGGTATCGTTCTGCGGTCAGTTATGTCATACCGTGATGAGTCCGGAATACACGGCCTATCAGCTCTCGCCGCACGCGCGAGTCGCCTGCGCTGATTGCCACGTAGGTCCGGGCGCAACCTGGTTCGTGAAGTCGAAGCTGTCGGGCAGTCGCCAGGTATTCGCGACGATCTTCCACACCTTTCCCCGTCCGATTCCCACGCCAGTACAGAATTTGCGTCCGGCACAGGAAACCTGCGAGCAGTGCCACTGGCCGAAGAAGTTCTACGGCGGACAACTGAAAGTCTTCTCGCATTTCGCCAGCGACGAGAAAAACACGCTCCGCCAGATTCGCATGATCATCAAGACCGGCGGCGGAGATCCCGCAACCGGTGCGCCCGAAGGCATCCACTGGCACATGAACATCGCCAACAAGATTGAATACGTAGCTGCCGACGAAAAGCGCCAAGTCATCCCTTACATTCACGTCGAAGACCAGCAGGGACGCGTCACCGAGTACTACGCGAAAGACTCAACGCTTTCCAAAGATCAGATCAAAGCTCAGATCGCCAAAGGCAGCACACACCGCATGGACTGCGTCGACTGCCACAACCGCCCGACGCATATCTATGTCTCGCCCGATCTTTCGGTCGACCAGTCATTGCTGGCTCGCCGCATCGATAACTCCCTGCCCTTCATCAAGCAGGAAGCCGTCACCGTTCTCACGGGAACATACAACACGAACGACGCGGCCATGCAGGGCATCGCCGGCGGCATCCAGGATTTCTACGAGAAGAAATATCCTGATGTCGCCAAAAGCAAGCAGTTGGAAATTCCTAACGCGGTCGCCGAGGTCCAGCAGATCTTCACGCGGACCACGTTCCCCGAGATGAAGTTGAACTGGCTGACGCATCCCAACAATCTCGGACACTTCTATTCTTCAGGATGCTTCCGCTGCCACGACGGGCAACACGTCAGCTCCGACGGACGCGTGATCAGCCGTGACTGCGACCAGTGCCACACCGTGCTGTCTCAGACGGAAGGTGCGACTACCCTCGCTGCCACATTGCCCACCACTCACTTCCAGCATCCGGTCGACATCGGCGACCTAGCGCAAGTGAATTGCGCGGATTGCCACACGGGCGGCAACGGACCGTAACGCTGAGGATCCTCTACTCCCACCGATCAATCGGGTGGTTCGAAAAGTTATTGCTGATCTTTTGATTATCCGCGATGTCATACTGAGGCGGCGCGAGCCCTCCGAGGGACCTTACGGTGCGTGCAAGGCAGCATTGCTGTCACTAGGATCGTGTACACCGCCTGTTTCGCGGCGCATTCTTTTCCATAACTTCAAACCTTTCCGCCGGCCTACCGATCCCCTAACCCAGCTCTGCCACCATCAGGATGCTAGCTTAAGAACTGAAAATCATTTCGCTCCTCTCTTGGCCTAGCTAGCCGTAACCCGCTGACCACTCGTCACTTCCGAGATCGCTGTGATTTGAATCACACCGCGCTGTGAACCTGCGTCCCGACATCCACCCCCTCCCTGTCGCATCCTCTATGTATCGCAGGGCCACGCCCAGTGGTTCCCGTCGAGATAACTGAACGGGGGATTTCATGAAGCGCAAGTTTAAGACCATGGACGGCAACGAAGCCGTCGCACATGTCGCTTATCGGGTAAACGAAGTGATTGCCATTTACCCCATCACTCCTTCGTCGCCGATGGGCGAGTGGGCCGACCAGTGGGCCTCCGAAGGCGTACCGAATGCTTGGGGCAGCGTGCCCCACGTCGTCGAAATGCAGAGTGAAGGCGGAGCCGCCGGCGCGGTGCATGGCGCCCTGCAGACCGGATCGCTCTCCACCACCTTCACCGCTTCCCAGGGATTGCTGCTGATGATCCCCAACATGAACAAGATCGCCGGCGAACTAACTCCGGCCGCGTTCCACGTCACGGCGCGCACCATCGCCACGCATGCACTCTCGATTTTCGGAGACCACTCTGACGTCATGATGTGCCGCAGCACAGGATGGGCCATGCTCTGCTCAAACTCGGTACAGGAGGCCATGGACCTCGCGCTGATCGCACATTCCGCGTCGCTCGAGACTCGCATCCCCTTCCTGCACTTCTTCGACGGCTTCCGCACCTCCCACGAAGTCAGCAAGATCGAGATGCTCAATGAAGACGATATGCGGGCGATGATCAATATGGATCGCGTCATCGAGCATCGGCAACGCGCTCTTTCCCCGGATCATCCCGTGTTGCGCGGAACGGCGCAAAATCCTGACGTCTTCTTTCAGATTCGCGAGACCGCGAACAAATACTACGACGAAGCGCCCGCCAAGGTGCAGGCAACGATGAACAAGTTCGCCGAGATCGTCGGACGTCAGTACAAGTTGTTCGACTATGTCGGCGCACCGGACGCCGAGCGCGTGATCGTAGTCATGGGATCGGGCGCAGAAATCGCGCACGAGACTGTCGACTATCTAAATACGCACGGCGAGAAAGTCGGCGTGCTCAAAGTCCGCCTGTATCGCCCGTTCAGCGTGAAGTCGTTCATGGAGGCCCTCCCCCCCACCGTTCGCCAGATCGCAGTTCTCGATCGCACCAAAGAATCAGGCGCGATCGGCGAACCGCTCTACCTCGATATCGTCAACGCGCTGCACGAAGGATTGAAGCTGGGCTACGGAAAACTCAAAACCGCTCCCGGCGTGGTTGGCGGACGCTACGGGCTTTCCTCGAAGGAATTTACTCCGGCGATGGTCAAGGCCGTATACGACAACCTGAACAAGCCTCAGCCCAAAGATCACTTCACCATCGGCATCAACGACGACGTTACTCACACCAGCCTGAACTACGATGCCGCGTTCTCAACTGAGCCCGACAGCGTAATCCGCGCCATGTTCTACGGTCTGGGTGCAGACGGCACCGTGGGAGCCAACAAGAATTCGATCAAGATCATCGGTGAGAATACCGACAACTACGCGCAAGGATATTTCGTCTACGACTCGAAGAAGTCGGGCGCGATGACCGTTTCTCACCTGCGCTTCGGACCACAGCCCATCAAGTCGAGCTACCTGGTTTCGAAGGCGAATTTCATTGCTTGTCACCAGTGGATCTTCCTCGAGCGCTACGACATGCTCAGCGCACTGGTCGACGGTGGAGTCTTCCTGATCAACAGTCCTTTCGGCAAAGATGAACTATGGGATCACCTGCCGCGCGATGTGCAGCAGCAACTGATCGCCAAGAAAGCAAAACTCTACACGATCGATGCCTACAAAGTGGCCCGCGACGCCGGCATGGGATCGCGCATGAACGTCATCATGCAGGTCTGCTTCTTTGCTATCTCGAAAGTTCTGCCGCGCGACGAGGCGATCGAGGCGATCCGCGAATCGATTCGCCACACCTACGGCAGGAAGGGCGAAGAAGTCGTAAAGAAGAACATGTTGGCCGTCGACGAAACTCTAGCCCACCTGTTCGAAGTGAAAGTCCCATCGACGGTCACCAGCAAGATCGAGTTGCCGCCGGTGTTCCCGGGCGCTCCGAAGTTCGAGCGCGACGTGCTCGGCGCCATCTACGCCGGCAAGGGTGACGAACTTCCCGTCAGCGCGTTCTCTTGCGACGGCACCTTCCCGACAGCGACTGCTCAATGGGAAAAACGCAATCTCGCTCTGGAGATCCCGGCATGGGATTCGAAGATCTGCATACAGTGCGGCAAGTGTGCCATGGTCTGTCCGCATGCCGTCATTCGGATCAAGGTGTATGACAGCAAGGAACTAGCGAACGCTCCCGCCACATTCAAGTCGTGCGATGTGCGCGATAAGGAATGGGCGGGCATGAAGTACACCATCCAGGTTGCTCCGGAAGACTGCACCGGATGCGGCGTCTGCGTGGACATCTGCCCAGTCAAGAACAAGAGCGAAGTGCGCCTGAAAGCCATCAACATGGTGGCGCAGCCTCCACTGCGTGCTCCGGAAAAAGAGAACTGGGAATTCTTCCTCAATATTCCTGACCTCGATCGCCGCAAGATCAAAGTTGGAACCATTCGCCAGCAGCAAGTGCAAGAGCCGCTGTTCGAGTTCTCCGGAGCATGCTCGGGCTGCGGCGAGACACCTTACGTCAAGCTGGTCTCCCAACTCTTCGGCGATCGGGCCGTCGTGGCTAACGCGACAGGTTGCTCATCCATCTACGGCGGGAACCTGCCCACCACTCCGTGGGCGAAGAACGCCGACGGACGAGGTCCGGCGTGGTCGAACTCGCTGTTCGAAGACAACGCCGAATTCGGAATGGGCTTCCGCGTTTCCATCGACAAGCAAACCGAATTCGCGCAGGAACTCCTGCGGCGGGTTGCGGGTAACGTCGGCGAAGATTTAGCAACGGCGATCATCACCGCCAAACAGAAAGACGAGTCCGACATCTACGAGCAACGCCAGCGCGTCGAAATTCTGAAAGAGCGGCTGCAGCGGCTGAATTCCCCTGAAGCCAGGCAACTGCTCGCACTGGCAGACATGCTGGTGAAAAAGAGCGTCTGGATCATCGGCGGCGATGGATGGGCGTACGACATCGGCTACGGTGGCCTGGATCACGTGTTGGCCAGTGGACGAAACGTTAACCTGCTCGTGCTCGACACTGAGGTCTACTCCAACACCGGCGGACAGGCGTCAAAGTCTACACCTCGCGGTGCGGTCGCGAAATTCGCCGCTGGCGGCAAACCCGGTCCCAAGAAAGATCTGGGAATGATGGCCATGACCTACGGCAACGTATACGTCGCGAGCGTCGCCATGGGCGCGAAAGACGAGCACACGCTGAAGGCATTCCTCGAAGCCGAAGCCTATGACGGGCCGAGCATCATCATTGCGTACTCATCCTGCATCGCTCACGGCATCGACATGACAACCTCCATGAGCGATCAGAAGGTCGCGGTCGAGTCAGGCCAGTGGCTGCTCTATCGCTACAACCCAGAGCGCGCTGCGATTGGGGAAAATCCGCTGGCACTGGATTCGCGTGCGCCGAGCCGCAAGGTACAAGACTGGCTGCTACAACAAACGCGCTTCAAGATGCTCACCAAGAGCAAGCCGGAAGACGCGGAACGGCTGTGGAAGATGGCACAGAAAGACGTTGAGGCCCGTTTCCACATGTACGAGTACCTGGCCAGCCGCAAACCCGAAGCGGACACTCCCGCAAAAGAAGCGGCTGCAAAACCTGTGGCAGAGAAACCCACACCGGTAGGCGTGAAGTAAGCCCCCCGCCCGTGTCGCGTATTCCGCGACACGGTGGGGATGTTGAAGTTAAGACGTAAGCAGCGCAGTGATAGGAACAAGGAGACTCCCCATGATCGACCTCAGCACCAGTTATCTCGGCCTGAAGCTGCCCTCTCCCTTGGTCGTCTCAGCGTCGCCACTCTCCCGCGATGTCGATGGAATCTGCCGCCTGGAAGATGCTGGAGCGTCTGCCGTCGTTCTCTACTCGCTGTTCGAGGAGCAACTTCGCCAGGAAGAAGCAGACCTGCACTATCACCTCTCCGCCGGCACCGAGAGCTTCGCAGAATCGCTCACTTACTTTCCGCAGGCAAGCGAATTCCATACGGGCCCTGAGGGATATCTCAATCACATCCGGAAGGCGAAGTCGTCCGTGCGTATGCCGATCATCGCCAGCCTCAACGGCTCCACGCTAGGCGGATGGACGAAGTTCGCGGGTGACGTGCAGCGGGCTGGCGCGGACGCCATTGAGTGCAACATCTATCACATCCCAACCGATCCGAAACTCACGGCGGCCGATGTCGAGAAAAGCTATCTCGAAATCGTGCGCGCCGTGAAAAGTACAGTCACCATCCCGGTCGCGGTCAAGGTGAGCCCGTTCTTCAGCAATTTCGCGAACATGGCCCAGCGTTTCGATGAGGCCGGAGCCGATGGACTCGTCCTCTTTAATCGCTTCTATCAGCCGGATATCGATCTCGAAGAGTTAGAGATCCGTCCGAATGTTCTGCTGAGTTCGCAGCAGGCGCTGCGCCTGCCACTGACCTGGATTGGAATCCTGTATGGCAAAGTCAAGGCGAGCCTCGCGGGCACCAGCGGCGTCCATACCGCAGAGGATGTCGTAAAGCTGCTCATGGTCGGGGCGGATGTGACGATGCTCTGCTCATCATTAATGCGCCATGGCGTCAACCACCTGCGCCATCTCGAGCGGGAACTGCGCGAATGGATGGAAGAGCACGAGTACGAATCGGTGCAGCAGATGCAAGGCAGCATGAGCCAGCAACGTTGTGCCGACCCCGGGGCCTTCGAACGCGCGCAGTATATGCGCGCGGTCAAGGGCATGAATCATATTCATATGGCAGGATGGCGTTGATGTCTACAAAAGTTGAAGTGCAGGAAGTAATCTGGAGACATTCCACAGCGGCTGTTGTAGCGAAGGTCCAGCAACCAGCAACCGATAGCTCGATCGCCAAAGCTCGTCGCGAGCGGCACCGCGCTCTGATCATTCCCCGTGAACACGGGGCATGGGGACTGTTGCTGGTCCCCATCATCACCGGTGCAGGCGTCGGATTTCGTGAATGCAGCCACATCTTCCCTCTCATCCTGCTCTCTGCAGCTGCCTTCGCTTTGTTCTGGTTAAGGACGCCGCTTGAGAGTCTGATCGGCACCTCAGCCATGAAGGCGGAAACCAGCGAAGAGAGCCGCACAGTCAAGTCAGTGATCGCAATTTTGGGCGCGGTGGCAGCGCTGGCGTTAGGCGCCCTTCTATGGGCGGGCCGGAACATTGACCTGTGGCCGCTTGGAGCCGCAGTCGCTGCGGCCTTCATCGGGCAGGCACTGCTAAAAAAGCTGGG
>Ga0209168_10000813_pt1 | contig 27504 bp, 22 predicted proteins | sample Coa_R1_FD_187156 | JGI IMG/M metagenome (GOLD analysis project Ga0209168, IMG submission 187156) | Surface soil microbial communities from Centralia Pennsylvania, which are recovering from an underground coalmine fire - Coalmine... | ecosystem: Environmental > Terrestrial > Soil > Unclassified ...
GGCCAGCGCCTCACCCTCGACCCCGACCTCACCGACGCCGCCCGCGACATCCTCAAGCGGCTCGAAACAGGTCACTAAGCGATTGGCGCGAGTCAGGCCAGACGATCTTCTCCTGGTCGCCGACCCGGGCGGGCAGCGCATGCGGGAACATCAGCAACCCCCATAGCGTGGCGCCATGGCTGGTGCCTTCCACCTGCGGGAGGAAGGATTGCCAGCGGGTCAGCGGTGACGCCGGACGGCATCCGGACGCACCCAGCACTCGGCCAGCCCGCGCCGGACTCCCCGCCGGTGCCGTCGCGGTTGCCCGCTCACCGGGCTGAGTGGACGGGGCGCTGCTTGTGCACGCGGTAACGGCGCTTACCAGGATGACGGCGAACGCTCGGGCTGCCAATCGGCCACGCACGGCCCTATTGTGCGCCGCTTGGTGTGGTCCTCGTTCAGCACCGTCGAGCGCACTGCGGCTTGGCGGCTACCTCTGGGTCCCGCTTAGTGGTGCGGGTAAAGCGCCTGAACCCGGTGGATCAGGTCGCCCATGAGCGTGACGGAGGGCTCAGCGTTGGTCTCGCTGATGTCAGACAGGCTGTAGACGTTCGTGCCCGCCACGACGTACAGGTAGAGGAGGTACAACGCACGGCGGTGGTTGCTGTGGCCGGAAAGCGTGACTCCCTGGGTGACCAGGAAAGCCCGATCACCGCTGACGTTGGTCCTCGTCACCGAGAGGGTATCCACCGTGGCCTTGCCGACCATGAGGGATTCGGTAAAGGACAGGCAGGCTCGGTACTTCGCCCAGGCCTGATCGTAGAACCTGGTAGCCGTGGCGGCCGCCGCGAATTGAAGCACGTACTCCTCGCCGCCATAAATGTTACCGAGGTTAAGCGAACGCGGATTCGGGTTCCGGTACTTCTCGAGCGCCCCGGCGGTGTCCCCGAAGACCGAGATATTAACCTTGCTCTCGAAGTCGGTGCAGGTCATGCTCGGCGGATTGTCCTTGGCGCGGGTTGACCGCAGCTTGCCGCCTGAATTGAGCGAACTGAGGAACGCAAGGCCGTCGCCAATGGCCGACGGCGGCAGCATGGCCGTCTGCAGCTGTGACCCGCTGACTTGCGCTGGCCGTGCGGTCTGGTGCCCGAGCGGGTGCGCTGCCGCTGAGCCCGCCGCGGCGAATGACAGCGCCGCGGTTGCGACGACGGCGGTGACGATTTTGAACTGCACTGCCCCTCCTGAAAACGCAGCTGAAAACGCAGCTGAAAACGCAGGTGAAAACGCAGCAACAATGACGGAATGGTCGCGCTTTGGTGGCTCGCGCGGCCGAACTCGGGTGGTACTACCGGAGAAAGAGCATGGCCCGTTGGCGGGCTCCGGCGGGCTGGGGCGGTGTCCCGCCTCAGCCCGCCGGGCGAGGATTTCAGTCGTCGGTCGGCGCGGACAGCGCCGCAGCCCCGGCGAGCTCGGGCTGAGCCGTGCCGAGGTCCGGCTTGGCCGTGTGGACGAGGTAGAGGAAGGTGATCACAAGCCATCGGACGGTGCGGGCTAGCGTCGGGTCCTTCAGGAAGTTCATATCCATCTCGACCCGGTGCGGCAGAAGCTTGGTCAGGTAGTACTTCTCCACGTCCACGGCCCAGCCCAGGACCTTCTCGTCGCGCACGAGAACCTGGCAGGGACCCGTGACCCCCGGACGGTACTGGAAGACGAACCGGAGTTCCTCGGGGTAGCGCTCGGCGAGGGCGACAGACTCGGGCCGCGGGCCGACCAGAGTCATGTGGCCGAACAGCACGTTCACCATCTGCGGCAGTTCATCGATGCTGGTCTTGCGCATGATCGCGCCCAGCCAGGTCACCCGGTCATCACCTGGAGCGGTGACCTCGGGCCCCCCCACCGTGGGCCGCATGGTGCGGAATTTGTAAAGCGTGAACGAGGTGCCGCCCTGGCCGACCCGCCGCTGGCGGTAGATCGGCGTGCCACCCGTGCTCATCCGCGTCGCCATCGCGAGGAGGAGGAACAGGGGCCACACCAGGGCCAGGATCATGACGGCAACGGCGATGTCCAGGGCCCTGCGGGCCGGACTCGGGCTGATTCCCGGGCCCGTGGGCACGACTTGCTCCGGAACGTGCCGGCTATGCCCCGTCTTGATGGATGTGGACTTTCCCCCCCACATCCCTTTTTTTGTGCTCACATGCATAAGAAGGCCTCCAGTTCTGGTGAATCGATCGCTTCACTGGGGACTCGCACGAGGCTCCGGGTAATGAGCGGGTCACAGCGGGCATTGAGACAGGCGCCGGTGGCGAGGTCGAACTCCAGGTTGTGGCCGAGGCAGCGGAGAACGCCGTCCACAACGATGCTTCCGATGGCGAGATCCTCACCTGCGTGCGGGCAGTAGCGACTGATCTCGTATCGGCCGTGCGGGGCGTCGACCACGATCTTCTCGCCGGTCTCCCGCCCACGTTCGTACGCCTCCACGGCGTCCAGAGCCTGCGGCTCTGCATGCTTGAGGAGGCCAATGAGGTAATCGTTGTAAATGTCTGGGTCACGCCAGGCGGAGAACCGCATGGACAGGAAGAGGTCCTCCCAGGCGATCTGGCCGAAGATCACGGGCGCGAGCCAGCGCGAATCGAGCCGGAAGCCGTAATCGGCGGGCCGGTGAGCCCGGCCGGTCAGGTCGACCCGGACGCCGTCCGGCCGCAGGTCCACATCCCAGCGCCCCTCGACCGCTCCCGACAGCTCGAAGCGCACCGTCATGTCGATCCGGTCCAGGAAGTACGGGCTCATCTCGCCCAGCCGCCGGAAATGCTCGACGAATCTCTCCCCCAGGTCCGGCCCTGGCTCCGGGTAGGCCGCGCGGACCGCCTCGAGATCGGGCCGACGGGCGCTCGCGTACGCGTCCAGGTATTCGCCGACGTCGCCGTAGTCGAAGTCGCGCCACATGCTGTCGGCACTATGCCGCCTGGACAGCGGCTCGTACGTGTCACCGGGCAGCCATAGGCCCACCTCCTGGCCGGACAGTCGTTTCCTGAGGAAATCGGCGGCCTGCTTCTGGTCGGGAAACAAGCCGGGAGGCTTCAGCCACTGGTTGTGGTGCCGGAGTTCGGGATCGAGGAAGCACATGGGGCCGGCGAAGGGTACGGCGAGTTCCGGCTTCACCATGCTCAGGAGCCGCCCGACGGCCCTGAATTTCCCGATCCGTTTCGCCTCGGCGATTTCCGCCATCTGCCCGGGCGGGTAGTCATAGCAGATGGGATGCCAGGTGGCGCTGGCCATCTGCGCCGCCATGACGTCGAGCCGCCCGCCGCACTCCAGGACCGCACGCCGCGCCTGGCCCAGCGTCAGCCGGGCATCGTTGCAGTGCAGGACGGATGCGCCCCCCGCGTGGACCAGGACGGCGGAGTCGTGGCACATGGGCGACTGCTCGGGGATGAAGGTCAGCCAGTCGCCGCGCTCGTTGAGCGGGTACTTGAGCCAGGCCGGCACCTCGACGAGGTTGGTCACTCCGGCCGCCTTGAGGCGGTCGCGGAAGTTCGGCGCCGGATACTGGGGGATGAGCACCGTCGCGGTCGGCGGCAGGCTGGTCAGGACGGCGGCGTCCATGTGGTCCAGGTGCTCGTGCGAGACGGTGACGTAGTCGCAGTCGAGCAGGCTGGGCTGGTCGAGATGGGCGTTGGACGGAAACTGGTACCAGGCCGCCTGGAATGCGCCGGTCCTGGACAGCCAGGGGTCCATCAGCAGCCTCAGGTCCGCGCCGTCGATACGCAGGCCGGCGTGGCCCAGGTAGGTGATCTGCACCGAGTCGCCGCTCATCCGGTACCCGCCGGCAGGAAGACGTCAGTAAAAACGGTCGCGATCTTGGCCAGGTCGGTCTGCACTCCGGACTCCACCGAGTGCGGGCTGAAGTGCGTGAAAAACACGTCGCCGGCGTCGCGCAAGTGCTCTAGCTGGTCCCAGATGGCGTTCGGCCGCATTCCCGGGTTCATCAGGCTGTATACCTTGCCCTCGTAGTCCTGCTTCCAGGTCCAGATGTCGGTGGCATGGGCGCCATAGGCGAGCGGGATGCCGACGTAGAGGTGGAAGTCCGCGGCGGCCTGGGCGCGCGTCCCCCGGTACGTTCCCGGGTCCGCGAACGCGTGGCGCGACTGCAGGTGAACCAGGCCGGGCCAGCCTCGCCGGACGACCTCCTGCCAGGCCGCGCTCTGCGCGGCGTCGGTGGTGGTGTGCCAGGCCTTGTAGGTGCTGTCAGAGAGCAGGTAGGTGCTGAGATCCAGCACATCGATGGCGTGCATGTGCAGGTATCCGTCGATCGCGGGCAGCGCCAGCTGCGGATAGGCCGCTCGCTCCCGGCCCGCGCACGCGGCGGCCGGCGAGCCGGCGGGCTGGTGGCCCGGCAGGCAGCCGAGCTGCGGCACGACCATGTCGACCAGAAGCAGCTTGTGCGGCGCGGCCGCGTGCAGGGCTTGCGCGGCACTGGACAGGAACTTCCTGATCTTGCTGGCGCTGTTCATCCCGTCGTTGTAGCCGAGCTCATCCGCGATCTTGATGCCGGCGACCCCGGGCTGGTTGGCCAGGTCAGCTACCTGGCGAATGGCGGCGCCGAACCAGGAGGGCCCTTCTTCCCACCGCTTCACGAGGTCGGTCTCGATCCATACCCGGAGGTGATCGGCGACCGCCAGCTGGACCGCGGTCTTGTATTCGGACACTGGCGCCAGGGGCACCGGAGTCGGCGGCTTCCAGGTGCCAAGCGGCCCGGACACCTCAGGCGCGGGGCCGGCCGAATGAGCACTGGGGCCACCGCAAGCCATGAGCCCGACGGCCACGACGGTCCCGGTCAGCACGGCGGACATCACCCGGGAATTCCGGCGCCCGCGCCGGCGCAGGCCGGTCATGACGCATCCGCCGGGACCGCGTCGGGCCGGGCCTTGGGTGGCAGCTTCCGCACGACGAAGTAGCAGACCAGCAGGGCCCCGCTACTGGTCAGGTAGGCGGCCGCCGAGGCGATGGCGGCACCGATCGCGTGATAGGGCGGGATGAGCGTCACGTCGCCGACGATCGTTACCAGCACCGACACCGTCAGGGCCAGGGAGTTGGCCCCTGGCCTGCCCACGGCGTACAGGTAGGCGCTGACCAGACCGGCCACGCCTTCGCCGATGAGGCCGAACAGGAGGATGTAGGCGGGGATGATGGCCGTCAGGAACGCGTGCCCGTAGACGTCCGGCAGCAGCGGAACGGCCGCCGCCAGCGGAAGCGCGGCCAGCGCGGTCAGCACGAGGGCCCTCGGGAACAGCGCGGCGACGTACCGGGCCGCGTCCTTCGCGTCGCGCGCGGTGAGCCGGGGGTAGAGGACATAGGTGATGGCCAGCCCGGGCAGCCGGAGCAACTCCGCGTACTTGGAGGCGACGGCGTAGACGCCCAGGGTGCCTGGGCCCACCATCCCGCCGAGGATGACCACGTCCAGCCTCAGGTTGACCAGCGAGAGCATGCCGCCCACCTGACCGCGGAGGCCGTAACCGCAGATCTCCCGGGCCTGGCCGAGGTCAAACCGTCCCCAGCCGCGCAGGTATCCGCGGCGCGCAAGCCGCACCGCGATGCCCGCGGTCACCACGACATCGGCAGCGACCAGCGCGGTCATGAGCAGGCTGGTGCCGTGCATGATCGGCACCAGCGCCACGTACACCGGCAGGAAGGCGGCTTCCTCGGCGGCGATGGCCCAGTTGGCGCCGCGCATGTCGTCCTCGCCCTGCAGGAAGGCCTTGCCGGTCGCCACCCAGAGCTGGCTGAATACCGGAACGGCGGCGGCGATCACGACACCCATGTGCCACGAATGGAAGAACAGCCGGTGGATGATCGGGCTCAGTACCAGCCAGCCGCCGCTCGCGGCCAGCGCGCCGGCCAGCGTGAGGACGATGATGGTGGTCCTGAGCCTCGCCTTGTCCCGGCCCTTCCCGGCCAGGAAGAAGGGCGCGGCGCTCGGCAGGCCGCAGCCCGCCAGCACGCCGGCCAGGCCGGGCAGGACGCGGAGCAGGGTGAGCTCGCCGAGCAGCTTGGGGCCCCCGGCGTGCGCGACCAGGACGGTCGCCGCCGACAGCGAGACCAGAGCGACAACCCGGGCGGCGACGTTTGCCGTCAGGACCGACGGGATCAGCTTCGTGATCCGGCCGCGGATGCCCTTGGGCCGGGCTTGGGCCGGGGCGGGCATGCGGTCAGCGCCCGGCTGGACCTGGCGCGGAACCTCCGGGACCTGCGGGATCTGCGGGAGCTGCGGGAGCTGCAGGGTGGGGTAGTCATGCTCGCCGCTGCCGTTGGCGTCCGCGAGGCGCGGGAACATCATGGTGTCGCCACCACCGTCGCCGGCCGGTTCCGCGAGACGCGGGAACATCATCGTGTCGCCGTCGCCCCCGCCGCTGTCGCCGTTGGCGTCCGCGAGGCGCGGGAACATCATGGTGTCGCCGTCGTGGTCGCCGCGGTCCGCGGCGGCGTCCAGTTCCCGCAGTCGCGGGAACAGCATCGTGGCGAAGTCGTCGTCCGGGGCGATCTGGCGGTGCTCGTAGACCGGTGGCAGCGACCCCGGGCTCAGCGAGGCGGGAGCCAGGGATGTCCGCTCGAACAGCGCGCGAGACGGCGAGGCCGGGTGCGAGAGCCCCGGCGACCGCGACGCGCGGGTCACGTCGGGTTCGAGGCGGTCCACCGTGCCGCCGATCAGGGCGGCCCGCGTGCCGCGACGTCCGGTCAGGCCATGGCCGAACATCGGCTGCATGCCGCGGTAATCCGCCTCCGGCTCATCCGCGGGGCTGTCCTGGCTGTCCCGCCGGCCCCACAGGTCCACGGCGGCGACCAGCCCGAGCAGCGCCCACAGGTGCCGGAAATGCAGGACCTGATAGAAGAACGCGGAGATGAACATGGCAATGACCGCGGCGCCGAGCAGTTCGGGCCGGGGGAAGATACTGGCGTACCGTGGTCGCAGGCCCCGGACCGCGATCCGGCGGCAGCGGGCGAGGACGATCAGGATCAGGCAGACCAGGGCCACCGAGCCAAGCACGCCGCGCTCGACCAACGATGCGGCGTAATCGTCGTGAGCCATCTTGACGTAGGAAAACCCGTGTCCCTGGAAAGCCCCCTTGGTCCCGCCCGGCCCGATGCCGAGCAGGTTGTCCCAGGTGAGGTACAGTTCCTCGGTCTGCGACAAGATCAGGCTGCGCGAGCCGCTGCTCTCGCCCGCATGGCCGATCGAGTTGTTCAGGAATTGCCCGCTGGACTGGGCCTTCGCGACAATGGACTGCACGGACACGTGCGGGCCGATGGCCAGGACGGCGGCGAGGAGCCCGGCCGCGGCGATGACCGCGGTCGTGCCGCTCCGGTGCCGGGCCATCCTGAAGATCCCGCCCGCCGCGGTCGTGATGATCAGCACCAGCATTCCGCCGTTAGAGCCGGTAAGGGCAACGGCGGTGACGAGAAGCGCGCAGCAGAACCATCTGAGCTTGCGACGCTGCGGGTACCGCATGGCCCGCAGCACCAGCAGTGAGCAGACGAAGTAGTTAGCCGCCAGGTTGGCGTCGCCGAGGGTGAAGGCGGCTCGGATACCGGTCCTGGCGTCCTGGCCGGACAGGGCGCTGATGTGCCCGAAATATCCGAAGATCATGAGCGCGGCCCAGCAGGTGGCGCTTATCGCCCAGGCGCGGGCCATGCTGCGCAGCAACGCGGGATCACGGCCCGCGTTGGCGATCCCGATGCACCAGGCCAGCAGGAACGCGTCCTGGATCAGGGAGACCAGGCCGCCGCCGACGCTGACGTAGGCATGCCGGTACGCAACCGTGCTCGCCAGCGCCCCGGCCAGGATCGAGAGGCCAACGGGGAACATATACGGGAATCGCATGACCTGACGGCGGCTGGCGAACCACAGGGCCGTGAACAGGATGGCGAGGCCGAGGAAAAGGTCGGCCGGAGCGGTGTTACCCGGGCCGGCCGGGCGGAGCATCGGCAGCGACCAGATGGCCAGGCCCATGACCACCTTGACCATGTTGATCCGGTGGCTCACCCGCGGCCTTGCGGCGTCGGGCCGCCGGCTCACCTGCGGTTCTTCGGGCGGAGGCGCGGGCGGCCGATCGGCCGTGGTGCGGTCCGGTGCCTCCTCGTGGGTCAGCGTGATCTGCGTCATCAGACGGCCTCGCTGATCAGTTGCCCGAGCAGGTCACGGTGGGAGAGGGCGAAATCTGCGTGATCGGCGGTGGCCGCGATCTCGGCAAGCCCGGCGAGCAGCGCGGACCGCCACAACCCGGGCGGCGCGCCCAGGCGGGCCAGCGCGCTCTCCACGAAGTCGCGGACGAGCTGGCCGTACCATCCCGCACCGGACATTCCGTAACGGATCCCGGCGCCCCAGCCGTCCGCCCGCAGGCCCGGGTGGCCGGACACCCGGCGGCCGGGACGGGTGTGCCGGTCCAGGTACAGGGAGTAGCTGAGGACGAACCTGACGACGTCCCGGAGCGGTTCGCCGCAAAGCTCGGCCGCCGCCCAGTCGACGACGCCGGTGACGGTGTCCCGGCTGACGAGCAGGTTGCCCGCCCAGAAGTCACCGTGCACCACGGTGCGCCGGGTGCCCGCGGCCGCCAGGCGCGCGGCCAGCGGTTCGAGCCGCTCGGCGAGGTCGCTGGCCCGCTGCTCATCGGGCCAGCGCGCGGCGATCCGCGCCGCTACGCCGTCGAGCAGGGTGATCGGCGCCGCCGCCGCCATGCTGTCGGCGTGCAGGGCCGTGAGCCAGTTCTGCGCGGCGGCGAAATCGGCGCGCACCGAGCCGGGCCGCGCACTATGCCGGAAGGCGTGATAGCTGGTCCGCATCGGTATCCCGGGCACCACCGTGGTGGCGCTGGCCAGCATCCCGTCCGCGTCGTAGATCCCCAGGTGGCGCGGCAAGGTCTCGTCCACCCGGGGCAGCGGCCGGCGGCGCAGCTCCACGAGCAGCCGCGCTTCCCGTTCGATCACTTCCGCCGCGGCGGCGGTGGTGGCGATCTTCACGGCCAGGTGCGGCTCTGTCGAGCCGGGCGCGGTGACCAGCACCAGCACACCGGAGTTCGGGTCACGAGAACCGTCGAGCAGGATGACCCGGCTTCCCGGCGCGCCCAGCAGCGTGCGCAGGTCCGGATCGGCCGGCGGTGCCGGGCTCAGCATGCCCGAGGCGGTCACCTGGGAGCTCATGCGGTCCTCCCCACGACGATCCGTCCCGCGCCGACCCAGCCAGCGACCTCGGGACGGCGGCGCAGCAGCCTTACCGCGACGTCGAGCAGCGCGTGGGCCCAGGTGATTCCCGGCGGCGGAGCAACCAGCGAGCGGAACGCCCAGCGGAGCGAATCCCTGCTGTCCTCCGCCACCACGATGGCCCGTCGCAGCGACGGGAGCGCGACGAACTGGCGGTCGATGGCGATCGCGCCCGTCGCGGCGATGCGGCGGGCCCGCAGCCGCCCGCCCGGCCGGTGGTCGAGCAGGACGACGGGTGTCCCGCCGGGCAGGGCTCGCAGTTCCGTGATGGCGCGGCGGACGGCCCGCGGCCCGGAGCCCACGTCAACGGCCACGGCTCCGTCGGGCGCCAGCAACCGCCACCGCTGGTCCGGACTGGTCCACTGTGCAGTCAACGATTCTCCCCTAGTGCAGCACTGCGAACGGACGCATCCTGGCCACCGGCCGCACCAGGCCGCCCCGGACCAGGACGCCGAGGACTTCGTCGATGCCCTTGTCGTCGAAGTGGACGGCATCGGTCGGTGCGGCGTCGTCGTAGCGGAACCGGAGCGTGCTGCGCTGCCGCTCGTCTTCCCCGGAGATCCCCCGGCGGGCGAAGTCGGAGACGACGGTGCCGGCGCCATGGCACGCGGAGTACAGCGCGTCGGCCGATCCGCCGGCCACGCACAGGTAGGACGACGTCCGGTGGGTGCCGGGAATCAGCACCGCCTGGCCGGTCTCGCCGAAGGTGGTACCGGCGGGCATCAGCTCGGCTGGGTAGGCGCGGCAGGAGTTGTGGCGGTGCACCACGGCCGGCTTGCCGGCGACCTCTTCCTCGTAGATCGAGTTGTGCGGAGAGTCCACCACGAGCTGCCCGGGCGAGCCGCCGAAGACGTCGGCGGCGATCTGGCGCAGCGCCGCGTAGTTGGCGATGCGGAAGGCGAATCCGTAGTTCATCGCCGCGGCGTTGGCGAGCATCAGCCGGCGTCCCTCGTCGCTGTCGAGCTGCACCGGCGGGCACCCGTCGGCGAAGTACAGCCGGTACCGCTCCCTGAGCTGGGCCAGGGAGCGGGCGGTCATGCCGTGGTAGAGGGGCTTGACCACCGCCATCGCCGCGCGGATCTGCTTGGGATTGTGCTTCCTGCGGCCGAACATCGCACCGATGGCCCCGGGGAGAACCCCGCCGCCGGAGTGATACTGCAGGGTCAGCTGCCCCTGCGCGACGCCGAGCTTCGCCGCGGTCTGCGGGTCGAAGACTTCCTCGACTTCCTGGAGTTCGATGAAGTGGTTGGTCGGGCCGACCATGCCGAACCTCAGCCGCGCCAGATGGAGCACGAGCCGGGGCAGTTCGCGGCGCAGCCGGTCCCCGCCGCCCCAGCGCTCGAGGTCGATGGTTCCCGTCTCCTCGACGCGCTCGAGGATCGACTCCTCGGCGCCGAACCGGTCGACGGCGAAGGTCCCGCCCTCGACCGCACAGCGGAGCACGTCGCCGGCCGATAGTTCCGGGCGGCGACGAGGCGGGTACGGATACCGTTCGCGGACGCGCCGGTAGAACTCCTCGAGTCCGGCGCGAGCCGGGCGGTCCGAGTTCAGCGCGATGAGCGCCATGCCGCAGTTGACGGACGCGCTGGTCAGGGTCGGCCGGATGGAATTGCTCGTCGCCACCGCTACCGAGGAGGGCAGCTCCATATTGGACTTGTGGTGGAAATCCGGCAGGACGACGGGAGGCGCCGCCAGGTCAGCGCCCCCGATGGTGGCGCGCAGGTCCGCTAGCGCGGTTTCGGACGCGGGTATCTCGGCGCCATCGAACACACGCGGATCCGGCAGGCTGCTAGCCCCCTGCGAATCCCGGGAGATAAGCGTGACATCCATAAGAACCTCCGGGAGCTAGGCGGGTTGGGCGGTCGCCACGGATGGGCGGCCGTGCGCGGTCCGGCTTGAGCCGGACCGGCCCGGGCCGGTTCCGTAGGCCGCCTCGAGGACGGTGGCGAGTGAGGAAGGTGTGAACTTGTCGGCAATGAGCTGCCGGCCCGCCATGGCCATCCGGGCCGCTTCGGCGGGCTCGTTGAGCAGGTAGTTGATCGCCGCGGCGAGCTGGCGCGGCCGTTCCGGGCTGACCAGCACGCCGGTCTCTCCGGGATGGATCGCGTCGGGCACGGCGTTCACCGCGGTGGCCACCACCGGCAAGCCGGCCGTCATGGCTTCGGCGACCGCGCATGGCAGGCCCTCGTACCGGCTGGCCATGGCGAAGACGTCGAGCCCGGGCAGCAGCTCCGGAACGTCGTCTCGGTGCCCGACGCACAAGAAACGGCCCCGGAGGCCCCGGCGGGCGGCCCGGGCCTCCATGGTCTTGCGCATCGGCCCGTCCCCGATCCAGACGGCGTACACGTCATCCCGGTCGAGCCCGGCGATGGCGTCCACGAAGTCCTCGGGCGCCTTCTGGTAGTCGACCCGGCCCACGGTCCCGATCACCTTGCATCCGACCGGCACCCCGAGCTTGTGGCGGGCCGCGGCGCGGGTGGCCGAGGTGGCCGGAACGGCGGACTGCTCGATGGCGGGATTGATGACCCGGAGCCGTTCGGGCACCGCGATGCCACGGCGCACGGCCTCAGCCGCGACCGCGCCGCCGACGGCCAGGAAGATATCGGTACGCCGGGCTAGGTAGCGTTCGATGCCGACGTAGGCCGCCCGGCGGGCCCGGGACTGGAACTCGTGGAACGGGAAGCCGTGGAAGGTGTGCACGACCCGGGGCGTTCCGGCGCGCTCGGCCGCCAGCCGGCCGAGCGCGCCCGCCTTCGCGCTGTGCGTATGGACCACGTCGTATCCGCCACTGGTCATGAGCTCGGTAAGCCGGCGCAGGGCGCGGCGGTCTTCGGCCGGCGATATCTGGGAAACCAGCTGGGGAACGCTGATCACCTTCAGGTCGGCGGCGCTCGCGCGGGCGAGCATGCTGTCGCCGCTGCCGTCGGAGTCCGCGCCGCCGCCGCAATCGCCGGTGATGATGGTGATCTCATAGCGGGCCGGGTCCAGCGCCTGCGCCCCGCGCAACGCCACCCCGCCGGCGCCCGCCTGCAGCCGGGTGATCACGACCGCGACCGACAGCCGGCTCACCGGGCACCCGCCAGGCTGAGCAGTTCCCCGATCGGCGCCGGCGAGCCCTGGGCCATCCGTACCTCGAAGCAGGGCAGCCGGTCAGCGAGCGAAGCGGCTACGCCGGATACGTCCGGATGCGCCGGACCGGTGCCCGTCGCCAGCGACAGGGTCCCGGCGAACGACCAGTACCGTCGCAGCTCGCCTGCCATGTAGGTGCCTGCCACCAGGTCACGGGCGGCCTCAGCCGAGGCCAGCGGCCTGGCCGATGCCGTCGGCCCGGCCGCGCGGCGGAGCACGACGAGCCGGTCGGGCTCCAGGCTCGGCACCCGGCCCGGCAGCCCGAATTCGCTGCGGCCGTGCGTTGCCGCGGCCCGGAGGCGGCGGCGGCCGCCGTCCAGCCTGAGCGGCTCCACCACCCCATAGGCGCGGCGCTCGTCACACGCGCAGAGGTTGTCCGCGGTGGCGGTCTCGCCCCGCTTCAGCCCGGCCGACAGCAGGGTCGACTTTCCCACCCCGCCGGGCCCGGCGATCATGGTCACTCCGCCGGGGCCCGTCGTCACCGAGACATGAAGCGGCACCCGGCCGCGCACGGACGCCCACCACAGCGCGGGGTAATGCAACAGGGTCTGCGCCGCCAGCAGCCGGAACCGCGGACCGAGCAGGATATTGGCGGCTCGGGTGCGCGGCTCGGGACGATAACGCGCCGCGACGTGCAGCACCGCTCCGCGCGGTTCCACCTGCAGGTCGAAGCCGGACGAGCAGGCGTCCTCGATCAGGGCCCGAGGCGGTGCCGCCCAGGCGCCGCGCCCGACCAGCGCCCATCCATCCCGGTCGAATGGCTGGCGGTCGCCCTGGATCTGCAGCCGCACGGTCTCATCCGCCGCTGTCGTCTCGGCGAGCTCTCCGGCCGCGGCGTCCGCGAGCAGCGTCGACAGCCACGGGATATCGCAGTCGACGAGCACCCGCTCGCCGGCCGTGGTGACGGCTCGCATCAGAAGCCGTCCGGATAGGGTGCGCCGGCGCTGACGAGCGTCTCCGGGCGGTCAGCCGGGGCGTACTCCGGCACGAGCCGCTGGAAAAGCTCCTTCACCAGGGGGGAGTCACCGTCGTGGGCCGCGGTGTAAAGGCGCTCGAGAAGCTCGGGGAAGTCGTCCGGCGGCTCGGTGCGCCGGGTCGCCCAGATCTTCGGATGCGCACTCGGCACCCGCTCCTCGGCGTCGGAGAACACCTTCTCGGTGAGCTTCTCGCCCGGTCGCAGGCCGGTGTAGCAGATCTCGACATCCGGCAGCTTCAGCTGCTCGGCGTAGTTGCGGACCAGGTCGACGATCTGCACCGGCTCGCCCATGTCGAGCACGAACGTCTCGGCATATTCCGCCATGGCCGCGGCCTCGAGCACCAGGCCCACGGCTTCCTCCACCGTCATGAAGAACCGCGAGACATCGGGATGGGTCACCGTAACCGGCCTGGCCCGGGCGATCTGGTCGGCCAGCACCGACAGGAATGACCCCCGGCTGCCCAGGACGTTGCCGAACCGGACAGAAGCCAGCGTCACCGGGCCGCCGGCCGCACGCTGGACGACCAGCTCGGCCAGCCGCTTGCTGGCGCCGAGCACCGAGGCCGGGTCGGCCGCCTTGTCGGTGGAAATGAGCACGAAGCGGCTGACGCCATGCCGGATCGCGGCTTCGAGCACGTTCTGCGTGCCGTGCACGTTCGACTTCACGGCCTCGCACGGATGGCGTTCCAGCAGCGGCAGATGCTTGTGGGCGGCCGCATGGAAGACCAGCTCGGGCCGGACGGCCGCGAAGACCTGGTCGATCCGGCTTTCGTCGCGGATGTCGGCGATGATGATCTCGTCGGCATCGAGCAGGCCACGTCCGGTGATCTCCAGCTGCAGCCCGTGCAGGTTGGACTCGTCGTGGTCCAGCAGGTAGAGCGCCTCGGGCCCGAACCCGTAGATCTGGCGGCACAGCTCGCTGCCGATGGATCCGCCCGCTCCGGTGACCAGCACTCGTCGGCCGGAGATCAGCGCGGCGGCATGCTCGCTCACCACATGCAGCTCGCGGCGCCCCAGCAAGCCGCCCACGCTGATCTGGCGCAGATCAGACAGGCGTGCGTCGCGTTCCACCGCGGCCAGGAACGAGGGCAGGAACCTTACCTGCAGAGCGGCGGCCCGCGCGGTCTCGACGATCTCGGCCACCCGCCGCGCCGGCAGGGACGGTATCGCGACCACGCAGGCGTCAGCCCGCTGAGCTCGCGCTATCTCGGGGAGCGCCGAGATGGGGCCGAACACGGGCAGCCCGACGGCACGGGTCAAGCCGCGGGCGTCGTCGAGGAAGCCGATCGGGACGAGCCCGTAGTTGGGGCTGCGGCGCAGGGCCCGGGCCAGGGTCCGCCCCGCCTCTCCCGCGCCGACCACGATTGTCTTCAGGCCGCCTGTACCGTTACGGGGCCGAGAGCCCGGCAAGCTCAGCATGTTCCCCTCCTTCGCTCGAAATACCTCTGCGTGCCGCGGCACCAGGGCCGATGACGTCACGCAGCGCTTCGGCAACCCGCGTGACATCGGCATCGGCCAGGGCCGGATACATCGGCAGGGACAGCAACTCCTGGGCAATCTGATCGGTGACCGGCACGGACCGGCACTCCTCCGGACCCAGGACCCGGCGGTACCCGGAAAGCTGGTGCACCGGGATGAAGTGCACCGAGGTGCCGATCGCGCGGTCGGTCAGCGCGTCGATCACGGCGTCGCGGGAGATGCCGCACGCGCGGGTCACCCGGACCTGGTAGAGGTGCCAGGCATGCCGGCCACCGGCAGGCCGCGGCGGCAAGGCAAGTCCGGGCACGCCCGCCAGCGCCGCGTCGTACTGCGCGGCCAGCTGCGTCCGGCGTTCCTGCCACCGCGGCAGCATGGCGAGCTGCTCCACGCCGATCGCCGCCTGGACGTCGGTCAGGTTCGCCTTGAGGCCAGGCTCGGCCACGTCGTACCGCCAGCTGCCGCCGGGCAGGTACCGTCGCCACGCGTCGCGGCTGAGGCCGTGCAGCCGGGCCGTACGCACCCACTCATCCAGTTCGTCGTCGTCCGTGGCGATCGCGCCGCCTTCGCCGATCGGAAGGTTCTTCGTCGCGTAGAAGCTGAAGCACGCCGCGCGGGAGGCACCGCCAAGCCGGGTCCCGCCCAGTTCGGCACCGAGCCCGTGCGCGGCGTCCTCGATAACGGCGCTGGCCGGAAGGCCGGCGGCCGCGGCTAGCTCCGGCACGTCGGCCGGATGACCCCCCATGTGCTGGATGATCATGGCCGCGGGCCGGCCCGCGCGGCGGGCGGCCTGCGCCACCGTGGCCGGGGTCGGCAGGAAGGTATCCGCGTCCACGTCGACCAGGACCGGGCGCAGCCCGGCCTGGACGATCGGGGCGACCGCCCCGCAGAAGGTCAGGCTCGGGGTGAGCACCGCGGCGCCGCGGTCAAGGTGCAGCGCTCGCAGCGCGATCTCAATCGCCGCCGTGCAGGTCGACACCGCGACCACGTGCCGGGCGCCCAGGTAGCTCGCCAGCTTCTCCTCGAACTCAGCGGTCCGCGGGCCCATCGTGATCCAGCCGGAACGCAACACGTTCAACGCGGCTTCCTGCGCTTCCGGAACGATCTCGGCGTTGGCGAACGGCACGCCGCGCGCTGGCTGTGTCACCGGTCGCCGTCCTTGACCCGGTCGCCCGGCTCCGCGGGGACTCGTGCGTGCACGCGGGCCAGCGCCTCACGCCGGTCACGCCGCCCGGCCAGGCCGCGCCGCGGGCGCGGGACGCCGACCACGCCGACGATGGGCCAGCCGGAGGACGTCACGAGGTCGTCGAGCGCCAGGATCTTGGACACCCGGGAGACCGGCGTGGCCAGCACCAGCACGCCAACCCGGCCCAGCCCGCCCAGGTGCTTCATCTGCGCAATCGGGTAGATGTGCAGCGCCTGGTGCTCGGTGGTCAGCTGGTGGCCCTTGACCAGGACGGCACCGAACGAGGATCCGCTGCCCGGGCTGTCCTGGTGGTTGTTGCCGCTCGCGAAGCCCGCGTCGAGGGCCAGGCTGTCCGGGTCCGGCCTGAGGCTTCGCTCGAGCTCGTAGGCCAGGTCGGAGAGCTCGTACTGCCCGTTGATATCGACCAGCGTGATGGCGGACACGTCAGCGTGCGTGGCGGCCAGCCGGAGTCGCAGGGCCAGGTTCTCGAGGTCCTGCGTCGGCTGCCCGTTCAGGTCGGCGCTCGTCAGCCGGCCGAGGGTGGGCGCGCCGAGCCGGCGGCTGACCCGCCGCGCGCCTGGCACGGTGGGCCGGATGGTCTCGGCGACGGCAGCGATCAGGATGCCGATGACCAGGCCGAGCACGCCCGCCAGGCCGAGCTTCTGCGTGAGCGCCTTTGACTCCGGCGACTGCGGCACGACAGGCTCGTCAAGGACCGCCGCGAGTCCCTGAGTGGTCGCCTGGATCAGCAGCCGGCTCCGGTCGCCGCTGAAGTTGGCGATCACCTGATCGAGCCCGGCCAGCTTGGCTTGCAGGGTCTGATTCTTGGGGTCCGACGCGGCTTGCTCCGTAACCACCTTCTGCTGCTCGGTGAGCCGGACGATTTCCTGGTCAATCGCCTGGAGCGTGGTGCTGAGCCCGCTCTGCCCGACGCTGTTGAGCGACTGGACCACTTGCGAGGCAAGCGTCTTGGCCAGGGCCGCGGCGACCTGCGGATTCCGGTCGGTCACCTTGAGGTCCACGACCTGAGATCCGCCGAGCCCGGAGACGCTGACGTCGCTGGTGACGAACGTGTTCAGGTTCCGCGTGACGTTGACGGTCTGCAGGGCCTTCGCCGCGACGGTCTTGCCGGTAGCGATGCCCTCGATCTGGCTGACGATGGCCTGAGCCTGGGCGGCGCTCGCCGGGACCTCGGTCCCGGAGTCGATGCGCGCTGACGCCGCGTACATCGCGGGTTGCTTCGCGGCGGTGGCCGCGATGACGAGGAGGGGCGCGGCCACGCACACCAGGATCAACGCCCAGTACTGCCGCAGCAGGCGGGCAGCTATCTCATCTATCTCCACGGGACCTCCTCGACTCCCCAGCCGCCGTTGCCTGCCGGGAAAATGACAAAGCTAGAAAGAATGCCGCTTGCGGCAAATTGTTAATTAGCATGAGTTTGGTTACGTAAAACGATTCTGTGTATTTCCTGATCATTGCCGTGAAGTCGCCGCGCCGACCGGTGATTTGACAGCGGGATCGTGCTCAAGCCATCTGCTGGTGGCCGCCGGCTTTAGAACGCCATGACGCGGCGCGCGCAGCGTCGAATTCGCCGCGCCAGAAGAAATGTCGCTGCCTGCGGCGAGCCCCGCACGATTATTTTCAGGAACGCTCAAGCGCCCCCGATTGTCCCGCTCCAACCCTTCCCCACCCTCCGCTCAACGCGCTATTACGGCGCATCTGTGTAATCTTGTCCGGTATACCGGCAAAGGAACACCCTCATCCGTCGTAGGAATCATGGTCATTACGTGACGCAACCTCCTCCCCGGCGGTCCGGGAGGACCACGTGCCGCGTGTCAACGCCACCGCCTCGAGCGTCGAGTGGACCTCGAGCTTGGCCGTGATGTTCTGGAGGTGCGTCCGCACCGTGTTGCCGGTCAGGTTCAGCTGCTCGGCAACCTGACTCCGGCTGGCTCCCTCGGCCACGCAGGCCAGCACCTGACGTTCCCGGCGAGTAAGCCGGGCCAGCATCCGGTCGCGGTCCTCTCGCCCGTCCCGCTGCTTCAGCAGCAGCGAAAGGACGTTGCCCGTCTCCGACGGCGGGAGCCAGGTCTCGCCGCGGATGACGCCGCGGATCACGCGCAGCAGGTGCTCGATCGACTCGTCCTTGCGGACCCAGGCGCGAGCGCCCGCCTCGATCGCGGCCACGATCCGGGACGGCTCCGACGTCTGGCTCAGCATGATCACCCGCGTCTGGTCGGGCGGACCCGAGGTCGTCTGGCACAGCCGCATGGACCCGGCGAGATCGACGTCGAGCAAGACGACGTCGGCGTGCCAGCCAACTCCTCCGGCGGTCAGCTGTGATGTGGCCGAAACCTGGATGTCCTCTTCGGCATTGAGCCGTATCGCCAGCGCGTCGGCAAACGTGCGTTCCTCGTCGATGACGACGGTGGTGATCGCCATGGTCCGGCCGCCCACGGTTAGACGATCCGCTCGCCGAGCAGGTTCTCGCGGGTGGCGAGAGCGGCGGCCTCTAGCCTGCTATGCACGCCGAGCTTGGCGAGCATGTTCTTGATGTAGGTGCGCAGGGTGCTGGTCGCGACATTCATTTCACGCGACATCTGCCCGGTGCCCTGGCCTGCGACAATTCTGCGCAGCACCTCTTGTTCCCGCGAGGTGAGGTCACGCTCCGGGCGGCGCGAGGTCCCCTCGGACCGCACCGGGCGCGCCTTTACCGGGCCGTAGATCTCTCCGCCGGCCGCGATCACATCCAGCGCTTTGGCAATGTGCTCGATACTCCGGTCTTTCCGCAGGAATCCGGCCACGCCGATCCGCGCGGCCTCCGCCACGACAGAACGGTCGGCGACGCCGGAAAGCATCAGTACCGCGGTTTCCGGGAAACGCTGGCGGATTATCCGAGCGGCGTCAAGGCCATCCGGCTCGCCCGAGAAACGAAGGTCGAGCAGGCAGGCGTCAGGCCGGTGCCTTTCGATCTCGGCAATTCCCAGCGCCACGGTCGTGGCGGTCGCTGCTATTTGGTGACCGTGTGCCTCGAGTGCGACGCCGAGTGCCTCGCACAGAATCCGGTTATCGTCACAAAGAATAAGCCTCATCGGCCCCGCTCCTTTGGCCGATTTTTACCGGCAGCCAGAGGCTTACCCGCGCGCCGCCGCTGCCCCCGGCGCAGCCGAATTCCATTTTTCCGCCGTGCTTGACGACGTTTCTGGCCACGGCGGACAATCCCAGGCCCGTGCCGCTCGGTATCTTCCCGAAGCCCGGACCATTGTCCTCTACCGAGAGCACGACACCGCCCTTGCGCCGCAGGATCTCCACGGTCACCGTGCCGGCCGGCCCGGCCGCGCGGGTCGCATTGCCGAGCACGTTGGCCACGGCCCGGCGCAGCAGCACGGGGTGGAGCAGGCACCACACCGGCCCGGCCGGCGAGTTCAGCACCAGGTGACCGTGCCAGGTCAGGCATTCGGCCGCGATGACCTCGCGAGCGATGTGCACTACGTCGGCCCGGCCGTCGTCGAGTTCCTCGATCTCTGCCGGGGTTTCTTGCCCTTGCGCTCCCAGGCAGTCACGTACCATGTCGGCCAGCCATCTGGCCTGTCCGGCGATCTGCTCGAGCCGACGGCGCGCGGCAACTGGAAGATCCGGCTCCGTCAGCGCCGCCGCGGCGAGCGCCAGCACACAGGCGACCGGCTGGTTCAGGTCGTGGAAGGTCTCGCGTATCTCCTGGGCCAGGCCAGGCGCGTACTCGACCTCGACGATCACCGGTGACCCCTTCCGAGACAGTGCAGCCCAAGCCCATCTTCGGCCCTGCGGTAAAGGTGAGACTGACGTTAACAACAGCCGAAGCTTGGGCGAATTTATAGTGACGAAAGTTAGACGTATATGCTATCTAGGTGGTTTACAGCCATATGGTGACTATGACTGTATGTAACAAGATCTCTGTTAAATGGTTACATACGGGCATAACTGGAGCGCTTGCGGCGGGCCGGAGAGCCCCGTCGAGCGGGTCCGGTCTCGGCTCGGCGTGGTCCGCGCACCGAGCCCCGCCGTTCCGGCCACGCCCGCCATGGCCGACGGCATCGCGGTCAGCCACCGGGCTGTAACCCCGTCGCCATCGTGTCCGGCCTGGCCGCCTGCACGGCGTTACCGCATCACCGGGGCCGTAGCCGACTGTTTAGGCGTTCGAAAGAGGGTAAGTAGGTGTCCGTAACCGCGGTCTCGCAGTGGTTAGCTGAATCCTCATGAGGGGCTGACGGTGAATCGGACCGATGAACGCGACGCGCGGCAGCAGGGGCCTGCCGAGCCGGGTGTTCACGCGGCCGGACCTGACCTGACGGCCACTGACCAGACGGCCACTGACCAGCCCAGGACCAGCGCCGGGGAGTCCGGCACCACCGAACCGCCGGCCCGGATGACGGCCGGCACCCAGACCGTGGTAGGTGCCATCCCGGCGCAGCGGCCTGGTTTCCAGCCGAGGCCAGCCCTGCTGGGCCGGCTGAACCAGGCCAGCCAGAAGGCGTCGGTGGTGGTACTCACCGGGACGCAGGGAACAGGAAAGACGCAACTGGCCGCCTCGCACGCGCGGGCGATGCTGGCGGCTGGCTGGAGGCTGATCGCCTGGGTCAACGCCCAGGACAGCGAGAGCGTACGAGTCGGCCTGGCCGCGGTGGCGGACGCCACGGGGCTGTCCGATGGCGGTTCGGTGCGAAGCCCAGCCGACGCCGGCCATGCGGTCCGGCGCTGGCTGGAGACCGACGGGGAGCGCTGCTTGCTGGTGTTCGACAACGCGGAAGACCTTGCCCTGCTGCGGCCGTTCGTTCCCGTCGAGGGCGCCGCTCGGGTGCTGATTACCGCGGACCGGGAGTCAGCGGCGGACCTGGGAGCGACCGTCCCGGTCAGCGTGTTCAGCGCCGACGAGGCGCACGCCTTCCTGGAAGGCCGGACCGGCCTCGCGGACCGGACCGGTGCCGCGGCGCTGGCCGCCGAACTGGGATATCTGCCGCTGGCGTTGGATCAGGCCGCGGGTACGATCGCCGGGCGGCGGCTGGGGCACGGGACCTACCTGCAGCGGCTGCGCGCCATTCCCGTCGCGGAGGACCTGGTCCAGGACGAGCGGAGAACGGAGCAGCCGTACCCGAAGCGCGTCGCGGAAGCGGTCCTGCAGTCCCTGGAAGCGGTCCGGGCTGGCGACCAGTCAGGCGTGTGCACGGGGGTACTTGAGCTCGTGGCGGTGTTGTCGCCGGGTGGGGTCCGCCGGGAAGTGCTGCACGCCGCGGGCGAGGCGGGCGTGCTGGCTGACGGGGGTTACACGGCAGATGCCGCACTGGTCGATCGGGCCGTGGAATGGCTGACGGCCAGGTCGCTGCTGACCCCCGCCATCGATGGCCGCACCGTCATCATGCACGGCCTGGTCAGACGGGTGATCTGTGCGGCACTGGCCCGGCGGGAGCGATTGACGGAGGTCTGCCTGGCCGTCGGCTCGGTCCTGAAAGCACGCGCGGAGGCGCTTGCGGAGGCGCCGGACCGCCCGGCCATCAGGGACCTTCCGCAGCAGGTGTCGGCACTGCTGGCTAGCGCACCGGGACCAGGAGGCGGGGCTGACCAGCCGTTGGCCAGGCTTCTGCTGCGGCTGCGGTTCTGGGCGCTCTATTACCTGATCGAACTGCGTGACAGCACACCGCAGGCCATCGCGGTGGGCGAGGCGCTGGCCGCGGACCTGGACCGTGCGCTAGGACCCAGCCACCTCGAGACGCTGAACTCGCAGAACAGTCTCGCCGTCGCGTACCGGGCGGCGGACCGGGTGGCCGACGCCGTCCCGTTGCTCGAGCGGACCCTCGTCGCCCAGACGCGGCTGCTGGGCGCCGATCATCTCGACACGCTGATGTCACAGAACAACCTCGCGGCCGCCTATCGCGACGTCGGCCGGTCCGTCGAGGCGATCCTGCTGTTCGAGAGGACGCTGGCCGCCCGGGAACGTCTGCTGGGCGCGGATGATCCGAGCACCCTGAACTCACGAGGCAACCTCGCGGCTGCCTACCGGGACGTCGGCCGGTCCGCCGAGGCGATACCGCTGTTCGAGCAGATCTTGACCGCCGAGGAACGGCTGCTCGGTCCCGACCATCCCGATACCTTGCGCTCGCGGGCCATCCTCGCCGCGGTGTACCAGGCTGCGGACCAGTCCGCTGAGGCGATCCCGCTCCTCGAGCAGATCCTGGCCGCCCGGGAGCGGCTGCTCGGTCCTGACCACCCCGATACCATGGCGTCGCGGGCCAGCCTGGCCAGCGCCTACCGGAAGTGCGACCAGGTCGCCAAGGCGATCCCGCTGGTCCAGCAGACCCTTGCGGCCCAGGAGCGGTTGCTCGGCGCCGATCATCCCAGTGCCCTCGCGTCGCGGAATAATCTGGCCAGCGCCTACCGGGCTACCGGGCGCCCGGCCGAGGCCATCCCCCTGTTCGAGACGAACGTGGCCGCGTACGAGCGGCTGCTCGGCGCCGATGATCCCAAGACCGTGGCCTCGCGGCACCGCCTCGACCTGGCCCGCCGGGAGTCAGTGGACGAGTCAGTGGATCAGGTCGGTGGCGATCTCCAGGATGATGGCGCGTAGCTTGTCCGGGTCATCGACCTGCTGCCGGTAGACATGGCAGATCGCGCCCACGGTGAGCATGGCGGCGGTGGCCCGCACCCGCTCGCGTAGCGGCGCGTCGGGACCGGCGAGCAGGTCGACGAGCGTGTCGAGCCGGTCCCGGAAGCGCGCGAACCGGTCCTTGCCGGTCTCCATGCCCTGCACCGCGGCCCGGTTCTGCTCCAGGAAGCGGAACACCTCACTGCCGGCGAGCACGATCCCCACGTAGCGGTCCAGGAGCTCCAGCCGGGTCTCCTCGGTGCGCGGCTGGTCCTTGGCCCAGTCCATGAGGCCGTCGATCTCGGCGAAGTAGTCGTCGGTGAAGCTGTGGACGATGTCTTCCTTGGACTTGAAGTGGTAGTACAGGGCGGCCTTGGTCACGCTGAGCCGTTCGGCGATCTCGCGCAGCGAGGTCTTCTCGTACCCCTGCTCGGCGAACAACTCGAGCGCGACCTGCTGCACCTGCGCCCGGGTGTCCCTGCGCGGAGCGGGTCCCGCGTCCTGCATATCCGTCTCGCACTCCTTCGCGGAGTCGGCCCCGTAACCCTTAATTACTTGACGGCCGGTTAGTAGCCACCATAGCATATTACTTGCCGGCCGGTAAGTAGCATAACAGGCCGGACGCGGACGGGACAGCAGGGACGATGGGATGAGGGAGAAGGCGCGTGTCGGAAACATCAGGGTCTGGCGTCAACGGCCACGGCGGCGGCTCGGGGGCCGCGGCGGCCGTTAACGGGCCGGGAGCACCAGGCGGGCAGTTCCTCGCGCCGCGCGAGGTGATGATCGTGCTGCCCGGGCTGCTGCTGGCCATCCTGCTCGCCATGCTCGACAACCTGATCGTGAGCACCGCGCTGCCGCGGATCGTCGGCGACCTGGGCGGCGTGGCCCACCTGTCCTGGGTGGTGACCGCGTACATCCTCGCGTCCACGATCACCACGCCGTTCTACGGCAAGCTCGGCGACATGTACGGCCGGAAGAAGTTCTTCATCGCCGCGATCATCATCTTCCTGGCCGGGTCGGCGCTGTCCGGCCTGTCGCAGTCGATGGATGAGCTGATCGCCTTCCGCGCCATCCAGGGACTGGGCGCCGGCGGCCTGATGGTGGGCTCGATGGCCACGCTGGGCGACATCGTGGCGCCCCGCGAGCGCGGCCGCTACATGAGCTACATGATGGTCGTGATGATGCTGGCCACCATCGGCGGCCCGCTGGTCGGCGGGTTCATCACCACCAGCTTCTCCTGGCGCTGGATCTTCTACGTCAACATCCCGCTGGGCGGGATCGCGCTGGTCTACATCATTTCCACCCTGCACCTGCCCGCCAAGCGGGTCAGCCACAAGGTCGACTACACCGGCGGCATCTTGCTGGGCGTGGCCGCGACCGCGCTGATCTTGCTGGCCACCTGGGGCGGCACCGAGTACGCGTGGGGTTCGGCGCAGATCGTCGGCCTGGGCGTGCTCAGCGTCGCGGCCCTGGCCGGGTTCCTGGTCACCGAGCGCCGGGCGGCCGAGCCGATCCTGCCGCTGCACGTGTTCAAGAACCGGAACTTCTCGGTCACGATGACGCTGACCTTCCTGGTCGGCCTGGCCATGTTCGGCGCGATGACGTTCCTGCCGCTGTACCAGCAGACCGTGCAGGGCGAGTCGCCCACGATCAGCGGGCTGGCCCTGACCCCGATGATGATCGGCGTGACCATCACCTCGATCGTGGCCGGGCAGGTGACGACCAGAACCGGCCGGTACAAGATCTTCCCGGTGCTGGGCGGGGCCATCATGGTCCTGGGCATGTTCCTGCTGACCCACCTGGGCGTCGGCACCACCCGGGTCACCCTGGCGCTCTACTACGTGGTGTTCGGTCTCGGCATGGGCTTCATCATGCAGATGGTCTCGCTGATCGCGCAGAACAGCGTGGAGCAGAAGGACATGGGCGTGGCCAGCAGCGCCCGGATGTTCTTCCAGCAGATCGGCGGCTCGCTCGGGGTGGCGGCGTTCGGCGCCGTGTTCGCCCGGCGGCTGACCGAGTCGCTGGCCAGCGCGGCCGGCTCCGGGGCGCACATCAGCGCCACCGGCGGCCAGGTCAACCCGGCCACGGTCAACTTGCTGCCCGCGCCGGTCAAGCACGACGTGTTCTTCGCCATCGCGCACGCCGTGCAGTCCGTGTTCATCTGGGCCCTGCCGGCCGCGGTGCTGATCTTCGTGCTGGCCCTGTTCATCAAGGAGGTCCCGCTGCGCGCGCGGGTCGCGCCGCCGGAGGCGGGCGAGACCGCGAGTCAGCAGCCGGAACTCGTGTCGTAGCAGCGGCGGTTCCCGGGGTAGCCGAACGGGCCGTGGTCACCCGCACCACGGCCCGTTCGGCATAAGAAAGGGTTTTTTACGCCCCGACGTAGGGGACGGCCTCGAGGATTTCCACGGTCGTGGCGCGGCCGTTCGGCAGTGAGTAGGTGGCCTTCTCGCCCACCTTCTTGCCCATGATCGCGGCGCCCAGCGGGGAACGCGGCGAGTAGACGTCGATCGGCGACCCGCTCTCCTCGCGCGAGGCGAGCAGGAACGTCACCTCGTCCTCGTCCTTGACGAACCGGATCGTCACCGTCATGCCCGGGCCGACCACGCCGTCGGTGCGCGGCGGCCCGCCCACCCGGGCGTTCTCCAGGATGTGCTGGAGCAGGATGATCCGCGCCTCGATCTGGCCCTGCTCGTCCTTGGCCGCGTGATAGCCGCCGTTCTCGCGCAGGTCGCCCTCGTCCCGGGCCGCCTCGATCTTCTTCGCGATATCGATGCGCCCCGGTCCGGAGAGGTGGTCGAGCTCGGCTTTGAGCCGGTCGTATGCCTCCTGGGTCAGCCAGGTGACGGTTTCTTCACGCGTCTCGGTCACGGGAACTCCTTGGGCACTGCTGAGGACTGGCCTGTCTGGGACCGTCGTCGGTCCCCCGGGGGTAATCTGCTGAGGCTAACTAGCGTCGGTGACGAGAGCCGTCTAGTCAAATGGGGAAGCTTACCTCGCCCGGTGGACTGGGAATGTCGGCCTGGTGAACGGGTGTTTGCGCCACCGAGGGTTTTTACACGAGGGAGACATCTGTTGCGAAGCCAGCTTCGGCTCATGGCCGTGCACGCCCACCCGGACGACGAGTCCAGCAAGGGGGCGGCGACCATGGCGCGTTACGTGAGCGAGGGCGCGCAGGTCCTGGTGTGCACGCTGACCGGCGGCGAGCGCGGCGACATCCTGAACCCGGCCATGGAGCGGCCGGAGGTCAAGGCCGACATGGCCCGGATCCGGCGCGAGGAGATGGACCGGGCCCGGGAGATCCTCGGCGTGCAGCAGCGCTTCCTCGGATTCGTCGACTCGGGCCTGCCCGAGGGCGACCCCAAGCCGCCGCTGCCGGACGGCTGCTTCGCGCTCACCCCGCTCGAGCAGGCGACCGAGCCGCTGGTACGGGCGGTCCGGGAGTTCCGCCCGCACGTGATGCTCACCTACGACGAGAACGGCGGCTACCCGCACCCGGACCACGTGATGACGCACAACGTCAGCGTGGCCGCCTTCGAGGCGGCCGCGGACCCCGACGCGTACCCGGACGCGGGCGAGCCCTGGCAGGCGCTCAAGCTCTACTACTTCGTCTCGTTCCACGGCGCCAAGTACGTCGCGATGCACGAGGAGATGCTGCGCCGCGGCCTGGAGTCGCCGTACGAGAAGATCTTCGAGGAGCGGGCCAAGCGGCGCGGCGACGACGCGCCGCAGCTGGAGATCACCACCAGGGTGCCGTGCGGGGACTTCTTCGCGGTCCGGGACGAGGCGCTCAAGGCGCACGCCACCCAGGTCGACCCGAACGGCTTCTGGTTCTCCTGCCCGCTGGAGGTGCAGCAGGCCGCCTGGCCGACCGAGGACTATCATCTGGCTAGGTCGGTTGTCGATACCGAGCTACCAGAAGATGACCTGTTCGCCGGCATCAAGGAGTGTGTGAGCCTGTGACCCTGGGCGTCCTGGCCGCCGCCGCGTCCGCCGCGTCCGCCGCGGCCTCCACGGCCAGCAACGACGTGGAGCCCGGCGTCCTGGGCTTCCTGGTCGTGGCCGGGATCGCCGTCGCCCTGGTCTTCCTGCTCCGCTCTATGAACAAGCAGTTCCGCAAGATCGCCCCCCCGCCAGAGGCCGGCCCGGACGCCGATGCGGACGCCGTCCCCGGCGGCGACGGCGGCGACGGCGGAGAGCAGGCCGGCGCGCCCGCCAAGGCCCCGGCCCAGACCCCGGACTAAGCCCGGCCGCCAACCGATGGTCCATGGGTGCGTTCCTGTGAGGTGAGCGCCAGGCCTCTGCGGGCACTCCTGCCCCGCATGCCTCCCCGTCATCACCTTCCCCGCCTCCGGCGGCTGGGCCAACTACGTCGTTGCCACAACGACGCACACCGGACTACATCGTTGCCACAACGACGTAGTTACCGGCACCGGTCCTGCCCCGCGGAGCAGGCGGTCGGCGCGTTCGCGCGCGTATTGTCCGAGCCTCTTGTTACCGTGCAGACCATGCGGGTGCTGCACGGGGTATGGGCGCTCGATGCGCTCTGCCTGTGGGCGGAGGACCCGTCGCGCCCGGCCGCGCCGCCGGGCCGCGCGCCGGAGCCGCCGCCGCACCCGTTCGCCTGCCAGGCCGCTGAACTGGCCGACCTGCTGGCCGCGATGCCCGGCCCGGCGGGCGAGGCGGCCCGCAAGGCCGTCGACGGCGAGCTCACATTGCAGCTGCCCTCGGCCGCCGGCCCGGCCCGCCCGCTGGCCTCGCCCGAGCTCGTCCGGGCCGATGCGCCGGAACCCCGGACCGGCCGGGTCCGGCTGGCCCGCTGGCGAGTGCCGGCGCTGGTCTTCGCGCCGGCCGCCGCGCTGGACCTGCTCGGCGCGGCCGGCGAGGTCGCCG
>Ga0209168_10000815_pt1 | contig 27500 bp, 24 predicted proteins | sample Coa_R1_FD_187156 | JGI IMG/M metagenome (GOLD analysis project Ga0209168, IMG submission 187156) | Surface soil microbial communities from Centralia Pennsylvania, which are recovering from an underground coalmine fire - Coalmine... | ecosystem: Environmental > Terrestrial > Soil > Unclassified ...
TGTCGCACTCCGGACCCCGGCACGTGGTCGGGTCGCGAGAGTGGCCGCGACGTGGACGGGAGTGGAGAGGGAGTGCGGGCCGTGCAACCATGCGATAGGCCAGCCGATCACACGGCCCGCAAGGAAGGAGAGGCGTTAGAGGAAAAGCGAGCCCCGGTCTTGACTCGCTAATGACCACGATACCCTGCTGCCATGAGAGGACGGTTTGAGAGAGGTGAACAGAGTCTTACAGCGGTCCCGCCGGCGCGGTGGACGAAATGGTGAATTGATTCGTGGAAGCCGTTCGTCTCAGGTAGATTCGCGGTGGAGGAATGTGCCTGCTGCTCTCACGCCACGCGGTAGATAGGGTCTTCAATTCACTCGTGCCGGGCCCGCATGACATAACAGAGGGCAACCGCGTTCCCGACTCGAACCGTGCTGGACTACTGTCCTCGCCCGGCGTAACGTGTATCCTGGACGCGACCGCAGTGAGTGCAGAGTCGTGAGGTGATAGGTACGAACGTAGCTCTCCTGCCCGCAGCGCTTGCTGGAGTCGGTCTGCTCACGGCCCTATGGGCGCTTCTGAGCCGGCCCGGCGGCGCAGCGGCCGGCGCCGCGGAACAGCAGCCTGATGGTGACGGCGCGGCTGGTCGCCACTTGCCGATCGCGGCGTACCGTGCGGTGGTGGAAGGGGACGACGCCTTCATCTCCCACGTCACGCCGGAGCTCGAGGCGCTGCTGGGCTACACGCGGCAGGAGCTGGTTTCAGACCGGAGCGTCTGGCTGTCGATCGTCCACGAAGACGACCGGGAGCGCGTGCAGGCGGAGCGGACGCACCATGTGACGAGCGGACAGAGGCTGAGGAGCGAATACCGGGTGCGGCCGCGCCACCAGGAGACCGTGTGGGTACGCGACGAGGCGATCGTGGTGGCGACCGATGGCGGCCGCGTCCGATTCCAGCACGGGGTGCTCATCGACATTACCGAGCGCAAGAGTGCGGAGGAAGCGCTTGCCCACCATGTTCTCCACGACAGCCTGACGGGACTGCCTAATCGAGCGCTCTTTATGGACCGGCTGGAGCAGTCCGTTCGCGCCGCTCGACGGTCCGGGGCCACGGTGGCTCTCCTCGTCATGGACCTGGACCGTTTCAAGGAGATCAACGAGGCGTTCGGTCACCGGTACGGCGACGAGGTGCTGCGACGAATTGTCGATGGCCTGCGCGGCGTCCTGCGGGAGTCCGATACCGTGGCGCGCCTGGGCGGCGATGAGTTCGGCATGCTGTTACCGGCGGTCGATGTGCGCGGGGCCGCGCTCGCCGCGCAGAAGATCGCTCACGTCCTGCGAACGCCGTTCGAGGTGGCGGGACAGATATTTGAGGTCGGAGCGAGTATCGGAATCGCGCTGAGCCCGGCTCACGGTGATGACGCCGACTCGGTCCTCCAACGAGCGGAAGTAGCGATGTACGCGGCGAAACGCGGGCAGACGGACTTTGCCCTGTATGAGCCCGAACAAGATCCTCACACTCCGGATCGCTTCGCGCTGGTAAGCGAGCTGCGCCTCGCGATCGATGGAGAACAGCTGGTATTACATTACCAACCTCAGGCGGAGCTCCATACCGGCTCAGCGGACCATCTCGAGGCTCTGGTTCGCTGGAACCACCCCGATCGCGGCGTGCTTCGCCCGGATTCATTTCTCGGCCTCGCCGAACACGCCGGACTTATCCGTCCGCTAACCATGTGGGTTATCGAGGCGGCCCTGCGCCAGTGTCACGTCTGGCGTTCCAGTGGGCTCGAGGTCAGCGTTGCAGTCAACCTGTCGCCCCGCATCTTGCACGATCCCCGGCTGGTGCCGGCGATTGAAGGGCTGCTGGCCAAGTGGGGCACGCCCGCCGCTTGCCTCGAGGTCGAGATCACGGAGGGGGCTCTCATGGAAGACCCGTCGAGGGCGATGGAGACGCTTACCCGCTTGCATGAGATGGGCGTGACCATCTCTATCGACGATTTCGGCACGGGATACTCGTCGCTGGGATATTTGACGCGCCTGCCGGCGAGTCAGATCAAGATCGACAAGTCGTTCGTGCAGGATATGGTCACCAACCGAGACAGCGCGTTTATCGTTCGCTCCGTTATCGACCTTGGCCACAACCTCAACATGGAAGTGGTGGCGGAGGGGGTGGAGAACCAGGATACCTGGGATCTGCTGACCGAGATGGGGTGTGATGTAGTGCAGGGATTCCACCTCAGCAAGCCGTTGCCCGCCTCGGATGTGCCCCGGTGGATGGCCACCGCCGGCGCCCGTCTGGCATGCGTCACGTGAGTGAGATATCCCGCATCAATCGTGGATCCGCGGATCCGGCCCGTACGTGGTGTCGGCAGGCGCAGGGAGCGGACTGGGACGCCGGGCGGCCGGAGAGTGCTCAAACGCGTAGCGGCACGTGCCCAGTAAGAAAAAGGTAGAGCCGCCTGCGGCTCTACCTCGAGATGACAGTGGCTCCGGCGGCAGGACTCGAACCTGCGACCAAGCGGTTAACAGCCGCCCGCTCTACCGACTGAGCTACGCCGGAATGTAAAGAGCCTCGGCGGACGCTTTGCCCACGGGGCCGCCCAAGTATAGGGCGACTCTCGAGAAGTGGACAACCGCGCAAACGGCTCAGTTCTCCAGGTAGTCCTTCAGCTTGCGGCTGCGCGAGGGATGACGAAGCTTACGCAGCGCCTTCGCCTCGATCTGACGAATGCGTTCCCGAGTTACCTTGAACTCGCGCCCCACTTCCTCCAGGGTGCGGCCGCGGCCGTCGTCAAGGCCGAATCGCAGGCGCAGCACCCTTCGCTCGCGCTCGGACAGTGAGTCGAGCACCTCTTCCATGGACTCGCGCAGCATCTGGAAAGAGGCTGCCTCTGACGGAGCCTCACCGCCTTCATCGGGGATGAAGTCGCCGAGACTGCTATCCTCCTCCTCGCCGATCGGCGTCTCAAGCGATACCGGCGTCTGAGCCACTTTCATGATCTCGCGGACCCGATCGGGCGGCATATCCATCTCGAGGCCGATCTCTTCGGATGTGGGCTCGCGTCCATACTCCTGAAGGAGGCGGCGAGAGGTCCGGATGAGCTTGTTGATGGTCTCGACCATGTGCACCGGTATGCGAATTGTCCGCGCCTGGTCGGCGATGGCGCGGGTAATGGCCTGGCGGATCCACCAGGTCGCGTAAGTCGAGAACTTGTAACCCTTGGTGTGATCGAACTTTTCGACGGCGCGAATAAGGCCGATGTTGCCTTCCTGGACGAGATCGAGCAAGCCCATGCCGCGGCCGATGTACTTCTTGGCGACGCTCACCACCAGCCGAAGATTGGCCTCGGTGAGCTTGCGGCGCGCTTCCATGCCGGCATCGATCTTGGGCTGAGAGAACGGAAGCCCACTCCGACTCCTCTCGATCTCAGCATCGGCATCACGCATGGCCTGGGCGAGCGCGACTTCCTCGTGGCCTTTGAGCAGGCGAACGCGGCCGATCTCGCGCAGGTACATCCGCACCGGATCGTCCACCGCCGCTCCCTCAGCGTCGAGGACCTTCTCGAGCTCTTCAGTCGAGATCTCAGCTTCCGGAGCATCCGGCTCGTCGTCGACCTTGACATTCGCACGGGCCAGGTCCGTAATGACCTCGTCAAGCTGATCGAGGTTCTCTCCGGCACTCTCCAGAATCTCCTCAACCTCGCGCTCCGCGAGGTGGCCGTTCGCCTCGGCCTTCTGCCGGACTTCAGTCAGGTGAACTAACTGAACCTCGGGTTCCGGTTCCGCGACCGTGCTCTCTTGCAACCCATCCCCCTCTGCGTATTCGTCGAACTGAGGTTGTGCCCCACCCAAGTCACTCAGCTCCATCCGAACCGCTCGCATGTTGCGCACAGAATATCATGCCGAGCGCCGTCCTTGCCGTCACGCCGTTGCACTAACTGTAGTACGGTTCGGTGTCCACTCTCAAGCGGTGGCCAGATATCGTCAATAGCGAAAATCGTGAATCGCGCGCCATTCTTCGTCGGTTACGGTCATCCACTGGAAGAATGACGCACCGATCGCTCCCCCGGCTCGACACCCCGCCAGGAACCCTGAGACCTCGTCGGAAGAGGGGGCGAAAGGCCCCATTTCCAGGTGACCAAAGTCGTCGAACGTCTGTCCGATCGGCGCGACGCGTGCTCGGGGGGCAACTCGGTGGATGCCAGCGATAGAGTCCTGGGCGTACCGGTACCCGTACTCCCACCCATAACGCAAACCGCCGTAGTCCGGACCGAAGGCGGTCTTCGTCTCGTGCCAGTAGTCCATTGGCGCGGTGACATCATAGTCGCGCGCAACATCTACGAACGGGTAATCGGGCTGAGATTGAGGCGGGTAGGTAACTCCCACGAGCAAAAAGCCACTGCCCAGATACCAACGCACGAGGTCCGAGTAGACACGAACGGTGGAGGGCGTCGCATTCGTTTCCAGATCGGCTGCGATACCGTCGAAACTCTGGCCGGTGCTGGTTCGGTACGCGGCGAGGAGACGTGTCAGGCGCACATCAGCCCCCAGGTCGTGGAGGTACGGAAACATCCAGGCAATCACGGCGATGTGCCGGCGGTGGGCTGCTTCGATCATCGGCCCGACCACTCCTCGCCCATGGAAACCCAGGGGCGAGATGGCTGATTCCACGTACAGGTGTGTGACGCCGTCGCCGGCCGCAGCCCGTGCCACCGCGTCCGGGGAGCTTTCTGCCATCGTGCCGAGAGTCAGCCACATTCCCTTTCCAGACGCGAGCCTCCACTGGGCGGATCCCGTTCCATTGGCCGGACCTCGCGACATCCGGACCGTCCAGCCCGGCACCCAGCTGTTGCCGGTTTCGTACCAGACTTGGCCGTTTCCGGTCTGTTGCCAGGCGCGCACCCTGACGGACTGCCCTGGCAGGTATCTCGCCACGGCGACACCGTCGGGTCGGGAACGGGCGCTGGTCGCCGCGACCACCGCCCCAGACGCATCGATTCTCTGCGGCGGAACAGTCTGAATCGACAGCCGCAAGCCCGGCGCGCGATACGTCGATTTTGTTTCCCAGGGCCGTCGGGACGACAGACCGGCAGTCGGGGCCCAGCCCGACGCACTCGCCCAGAACCGGATGTGGGTCCAGCCTTCCCGCCGGCTGAGCGCTTCGACCTGGGTCTGCTGAACTAGGGTCGCTATGGCGCGGGCGTGCGAGGACGGCGCCGTGTGTACACGAAGCGTGGAGGCGACCACGGTCACGATCCGCGGCTTCGCGGTTCCCGCGCTACTCGCCGGGAGGTCGATCGCTCCCGCTCGCGCTGAGGGTGAGGAAGTAAGGACGAGCGTGCCCGTCAGTACAGCGACCAGGCGGTGGACCGGCATCAAGACTCGAGGTGGCCGCGCTCCCGCAAGTAGCGATAAAACTTGAGCCGCGCAACCTCGGGCTTCGACAGTCGCCGCTCAAGAATCTGCTGAATGGCGAAGCCGGCCCCGAGTGCGGCGAGCGCCGCGAGGGCCACGGCCAACCCCACGGCCGTGCTCGGTTTCTGAGCCAGTTCGATACCCTGAGGCTCCCGCTCGGATTCCGAACCTGCGGCCATAATTCCCTCCCTCGGCTTCGAAAGTCGGCACAGTATATCCCACCTAGAATGAGTCATGCAGGCGCACGGAGCGGGCGGGAAGGGCAGCGCGAGGCGATGGCAAACCGCCTAGCCGGCGAGACGAGTCCTTACCTCCAGCAGCACGCGGGAAACCCGGTGGACTGGTATCCGTGGGGATCGGAAGCTCTGGCGCGCGCCCGAGCCGAGGATCGCCCGATTCTGGTCAGCATCGGGTACTCGGCGTGTCATTGGTGCCATGTCATGGCGCACGAGTCGTTCGAGGATCCGGAGACCGCCGCGCTCATGAATGAGGCTTTTGTCAACGTCAAGGTCGATCGCGAGGAGCGTCCCGACGTCGACTGCATCTACATGGAGGCAGTTCAGGCGCTCACCGGACACGGAGGCTGGCCCCTCAACGTATTCCTGACTCCGGACGGGAGGCCTTTCTTCGGTGGAACGTACTTTCCGCCGGTGTCTCGTCACGGAATGCCGAGCTGGAAATCCGTTCTGGTCGCTGTCCGTGACGCGTACCGGGATCGGCGTGAAGATGTGCTCCAGAACGCGGAGGCGCTCACGTCGTACGTCCGGCAGGCGCAGAATCTTCCTGCTGGTGAAGGCGTGCTCGCAGTCGACGTCCTGCGCCGAGCACTCGAGACGTTGTCCGGTCAGTTCGACTGGTCCGACGGTGGGTTCGGCTCCGCCCCAAAGTTTCCGCAACCGCTCACCCTCGACCTGCTATTGCGTCTGGGGCGACGGCTGCACGACACACGCGCCCTTGATTTTGTGCAGCTGACCCTCGATCGCATGGCGGCGGGCGGTATCCACGACCAGCTTGGCGGCGGCTTTCACCGCTACTCGGTTGACGGGTACTGGCTGGTGCCACACTTCGAAAAGATGTTGTACGACAACGCCCTGCTGGCGATGGTGTACCTGCATGCGTTTCTCATTACCGGGTCCTCCAACTACCGGCTCGTTACCGAGCAGACACTCGACTACGTGCTGCGGGAGCTGCGAAGTCCGGAGGGAGGATTCTTCTCGGCGCAGGATGCCGACAGCGAAGGCGTGGAAGGAAAGTACTACGTCTGGACGCCGGACGAAATCGATTCGGCAGCCGGCCCGGCTGCCGAGCTCGCCATCCTCCACTTCGGCGTGACGGCCGGAGGCAACTTCGACGGGCGAACAATCCTGACCAGTTCCGTGTCGCCGGCGCAGATCGCGCAGCGCACCGGCGAACCGCTTGCCGCGGTCCAGGACGGTCTGGAGCGCGCCCGGAAAGCCCTTCTCGCCGCTCGCACCCGGCGTGTCCCTCCGGCCACCGACACCAAAGTCCTCACGTCGTGGAACGCGCTTGCGATTCGCGCGCTCGCCGAGGCGGGTCGCAGCCTGCAGCGCCCTGACTACACGCGTGCCGCCGAGGACGCGGCGCGGTTTCTCCTTACGGCCCTTCGACCCGCCGGTGCCCTGCTGCGCAGCTGGCAGGGAGCCGCCAGTGGCGTGCCGGCATTTCTCGAAGACCACGCGTACCTGGCCGAGGCGCTCATCTCGCTGTACGAGGTCACCGGCCGGGTCGAGTACTATCACGAAGCCCGCGGTCTCTCAGACGAGATGGAGCACCGCTTCGGGGACGAGGCCGGTGGCGGTTACTTCGACGCGCCGCTGAGTGAGGACCTGGTCGTCCGCCCGCGCAGCTTCTTCGACAATCCGATTCCTTCGGGAAACGCGTCAGCTGCATCTGCGCTGCTGCGCCTTGCTGCGCTGGACGGCGACACGCGCCACACCGCGTCCGCAGAGCGTATACTTCGTTCGGCTGGGGAGCTACTGCACCGTGCCCCGCAGGGCGTACCGTACCTGCTGTCCGCGCTGGACTCCTACCTCGCCGGCACCCTGCAGGTTGCGATCGTTGGAACGAGCGGGCAGGAGCTCGCGGAGCTTGCTGACGTGGTCTTCGGGCTCTATCTCCCGGAGAGGGTCCTCGCCGCCGGCCGCGAGAGCGAAGTACCACTGCTGGACGGACGGATGACGGTGGGCGGAAAGGCCACGGCGTACCTGTGCGAGCATTTTGCCTGCCGACTGCCGGTGACGAAGCCCGAAGAGCTCCGCGCACAACTGGAGGAGAGGTACGCAGCGGGCTGAGATCCCTGCCGGTGCTCGGTCCGATTGCCGGCCTTACTGCCGGGCGAGAAAAGCCAGCACCCGCTGCTTGAGAAGTGCGGCCGCGCCAGGGTCGTAGGAGGGCAACGTGCTGTCGGCAAAGTAATGCTGATCGCCGGGGTAGAGAAAGAGCTCGCCGTCCGTCGCCTGGGAGACAAGCTCGCGCGCGGCGTCGAGATCCCCCTCGTCGACGAAGTACGGGTCGGCATCCATCCCATGCACCTGCACCGGTACCACTGCCGGCCAAGACGAGCCGAACTCAGAGACCGGGACGCAGGAGTAGAAGAACAACGCGCCGCGCGCGCCGGGCCGGGTTTGGGCGAGCTGCTGTGCCGGGAGAACGCCCAGTGAGAAACCGGCGTAAACCACTTCGGATGGCAGGTCGTCCGCCGCACGACGCGCACGGTGGATGACTTCGCCGAACCCGATTTCCTGGGCGTGGGCGACTCCCTCCTCGATCGTGCCGAAAGTGCGGCCGTCAAACAGATCGGGAGTGTGAACCGTGTGGCCGGCGTCTCGCAGGTCGTCGGCGAACGCATCGACCCCAGGTGTCAAACCCAGCGCATGGTGAAAGAGTACGACCTCCGACATCTTCACACTCCCAAGTGAATATTTGAGCTGAGCCCTACTTTACGGCGCGGCCATCGACGTGTGCCGCTCGTCCGCTGATACGGACCCTCCGACGCGCAGCGAGTCTAGGGTGTCTCCCGAATCGTGACGCGGTTCATGTAGATATCGACCATGGGAATCTCCAGCGCGTTGTTGTCTGCTGGGTTGGCTGTCACCGGAGTGGCCGCGATCTTTCGCACCACCTTCATGCCGCTTGAAACGACGCCGAAGATTGTGTACTTGGGAGGCAGGGACGATGCCTGCGGCCCGGTCACGATGAAGAACTGGCTCCCACCGGAGTTCGGCGCGCCGGTGTTCGCCATTGCGACGGTGCCGGGTGTGTACGGCATGGTCACCTTCTCATCTTTGATCGAGTAACCCGGGCCACCCAGTCCGGTCCCGAGGGGGTCGCCGGTCTGCACCATGAAGTCCTGGATGATCCGATGGAAGAGGATGTGTGCGTAGAAGCGGTGTCGAGCGAGAAAGACGAAATTATTGACGGTGATCGGGGCAACCTTCGGGAGGAGGCGAATCGTAAACGTGCCGTCGGTGGTTTCCACGACTGCCGAATAGTTGTGATGCACGTTGATCGTCATGGGAGGCGGCTGCGACCACGACAGTTGACGGGCGGTTGGAGACGGCGTGGGGCCGGGCGCGGAAGACGGAGATCCGCAGCCGGCCAGCATGAGTGCGGCCACACCGAATAGAAAGATTCGCACGAGGTACGCTCCGAGCTTGGTCCATTGGTTCGCCGATTGGTTAACGCTGGAGTGTACCACCCCTCTTCGGGAGAGTATGCGGGCTGTGCGATGCCGGCTCAGGCACCCGCTGCAGACTCGGCGCCACCGGAGAAAGATCCCCGAGACACTCATCCGGGGCCGACTATCATGAGACAGGAGAACCTATCTTCTTCGTGTCGAACGTTGCAGACATTGCTCGTGAGATCGATCGACGGCTTCCGGAACTGGCGCGTGACGTGATCCGCAGCCACCTCGACGTTTCAGTGCCGGAGAATCGGAGCTTCCTCCAATCGCCGGACGGCCGCGAGCAACACCAAACTGAGTGGCACCAGTGGGGAATCATCACCCACACCCGCCGTTTTTTGCGGGACCTGGAGACTGCCGTGCCCGGCTATCTCCGATCCTGGGGCCGCTGGGAAACCGTGGACGCTCGGCTGCAGCGTCCGATCGACGGTGCGACCCGCTGGCAGCTGCTGGAGGTAACGATTCTCCTGCATGACATCGGGAAGTTCGGCGCCCGGCGCCGCGGGCGCCAGCGCTTCCACTTTGGAGGTCACGAGGTTCTTTCCGGCGAGATAATCCGCTCGCAACTCCATCTCGATAGACTCGGCCTCACCGAGACCCAGATCGAATACATTGCCCGCACCGCGGAAGATCACTTTGTCCTGGGAGTGGTGCGAAAGCGTGCCAGGGAGCAAGGCGCCTACGACCTCGGCTTCGTCGAAACGTCGAGCTTTCGGGAGCTGGCGCTCGACATCAAGGATCGGCACCCGGAGGACTTTGTCGAGATCGGCGTGCTCTTCCTCGGCGACTCCCTCTCCAAAGCGGATCCCGAGAGCGGACCGGAGCGTGCGGCGGGCCAGTACGGTGTCAATATCGCTGTTGCTCGCCACTATCTAGAGATCGTTCTGGACGCAGGTGGATAATGCTGGGCGACTCTGTAGCACTCAAGGAGAGCGAGCTCCAGTTCATCAGTGACGCCACGGGCGACATCCCGGCCGACAATCCCGCCGGCCATGGGCTTTACTTCCGCGACACCCGGTTCCTGAGCCGTTACGAGCTCTTCGTCAACGGGGTCAGACCGTTCTTCCTTTCGAACTCGACGAACAAGCACTTCATCGCAACGTTTCAGTTCATCAACAACGCGATGCAGCTGAAGAACGGCCAGCGAGTCGCCCGGCAGACGGTCAGCATCCGGCGCAGCCGCTTCGTTACCGGCCGTGGCATGTTTGAGCGGATCGGGGTTCTCAATTGCAATCCTTTCGAGATCGAACTTGACCTGGTACTCGCCTTCGACGCCGACTTCCGGGACATATTTTCGGTGCGCGGCTTCAAGACGCAGCGCGTGGTCGGCCAGATTACGGTCCAGTTCGGCGGTGAGGATGTGTCGTTTTCCTACCGCGGCAGGGACGGGGTGCGCCGGACAACCCAGGTAACATTTGACCGCGAGTCGGAGCCGATCTCCCCGCACGAAGTGCGATTCGGTATACGGCTAGCGCCGCAGCAGTTCGACTCGATCGTGGTTCGGATTCAGCCCCGTGTGGGGCACAAGTGGAAGCCCCTTCCCAATGACTTCGAAGGAGAGCTCGAGGGACGCGCCGCATCGTACCGTAAGTGGGACGACGCTTCGACGCGAATTACCACGGACAACGAGCTGTTCGACCGCGAGATTCTGCGAACCAGCCGCTACGACGTCCGCGCCTTGCTGGAGAAGACGCGCCACGGCCTCGTACCCGACGCCGGGGTGCCCTGGTATGCTGTGCCCTTTGGCCGTGATGCGATCATTACATCTCTCCAGACGCTTCTCTACAATCCGTCCATCGCGGAGGGAACCCTTCGGTTCCTGGCGGCCCACCAGGGAACGCAGGTGGATGAGTACAAAGAGGAAGAGCCGGGCAAGATTCTTCACGAGCTGAGGCGCGGCGAGCTGGCTCGCCTGGGGGAAGTACCGCACACACCCTACTACGGGACGGTCGACGCCACGCCGCTGTTTCTCGTGCTCTTCGTTGAGACCATGGCCTGGCTCCGATCCGATGCGCTGTATCGCGATCTGGCGCCTGCCGCGCTCCGCGCGCTCGATTGGATAGACCAGTTCGGCGATATGGACGGCGACGGCTACGTCGAATACCGCTCGCGGAATGCCGGCGGCGTGGTGAATCAAGGATGGAAGGACTCTTCGAACTCGGTGCAGTACGAGGACGGCAAGAATGCAGACCAACCGCTCGCCCTCGTCGAGGTTCAAGGCTACGTCTATCAGGCCAGGGTCGGCATGGCGCGACTGCTCCGCGCCCACGGCGACGCAGCGACGGCGGAGCGACTCGAGCGTCAGGCGGCGGAGCTCAAGGCTCGCTTCAACCGTGACTTCTGGATGGAAGATGAGGAATTCTTCGCCCTTGCCCTCGATCGCGACAAGCAACAGGTCCGATCGGTCACCTCGAATCCGGGCCATTGCCTGTGGTCGGGAGTATGCGACAACGATAAGGCAATCGCGGTGGCGAGGCGTCTGCTCGCGCCCGACATGTTTTCGGGGTGGGGCGTGCGAACGCTTTCGGCGCGGTCGCCAAACTTCAATCCTATGAGTTATCACAATGGGTCGGTGTGGCCGCACGACAATGCCATCATTGCCATGGGCCTGCGCGCGATCGGTGAAGTGGGCGGAGCGGCGCGGCTCACTGAGGCGCTGATCGAAGCGGGTTCGCGCTTTTCCGACTCACGCCTGCCGGAGCTCTTCTGCGGTTTCCCGCGTGACCAGCGGTTCAATTCCAGCCCCACGGCGTACGTCGTCTCGTGCAGCCCCCAAGCATGGGCGGCCGGCTGCATCTTCATGGTGATTCAGGCGATGCTGGATTTGCGCCCCGCGCTCGCCGAGGGACGAATGCACGTCGAGCCCATGCTGCCGCCCTTCTTCGGACGGATTGAGCTCCACCGAATGAGGGTGGGAAAGCGGCGAATCGATCTCCGGATCGAGTCCCGCAGCGGCGGACCGGTCGTCGAGATCGTGGGAGACGAGCTTGACCGCCTGACGGTACCGGCGTGATCGTCGAGTCCGTATCCGTCGAGGCGGCGCTCCATCGGGAGGGCCGGTGTCCGGTCTGACGGGAGGCGCCACTGCTGCCGATCCGGGCGATGCCGGCGCAGTCTACGAGGCGCCAATGAACGTTCTACTCCCCGCGGAGGACATCGCAACGTTGCGCTCCCTTCTACCGGTCGGTGGCGCCGTCGTATCCCGTTACGGCGGTCGCGGCACGGCTTTGAGCGTGGTCGAGATCCCCGAGGACCGCTCGCTGAGCGAGGGGGCGCTAATCGTGCGCCGCCGCCGGCAGCTGCTGGCTCGCATCGTTCAGATCCAACCGCAGGCGCTGTTCCAACCAGCGGTGGTGACGGCGCGCTCGGTGGCGGCCGGCATACGCGATGCCGTCCGCGACAGCAGCATTGATCTCCTGCTCCTGTCGTGGCGAGCCGGGCGGTCAACCCGGCGCAATGACACGCTGGAGAACCTGGTCGAAGGTCCGCCATGCAATCTCGCCGCCGTCATGCGTGGCGGGTCGGCAGGGGTGCGCCGCGTGCTCGTTCCGGTCCGTGGCGGGCCGCACGCCCAGCTAGCCCTCGCAATCGCAGAGGCGGTCGCAGCGCAAGCTGGAGCGGAGCTCACCCTGCTCCACGTGGATCTGCCCGAGTGGAGCAGCGTCCGGCGAGATCGCGAGCAGAGCTTCTTCGAGGAGGTGCGGGTCGGCTCGCGGTATGACGGCACCCGATTCGAACGCGTCGTTGCCGGGTCGGTCCAGGAGGCGCTGCTACGAGCCGGCTCCCAACACGACGTCGTCGTCATGGGTGCAGCCGCGCGGGACCAGAACTCGCCATTCCTGTTCGGTCGTTTCCCACATCTGGTGGCAAGAAAGCTTAGCGGCTCCGTGATCGTGGCAAAGACCCGCGAGCCCGTCACAGCCGGTATGTTTCGGTCCCAGATGAGGGCTGCCGAGCTGGCGCAGAGTGCAGATATCTCGGAGCTGGTCGACCGCTGGTTCGCCGAAAACACGTTTCACAGTCACGAGTTCCGATCGGTGCGCGATCTGGTCGGTCTGAAGGAGCGTCAGGGAAAACGAATCAGCGTAGTCTTGCCCGCGCTGAACGAAGAGAAGACCATCGGGAAGATTCTCACAACCATCCAGCGCGACCTGGTGGAGAGACAGCCGCTGGTCGACGAGCTCATCGTGGTGGACAGCAACTCGGCCGATCGGACGGTTGAGATTGCGCAGTCGCTTGGTGTGGCCGTCTATCGACATCCCGAGATCCTGCCGGAATACGGAACGATTCGGGGGAAAGGGGAGGCGCTCTGGAAGAGCCTCTACGTGACGACCGGCGACATCATTGTCTGGATCGACTCCGACATAACCGGAATCCATCCGAAGTTCGTCTACGGCCTGGTCGGACCGCTCCTGACCCAACCGCGCCTCGGATTCGTGAAGGGCTTCTATCGCCGTCCGCTGAATCTGGATGGGAATATTGCCACTACTGGCGGCGGACGGGTAACCGAGCTGACGGCACGCCCCCTGATCAACCTGTTCTATCCGGCGCTGTCGGGTGTCGTGCAGCCGCTGGCCGGGGAGATGGCAGGCCGACGGGAGGTCCTCGAGAAGCTGCCCTTCTTTACCGGTTACGGTGTCGAGACCGGTCTCCTGGTGGACATCCTCGATCGCTTCGGGTTGCGTGCCATCGCCCAATCCGATCTCGAGGAACGAATCCACCGGAACCAGACGCTGTTGTCACTGAGCCAGATGGCCTTCGCCATCGTGCAAGTAGTAATCAAACGTCTGGGGCAGGAGCGTAAGCTCGAGCTTGCCGGTGAGATCAGCAACAGCATGAAGCTTATCCATTACTCCCCGACCGAGCTCTTTCTGGAAATCCGCGAGATACACGAAGGCGAGCGCCCCCCAATCGAGAGTCTGCCCGAGTATCGGAGTCGCATGGACAGTCGGGGTGGGCTTGACGTGCCCGCCCGACCAGCCCAGGGAACGCAGAACTAGATACAGGCCCAGCAACGCACCGGCGATAACCAGGGCGCGAACGACCAGGGCGCAACCCATGCCGGTGGTCGCCGACGCGATGTCGAGGCAGCCCATCCTCTCGTCCGCCTCATCGCCCGCCATTGCGGTGCCGAGCGGAACGTATTTGTAGCCGATTGGATCGTATGGCTCCTCACCGGAACGGTCGTCGCGCTCAGTCCCCATCGGGCGGAAACCTCGCGATCGAGGCGCGCGGAACGCGCACACGCGCGGGTCCGTAGACCAAAGTCTGGCACGCCAGGCGGAGCCGCCCGGCATCACGGCCGAGCCGCAGGCGCTCCAGCGCCGACACCGGAGACAACCCGGATCCGGCAATCACCTCGACCCGGCACGACGTACAGAAACCGTGTCCGCCGCAGACGTGACGGTGCGGCAAACCGGCGTCGAGCAGGGCGTCGAGGAGTCGCTCGCCGCTGCGGCACGAAACAGCGCTGCCATCGCATTCGACGCATATCGGCTCGCCGCGGGCTGGACGCCGCTCCGGTGGTTGCTGCACTTCTTGTCTACTCCGGGCGATTCTACCCGGGATGCGCTGGGGGCACCCCACTCGCGAGGCGCACCTCGTCGGCGATACGCCATGCCCCTTCGACATCATCGGGAGCGAGACGCCCTTCGAGCACCGCGTCCTCGAGGACGTTTTTGATCTCGCCGATCCATGGACCAGGTGGATCCTGGTACCGTTGCATGAGGTCAAAGCCGCTCAAGGGGCTCCTGAGCGCGGCGACCTGGGCGCGGTCCAGAGCTGCCATGCGCCGCTCGAACGCATCGAAGCGGACGGCGTTCTGCGACCGTCCGGATGCAGTGTGGCCCGCTGCGTCGGCACGCGCCAGGGTGAGCGCGTCCTCGATATGGTCGCCAAGCCGGATCATCAACCGGCGTACGGCGCCGTCGCTCCACTCGTCCGAGTAGGCGTGGAGCTGCATGTGAGTCTCCACCAGGAGCACGACGGAGTCGACAAATTGGCGCGGATAGCGCAGACCTTCGAGCACGGCGCGCGCCGTCTTGGCTCCAACCTCTTCGTGGTGGAAGAATCGCGGCCGCCCCGACGGCTCGTGCGTCCGCGTCCTCGGCTTTCCGATGTCGTGGAGGAGTGCGGCCCACCGCACCGCGAGACGAGAGGGCACGCGCGCCACGACGCGCATGGTGTGGTCCCACAGTGAGAGTGGGTGGCGGGGACCGTGATCCGGCATACGCGTCAACTCGGTCAGAAGTGGAACGGCCTGTCCGAGGAGACCGGTATCCCGCAGTAGCGTCAAGCCGGCGGGAGCACGATCGTCAATCAGGATCGCGCCGATCTCGTCGCGAATTCGCTCGCGCGAGACGGCGGCGAGCCAGTCACCGGTGTCGGCCAGGGCGCGTCGAGTATCGGGGTCGAGCGCGAATCCGAGCCTGGTGGCGAAGCGGACGGCGCGGAGAAGCCGCAACGGGTCCTCTTCGAACCGGTCCCGGGCGTACCCAACCGCGCGGATAACACCCGCTCGCAAGTCGGCCATCCCCCCGACGGGGTCCACCACACGTCCGTCCTTCGGGTCAAGGGCTATGGCGTTGATGGTGAAGTCCCTCCGGAGGAGATCTTCAGCTATCGAGCCACCGAACCGGACCCGGGGCTTTCTGGATCCCGGCTCGTATCGCTCGGCCGAGCGGTACGTCGTGATCTCGAACGTCCACGGCTCTTGCCGGATGCCGATCGTGCCGTACTTTTCGCCGACCCGGTAGGGGGCGCCCAGGTGCTCCTGTCTGGCGATCTCGAGTGTCGTGGCCGGGAGCGCCGACGTGGCGAAGTCCAGCTCGGTGCTTCGCCGCCCAAGCAGGCAGTCCCGGATGGCGCCGCCTACGAGATAAACTTCCTGTCCGTGACGGGCAAAGGCAGCGGAAATGGCGCGAACCGGTGTATCGTTGAGACACTGGTCAAGGAGGAGTGCTGCATCGGGCGAAACCATACCGCTGGTCATCGGGCACCTTCGGCGAGAGCGCGTGCAAGACGCGGACCGTATTGTACAATCTCATTAGTTTACATAACGATGCAGTGGAAGAGCGATGAAGTGTCCGTTTTGCGGCTTCAATGACTCGCGGGTAGTGGATTCGCGCGACATCGAAGGCGGGGAAAGCATCCGCCGCCGGCGGGAGTGCCCCTCCTGCGGACAGCGTTTCAGCACATACGAACGCGTGGCGCTCAGCCTGCAGGTAATCAAGCGCGACGGGCGGCGGGAGGAGTTCGACCGCCAGAAGCTCGTGAACAACATGTGGAAGGCGTGTACCAAGCGGGGAATACCGGTCGAATCGGTTGAAGCGATCGCGCGCAGTATCGAGCACCGGGTTCACCGGCTGGGAACGCCGGAGGTGCAGAGCACGGTGATCGGCGAGTACGCTATGGAGGCGCTACGCAGTCTCGACGAGATCGCCTATATCCGGTTCGCGAGCGTGTACAAGTCATTCGCAGACCTGGACGACATGCGCCGCGAGATGGAGAAACTGCTCGACGACGGCGAGAGCGAGCGAGAATCGGCCAAGAAGCTGCGCGCGTGACTCTGACCGAGCCGCGTAACGCCGGCGGGCTCGCCCTCCTCTCCTTTGATTCACTCGACCAGGTTCACCACGCGATCAGCAGCAGACACGGTGGTGTGAGCCCGGACCCGTACCGAAGCCTCAACATGGGCTACGCCACCGACGACCGTCTCGAAAACGTCGTGGAGAACCGGAGCCGGCTGGCGCGGGCGGTCGGAGCACCCGCCGACGCGATCGTGTCGGGTCGCCTCTCCCACGCGAGCGAGGTGGCGGTGTTTGCCGGCAGTCGCGGCTCGCGACCAGATGTTCCGTTTCAGCCCAGGCGGGGTGCGGCGCGGGTCGAACGCGGATTCGAGGCGGATGCCGTCGTATCCGACGTGCCGGGCCTGTACTTTCTGCTGACATTTGCGGATTGCGTGCCGCTCGTGTTCTTCGACCCCGAGCGGCACGTCGTCGGTGCCGCCCACGCCGGCTGGCGGGGGACGTCGCTCGCCATCGCGGTGGCGGTGGTGCGAACAATGCGGGATGTGTTCGGCTCCCGGCCCGAGTCGATGCGCGTAGCGATCGGCCCGTCCATTGGGCCGTGTTGCTACACAGTCACCCAGGATGTTCTGGAGACGTTTGCCTCCCGCGGCGTCGAGCCGGTGGTGACGCGCAACCACGCCGTCCGGCTCGACCTGTGGAAGACGAACCAGCGCCAGCTGCGAGACGCCGGCATCCCGGCAGCCAGCATCGAGAATCCGCGCATCTGCACGTCCTGCAACGTGGACTCATACTTCTCACATCGCGCCGAAAATGGCATGACCGGGCGATTCGCCCTTTGTGCGTGTCTCGCGCCGGCGTGACGACGGATCCCGGCAGCGAGGATGTCGCGGCGCGCCTGGCGCGAATCCGGGAGCGGATCGCGCTCGCCGCCGCGCGCGCCGGGCGCTCCGATGAAGCGAATCTGGTGGCGGTGACCAAAGGTGTCGACATCGAGCGGATTCGTGCCGCCTGGTCGGCCGGCCAGCGAATGTTCGGAGAAAACCGACTTCAGGAGGCCCTTCTCAAGATCGGGATTCTTCCTGATGCCGAGTGGCATCTCATCGGCCACCTGCAAACGAACAAGGCCGCGTCCGCCGCCCGATCGTTCGCACTCATACAGTCGGTCGACAGCACGCGCCTGGCCCTGAAGCTGGGGGTCGCCGGCGAGCGTCTGCGGCGCACGGTTCCTGTGCTTGTGGAAGTGAATATCGCGGGCGAGCAGAGCAAGACCGGGTTCGCTCCCGAAGGTCTGGATATGGTCCTGGAGCAGCTCGCGGGGATCGGTGGCCTGGAGCTCCGCGGGTTGATGACGGTGGCGCCGCTGGTGGGAAACCCCGGCGACATCCGCTGGGTATTTCGCGAGCTTCGCCAGATGCGGGATCGAACGCGGTCCAGTTTGCGCCTGGAATCGCTCTCGGAGCTCTCGATGGGTATGAGCGACGACTTTGAGGTGGCTGTCGAGGAAGGGGCTACAATGGTCCGGATTGGGAGGGCCATTTTTGGGGCCCGTCCTGCTCTAGAGGCGAGTTGAACGTGGCCAATGTGATCGTCAGCTTCATCAGTATTCTCAGCTACGTTCTGGTCATCGCCATCATCGTCCGCGCGCTCCTCAGCTGGTTCATGCCGGCCGGCGGAACCGGGCTTTCGCGTGTTCTCGTGGACGTCACAGAACCGGTGCTGGCTCCGATCAGGCGCCTCCTCCCCTCGGTGGGAGGCATAGACTTCTCGCCGATTCTTGCCATTCTGCTGGTACAGCTGGTCAGCCGCGTTCTGATCGCACTCGTTCCTGCTTCGTGACCGCCCGGCTTCGCGTGCTTGCCTCGCCGGGGGCAGGGCGCGATGAGATTTCCTGGGCGGAGAACGGCGAGCTGCGCGTGAGAATCATGGCTCGCGCCGTGGATGGGAAGGCGAACCAGGCGCTGCTGAAATTCATTGCTGACGCACTCGACATCCCGCCCAGCAGCGTCGAGCTCACGCGTGGTGCCACCTCCCGCCACAAACTGCTTGTAGTTCACGGCCTGGACGAGCCCGAGATCAGGCGCCGGCTAGCTGGAACGGGATCCGTACGGCACGAGTGACGGCGCGATGACGAGATTCTCGACTCCCCGTGGGACCCAGGACATTCTGCCGGACGACTGGCCGCACCTCGATTTCATCGTGGATAGCGCCTTTGCCGTCGCTTCACTGTTCGGGTACCGGCGAATCGAGACGCCTGCCTTTGCCGAGGCATCGCTGTTCGCCCGCGCCACGGGTGAAGGGACCGACATCGCCGACAAGGAGATGTATGTTTTCCGCGACCGTGACGGGGTCGAGATGGCGCTTCGTCCGGAAGGAACGGCGCCGGTCGTGCGGGCCTACCTGGAGCACGGCATGCACAAGCTGTCGCAGCCGGTGAAGCTCTGTTACGTCGAACGGATGTACCGGTACGACAAACCTCAACGTGGCCGCTACCGCGAGCACCGGCAGTTCGGGTGTGAGGCGATCGGCAGCGCCGATGCTTTTGTCGATGTCGAGATGATCTCGCTCCTCGACACGTTTTTTCGCCGGATCGGTCTCACCGACCTCTCACTACACGTCAATAGCATCGGAGACGGCGTCTGCCGGCCGGCCTACGTCGCGGCGCTCGTCGCCTACCTGCGCCGGCACGCGGACGGGTTGTCCGCTCAGGACCGGGACCGGATCGGGCGCAATCCATTACGGGTTCTCGACAGTAAAGATCCCGAGTCGCAAGAGACTATCGAAGGCGCCCCACATTCGCTCGATTACCTCTGCGAAGACTGTGCGGCGCACTGGGAGAAGCTGCGGAGGGGGCTCGAGACTCTCGGCATTCCATACACCGTGGACTTTCGCCTGGTGAGGGGGCTCGACTACTACACCCGGACCGTGTTCGAGTTCATGCCCGAGCGCGACGGCCGGCAGGCGGTCGTGGCCGCGGGCGGGCGTTACGATGCGCTGTCCGAATCCATCGGCGGCCCTCGGGTACCGGGAATCGGCTTCGGAAGTGGCCTGGAACGCCTTCTCCTGAATCTGAAGGAGCGCGGTTTTGAGGTGACCGGTTTCGTGATGCCGAAGGTCTACGTGGTCCATGCCGGGCCGGGCACCGAGGACCGAGCGCTCGCGGTAGTTGCGGCGGTGCGTAATGCCGGGATGACCGCGGAGATGAGCTTTGGGGAGCGGAGCCTCAAGGCCCAGCTGCGCCAGGCCGGCGGCCAGGCGGCGGAGTTTGCAGCGATTATCGGGGAAGATGAACTCGCCCGGGGCGTGGTCACCCTGCGATCGCTGGCTCAGCGTATCCAGCGGCAGGTGCCGCTCGACGACCTGGTACGGGCCCTGCGCGAGTCAAGCTGAATCCGGCGGCGCTTACGGCGAGACGAGCTCGGGTACCGCCCGGCACGCGGCGGCGAGCGATGCGCCGCGGTCGGCGCGCAATGCGCCCGACTCCTGGAGCGCGCCTTCGACTGCCGCCAGCGTCCGGAGTATGTCAGGTTCGGTGATGTTGCCCATGTGGCCAAAGCGACATCCATGCCCTTTCAGTGCGCCGAGGTTACCCGCCGCAACCACGCCGTACTCGCCCAGCGCCGCTCGAAACGGCTCGTCGGCGACTCCTGCCGGGTAGCGCAAGACGGAGAGTGTCGGCGCGCGGCAGGATGGGTCGGTCACGATCTCGAAGCCGAGGGTTTCGCAGCCGGCGCGGAAAGCCTGAGCCAGCCGCTCGTGCCGGGCGAAGCGCTCCGCTGCACCCTCTGCCTCGATAATCTGGAGGGCCGCCGCCAGGGCGTAGAACAAATTGACTGCATGGGTCGAGAAGTATATGGTTGGATCCTCCATCGACGCTTCCCAGTTGAGCAGGTCGGCGTAGTACGCCGAGATCTTGCCGAGGCTGCGGCGGCGCGCCAGTGCGCGCTCGGACAGCAGGAGGACGCTGAGGCCGGGCGGAACGCCGAGTGCCTTCTGAGCGCCGCTGAGCACGACGTCAATCTCATTGCGGTCCATATCGACCGGCATGCCGCCCAGAGAGCAGACCGTGTCGACGATGACGAGGGCTCCCGAGGCCCTGGCCACGTGCGACATCGCGGCAATGGGCGCCGCGGTTCCGGTGGAGGTGTCGACGTGGGTGATTGCGACGGCGTCGTATCGTTCTTCTTCCAGGCGGTCGGCGAGCTGTTCAGCGGACACCGTCGTGCCCCACGACGCCGCCAGTCGGTCTGCGGGTAGGCCGTGTGCGTCGGCAATGGCGGCGAAACGATCGCCAAAGTGCCCGTTCGATACGACCAGGAGTCGCTGGCCCTGGCCCACCAGATTGACCAGGGCGGCCTCCTGCGCCAGTGTTCCTGAGCCGGCGAAGACAAAGACCGCGGCGTCGCGGGAGCCGGCGGCTGCCCGCAGTCCGTGTTGGCACGACCGAATCGTCGCCGCCAGCGCCTGTGATCCGTGCCAGATTGTCGGCTCGGCCAGTGCGTCAAGGATCTCACGGTGCACCGGCGTGGGGCCGGGCACCATTACCAGCTTGTCCGCTTCTCCCTCGACGAGCATGTGTGTCCTCCGGGGCTTGGTAGCTCCATCTTAGAGAGCGGACCGGGGACGAGGTGCGTCAGGGCCCTCGGAGAATCACCTTCAGCGTGCCGGGCACCGCTGCCCGATCGATTGCCGCAATTGCCTGTTCGAGCGGATACACGGCCTCGATCAGGGGCCCGACCCGGATGGCGTCAGCGGAGAGTGCCTCGATTGCCCGCGAGAACGGACCACAGCGTGAGCCGATGAGCCGTAGCTCTTTGACGACCACCGGTGACCAATCTACCGCCGCGGGCGATGCCACCGTGGACTTCATCACAAGCGTGCCTCGCGGTTTCGTCATATGCATGGCTTGTTCCAGACCGAGCGCGCTTCCGGTTGCCTCGACGACAAGATCGGCGTCGGAAGCCGACGATCCGCTGACCGGCTGGGCCCGCAGTCCGAGCTGACGCGCGATCGCAAGCTTTCGCTCGTGCCTGCCGACGAGCAACACGTTCGCTCCGGCGGCGCTCAACGCCTGGGCACACAGCATTCCAAGCTTCCCGTCACCCAGCACGACGACACGCTGATACTCGCCAATATCCAGCTGCTCGAGGATCTCGAGGGCCGCGGCCAGCGGCTCGACAAAAACAGCTTCGAGATCACCGACCTGGGGCGGAACCCGGTGGAGATTGGCGACCGGGAGCGTCAGATACTCGGCAAAGGTGCCCGGGCGGTTCAGGATGCCGACCACAGTGCGGTGCGGACAGTGGCCCTGTACGCCGCTCCGGCACCAGTCGCATTGCCTGCACCCGATATTGATCTCGCCGCACACCCGGTGCCCGACCAGGCTCGTGTCCTCGCACTCGGTTACCTCGCCGACAAATTCGTGGCCCAGGACGCCCGAGAATCCTTTGTACCCTCGCGTGATCTCGAGGTCAGTCCCGCAGACTCCGGCTGCCAGCACGCGGATCAGCGCTTCTCCGGCGGCAGGGACCGGGCACGAAAGGGATTCGAGCCGAAGCTCGCCGTCGAAGATAAGGGCCCTCACCGCGCGCCGGTTTCGCTCCGGCGAGATCTCGATGGTTCCGGCGCCGAGCCAAGGCGACGTATCACGGGACGATGTCTACGGTCGTCCCAATCGGCGTCCAGTTCCAGAGGAACGTCATCGGACCAATCGGAATGTTGACGCAGCCATGTGTGCCGGTGTAGCTGCCGCCGGGCGTTCCCAGCTGCGCGTTGCTGCCCGGTCCGAAGTTGCTGCGCCACGGGGCATCGTGGAGGAAGTAGCCACCATCTCTGAACAGCATCGCGTATGACGTCCAAGAAGGAGGGTAATAGAACGGCGAGCCAGGCGGCCAGGGCGAGACGAACTGGAACGGGTGGTATTTTGCCATGACCGTATAGCTGCCGAGCGGCGTTGGCAATGCCGGGTTCCCGGTCGTGACGAGCGTGGTCATGTCCAGCCTGGTGCCGTCGTATGCGTAGAGGGCCTGGCGAGAGAGTGACACGATAATGCGCTTCCCGTCGCCGGGGTAAAGAAGCTGCCCGGACACGCTTCGCACGGCGCGTGACGGTTGCACCACTATTCCGCCGAGATTGAGGCGGGCGATGTTGTTTGCGCGGTCGACGGCAACGACCGAGAAGAAGTAGTAGCCGCGCCTGACCGTCTTGCCGTGTCGGTTCTTTCCGTTCCAGGTGAGAGAGACCGTCTGCCCGGCTCGTATGCCAGGCAGATCGAAGGTGCGGATCGGGCGGTCGGCACCGACTCGATAGAGGGTGAGCTGGACGCTCGCATCCTTGTCGGAGCGGAATCGGACGGTTGTGGGTCCCTGGAACGGATTGAAGGTGAAGCGCTGAGGACTCAGCCACACCAGGTGTGGTGCCCTGCGGTCGAGCTGCAGCCGGAAGGTCGCGGTCGGGCTCCAGTTGCCGGCACGATCCTCGGCGCGCACCGCCAGTATCCAGGTGCCGTCGGTGAGGTTGGTGAGCTTGGCGGTGGTGCCGGTTACGGTGGGTCCGGGAGGAATGACATGCGCCTGGCGCTCAAGCTGGTAGGTATACCCGGCGATCCCCGAGAGGTCGTCGCGCGACTTCCACTGGACGAGCGGTACCTGGGTGTTGTACCACCGGTTCTGGTCGGGATCGGTGGACGACGTCATATCGGGCCGTGAAGGCGGATCCTGGTCCACGCCAAAATCGGGGCCGGTGGTGTTCTGGGCGTTGAATCCCACCCATGTGCTGGCGGCGCCGCCTGGCACGAGCGTGCGCGCCTGCCAGTGGTAGGTTTGTCGGTCGACAAGTCCGCCAACGGCCACGACGGCCGTTCCGGAGGAGGATAGTAAGGCGCCGGTCGCGGTCGGCTTACCGGTAAAGGGCGTGTCCGCCGGCTCGACCTCGACTTGGGGCGTGACCGGGCCGGATGCAACCTGCACCTGGAACCGCAGCTCCACGCGGTTCCGGTTTGTCCACCCTCCGGCGTCGAGCGCTTTCCCCGTGGTCTGGTTGACCATGGAGAGGTTGGTGGGAGCTGCCGGCGGCTGGCTCGGATCCGCGTGCGCAGCCGTGGCGATACCCAACAGTGTCGACAGGCTCAGGAGCGTGGACAGGACCGCGGGTGCGGAGCGCTTCAAGAATACCCTCCCCGAGGTATATATGAGCTTCACGTGGATAGAGTGGTTTCCGCGTAGAGTTTATGCGAACCGGCGGGCATTGACTAGACTCAAACTCGCGCTCCTGCGGCCTCCGCGCGCAGCCGATCTATGAAGGCCAGGGAGCGTGGCCGGTTCTCCAGCCGGTACAGAATGTAGTCGCGCAACAACGATTCCACCTCGCGCTCGACGGTTTCATCAAGTCCGTTCACCGCGAGCACCGCCGACTCGTTCGTCTGCAGATTGCGCAGCAACTTCAGAGCCGGGATACCGATGGCTCGGGCGCCAACGTCCGAGATTCCGCAGCTCGGACAGAGCACTCCCCCCATCTTCGAGCTGAAGCGATTTTGGGCTGGGACGATTACGTCGTTGCACTGCAGACAGCGGTGAAGCTGCGGGCGGTATCCGGTCAAGCCTAGAAGCTGCAGCTCGAAGGCTCGCAGAGTCAGATCCAGACTGCTCGACTCGGCGAGCCGCCGCAGCGTCTGCACGGTCAAGGCATACAGCGGGTAATTGGTGAGATTCTCCATCCCGAAGCCATCGACAAGCTCGGCGACGTAGGTGCAGGCGGCGATCCGCCAGAGATCGTCACGCACGGGACGAAATGGCTCAAGGGTATCCGCCTGCGTGACGACATCCAGCTGCCGGCCCCGAGCGATGAGCAGCGCGGTGCGCGTGAAAATCTCCAGATGCCCGGCTTTGCGGCTCTTGATGCGCCGCACACCTTTAGCGATGGCGCGCACCTTCCCGTGCTGCGGAGTGTAGAGGGTGAGTATCCGATCTGCCTCGCCATAGTCGAAGGCTTTGAGGACGACCGCTTCAGTTCGATAGACCCGTGGGACCCGCACAGTGGCTCCGCCCTGTCAAGGGATAATCGGCTTGACGATGCGATAAATCGACCATCTATTGTACCATGCTGGAATACCCGTGCGCAGCCCGGGAGACACGCTCTGGCGGCCGGGCACCGTCACTCCGGACCATTGATATTCTGAGGCGGCCCCGCGTGCCGGGCCAGGAAAGGGCAGGTCGGCCGGTTGCTGCAGCACGAAGTCGCGTTTCAGACGGATATCGGGCATACCCATCACGTAAATCAGGACGCGGGCGGAGCGTGGACCTGGGCGCGTGACGACGGGACACCGGTCAGCCTTGCGGTGGTGGCGGACGGAGTGAGCTCAGGGCGCACCAGCGAGCGCGCCAGCCGCATGGTCGTCGACATTCTCGCCGAGAGAGTCGAGGCGTCGCTGACTCGCCCGGAGCTCACGCTGGACGAGCTGCGCGAGGTGCTGATCGACGCCGCGACCGCGGCAGGTCACGCGGTGGCGGCGCGCCCGCACGAGTCGCTGCGCACCGCCGATGCCACCACGCTGGCGGCAGTCGCCTGCATCGCGGACCGGGGCACGGGCGTGTGGTGTGGTGACAGCAGAGTGTATTTGCTCGGGAATGAGGCGCGCGCGCTGACGAGCGACCATTCCTGGGCCGAGGGAGTCGTGCGGAGCGGGCTGATGTCGACCGAGGAGGCGGCGCGCGATCCGCGGGCGCGCATGATCACCCGGTGGTTGGGGCCCCCGGAGCTGCGTGATGCGGGCATCGAGCAGTTCGGATTCCGCCTTGTCCCCGGCGACGTGGCTCTTGCCTGCAGCGATGGGCTGTACTTACACTTCGAGCCACCGCGCGGCGGCCGGACGAGCTCGGAGATCTGGTGCGCGCCGCGAGCTCGCTGCAAGACGCGCTGAACACCATGATTACGCTGGGTTTACGCCGCGGCGGCAACGACAATATCACGGCCGCCGCCATTGCGTGCCTGGCTCGCGACTGACCGATGGTACGAGGCGCAATTGCAGCCGTCATGGCCGCCGCCGCGCTCGCGACGGCCGGATACCTGGCATTGGGCCGTCCCGGCTCGGCCGGCCAGATCTCCACACCGTCTCCGACGGTGATCCCAACCGTGCTGTCATCCCCGACTCCGGCGCCGACTCCACTCCCAGGATCGCTGGCGCAGCAGGTTGTGTCCGAGTACTGGTCGGACATTTCAATTGGCGAGATCAAGCTGGCCTACGGCCTGTTGACGGTCGAGGCCAGGATAAGTCTCACGCTGGCAACCTTCCAGCACAACGTCCAGACGTTTCTCCAGGCGATGGGAAGCGTCAAGGCTGTAGTCGGCGGCGTCTCCGTGTCCGGCCGCCAGGCGACCGTGACGGTCACATTGCACGCGGCCAGTCCCGCGAACGACCTGCGCACCTTTCAGCGCCTTCTGTGGGAGGGCGGGACGTGGAGGATCAGCGAGGCCTCTGCCGGGAGTACATCGCCCTAATCGGATGGCGCTCGTGTGCCGCCGGTCGAGAGCCAGGACGTAGCGGCGGCAGCTCCGGCGATCGCGGCGTACGCCCGGTCGAGAAGGTCGTGGACGTTGTCGATCTCCTCCTCCGAGAGGCCGGACTGCCGGAGTACATGGGGACTCAGGTTGGTCCGGTACGGGAGAGCGAGGATGCACTCTTCGGCCAGGCGCCGCAGCTCAGTCTGCAGCCGGCGGAATGAGGCGTCGGCCGTCAAAGACTCCAGCTCCGGCCACGCCACGCCAAGGTAATCGGGCCAGCGGGCGATCGCCCGGAATGTGTCGGACGGTGGCCAGCCGGTAGCTGACGCGATCTGATCCAGTACTGCCTGGGCCCCCGGGTCGCTGTCTTCTGGAAATTCGATGGTTTCGAGCCGGTCACCGGGCAAAGCCGCGGGGGCCGGAGCCCGCATCTCCGGCGGAAGCGTCTGCAGGCGGGGCAGCTCTCCCCGCGTCGCAGAGCGCATGATGGCGACTGCCAGGAGCAGTTTCGCGTCCGCGTACTCACAGGCCCGAAGTACCGGCGCCGCCGCGGCCGGTACGTCGGGCGCTTGACTCAGCCGCGATGTGCCGGCGCGGACCCGCTCGAGAATCCGGCCGCTCGCTGTTTCGAAGTAGGTGGTCGCGACGTTTGGAGCGAGCTGCCGCCACGCCAGCTGCAGGAAGTCCGGATAGATCGCCAGGACACGAAACACCTGCCCGACGTAAGGGAGACGAAGACCGGCCTTCAAATCGGCGTAGGCCGTGGCAATCGGGCCGGTGGCCTCTGCGTCGGCCAGCTCCCGCACGACCGGCGCTACCGGGCCGGGCATTCGCTGTCTCCCGCGCGTAACGCCGCCGCAGCGATGGCATGTGATTGGGGTGTCTCGCTGCCGACGTTCCCGCGATTCCAGTCCACGTTCTCAGCCTAACAGAGCCGGCGCGCGCTATCACGCACGCTGGATCAGCTCGATGAGCACTCCACGGCCGGCGCGAGGGTGAATGAACGCGACCAGCCCGTGCGCCCCTGAACGCGGCTCGCGGTCGATGAGCTCGACGCCTCGAGCCGCGAGCTCCTGAAGCTCGGCCCGAATGTCGTCGACTGCGAGCGCGATATGGTGCAGTCCCTCGCCGCGGCGGTCCAGAAAACGCGCCACCCCGCTGTCACTGTCAGTGGGGCAGATCAACTCAAGCTGCGTGTCGCCGAACGGCAGGAAACACACCTCGACCCGCTGGTCCGGAACCAATGTCCTGCCCGCTGGAGCCGCTCCGAGCAGCTCCCGGTAACGCTCGATGGCAGCGTCGAGATCGCGTACCGCGATCGCGGTGTGGTCGATGCGACTCGCCGTCATCGCCCGGAAAGGAGATCGCGGCGCTCC
>Ga0209168_10000816_pt1 | contig 27480 bp, 21 predicted proteins | sample Coa_R1_FD_187156 | JGI IMG/M metagenome (GOLD analysis project Ga0209168, IMG submission 187156) | Surface soil microbial communities from Centralia Pennsylvania, which are recovering from an underground coalmine fire - Coalmine... | ecosystem: Environmental > Terrestrial > Soil > Unclassified ...
GATGCATAATGTCGGCATGTGCCGTTGGGGGAGCGGGCTTCCTGACCAACCGTTCCGCTATACCGGTACGGACGTTCTGGAGGAACGAGACGGCCGTGTTGCTGTGTTCTACACCTTCATCGACAGTGGAACTGCGCCGGTCTCGTCGAAGGAGTAAGGTGTTCGCTTGGATGGAAAACCTGGTTGGCGCGCAGTAGCGCCGTCGGATACCTGCCGGACTGCTTTTGCGAACCCAGCAGTCCGGCCTTATCCGTTTTTGTCAGCGGATGGATAACGACTAACGCGCTTTTCTTGAGTCAAGCGAGTCAAGTAATTGTTCAATCTCGACGATTGCAAAATCGCCGAATCACTCGCCGACGACAGATTCGTATCGAAATGTCGGCGTGTGGAAACGATTAAGGTTTAGCCCGGACCAAAACCTGTGTATGCCGAAGCGAAAGAGTTTGCCGAACGCTCTACCCTCGCGGCGTGGACGCAGAGCGTTCTTCAACTCAATGAGTGAAATGGCCTATTGGCAACAGTTGAGCCAAGGGTCACTTAGCCGGAAATGTGACTATTCGGCCAAGTGACGGGAAGCCTGAACTAACCTGCCTCCCGTCACCCTTAGCCGTATCTCGCGCATGACGATCATCAAAGCTTCAGCTGCTTATTTCGCCTGCGTCAGCCCCGCAATAACTACTGCAAGTTTATCGAGTATCTGATTCCAGCCTTCCATTTGACCGCTGTTTTTCGCACTCTCCATGGGTTCATTTCCAATGAAGGTAAGTTTCGTCCGGCCGTTTCCGAGATCCTCAAAGGTGGTCACGTCGTACGCACCGTCGATGGCCTCATGTTCTATTCCTAATTCCGCAGGCTCGATCTTGTTTCCCTTCGAGTCGGAAAAGTACATCAAGGAAACGATCTTCTCGTAGGGAACAATCTCGTGGTATTCAACTGCATTCCAGAACTCCTGCCCGTCGGGAGACTTCATGCAGCAGAGAAATTTTCCTCCAACGCGAAAATCCATCTGGCAAACGGGCGCAGTAAAGCCCTTGGGTCCCCACCACTGCATCACGTACTTCGGGTCTGTCCACGCCTTCCAAACCAACTCGCGTGGGGCATCAAAAACTCGTGTCAAGACCATTCGCTCGATCTCAATCACCGTGCTTTTTGTCATGTCGAACCTCCGCTTTTTTCATTTGATTCACAACTGTTTCCAGTTTGTCGAAACTCTCTTCCCAGAACCGGCGATAGCTAAACGCCCAGTCGCTGACTGTCTTGATCGCCTCTGGCCTAAGCCTGCAGATACTCTCTCGTCCACGCTTTGTCTTGATCACAATCCGCGCCCGCATCAGGTAGGCAATGTGTTTTGAAATCATCTGCTGCGAGAGTGCAAACGGTTCCGTCAGGCCGTGCACAGAAGCAGGCCCCCGGGAGAGCCGCTCGATCATTGCCCGGCGGGTTGGATCCGACAAAGCCGCAAACGTTGTGCCTAATCTATCCACAACCGTATGGTAGTGGATTCTCTGCCAATGTCAAGTACGAATTTCGTGATCCGATTTCTGTTCCCTGACCTCTGAACCCTGAAGTAATCGAGTTCACTCGGCCTCCATGGTGGCAACGTTTCCTCGGTTAATGATCGGGCCGGGCGGTTCACCTTTTGGGGGTTCTTGCGAAAGAGTGACTGCTTCGTCGCGTTGGCGGTTATCCACTTCGTCAGTATGCTGACGTGATCCACACGAGCACGGAACCATACTGGGGAGCATGGCAAAGAGACAGGAGGCAAGAGGCTACTGCAGCACCTTATTCCCGCCCAGAGAATCCACCATCTGCTTGGCTTCTCCTAGGCTGCAACCGTAGAGATTGCGAGCGATATAGATGGCAGTGGTGTTCTGGCCGCGGGTGACCAGCTGGCGGAGTTGTTTCTGTTGCTCTTCACGGCTGAGGTCCTTCAAGCGCGTGAAGTTCGGCTTTAAGGAAACCGGATCGGCGATGACGGTGTAGGGCCGTAGGGCGTCGAGGAACTTTTGTGTGCCCGGCACTACGTCCCAATGTATGCGGACGGTCGCCGGAGCGGACATGATGGCGGGATAATCCCGGTAAAGAGTCGAGCTGGTGCCGTACCAGTGTTTTTCCGATGGAGCCTGCTCGCCGAGTTCCGTCTGCAAGGCGTTGGCAAGCGCAGCGGCATCTCCGGACAACTCAAGTTCGACATGGCGCAGGAATTGGGTTTGCGTGCGGCCAGGGTTTGCCATATCGGGAGTCTCGAGCCGCTCTTTGATGAGCCGGGCCGAAGCGATCTCGCCGAAGGAAAGAAACACGACCGACGGGTCATCCGGATTCAACTGGTAATTCAGATAAGAACGATATTGCACATAGATTCCCGTCTCGTTCATCCGCACGAGCCAATTGGAAGGATGGAAGCGCGCAGTCACCATCCTTAGCGTCAGAAGCAGAAAGAGCAGCAGAAACGGGCCGAAGAAGTAGCCGGGCGTCCACTTTGCGGTGTATGCGTGGAAGAGAAAGGCAGTGGCAGCGATGAATCCGGCAAGCCAGACGATCAACGCTCGCAGACGCGCGTGGCGGAACAGGCGGTCGTTGGGGCCGATCTCGACGTCTCGAAGGCGCAGCACGCGCATAGCAGGTCCGATGAACGACAAGAGTTTACTGCGGCAGGGCTGGTGGCGAAAATTACTTGTGATTAGCGCCGGAGCCAGAGAAAACACCTTGGAAAAGCGCAAGGCCGGAGCGGCGAGCCGCACTCATGGATTCCGCTGCCCCTACAATTCGGGTCGTGAAACGACGAACGATGTTACAGGCGATTCCTGCGGCGGCGTTGCTTCCAGTGTCCGTTTCGGCGGGTCAGCGGGAAAAACCAGATTCTTCTCAAGGACCAGCGGCGTTTTTTGACTACGCGTCTGTCATGCGGCTGCGGGAAGTTGGCGATTTGGAGGCGCACTTCCGCGGCTACAGTATCCAGATCTTCGACCGTCACGGAATGGAAAGCGTTGCCTATTGGACGCGGGCGGTCCCACCCTCCCGCCAACATCGCGGGAAGGATGGGGCAACCGGATCAAAGCTTTCTTCGCTGAACAGGATAGGTCAGCCCCCCCATCGGACACTTTACTGGTTGCGAGGGTTCCGACAGGCGCAACAACCGGCTACGTCACCGTGACCACTCCTAGCGGCACGCTGACCAGCAACGTTCCCTTTCGAGTCATTCCGTAGAGCGTCATGTCTGGCGCAGAGCAGGTTGCAGCGGGAGTAAAGATGCACCTCAGGCGCTAAAGCGCGAATCATTTTGCACGACTTTGCGGCACGACTGAAGTCGTGCCCTTCCCGGTTGAACGTACCACAAATTTCGCGGTGCTTTCCCGGTCGCGCACGCCGTAAATCCCGTGATAGCACCGGGTCCCCTTCTTTCGCCCTTTCGGGGCTTGCTCGTTTACCGCTTCTTCCCCACGGCTGGCGCCGTGGGCTGCATTCTTGCGCCGCTGATGCGGCTGGTACAATTCAGTGCATTTCGCTCCAACGAAGAAAATCCAGTTCTCACGCACATATGCGTTCGTAGGGTCCGTTCTACACGAGATCCTTCGCTTTCGCCTCGCTGCGCTCGCCCCCGGCTGAAGCCGGAGGTCTACCCGAAGCGGCTCCGCTCGGGATGACGCCGTCTCATTCTGGTTTTGAGCTCGCCAGCGGGCCGTACATTGCGGTTGTTGGATTCCGCTGCTGATACAATTCGTGCCGTGAAACGACGAACATTGTTACAGGCGATTCCTGCGGCGGCATTGCTTCCGGCGTCCGTTTGGGCGGCGGGGCAAGATAGAGCCGATTCTGCGCAAGGCGCGAGTGGCGTTTTTGAGCTACGCGTCTATCATGCGGCTCCGGGGAAGTTGGGCGATCTGGAGGCGCGCTTCCGCGACCACACTATCAAGATCTTCGACCGTCATGGAATGAAGAGCGTTGCCTACTGGACGCCGCTCGATGAGCCGGAGAAGAGCAACACGCTGATCTACATTCTTCAGCATCCCAGCCATGAGGCAGCGGCTGCGAACTGGAAGTCGTTTCAGGATGATCCGGAGTGGAAGAGTGTCCGGGATAAGTCCGAGGCGAATGGAAAGCTGGTGGAGAAAGTGGATTCGACGTTTATGGCGCTGACGGATTTTTCTCCGCGGGTACGGTAGCGTCGGCGGCTGTAGTAATCCCTCTGCGGCTAAAGCCGCAAATCTTTTGTTGCCGCTGACGGCACGACTGAAGTCGTGCCCTGATACGAATCCAAAAAACTGCATTACCAGCGGAAAGCCCACACGGAACCGTCAGCATTTTCCGACGAGGTGCCTGCCTGGTACCGCGGCCGCAGGCCTACAAGAACCGTAAATGCGAATGAGGGTGGTAGCTGGGCGGAATCGCGGAGTGAAAAATCTTGCATATTTCATCTTGGCTCGCTCGGTGCCGTTTTTTGTGAATGGCCATAACCTCTGTACCCCGCCGGAAGTTACCTCTTTCAGGCGCAACAAGAGAAAGAGTTCTGTTGCGGGGATGCAAGGAACTGTTGAAATCGGCGCTCAACTCTGAATCTTTTTGATGGGTGCTTAAATCAATATCCGCAATACTGGGGTTCACTTACAGCTCCCAGAGGTAAAAACCAGACAACGCCCCGCTGTTTGTTACAGGAGAATGTATGGCGAAGCGAATGATTTTGATGTTGGTGGTGATGGTGGCTCTGTTGGGGGGCCTGGGATTCGTGAAGTATAAGCAGGTGGAAGCGGCCATCGCCGCCGGAGCCAGCTTCCAGATGCCTCCCACGGCAGTGACGACGGTTGTGACGAAGCAGGAGACCTGGCCTTCGACCATGTCGATCATCGGAACGGCCGCGGCGATTCAGGGCGTGACGGTAAGCGCGGATCTGCCGGGCACGATCGACAAGATTCACTTTGAGTCAGGCCAGTGGGTCAAAGAGGGCGAGATCATGGTTGAGCTGGATACCCGACAGGAGCGGGCGCAGCTGGCCAGCCTGGAGGCACAGCGCGACCTGGCTGGAATCAACTACGGTCGAGCGCAGGAGCTGGTGAAGGGAGGCGTCATTGCAAAGCAGGAATTCGATAACGCCGCCGCCCAGCAGAAGGCGACTGAGGCGCAAGTCGGGGACATCAAGGCGGCCATCGCGCGCAAGACGATCCGGGCTCCATTCTCGGGCGTGATCGGAATTCGGCAGGTTAGCCTCGGCCAGTACCTTGCGGCCGGACAGGCGATTGTTTCGCTGCAGACTCTCAGTCCTATTTATGTGAACTTCGGGGTGCCGCAGCAGGACACGGGCAAGATGATTCCAGGGCATGTCGTGCGAATCACGAATAGCGATCTGCCGGGCATGTCGTTCATGGGACGCATCACCGCCCTGGATTCGGTGATCAGCGAGCAGACACGGAACATCCAGGTTCAGGCCGTTGTCACTAATAAGGACAACAAGCTGCGTCCCGGGATGTTTGTTCAGGTGGAACTGCCTTTGGGCAGCCCGCGCCAAGTGATCCCGTTGCCGGCATCGGCCATCAACTATGCGCCTTATGGCGACTCGGTTTACGTTGTGACCAACATGACCGACCCGAAGGGAAAATCGTATCGCGGGGTGAGGCAGCAGGTAGTAAAGGTCGAAGGATCGCGCGGTGACCAGGTGGCCATCATTTCCGGATTGAATCCTGGCGACGAGGTTGTTAGCTCGGGCGTATTCAAGCTGCGGAATGGAGCGCCGGTACTCGTGAATAACGACGTGAAGCCGAGTAACAGCGCAAGCCCAAAGCCCGAGGATAGCTAAACCTCATTGAACACTGACTCCCGACTTCCCGCGCAGACGTGCGTGCGGGAAATCGGGCCCTGACAAAGTTGCGCCTGCGTCGAGGAGCGAGCATGAAGATTACAGATCTATTTGTTAAGCGGCCTGTGCTGGCGATGGTGGTCAACCTCGTCATCCTGATTGCCGGGTTGCAGGCGATTCGCTCGCTGAGCGTGCGGCAGTATCCGCGCAGCGATATCGCCGTGGTTCAGATAACGACCGTCTACGTGGGCGCCAACGCCGACCTGGTTCGCGGATTCGTGACCACGCCGATCGAGCGCGTGGTGGCCAGCGCCGACGGCATCGACTACATGGAGTCGACCAGCGCGCAAGGGCTCAGCACGATCCAGGTCCACCTGAAGATCAACTACGACACAACCACCGCGCTGACACAGATTCAGGCGAAGGTTGCGCAGGTGCGCAATGACCTGCCTCCAGATGCACAGATTCCAGTCATTGATCTGCAAACCGCCGACACGCAGTTCGCGGCGATTTATATCGGATTTGCTTCGAAGGATCTCGATCAAAACCAGATCACGGATTACCTGACACGTGTGGTGCAGCCGAAATTGAGCGCCATCAGCGGCGTGCAGCGCGCCGACATTCTGGGCAACCGTACCTTTGCCATGCGCCTGTGGCTCAAACCGCAGGAGATGGCGGCTCGCGGAGTTTCGCCCTCAGATGTACACGACGCGCTGTCGAAGAACAACTACCTGTCGGCACTCGGCAGCACCAAGGGTTCGATGGTTTCCGTGAACCTGGTGGCCAACACGGATCTCCGTACTGCGGAAGAATTCCGGCAGATGGTGATCAAGCAAGAGAACGGAACCGTCGTCCGTCTCGGCGAAATTGCTGATGTGCAACTCGGTGCCGAGAATTACGACCAGGATGTGAAGTTCGATGGCCAGACCGCCACGTTTATGGGGATCTGGGTGCTGCCCACGGCGAACTCGCTGGATGTGATCAAAGAGGTTCGGCGTGCGTTGCCGGCGATTCAACAGCAGTTGCCCACGGGCATGACGCTGGGAATTCCGTACGATTCGACGGAATACATTCAAGATGCGATCAACGAAGTGCTGCACACGCTGACCGAAACGCTGGTCATCGTTATCGTCGTGATCTTCCTGTTCCTGGGGTCGTTCCGGTCGGTCTTGATTCCAGTAGTCGCGATCCCGATCTCGCTGATTGGGGCAGTTTTCCTCATGCTGGTAGCGGGTTTCACCATCAACCTGCTCACGCTGCTGGCGATTGTGTTGTCCGTCGGACTAGTCGTCGACGACGCGATTGTGATGGTGGAGAACGTGGAGCGCCACCTGGAGATGGGCAAGTCGTCGTACCAGGCGGCGAAGGATGCGGCGCGCGAACTGGTTGGGCCGATCATCGCCATGACCATCACCTTGGCCGCGGTCTACGCTCCAATCGGAATTCAGGGCGGATTGACGGGAGCCCTCTTCCGCGAATTCGCCTTCACACTGGCTGGCGCTGTCGTCGTCTCCGGTGTCGTAGCGCTGACTCTGTCGCCGATGATGGGTTCGAAATTGCTGAAGGCGGGCGCTTCCCATAAAGGGCTGGCAGGCGTCATCAACCGTACCTTCGACAAGGTGCGCAGCTTCTACACGGGCCTGCTGACTGGAACTTTGAAGTATCGTCCGGTGGTGCTCACGATCTGGGCGATTGTGGCCGTGTTGATGGTTCCGTTCTATATGTTCTCGATGAGGGAACTGGCGCCTGCGGAAGATCAGGGCGTAGTGTTCGGCGTGATTCAAGCCGCACCGAATGCGACCATCGATCAGACCAACCTGTTTACCAAGCAGGTGTACGACGTGTACCACTCGTTCCCTGAAATGGGGAACACGTTTCAGATTACGACTCCCAATGGCGGGTTCGGCGGCATGGTGACCAAGCCATGGAGCCAACGTACCAAGACTGCGCAGCAGTTGCTGATGGAGTCATCGGGGCCGTTGTCGAAGATTGCGGGCATTCGCGTGATTCCGCTAACACCGCCGCCGCTACCCGGAGGCGGAAACTTTCCTGTGGACTTCGTGATTGCGTCGGCAGCCGAGCCGCAGCAGGTCAGCCAGCTGGCCGAGCAGATCACACAGAAGGCGATGGCGAGCGGAATGTTCATCTTCGCGGATACGGACGTGAAGTTCGATCAGCCGCAGACGGAAGTAGTATTCGATCGCGACAAGCTGCGTTCGCAAGGCGTCGACCTGAGCCAGGCTGGGCAGGATCTTTCGACGATGTTGGGCGGCAATTACGTCAATCGCTTCAGCATCCAGGGACGCAGCTACAAGGTGATCCCCCAGGTGAAGCGCGTGGAGCGCTTGACCCCGGATCAACTGTCGCAGATTTACGTGAAGGGATCGGCGGATAAGCTGGTACCGCTTTCCACCTTCGCTACCTTGAAGACGACGACCGAGCCGCGCTCGCTGAATAAATTTCAGCAGCTGAACGCGGTGCGGATTCAGGGTGTGATTCCGCCAAATGTGCCGCTCGATCAGGCGCTGACGTTCCTGGAGAACGAAGCCAAGACCGTGCTGCCACAGGGATTCACCGTTGATTACGCGGGCGAATCACGGCAGCTGCGCGTCGAAGGCAGCAAGTTCCTCGGAACGTTTATGCTGTCGGCGATCCTGATTTACCTGGTGCTGGCGGCGCAGTTTGAGAGCTTCCGCGATCCGTTCATTGTTCTGGCCGGGTCGGTACCGCTGGCCATTTCGGGCGCGCTGATGTTCTCGTTCCTGGGATTCACGACCCTGAACATCTATAGCGAAGTCGGTCTGATCACACTGGTCGGATTGATCGCGAAGAACGGAATTCTGATCGTGGAATTCGCGAATCACTTGCAGGAGACCGGGCTGAGTAAGCTGCAGGCCATCATCGGAGCGGCCAGCACCCGGCTGCGACCGATTTTGATGACGACAGCCGCGACGATATGCGGTCACTTCCCGCTGGTACTGGCGAAAGGTCCGGGCGCCGGCGCGAGGAACAGCATCGGTATCATGCTGGTCAGCGGTATGTTCATCGGAACGGCCTTCACACTGTTCGTCGTGCCATCGATCTACATGCTGGTGGCGAAGACGCACACCGCGATCCAGGAGGATGAAGAGCCGACCATCACCGTTCACGATACCGAGGAGGCCATGGCCTAAGAGCTTCTTCAGGAATTCGCCAAGACAAATGCCCCACCTTCAGGATTGCCTGAGGTGGGGCGTTTTTTTCAAAGCTATTTGGCCGGATTGAACGTAATGTTCAAGCCCGTGGTAAAGATGACGTCATTTTTCTTGGTAGCTATCGGAGGGTTGGACACGTAAATATCGCCGAACTGGTTCTGCCAGCCGAGCCATTTGTTGAGCTTGGTAACAGTACCCGCAGTGAAGGTGAAGCGATATTCACCGGTCTGCTGGAGATTCGGGAAAAACCCCGCGGTCTCGGTGAGTGCAGTGCTCTTGCCGATTTTTTGATCCCACTCCTCGCCGGTGGTCAGAGCCACGAAACGATTGGTGACGCCATAGGAAACGAAGATCGGCGGAGGGCCGGGAGCGACCAGAGTTCCGTTGGAATACGTTTCGTGGGTGTAGTTCAATCCACCAAGGACATCGAACACGGTGTTATCGGTCTTGATCACGTGAAGACCGAGGCCGCCACCATAGACCTGGCGCAAGTCAAGAAACTGTAGCGCGTTGGCTGTGAAATCGGCGCCCGCGAAAGCGAAAAGCTTCGGGTTCAGATCGCGATCGTATCGAATTCCGCCTGTCGTTAGGTTCGCCACTGTGCTTGGCGTCGCCAGATTGTTAGTGGTGTTAATCGACGTGGCATACATCGTAATCTTGTCGTGTTCGGTGGGATGGTCGGCATTGAAGGCAAGCGCCAGGTTTTCGGTTTCGCTATTGCCACGTGCGACGGAAAAACCGACATTGATGCCGCCCTCCCAGCCGTGCATCAGGCCGGGATGAAGCTTGTTCTCGTGAGCGGCCTCTTCGGCGTCGTTGCGCATTACGGTGACATCGCTGGTTGGGGTCTCAACGAGGCCGGATTTTGTGGCAATGTCGAGCTTGCCATCCGTCGTGGTAACCGGACCGACAGCCGTCTTGCCACCTTTGAGGCCTACGTGGAGATCCTCGTCGGTCTTGATCTCCTGGATAGCGTCAAGTTTGAGTTCGACGTCACCGGCGGCATCGGTGTGAATTACCAGCGTCTTGCCGTCGGACTTAACGACGGTTCCGGTCAACCGATCACCATTTTTCAGGGTGACCTGGTCGGCGAAGAGTGCGGTGGAAAGTCCAAGAAGCGCAGTGAGGGCCAACAGTTCAAACTTGCGTAGCACAGCCTAGCCTCCAGCATTTAGAGAATTGAGTAGCTATCAGGGACCCAGTTGCAGTGAACCGAAAGAGACGAAGACAGCGAGGCGCAGTACTGCTGCCCAATGCGCTTATCGACGCGGGGTCGGTTAGCTCTTGGTTTCGGTGTTTTTCTGGTCGGTGGAAGCCTGAGTCGAGGAATGATCCTTCATGCCGTCTTTCAAGGCACGGATTCCCTCGCCCAGACCCTTTCCGAGCTCAGGCAATTTCTTTGGACCGAACACCAGCAAAGCAATAAAGAAGATGATCAGCAGGTGCATCGGTTGAAATAGACCTTCAAACATCGGAGCCTCCGAGGGTTACAAGCAATCTCGATCATACGCTACTTGAGGGCGGCAGGGAAAGTTGGGGGAAGTCCCTTGCAGCCTCAAATCAGCTTCCTCTGTTCTACCGGACCAGGGCCCCGGATTCGGTGAAGGGTGCCACCGATGGGTGTGATTTGGATCACACTCGACCGGCTCGAACCGGGCGATCTTTAAGGCTGAATCATTTGCGCAAGTTACCTCCGTGACCTTACCGCCGGAAAGGATGGCGAGCTATGTTTCCAGAGGGGGCTTTGCGGGCGCCGCGTTCGTTGAGCCCGAAAGCCGCACTACGCAAGCCAATCCACAAGTTGAGGAGTCCGGTGAGAGCCAAGGCTTGGTCTATCTTCTGTCTGTTTCTTCTGGCCACGGTGGCCGCGCATTCCTCTGACATCCCATCTCAAGCGGTAACTACAAGAGAGCTGGCTGCCTGGCTCACAGGCGGGGTCTCGAGTAGCCGGCTGGCAAGTCTGGTCAAGGAACGGGGTTTAGCTACGCTTCCCACGCAGCGAGAACTGCGAGATCTGGAAGCAGCCGGAGCCGGCACGGATTTGATCGCGATTGTCAGCTCCGGGAATGCGTTTTCGGCGCAGATTGGGCCGTCGATTCCCGCTCTGCTGCTGCAGGCTGCTGCCGAGGTGCGGGCGGAGCGATACGAGGAGGCGGGAACGGATCTGCAGCGAGCGGTTTCTTCCAACGAAGACAATGCGGCTATGCATTTCGCTTTAGGCGCGGTGTTGCGCCAACAAGGCAAGTTCGATGACGCCTACGACGAGTTGGCGCAGGCGTTAAAGCTGATGCCGGATCTGCCTGAAAACCACAGCGCGATGTCCTATCTATTTTATCGCCTGGACGACGGTCCAAATGCCATTGCGGAAGCTCGCACCGCGCTGAGCATCGATCCGAAGAATGCCGAGGCCTACCAATATTTGGGACTGGGCCACTACTCGCTGGGACAGTATCAGGCGGCGGTTCATGCCTACGCCGAGTCGCTTAATCGTGATCCCAACAACCCCGACACGTACTACGACATGGGAATTGCCTTGCACGCCGATGGCAATGTGCCTGCCGCAATCAAGGCGTATGAACGTGCGATCGAGTTGCGACCCGGTTTTTGGGAGGCGCATTCGAATCTCGGGTTGATCCGGCATGAAGAAGGAAACTTGCCGGGAGCGGTTACGGAATATCGTCTGGCGAAGTCGCTGGCCCCAGAACAGGCATCGGTCCGGAACAATCTGGGCAATACATATTGCGATCAGGGCAACTTTGACGCGGCGATTGCCGAATTGAAGGAACTCTATCGTGAGCATCCCGAGTGGCAGCAGGGTCACGCTTGCCTCGCCAGCGCGTACATGGCGAAGAACGACTACGACGCTGCGGTCGAGGAACTGAGACTTGCCGTGCATCAGAATCCGGCGGGCTCGGCTGAGCATCGGATTCTGGGGCAAGCCCTTCTTCTCGACAACAAGCCGGAAGAGGCATTGCACGAGCTGCGTATCGCGGTCTCGCTGAACCCCGATTCCGATATAGCTCATCACCTGCTCGGCACGGTGCTGTTTCAAGAAGGGGAATTGAAAGCGGCGGAAAAGGAGTTTCGCGAGGCTCTGCGGGTGAATGCCTCGGCCGATAATCATTATTCACTGGCAGCTTGTCTGATGAGCCTGGATCGTTATCCCGAGGCGCTATCAGAAATCGAAGCTGCGACGAGGCTCGATCCGGAGCGGACGTTGTATCGCGCACGTCGCGAAGAGCTCCTGAAGCTGATGAAGGAACCGAATTCACGGTGACAGGGCGGGAACGATCCCGTGAGGGATCGCACGCAGCATGAATAAAGAATGGCCGCCGGGACAATGTCTGTGGGTGCACTTCTGGTCCGTAGGCGGGACATTCCACGGCGAGTACATTGAACCCGGGTATATCTGCAGAGGGCGGTAAGGATTCCGATGACGACGAATGTTACTCGATCTCAGCAAGTTGCCGGCGGCGCTGCCGTTCAGGCGGCAATGGCGAAAGACGTGGGTGCGCGCCGCATGGCATCGGACGCGGCAGAGAAGCCGCAGCGAAAGCTCTCGGGATATGGCCTGCCGTGCTCGAAATGCCATTTGTACTATCCCGCCGATCTCGAAGCCTGTCCCACCTGCCATCACAAAGAGCGGGTGTCGCCCATCGCTCCGAAAATTCCTGCGAAGCCGGTGCAGACTGCTGCCGACCCGATTCCGGATACAACTGTTTTGGAGAAGGAGCGGGAAGAATTCCTGCGCCAGTTCAAGTCGCAGCTGCTGGAAGCACATGCGGAAATGAAGAATGCACCTGAGTCTGTCTGCAAGTTTGCGGAGCATCATCCGGGAGAGCCGGGCGCTGGCGAAATTTGCGCTGGTTGTTATGAACGGATACAGGAACGGCTGGATGTTTGCGAGGCCGCGCTGCAGATTGACTTGAAAGAAGCGGCGCAGATTGTATATGACGCGGTCTGGGCTGATCCGTCCGATCCGAACAAGACCTATCAGAACGCAGCCGGAGCCCTGCTGACTGAATTGCGCAAGCGCGCCGGAATCAGCGCCGTGCTGGGCCCGTTCCAGCCGCTGGAACACTGAGAGCAGCTTTTAGCTTCGAGCTATGAGCTTTTAGCTTTCAGCCAAAGCGGTTCGTCTCCATTCGCCTCTGAAATCGCTACTCCACTTTTATCTCAATCCACTTCTTTCCCGCGTACAGCTTGTAGCCCTCTCCATCTGCAGCCAGCTTGAGCGGCACCGCGCGTTGTAATGCCTGGTCGGTCTGATACGGGACGCTCAGGACGTCGCTGTTGGCCACGTCCATGACGACGAACTTGCCGTCGGCAGCGAATCCGAAGCCGTACTGCCCGGGAGGCAGTGTCGATCCGCCGATGTCGAGTTTGGTCTCGGTGATCAAAAGCCCCTGATACTTCTGCTGAATCGCCGTGGAATATCCCGAGGCGTCGACCAGAGCTGCCAGCGTCATCTTGCCGTCCGAGAGTTGGAAACCGACGGCGTTCCGGAGTTGCACGGGTGCCTTCTGGCCACGGTAAAAATACTCGGTCGGGGTGGCCTTCTTGACTTCGTCGGCGCTGAGGATGTGCTTCGACGTCTGCTGAGCCCAAGCCGAAGCCATCAGCATCAGTATCAGTGAGGGAAAAACAGTGGAGCGGATGCTTCTCATGAGAATTCGTCCTCGACGGGAAGAGATCGTGAAAATGGTCACGAAGACTTTACTTGTTTTGCCGAACGATGGGCAAATGTTTTTGGGTCGAACGACTGGAAAAATTGGTTTGAACGCAAGAATCGGATAGCTGGTTTCCGGGCCGAAGCTTTACGCTTTCCTTGCTATGACAACGAATGCCATACTCCCAACGGAAACTTTCGAGCTGATGCCCTCCCGCGAATCAAAGACGGCCACGATCGACGCAGCTGACGACCCGCGATGGACCGCGGTCGTGGCTCGCGATTCCGGCCATGATGGTGAATTCGTCTTTGCCGTTTCGACCACCGGCGTCTATTGCCGGCCATCGTGCGCGGCGCGGCGTCCACGGCGGGAAAACGTGCAATTCTTCGCCGCTCCGGAAGCGGCTGAGCGGGCGGGATACAGGGCGTGCCTGCGCTGCCGTCCTAAGGCGATCAGCGGGAATGCGGAATCGGATTCGGTCAAGGGCATATGCCGCTTTATCGAACAGCACCTGGACGAACCTGTGACGCTCGGGCGCCTTGCGCGAGAATTTCGTCAGAGCCCGTTTCAGCTGCAGCGGCGATTCAAGGCAATCCTCGGAATCACTCCCCGAGAGTATGCCGATTCTTGCCGTCTGCGCACTCTCAAACGCAATCTGCAGGCGGGCGATTCCGTGACCAGCGCCATGTATGAAGCGGGCTATGGTTCCAGCAGCCGTCTTTACGAGCGCACCGCATCGCAACTTGGAATGACGCCCGATAAGTACCGGCGAGGGGCGATCGCCGCTTCGATCCGGTATGTCTGCGCCGATTCTCCGCTAGGACGCATGCTGATCGCGGCTACCGATCGCGGAATCTGCTCGATCCAGTTCGCCAAAACGGATGGCGAGTTGATTGAGCGACTGAAGCGCGAGTTTCCCTTTGCTGTGCGCAAGTTAGATGAGGGCGGCCTGCAATCGTGGGTCGATGCTCTGCTGCGCCACATGCGCGGCGAGGATTTAAATTCTTCGTTGCCGCTGGATATTCGCGCGACCGCCTTTCAGCGACGCGTGTGGGCCTATCTGCAGTCGATCCCATTCGGCGAAACGAAATCCTACAGCGAGGTTGCGAAGGCGATCGGCAAACCTCGTGCTTGCCGCGCCGTTGCCCGTGCCTGCGCCACGAATCCCGTGGCAGTGGCGATTCCGTGCCATCGAGTCGTCCGCGAAGACGGCAGCGATGGGGGATATCGGTGGGGAATTGAGCGGAAGAAAACGCTGCTTGCGATGGAGCGGGAATCGTAGAGACGTGCAGCCTAGGTTGTTCGATGGATGTTCCGAACGAAGATCCAGTTCAGAAAGGCGACTGCGACGGCTACAACCAGTATCAGGGACTTCGTATATTCGATTTGCGTCAGCAGGGCAGCACAGAGCAGGGCTCCAAGGATTCCCACGAAATTTCCGGCAGGGATATGGATCAGTGCGGGTTGGCGATCCTTTTTTCTGAGAACGGGCAGGGCCGCACATACTACGCCGTAGTAGAACAGACGCGATCCCGCCGAGAGGGTTGCGTTTCCCGCGAAGCTGCCGAACAGCGCCAGCATCCAGACCAGCAGCGCAAAAGCCAGAATCGAGAAGTAAGGGGTGTGAAATCGCCGATGCACCAGCGCGAAGACAGAAGGGAAGTCTCCGCGCTCGGCGAGTGCGAAGGTAATGCGGGGCGTCGCCAGGATGTTCCCGCTCAAATAACCGTAGATCGAAAACAACGCCCCCAGCGCTGTGAGTGAGGCCCCGCTGCGTCCCAGAACGATCCGCGCGACCTCAGCTAGTGGACGCTGGCTGTGTGCGGGGTCGGGCAGTATGCCCACGACGACCCACTGGATTAATCCATAGACAACGGCGCACGTGAACAATGCTGCGAACAGTCCAAACGGCAGATCGCGGCGCGGATCTTTCGCTTCTCCCGCGGAGATGAGGGCCGCCTCGAATCCTCCATAGGCAAATATGAGAAGCACGATGGCTCTAGCCCATTCTTTGCCGCCCGGCGCGAGATCTGCATGCGGAATCACGTTGCGGGTGGATATCAGATAGATACCACCTGCGATGCAGACGAGTCCGAGCGACGCGAGTTTCGCGACCGTGAACGAGTTGCTCACATGAGCGCCGGCCTTGACTCCACGGAAGTTGATCGCAGCAAGGATTCCGAGGAGCAGCGTCAGAATCGCCAGTTTCATGGCCGGGCGCGTTGCATCTGGCCAGAATTCTCCGAGATAAATGACAAAAAGATTCGCATTGGCGGCGCAGGCAGTAAGGCGAACGAACCAGACCAGCCATGCGACCTGAATCCCCATGAAGCGGCCAAACGCAGCTTGCGCGTAAAGATAAGGGCCGCCGGTCTGAGCAAATCTAGAGGCGACCTCGGCAAAGCATGCCATGATGATGCCGACTGCGACCGCAGCCACAAGAACTGCGGCAATGCTGGCTCGTCCCAGTAGGCTCGCCAGAACCGAAGGCAATCCAAAGACGCCGCTGCCAATAATGCAGTTCACCACGAGCGCGGCTATGCTCCAGCGCCCGATCGCGCGGACGAGGCCCTCGCTGGAAGTGGTTCCCCGGACGGTTTCGGTCACGGCGAGTTTGTATCACAAAAGCCGAGCGAAGACTTACTGAGTTTGCCGTTCAGACTGGCGAAGTGACTTTGGAGCAGATACGGAGTGCACTAACGTTCGCGTAGTGCAGGCCTGCGTAGAAGATATTTGAGTTGGCACCCGATGAGCTGCTTGTCGTCACGTGAAAAGCCGCGCCCGTTAAGCCTTTCGCCATAGTGACCTCCGCACGGACCAAAGTAATGAAGAATTACGAAAGCGCATGCCCGTGGGACATCTACTCGCTTGCATTCACGGATGAGATGTTGGATGGACCAACAGGATGGCTCGCGAAGACATGGACGATCTTCATCTCCGCATCGCACGCGTCACCGAAGACCTGCGCAAGATTCAGCAGGAGCTGAATTGTGCCGCCATGCAGGCGCCCAGTGATCCGGAACTGATGGAGGCACTGAATTCTCTAGCGGAAACCGAACCCATCGAAACGCTGCGTGTAGCGCTGGATCAGATGCGCCATTTTCTGTGGTTCTACGCGCAGGTGATGAATAACGAACCGGAATTCGGTGACAAGTTGCGGCAGAACGCGGCCGCAAAGATCGCGACGGATGAAACTCCTAAACTGGAGAGCACTTTCCTCGAGCGGCTTTCACGCGCGGACGAAATAGTACTGCTGCAACATCTGGCGGAAGCGAAACAGCGCAAGCCGAATTAGGCCCCGCGCCCTGCAACGATCGTTTTCAGTACGTCTCCCGAAGAACTCAGAACAGTGAAATCGGCGCGTGCGCCTACGGCCAGCTTGCCGTAATGACCGTTGAGTCCCACGGCCAGCGCGGGATTCAACGTTGCCGCACGTACGGCATCGCGCAAGGTCCACTCGGAAAATCTGGTCACGTTTCGCACGGCGCGGTCCATCGTGAGGACGCTTCCGGCAAGACTTCCGTTGGCCGTGCATTTGCCGTCTTTGACGTTGACCTGAATGGGGCCGAGTTGATATGTGCCATCCGGCATACCGGTCGCGGATATTGCGTCTGTGATCAGCACGGCGCGTTCGCGCCCTTTGGAATGCAAGAAGATCTTTACGACCTCCGCCGAAACATGGATGCCGTCGGCAATCAGGTCGGCGGTAATTCCATCGTCGCTGAGCACTTCGCCAATGATCCCTGGCTCGCGGTGGTCGAGCGGCCGCATGGCGTTAAAAGTATGGGTGGCGTGACGGGCGCCCGCTTTCACTGCATTTCGCGCCGTATCGAGTTGCGCGTCGGAGTGTCCGATGCTCACACAAACATTGCGCCGTGCGGCTTCGGCGATGACCTCCATGGCTCCGGGAATTTCCGGGGCGATCGTCATCATGCTCACATGACCGCGCGCGGCCTGCCAGAGACGATCGAAAATCGGGACGGTTGGTTCGACCAAATACTCCGGAGGATGCACGCCCCGCCGTTTGTGACTAAGGAAAGGACCTTCCAGATGAATGCCAACCGGCCGGGCTTGGATCGGATCGCGGTTGATGGGTTGGGACGCTTCAATTGCGTCAGCCAGACGTTCGAGCGAAGCGCAAGTGGCGTCGAGTGGAGCAGCGACGGTTGTGGGGAAATAAGCGGTTACTCCATGCTTTGTAAGGAACTGGCCCAGCGTAGGCAACTCCGAAACCGAAGCCCGCATAAGATCGACGCCGGCTCCGCCATGCATGTGAATATCGAAGAATCCGGGGGCAAGGATCGCATCTCCAAAGTCGCTGACAGTAGCGCCAGAGGGCAGCTCTCTATGCGCGCGGGAAGAAATGTCGATGATGCGGCCGTCCTCAATTACGAGCAGCGGAGCAGCGATCTCCTCGGTAGGAGTAAAGAGGTGCCGTGCGGTGTAAGTGTGTTTCATGAATTTTGTTGAGAACCCCATATCGTAGTCGCGGGAAGGCTTTCATACAACAGCGCGCGAGGCGTGACAGACATTGCACGAAGCGGACGTGATAGACGAGGTGTGATAGAGAAGGTCGATTTTGCCACTGCAAGACGCCTGCATTCTGGCGAGTGAGGCGCGCGCGCCGGCTCAAAAACTGTGCGATGTCCGTCGAAGAAGTCCTGTCTGTTCCGTCTACACTGAATGCTATAATTCTTGAGTTCGGCAGTTTTCTTGAGGCGCGTGAGTCCTTCATTGCGCCGCCGCATGTCGGGGAGTGGCTCAGCCTGGTAGAGCACCTGGTTCGGGACCAGGGGGTCGGAGGTTCAAATCCTCTCTCCCCGACCAATTAACACCATGTCTCGAAATGGACACAGTCAATACAGACCTACCGAGGTCCGGTAACCAACTCCGCTCGCTCAGGGGAGAGGCAGGTTCTTTAACTCGGGAGCGAGCTGGTAGGCCCGGTCGAATTCCTGTTGTGCGTCAGCTTTTTTCCCTTCCTGACGGAACGCTAAGGCAAGGTTGTAGTGCGCCTCGGCGTACTGCGGCTTAAGCCGCGCTGCCTCTTTGAACTCCGTCTCAGCCTTTTGAAGGTTCCCGGATTGCAACAGTATGAGCCCGAGATTATTGTGTCCTTCGGCGAATTTCGGATCCTGCCGCACGAGATCGCGAAAGATATTGGCCGCCCCGGCGTCATCGTTGTTTTGGCTCAGGACGAGCCCCAATTGCACTTTGGCATCGACGTTGTGAGGATCAAGACTGACGGCCTCTGTTAGTTCACGAGTTGCTTCTTGCAGACGCCCCGATTGTGCCAAGGCAAGGCCGAGATTGTAATGGGCTTCCGCCAGATCCGGATCGGCCATTACAGCTTGCTGGAACTCCTTGAGGGCTCTGCTGTGGTCATTCTGACGCCAGTGCAACAAACCGAGGCTTGAGAGAGCTTGAGCGTAGTCGGGCTTGATTTCCAGCGCTTTCTCGAAAGCTGCCTCCGCCTGAGGGGCCTCATTCTTACGCTCCCAAGCCAGGCCGAGATAGTAGTAGCCGGTAGGCAGTTCAGGGCCTTTCTCGATGGCTTTCTGAAAGAATGTGAGGGCGTCGTCGAGCCTCTGCTGCTTCAGTGCGTCCACGCCTTGCAGAGTTAGCATTTTCGCTTCGGCGAGGCGTGAACGGAACTGGCGCAGGCCACTAATCTCAGTTAACTCCTTTTGTGCGGAGTCGGTCTGTCCTTGCGCGCGCAACGCGAGACCCAACTTGTAGTGCGCATCCTCCAAGTCCGGCTTCAATTCGATGGCCTTCTGGAACGCAGTGATCGCACCCGGTAAGTCGCCCGAGGTTTTGAGCTCCGTGCCGAGATTCAGCTGTGCCTGAGGATCGCTGGGATCAAGTTCCACGGCTTTGCGAAATTGCGCGAGGGCCCCAACGTGATCGCCCTGGCGACGCAGGATTACACCCAGCAAGCTATGTGGAGTCGCAAGGTGCGGGTTCAATTCGAGAGCGTGGCGGAAATCAGCCGCGGCACTGGAGAGATTCCCTAGCTGTCCTTCGGCCAAGCCGAGCTCGATGTACAGTTCGGGAGATGGCTTGGAAGCGACGGCGCGCTGCAATTCAGTTCTGGCATCAGAAGGATTGTTCTGCTCCAAATCGATTCGTGCAAGCAGCCGGCGTGCTGCGGCATCGGACGGCTTCAGGCCGATGGCGGTGCGCAATTCTTTCATCGCAGAGGCTTGATCGTGGAGGTCGTACCAGGTTGCGCCAAGTCCATAGTGAGCATCCGCCCACTTGGGCTTGAGGCTTACGGCGCTCTGGAACTCCTGAAGAGCTTGCGCTGTGTCGCCTTTATATTTGAAGGCGAGTGCCAGGTCGTAATGGGTCAAGGCGTCGTCAGGTTGCAGTTCCAATGCCTTGCGGTAGTTCGCGATGGCTTGATCCCAGGATTTCTGCTGAGCGAACTGAGTGGCGTCTCGGCGATATGTCTCGGCGGTTTGCGCAAAACAAAGCGCAGAAATCAACAACAGCAGAACGAGGAACACCCTCATCATCACAGCGTAGCACGCTCAATAAGTCGCACGGTTGGGGTTGCGAAGCCCGGCCAGCCAGCCGAGCCTCGCGTAAGAGCAATGCCAGTTCTCGCCCGCGGCAGCTACAGTCCTACCAGATGAACTTCGCACTGACCTGTCCGATGCGCGGATCACGCGCATTCGTGACATTTCCGAAGCTGCTGCTGCTGATATCCCCGCTCGGGTTCGTGAATTGTGTGTGGTTGAAAATGTTGAAGAATTCGCCGCGAATCTCGAAAGACATCGCTTCCTTAACGGGAATGACCTTCGATATTCCGAAACTGGTGTTGTTGAAGCCCGGACCGTGGAAGAATCGGCGATTCGCTGTGCCGAAACTTCCGCAATCAGGACCGGTCAAAACACCCGACACTAGAGCGCATTGAGTTGCAGTAAATGAGCTCTGGCTGAAATATGTGAACGTACCGGGAGTCGCACGGGGATTAAATTTGTGAACTGGGCCTACGAGATTCGGCATGTCGGTGGACGGGCTGCCCACGAGCGAGGCATCTCCCGGGCAATTCCCCGACGGGCACAGCGGCCCCTGAGACACCGGATTCCCTTCACCCATCTGAACCGGGAACCCTGTTGAAAATCGTGTAATGCCCTGCAGTTGCCACCCTTTCGTCAGCCTTGGCAACGCGTGGGTGAGCCGGTCGAACGGCAGCTGCCAAATATAGCTGACCACGAAATTCTGGTGAATATCGGTCGATGACAATCCGCGGCTGAGCTTGGCGTTTTGGAAGTTGATCAGTTCGCCGAACGCTGACGAATCATCGATGGCTTTCGCTAGCGTATAAGCGGCCAGGAACGTCACATCACCCGCCTTACGCTCGACCGTCAACTCTCCGGAGTGGTAGATCGAATTTGCCACCAGCTTGGTGAAGGTGTTCCCAAAGCCGAAACAGAGGCTCCCGGCAGCAGGGCAGTAATTCGGATTCAAAAGAGCGTCCCTGGTGCCGTAGACCGTCGTTGTGCCACTGGGGCTCATAAAAGTGTCCTGCGCGGCGTTCGGGCCGCAGCCAGTCGCGCCGTTGGTGGTATCCGAATAACCTTGTGCGGTGAGCTGCCTACACAGGCCGGGATCGCCTGGGTTCGCCTCGGTCTGCGCGATAAGCCGGTGACCTGCTGTACCGACGTAGGACATCGTCAATACCGTAGTCCTGCTCAGCTGACGCTGGATCGAAAAATTGAAGTGCTCGGCATACGGCAGCCTGTTCTGAATGTCGTATCCCGGAAAATAGGACATCGGCTCATACTTCGCAAAACTAAGCGTGGCATTTGACGGGCTACCCGGAATCGGGGCAGTGAACGGGAAGCGCTGTCCCTCGCCGTCCGTGCCTCCGTCCAGCCGATTTCGGAAAGGTTCCGCGAAGTCGACGGATCCCGGACTGGTCCAGTACAAGCCGAAGGGAGCATCGGCCACTTCGTAAAAGAGATTCAGATCCTCAACCGACGTGTAGTACATGCCAAACGACGCGCGGATGCTGGTTTTCCCCGGTCCGCCAAAGATCTTGCCCAAGAGTCCGTTGCTGAAATCCGGGGAGTAGGCAAGACCAATTCGTGGTCCGAAATTGTTGTATCGGGTGGGGGCAAGCGTCTTGGGAATGCCCGGATCGCCCGGGAATACCAGACCCGTGGGGGAGCCCGGAAACACCTTGGACTGCTCTCCTTTGACCCAAGTTTGGATTTTGCCCTGCGTGTCATACCAGGGCATGCTCACTTCCCAGCGGAGGCCCATGTTCAGCGTCAGGTTAGGGGTCGCCTTCCATGAGTCTTGTACATACGCACCGCCATAGCGCGTGCGTGAATCCAAGAGTTGTACCGCTGCTTGCGTGTATCCATTTCCGGCTCCAGTAGGCGCTCCAAGGACGTAGTCGGCAAAATCATTGCCGGTTACCGTCCCATCGAAAACAAACGCTCCATCCTGGCTGGCCAAATTGCGCTCGTTGATCTGCAGGTACCGGAATTCCCCTCCGAACTTTAGCGTGTGCCTGCCCGCAACCTTGGAAAATCCATCCGACACCGTGTAGGTGTTGTTCGGCTGGAACGTGATCAGAGAGGGCGTGCCGATGGTGAAATTGTTGAAGTAGACCTGGGGCACGTACTCCGGAAATCCAGGAGTGGCATCAGGAATAATGCCGAGGGTACCGACACCGGTCACGAAACCGAGAGAAGAAAGGCTTGCTTTCCCACCGGTCGGCTGGGACAGGTGGGTAGCTGTGCGGAAGAACGTCAGCCGCGCCTCATTGACAGCGCTGGGCCCAATCGTCTTCGTGTTACTTATGACAAACTCCTGCGCTCGGGTGGGCGTTACCGCGGGAAAGCCTGGCACGCTTGCGCCGCCGCTGGGCAGTGTGCTGGAAACCGTTGAGTCGTCAAAGTGGTAGTAGAAGGACCAGTTGCCCGTCTTACGGTTGTTGAAATCGACACGCTCCCCAATCTTATTATCGGTAATCGTGTCCCGGTGACTGTTATCTTGATACGTCCCTGCGCTGGGAACGACGTTGGGCATGGGAATGTACGGGAGAATTCCAAGTGCCGGTGCCGACCATGCCTTCTTCGGGATTAAGCCGCCAGGGAACACGCATTGCGAAGTAGAGGTACAGCCTGCAGAACTGTATTTCTCCCCGGCTACGACCGGGTAGCCTAATCTATTTGAAAGCGTCGTGGGCCAGTCGAGGCAGGGCGCGACGGGGCAATTGTTTGGGGGAAGGGTACCGGTATCGACAGTGCCGCTCAAAATCGAAGGATCGAACTGCCCCTGAAGCTGGGCAGCCGGTGGCAGGAAAACGATTCCGGTTTCCGCGCCCGCGATTCGTCTTGTGCCCTGATAATCAGTGAACCAGAAGAGCTTATCCTTCCAGAATGGACCACCAGCGGTGAATCCGAACTGATTCTGTCGCAGCTCGGACTTGTTGGTTGTGAAGTAGTTCCTCGCATCCATCGCGTCGTTGCGCAGGAACTCAAATACATCACCATGGAAGCCGTTCGTACCCGATTTTGTGATGGCATTCATCACGGCGCCACTGAATTTCCCGTATTCCGCGTCAAAGCTGTTGGTGATGAGCCGAAATTCCTCTACGGAATCAAGATTGGGAACCAGTCCGGCACCGAGGTTGCGGCCCTCGCTGACGTCTCCGCCGTTCACCAGAAACGCGTTGGCCGTCTCGCGCTGGCCATTCACGGATATATTGCCGGCATTTGAAATGTAGCCGGAGACCGGCCGGTCTCCACCGATCGTGCCGGCGGTATCGGGTGCGACGCCCGCCTGCAGGCCCAACAGGTCCAGATAGCTGCGACCGTTCAGCGGCAAGGCCAGCATCTTCTTCGAATCGATCACATCGCCCAGTTGTGTGCTCTCGGTTTCCACGTGGGCCATGTCCGCGGCAACGCTGACTTGTTCATTCACCGCGCCAACCTTCAACGCGATGTCGATGCGCAGCTGGTCATTTACCTGCAGCACGATGCCGGTCGTGTCGTAACGCTCGAATCCAGCGATCGAGGCAGTTAGCGTGTAGGTTCCGACAGGCAAGGCCAGAAAGCGGTAGGAACCATCGTCCGCCGAAACTGTCTCTTGTGACAGGTTGGTCTGGGTGTTGGTGATCTTGATTCGTGCGCCCTTGATCACGGCCTTGGAAGGATCATGAACGACCCCAAGAACGGAGCCCGTGACATCCGCGAGCAGCATACTTGGGAGTAACAACATCGTCACGACAACGAAAATCGGAACGAAGAAGCTGAGAGTCCTTCTCATCACCCACCCCCGTGGTCGGCAGCCAGCTTCGGCATGTCTGCCTATGTAGTCTAGATTTTTTGGATCCCCATCTACCGACAAGCGCAAGGCGGTTTGCTACCCCGACGTAGCCTCAGCGCGAAGCGAACGACACTCCCATGGCGCGAAAACATATTCCACTGCGTGGAAAGCTGTCAAGGCGGAATTGATCCTTGTTCGCCACGTGAAAACAAGCGTCCGTGAAATCGATTATTAAACGATCAGGGCTTGCAGACTCCAATCAACGACCAGGTCTCCAAGTCCATTCTTGCCAGACCTTTCGGGCCTGAAAATTCTCTTCAAGCTTCTGTAACGGTTTTCGCCCTTCCCGCACTATCTCTATGTGGAATGCATCGCAGTATCGCGGTGGGCCACAGTTCAGGGACCCAGCCTAGTGAACCGCCAGGACGGGTTCGAGAAAGTGCCGGAGTACGGCCGGGGGGAAGCGGCTCCGGCACTTTCAGAATGTTTTGGTCGCTCAAGCAATCCAAATCGCGTCCCCAACGGAGTGTTCTTGTCAGCGCGCATTGCCCGACCCAATTCGACCCCCGGCTGCCGTCGCGGTGGACTGTCACTAATAAAACGCCTAAGTGCTGTTTCTGAAGCCGAGACCTCGGTTCCATCGCCGGTGCTACACTGGCAGACACTTCAGAACGCCCGGGGCAAGTTCTTGCAGTTCCAATCCTTTGACGAAGCGTATGTGATCCGCCTGCAGTCGGGGGATTTTCGCACGCAGGAGCATTTTTCCAGCTATTTTGGCGCTTTGATCAAGATCAAGCTGGGGTCCCGTTTGAGTTCTCGCGAAGCGATCGAGGACTTGCGCCAGGAAACGTTTGCACGGTTTTTTGCTGCGCTGCGGGCAGGCAAGATCTTTCAGCCGGACCGTCTGGGTCCATACGTGAACTCTATTTGCAACAACGTTCTGCTGGAGTACTACCGGACTTCGGCTCGCAGTAGTTCGCTCGAAGACGAGGAGGAAACCAAACTTCCCGCATCCGACTTCGATTTGGTCGAAACTCTACGCACGAAAGAACGCGAGAAGAAGGTGAAAGAGGTCCTGGAGGAACTCTCGGAGCGCGATCGGCGTCTCTTGCGGGAGGTTTTCCTCGAAGAGCGGGATAAAGATGATGTGTGCCGTGACTTCGGAATTGATCGCGAATATTTAAGGGTGCTGTTACACCGTGCCAAGCAGGCGTTTAAGTCAGCTTATCTAAGGAATACCGGAGACAATCCCCCAGATTATTCTCCGGCCTAGGCAGGTTGGAACTCTTGTATGGCAGTCAAGGATAAGAAAGTGAGGGGGTTCGCTATGGACCACGACGAGGTGGTTCGACAGAAATTGACGGAACGATATCTGCTTCACGAACTGGACGGCGAAGCGCGCGACGCATTCGAGGAACACTACTTCGAATGTTCGGAGTGCGCGCTCGACGTCAGAGCCAGCTCGGAGTTCGTGGAAAGCAGCAAGATCATCTTGGCGCTTCCTTCGGGAACGCCTGCTTCGGCGCGCCGCGTGCCTGCTAAACCTGTCAGTGAAGGCTGGTTTGGACAGGGCTGGTTCGGCTGGTTGCGCCCAGGGCATGCTGCCGCTGCCCTGGCTCTGCTGATAGCGGTTGTCGGCTATCAGAATCTGGTTACGTTACCCAGATTGCACAGCATGCTTCACCAGCCGCAGACGCTTCCCTGGGCTGCGGTGGCTGTGGGCACGTGGGGCTCGTCCGGGCCAGCAGTTCAGGCGGAGCCGGGCAAAGGCTTCCTGCTGTTTGTCAGGATTCCTCCCGACGGAACGTATAACCGTTACATTGCGGACTTGTATAACCCAGCCGGAGGACTAGACTGTTCTCTCACCATTCCCGCCACTTCCGTTCAGGATCAGTGGCCGGTGGTAATCCCTGGGGCCAATCGCGAAGCAGGTAACTACAGGATTTCTGTACGTGGCGTCACTCCGTCCGGTGATGTTAAGGATCTGGGCAGTGCGCCATTTACATTGCAGACTCAGAAATGAGTCCAAAAGAGAGGAGCGTACAATATGGCGACTATGACGGAAATACCAGCGACGGTCGGAAGACAGACTCCTTACCACGACTATCATGCCGAAGCCAGTGTGCTCAGCGCACTTCTGCAGCGGCCAATTGAGCAAAAGATCGAGCCGCAATCTCCAGTCAGCCTCAATGACCGCCGGGGTGGGCATTTGACGCGATTTATTGAAAACGTCAGCGTTGAAGGTTTGATCTCGTTCACACGCGGCGAGACGCGCGTCTCGGGAAGCCGTAGCCTGAAGACGAACGGCTGGGTCACGCTCTCGACCTCGATCATCGAAGGCCTCAACGTTTTCGAGGTCATTACTGCCGACCGCGTTGTCTCGCAGGTCTCGACCGAGCATCCTTATGAGGACGGACATTTTCCAGATGTCACCTTCCTGGGAACGCAGTTCACAAATTTGAGCGTGAGCGGGTTTCCGCTCTCATTAACCTTCCAATTCGACATCTGCGGAAAAAGGCCGACTGGCGGACGGTCGTATCTGCAGGACGTCACCTTTCTCAACGCCGTGAGGAAACAGACCGCGAAAATTGCCGATGCCAACGGCCTTCCCAAGGAACTGAAGGCCCGTTACGATGAAAGGCTTGCGAATGTGGACCGGCTGATCGCCGAAAGTGGCAAAAGTAGCAATAACGAGCCGCGCAGAGACGAGCCTAAGATCATATGCTCCGTGATCGAGAGCATCGGCAAGATTCCGATTCCCGGCGTGGAATCATACGGGAACGTTCTGGTGATTCCGGACTTTGGTTCGGTGGCGCTGGGCGAGATCGAAGTAGGCGAAAAGATGTACAAGGACTCCGACAAGCCCTGCGTTTACTTCGAATTGTCAGGAATCCGCATGAAGCTGGGCTGCGTGGGAGACGGACAGGTCACGACCACAACCGCTTTGGCGAATGGCCATCACCATCCTTAGCTTTTTTCTTGGTGCTCATCATTGTTGCGGGGTCGTTCTCGTGCAGTCGTCAGGAGACTCCGCAGCAAACCTTTGATCACCTTAATCGAGCTTTTCTCCACGGCGATCTGCGTCAGGTGCAGGACGAAGCGGAACGCGGATTTCAGAAGTACCGTCGCTCAAGTCCGCAATTGGCGTGGCAATTCAGAACTCTCGAAGCAAAAGCACAATTGGCGCAAGGCCTATTCGAAGGCGTGATAAAGCTCCTCAAGTCTGAGCCGTTGCCATTCGATGATCCCGAGCTAAGAGTCTCGACGTTGACCCTGATCGGTGTCGCTAACGTTCAAATCCACAATTTCACCGAGGCTGAAAACACCCTCAGCGAGGCAGAAAAGTGGTGCGAGCATCATACAATTGCCAGCTGCGGAGACTTGCTTCAAGCCAGGGGGCTCCTTGCCAGTGAGACGGCGGAGTCGGCTTCAGCCGAGCGGTTTTTCGAACTAAGCCTTGGATTTGCTCGACTTCACGGTGACGGCTATCTTGAGTCTACTTCTCTTCTGAATTTAGGAGCGGAATCCCTCGGAC
>Ga0209168_10000819_pt1 | contig 27435 bp, 26 predicted proteins | sample Coa_R1_FD_187156 | JGI IMG/M metagenome (GOLD analysis project Ga0209168, IMG submission 187156) | Surface soil microbial communities from Centralia Pennsylvania, which are recovering from an underground coalmine fire - Coalmine... | ecosystem: Environmental > Terrestrial > Soil > Unclassified ...
GTGGTTGTCCTGAACGAATTTGTCAGGGATGCCAATCTCACGAAAAACCTTCTCGTTATAACTCTCAAGAAAAAAACCGCGGTCATCAGTAAAGACTCGGGGTTCGAGAACCAAGGCACTATCGAGAGGGGTCTTGAAAACTTTCATGGCAGATTCAGTTAGAAGACCTGTTCTTTGAGCATCTGCAGAAGGTAAGCGCCATAGCCGTTATTTTTCATGGCAACGGCCGCACGCTCAACCTGATCTGAGGTGATATATCCACAACGATAAGCAATTTCTTCTGGGCAGGCCACCATCAAGCCCTGGCGGGTTTCAATGGTTTGAATAAACAAAGACGCTTCTAACATGGCTTCGTGGGTCCCGGTGTCGAGCCAAGCCATGCCGCGTCCCATGACTGCAACCTCCAAGGTCCCGCGCTTGAGATACTCGCGGTTCACATCAGTAATCTCAAGCTCGCCTCGGGCAGACGGCTTCAGCGCGCCCGCGATGTCGACAACCTCAGAGTCATAAAAATACAATCCGGTGACGGCATAACGGGACTTAGGGACGCGCGGCTTTTCTTCCAGGCTGATGGCTTTTCCCTTTGAATCAAACTCGACCACTCCGTAGCGCTCAGGGTCATGCACAGGATAGGCAAAGATGCGAGCGCCCTTTTCGCACTCGGCGGCGTCCTTAACGCTTTTAGCAAGATCGTGTCCATGGAAGATGTTGTCGCCGAGTACCAGGGCGCAGCAATGTCCATCGATAAACTTCTTCGCGATCAGAAATGCTTGCGCGATGCCTTCGGGTCTGGCCTGAGCGGCATAGGACAGGGTTAATCCAAAACGCGAGCCATCGCCCAAAAGATGCTGAAACTTTGGCAGATCGTCGGGAGTAGAAATCAGCATGATCTCCCGAATCCCGGCTAGCATCAGGGTCGAGAGTGGGTAATACACCATTGGCTTGTCATAGATGGGAAGCAGGCTCTTTCCCACGGCGTGGGTGACAGGATAAAGGCGCGTGCCAGAACCTCCTGCCAGAATGATGCCTTTATATTTTGATGATTTAAGAATCGGCAGATTAGGCATTCGGCTGAAATTGTAGCGTATCGACAATTAAAGCGAGTATTGGGTCGCCATCCATGTCCGGTAAGCACCGCTGGTGACCGACTGGATCCACGCATCGTTATCCAAATACCACTGGATGGTCTTTCGCATACCGCTTTCAAAAGTTTCTTTCGGGCGCCAGCCCAATTCGCTTTGGATTTTGCTGGCATCCATCGCGTAACGACGATCGTGACCAGGGCGATCTTTCACAAATGTGATCAACTTTTTGTGCGGAACAACTGGATCATTGGGGCGACGTTCATCAAGCACCGAACAGATCGTGTTCACTACGTCGAGATTCTTGATTTCGTTACTCCCGCCAACGTTGTATGTCTCGCCCGGCCTTCCGCGCTTCAGCACAATGCGGATGGCTTCGCAATGATCGGCAACATAAAGCCAATCGCGGACGTTCATGCCGTCGCCATAAACCGGAATTGGTTTTCCGTTCAGAGCATGCAGGATAACCAGTGGGATCAATTTCTCCGGGAACTGGAATGGGCCGTAGTTGTTGGAGCAATTGGTGGTTAATACCGGGATTCCGTAAGTGTGATGATAAGCGCGCACCAGATGGTCAGAAGCCGCCTTGGAGGCCGAGTACGGGCTGTTGGGCGCGTAACGCGTTGTTTCCGAAAATGCGGGGTCAGTAGCTGTGAGCGAGCCATAAACTTCGTCGGTTGAAACATGCAGAAAACGGAACGTGCTTTTTTCTTCTCCGGTCATTGCCGACCAGTAGGCCCGTGCCTCTTCCAGCAGACTGAACGTTCCATTTACGTTAGTGCGAACAAAATCATCGGGGCCGTGAATGGAGCGATCAACATGGCTTTCAGCTGCGAAATGAACGATGGCGCGAGGTCGATTCTTCAGTAAAAGGTCTGTGACCAACTCTCGGTCACAAATATCGCCCTGCACGAACTTGTATTTCCGGTCTGAAGCAATGGAGGCGAGGTTCGCGGGATTCCCTGCGTAAGTGAGTTTGTCGAGATTAATGACGCTCGACGATTCGCCAGCTAACCACTGCAGAATGAAATTGGAGCCGATGAATCCGGCGCCGCCGGTCACTAGAATCATGTCAGTTTGATTGTCCAAAGTTGATCCGTTTAACAAGGCAAGGCGCTAACCACGAAGGGCACGAAGTACCACGAAGGTAAAACCTCTAGCACGAACGTGAAATTTTCTATGCCTTTTTAATTGCCTTTCCTTCGTGGAACTTCGTGCCCTTCGTGGTAAATGATTTTCCAACGCCCGCAAAATCGCTGACGATATTATCTGGTATTTTGCGAGATTTGTCCGGTAGCGGATTATGGACATTGAACGTGGCAGGGCTATGAAGCGACTACCATTTTCGACTGATGCTCAATGTCACGCTCAGCTAACACCTTGGTGAAGACATCGCGATCCACGTTGCCCCCGGTTGCGATGAGCGCAATACGTTTTCCGATCACGAAGTTTTTCTCTTTCAGAGCTGCAGCCAGCGACGCCGCACCCGCACCTTCAATCACATTGTGGGTATCCGAAAAATAAATTCGCATGGCATGGCGAATCTCCTCATCGCTGACCCGCACCATGTGATCAACGTTCTTCTGTATGATCTCGAGCGCGTCATCATCCGGGACGCGGCAAGCCATACCATCGGCGATCAGGGTTGTCACCGGCGCCGCAATGTTCCGGCCCGCGTTAAAGGAAAGCTCGTAGGCGGGCGCGCCTTCGGCGACAACTCCAATGATTCTGGTTTTCAGCTTCATGCCATTGCGCACGGCGCATGCGGCGCAAATGCCCGAGCCCATTCCGATTGGAACATATACCGCATCGAGATCGGGAACAGCAGTGAACAATTCCATCCAATAAGTCGCGACCCCGGCGACAATGTCGCGATGAAATGGCGGGATAAAATGCAGGCCTTGTTCCTGAGAAAGCTTTTGCGCGTACTCACGGGACTCCTGGAAATCACTGCCGAACTCCATCAGGTGCGCGCCCTGGCTTCGCATGGCCGCATTTTTCTCTACGCTGTTTCCGCGCGGCACTACAATCGTCACCGGAACGTTAAAACGCTGGCCAGCTAAAGCGACAGACTGGCCGTGATTACCGCGAGTGGCAGTGATAATCCCCTTTATATCGTTCCCCCTGCGAAACAGTTGTGCCGCGTAAAAAACCGCAGATCGGGCCTTGAATGCGGCGATTGGGGTGTGGTTCTCGTGCTTTATCCAGACACTGGCATCAAGTTTCTGATTGAGCAACGGCCAGGAAATCTGCGGGGTTGGCAGCATCAACTGGTAAACAAGCTCTTGCGCCTGGGCGATTTCCTCCAGCGTGGGTAGTTGCATAACCATCCATAATTGTACATTCCACTGAGTCGTTTGTTTGTAGCGGATCAGGCGGACAAATGGAATTTTTGAATATTGATATGCGAGGATGATGGTACGTCAAAAGCAAAAGGGTGGCGAGTGCCGCCACCCTGGAAGTGATCTCCTATTTCGGCGGAGGCTGGGAGTTGCTCGGTGCGGCAGCTGGTTGACTTTCCTGCTGTTGCTGGCGGGCACGGTCCTGTTGCATCTCTGCCAGCTTCTGTAACTGCTCTGGGGTGAGAATTGCTTTAATTTTCGGCGAGGCCTGCGCGCGAATCTGATTAGCCTTGTCGATCTTTTGTGCCTGACTCATTGAGTTGTCATTGCGCACCGCTTCCATCTGCTGATTCTCGTCGGCGATGATAGGACGAAGCTTAGCTTTTTGTTCCTCCGTCAGGTTCAACGGATTATCTTCGTTGGCCTGTGCTTGCGCGCTGTTCGGACTGGCGGTTGATGGCGCATTCTGCTGCACCGACGACGGGGGCGCCGGCGCGGTTTGCGCAGGGGCTGACTGCGACGGATTGGCTGTCGACGATTGCGCAGCGGCGGGCAGGCTAATCGCCAACGCCAGTGCAAACGACAGAACGGATAATTTCGAGATTTGCATGTTGCTCCTTTGTTGACGAGTGACTCGGCTCGACCGCGCGGGAACTCACCCGCGGCACGAGTTCCTCAGATGACCTATTAGGGAGCCAAGGTTGCCGCAACACCGGAAAGTACAGGACGATCAACTCTCGATTGCAGCCAAAATTGCGCGCTTGGTGAACACCCGGATCATTTCGCGCCGGTACTCTGGAGTTAAAGCGGACGTTGTAAGCGGCTTAGCGGTACGAGCTGCGAGTTCAGCAGCGTGTTCGGCGGCTTGATCATCGATCATACCGTTGTTCACTATCGCGATAAGACCTGTGACCAATACTGGCGCCGGATTGACCGCGGTCAGCGCAATCTGAATATCTTCAATGCGGCAGTTGGATCGCTTGACTGCTACGGCTACTCCGGCCAGAGGGTAGTCGATGGATCCGCGTACCCGGAGCTTCCGGTAGCTGCCGCGATATCCGTATGAAGAGCGCGGAAGAATAATTTTCGTAAGCAGTTCGTTCGACTGCAGCCTTCGATAGCTATCACCCTCGCCGGTGTAAAAGTCGCGCAGTAGAATTCGGCGGGAGTTCGCGGCACTTGCGATTTCGATTTCGGCATTCAGGCAGAGTAAAGCAGGAGGTGTATCGCCCGAGAACGCCGCCCAGCACTTGCTTCCGCCAGGTGCAACATGGCACAGATCACCATCTTTTTTTATGCAGAATCCGCACGATTTGCGCCAGGTGAGCGATTGGTTGTACCAGAGACAGCGCGTGTCGAGGCATATATTTCCTCCGATCGTGCCCATATGGCGAATCAGCGGCGAAGCAACCGTCTTGGCGGCTTCGGTCAGAACCGGACAATTTTTATTCAGGACGGGAGAGTGTTCGATCCGGTGCAACGTGGTTAGCGCGCCGATTTCAATTCCCTGCTGGCTTTCGTGGATACCCTTAAGTTCGTTTATCCGGCGAAGATCCAAAACATGCTGCGGTTCGAAAAGTTTCTGCCGCATGGATGGAAGAAGGTCGGTGCCGCCGGCAAGGACGCGGGTGCCCCCACTGTAATCGCTAAGTTCGGCGAGCGCATCGCGCAGAGTACGCGGGCGAGAGAGTTGAAACTCGGAGAGGCTCATTGATCGCCCTTGGCGGGGATGGGCGCCCGCACCACACGATTCTCGTGCCGCTGCGCGCCTTTACCTCTGAACCAAAGCGATCCGCCATGCTCGCGGAACCTTTTCGGCGCAGTCGGATCTACACCTTCAGTCAGATTCAATTGTTTTGCCTTCCTCTTGGCACGGAGCGCTGCAAGAACGCGTTCCGGCGTAAAAGGCGATTCGTGCAAGCGAATTCCGACCGCATCGTAAATCGCGTTTGAAATCGCGGGAATGGTGGCAGCCAGCGCCCCTTCGCTGCATTCCTTCGCTCCGAATGGCCCCTCGGGATCGATGCTCTCGACGATCATGGCTTCGACTTCCGGCGATTCCGCAGACGACGGGCTGCGGTATTCGAGCAGTCCGGGATTCATGAGCAGGCCGTCTTTCCAGATCATCTCTTCGGTCAGCGCCTGGCCCATACCCATCCAGACCGAGCCGATCACCTGGCCTTCGACAGCAACCGGATTCAGCGTGCGGCCACAATCGTGCGCCGCCCACACTTTGTGCACGATTACTTCGCCCGTATCTTCGTCGACGCTGACCTCGGCGACTTGCGCGGAGTATGAATATGCTGGCGACGGACCCACACCTGCCCCTTTGTGCTTGCCGCCGCGCGCCTCAGGTGGAGGGGCATAGGACCCGGTGCCGGTGAGCGCGCCGTGAAAATCGATGGCGGCGACCACGGCTTCTTCAAAAGACATAGAGCTTTTCGGCGCCTCCTCATCCTTGCGTTTTTGTTGCAGTGAGCCACGCAAAATTTGCCCTTCAACGCGTCCAGAAACTGTCGGGTGCCCCATCCTTGTCGCCGCTGTTGCGACAGGATGGGGATTTTGACTGCTGTTTCGTGAAACGAGATCATTCCGAAAAACCAATTCCTCCGGTTCACACCCCATTTTCTTCGCAGCAGCGGCGGCGATTTGTTTCTTCACCGCTTCGGCGGCGCGCAGTGTCGCATTCCCGGCCATGAATGTTACGCGGCTGGAATAAGATCCAATGTCGATCGGGGTGAGATCGGTATCGGCGGCGATCACTTTAACCCGCGCGAGTGAACAGCCCAACACTTCAGCCGCGATCTGCGCCGTCATAGTGTCAGAGCCCTGGCCAATCTCCGAAGCGCCCGTGTAAACCACGACTCCCCCGTCGCGATCGATCTTGATGTTGACGGTCGAGTGCGGCATGTCAGAGCGAATAATGGAATTGGCCGCTCCGCTCACGTAATGACTGCAGGCGACACCAAGTCCGCGTCCCCTGGGCATTTTGCCTTTGCGATCTTTCCATCCCGAGCGTTCAATGACTTTGTCGATGCACTCCGGCAGGCCATAACTCTGCACGCGCAATCCATTTACGGTGATACACGGCGGTTGCAGGAGATTTCGTCGACGGATTTCAGCAGGATCGATTTTTAGCTTGGCGGCAAGTTCGTCGAGTTGCGACTCGAAGGCGAAGCGGACATTCACGGTGCCGTGGCCTCGCATCGCGCCACACGCAGGTTTGTTGGTAAGCACGCGGTAACCGTCATATTGAATGTTGGGAATGTCGTAGAGAGCGCCAAGCAGCGCGCCGGAATACAGGATCGTGACCACGCCATAGGAGCAGTACCCGCCTCCGTCCTGCACCACGCGGGCTTTTACCGCAGTGATGCGACCGTCGTTTTTCGCTCCGGTTTTCAGGTCGATGATGGTGCGCGGGCGTCCGCGATGCGCCCAGAAAACTTCTTCACGGGTGTAAGTGATCTTTACCGGGCGTTGAGCTTTGCGGGCAGCTACTGCCGCGATTATTTCCAGTGGAATGACTTCGCTCTTGCCGCCGAAGCCGCCACCGACTAGCGGCTTGATGACTCGAATCTGCGACATCGGCATGTCAAGAACCAGCGAAAGTTTGTGCTGCAGATAATACGGCACCTGGGTGGATGACCAGACTGTAAGGCGTCCCGGCTTGCCGGTCTGGGAGTCAATCTCGAAGGACGCCAGGGTCGAGTGTGGCTCCATTGCGGCGTGCGTCACTTCGTTGGCGATGAAACGCACTTCTTCGATATGGTCGGCTTCTGCAAAACCTTTATCCGGATCACCGAAGACATGGTGATAATCCTTTTCGATGTTGTGGGGCTTGTTGTCGTGAATCAGGTCACGCTCGGCCTTCATGGATTCTTCCGGATCGAAGTATGCGGGCAGAAGTTCGTATTCGACGTCGATCAATTCCAGTGCGCGTTCGGCAATGGCTTCATCTATGGCGGCGACGCAGGCCACGTTGTCCCCGATGTAACGGACTTTGTCGATCGCGAGCGCGTGCTCGTCATGGCCGACGGGCAGAATGCCGTACGGATTCGGAGCGTCGGCTCCAACGACGACGCAGACAACTCCGTCGACCTTCTCGGCGCGGCTAGCATCGACGCGCTTGATGCGCGCATGCGGATGCGGGGAATGCAAAATTTTGCCGGTCAGCATCCCAGGGACGGAGAGGTCGTCGGTGTACTTGCCGGCACCGGTGGTCTTACCAGCCGCATCGACCATGGCGACAGGTTTACCGATGATGGAGAACTCACTCATATGTCAATCGCCAATTGGAATCCACCGAAACTTCTTTGTTGTTGCATCCCAAAACGCAACGCTTCTAGTAGCCCCGCGAGAAAAAAGTTCGATGCCGTTGCTCTTAAGATTTACGTAAGCGGGAGTTTGAGGCTCGCACTCTGACGGATCCGAAGAACATAGTGTTTCGCGTTTGCCTGGATGAGCAGGGCGAATTCCGATATTGCTCAACCCTCCCTTGTCAGCATGCCAGATTGGTCCTGCCGGATTGTTGAATTGGCTAGTCAGCCAAACGAATAATCCACCCTGTTGTACTGAACGACCGATCAGAAGTTCCGCCACATCGGCTTTGCCATCGCCGTCAAAATCTCCTTTGACTATCATGAACCTGGAAGGGCTTTTCATTCTCCAGCTTTGCGCAACCTCGGTTTGTGCAGGACGACGCCACCCATGCGGAAGCTCCTGAGCAACAGCTGTTGGGCTTAGAATTGCAATGAGGAAGATTAGAACGAACGCGTGGCGCTGCCCGAAAACAGCAGGTTCCTCCACTCCATTCGACCATCCCAAAGCGGATGGTCGAACTCCGGTCGGAATGACAGAGATTGAGGTGGTGTTCATTTCGAAATCATCCTTCCCTTCTGCTCGGCTTCTACTGCCGCCTTGATAGCCTCATACATCTGGCTATATCCAGTGCATCGGCACAAATTGCTGCTCAGCGCGTCGCGAATCTCCGGATCGGTGGGATTTGGGTTAGTCGCAAGCAGATGCTTAACGGTCATCATGAAACCGGGAGTGCAGAAGCCACACTGCGCGCCTCCCCAGTCGCCGTATGCTTTTTGAATCGCGGCGAGAGCACCGTGTTCGCTCACGCCTTCAACAGTGGTGATCTCCTGGCCTTCGCAGCTTGCGGCCAGCATGGTGCAGGAGAGCGCAGGCATACCATCCACCAACACCGTGCATGCACCGCAGGATGAATCGTCACAGCCGCGCTTTGACCCGGTAAGTTGGAGATCTTGGCGGAGAGCATCGAGCAGCAGGCGATTGGGCTGAATGGCCAGCTCGTGCGTCCGGCCGTTCACCCGCAGTTCGAGAAGTTGTTTTTTCATGAAAACAGCTCTTAGCTTTTAGGCCTTTGGCTTTTAGCTTTAAACCGAGCGGGCGTAGACACCCGCTTCTACATGGTCTGGGCTAACAGCCGAAATCGGCTTGTGCTGCATATGCGTGCTCTTTCACTTCCAGCGCCTTTGTCCGATTGCCTCCCAGTTGATCTAAGTAAGACTTGCGGTCCGGAACGCCGTGCACCCAGCGATCCAGCCACGCGTCACTGTCTGCCTTAGTTTTAGTTTGCTCGTGATACTCGCGAAAGAAATCATTGTCGCGATTGTAATAACCTTGTACCGGGGAAGGATGCGCTCCATACGGGCATTCGACAACGGCGTTGACCAGAAAGCCAGGGATAGCGGTGCGATTAGGATCACTGGCGATGACCTCAGGCGCGACAATTTCTTCGGCAACGACAATTACGCGCTTGGCCGCACGCACACCTTCAATCATGACGCCGAAATTTCCCCAGCAGTGAGCGTTGCCTTCGGAATCAGCCCGCTGCACATGAGCTATGGCGACATCGGGATTCAGCGCCCGCACCGCCCACAACGATTCCTTCGGAGCAAAGGGCGAAAATATCTGATAGAAAAAATGATTGCCTTTGGCGGTATCGCTGCCCAGCGCGGTTTTGGTGGGAAGGAACGGAACGCCCATTGCACCTGCCTGCAACGCCAGCGCAACAGCGAAGTTGGTCATGTTAAAGACCTTCATTTCGTCCTGCTCGACGGCTCGACGAAAGTTGTAGGCCGACCCCATCATCACGTTGCCGACCCAGGCAGCGATGATTTTCTCGACACATCCGGCACCGATCAGTTGATCGAAGAGAATGTCAGAGATGGGACCGATCACGGTGAGGCCACGTTTTTTTTGGCGAATAATTTCATGCCCGGCGGCGAATGGGACCATTTGCTCCAGTTGCAAGCCCATAGCGACGGACGAGCCGTCAGGAACGAATTCAGCGATTGCATCGCGCATGGAACGTAACTTCGACATGGCGATTAACGCCCTTTCCATTTCGGCTGGCGTTTTTCGATGAACGCTCGAATGCCTTCACGCGCGTCTTCGGTATGGATGAGTTCATCAAGATAAATCTTTTCCGCTCGCGCTAAACCTTTATCGAAGTGCACAGAATCCCAGGCGTAAATCGCTTTCTTGGTGATAGCCAGTGCGGTGGGGCTGAGTGAAGAGAGCCTCCGCACCGTCTCGTCCACGGTGCGCTCAAGTTCTTGTGCTGGGACAGCGGCGCTGGCAAGCCCGATGGAGGCGGCTTTGGAGCCAGTAATCATGCGACCGGTGAGGATCAGATCGGACGCACGCTTTTGCCCGACGAGAGCGCTGAGTGCCGTAGCCGCAATGGGGGGAAAGCAGCCGAGCTGAATTTCCGGAAATCCCCAGGTTGCATCTTCCGCGGAATAAACCAGGTCGCAGACCATCGCGAGTTCAGCGCCCCCACCCAGACAGTTTCCGTGGACCGATGCAATAGTCACTTTTCGCGTGGCGATCAGGCTGCGGATAACACGATGAAATTTCTCCAGCATGGCCGCGACTTTGTCAGGCGTATGCGCGGCGACGTCAACTCCAGCAGAAAAGCAGTTCCCTTCTCCTCGGATTACTACGACTGAGATTTCTGACCTGGATTCGACCTCGGCGAGAGCTGCGGAGAGTTCATCCATCATCGGAATATCGATGATGTTGAGCGGTTGATTTCGCAACATGACGCGAGCGACGCAGCCATCCAGACTGAGCGCCAGCCTCTCGAATTTCGCAGCGGTTTGAGTTGCCATATTAAGAATTCGTCACTCAGACCTGTACGTCCCACACGAGCTTAGCTGGTCCAAAAGCCTTGTTTGTCGTATTCGCGAATCGCCGTCAATTCATCGGGCGATGGCGGCTGAGTTCGCGGCACACTTTTTGCCGATTTCAAATTCCACCCGGTATTTGCGATCACGTCTTCAATCTCGATACCCGGATGCACTGAATCCAGGTACGCCTCTCCGCTGTCATCGAAACGCAAAACCGCTTTCGTCGTAATCACTGCGGACGGACCGCCCCGCGGCAGACCAACTTTCTTTCGCCAGTCTCGTCCGTCGCCAAACCCAGGGCTGGTCATGAATGAAACACGCTCGGGCAATCGTTCTTTTTTATGCTCGAGTAAGACGACAAAACGATGCGCAAGAGACGCGATATCGCAGGCACCGCCTGACCCTGGCAACCGGATTACTCCGCGCGCCCCGCGGACTTGTGTGGAATTTAAATTGCCGAACCTATCGACTTCCGCCGCGCCCAGAAATCCGAGATCGACGCGGCCGGATTGCAAGAGACTCATCACTCCGAGCATGTCGAGGCATTGAGTCGCTCCCAAAATATTTGGCGGATCGGCCATGGTATAGATCAATTCCCGCGCCGGGGTCGAACGGATGACTCCGTTTTCAAATAGGCCGATTGCATTGGGAGCGTGAGTTCTCTTTGCAACGACAAAAGCGATTAGCGGCAGGCGCATGCCGACGAATACCAATTCTCCGTCTTTGATTTCTCGTGCGGCGGCGCAAACCATGAGCTCGGAAAGAGAGCATGCTGCCAAGCTTTGCTCGGCTGGACAGCCGAGAACCTGCGCTGAGCTTGCCAAAGGGACGGCTGTCCCCACGTGGTCTTGACTTGAACGGGCGTGGACGCCCGTTTCTACACTGTTCGTGGCGATCTCAGTCATTTCTAAAGGTTGATCGCCGATTTGCGCGGCTCGGCTATGGTTTCGAAGGGATCGCGCGCGCCTTCTTTCGGAACGATCCACTTCTTTTCGTTGGCGATAATTTCGAGCAGCAGCTTTTTGTCGTCGGCGCTGGGAAGAAAATCCGGCAACTGCTGATCGTATTCTTTGTCTTCGAGCGGCGCGCCGGTTTCAGGATGATATTTCTGATTGGCCCAGCGGCCAATCATGCGATTGAACTTGATGTCTGGAGCGTAAAGTTTGGGCTCACCCGGCTTCAGAACCGTGTTGAAGCGCGCAATCAGTCCGGCAACCTCGTCGCGATAAAGGTTGCGGTTGTAATCGTTCAGATCGTCGAGGTCGGCCTGCTTGTCGTTTTTCGGTTCGTCATAGCGGCCCTTGATTCCCCAAACGTAGGCCCAATGCGCGGATGAAGAGTGGTCGGTGCCAAACAAATCGTACGAACTCGAAAGCCACTTATTGAGATATTTTTGAATGAGCCAGCCAGGGATCACTCCTGCCTGCACGATGCGCCGTAAGCCATCGTTGCCCGTGCCCATGTGAAACGCTTCCTCGCGCAACATGTATGACATGGAGCGGCCAAGCGGAGCGAAAGCCGAATACTTGAGCATCTGCAGCTGGAATTTTCCGTCGCGATCTACGAAATCGGTGTAGGTGAAAAAATCCATCCAATTGTCGACATCCACGTTGAATGCGCCCAGCAGACGCTTGTTTTCGAACGCACGACGCTCCAGCATTTTTTGTGCTTCAACTTTGCCGGAGTAGCCGAAGTGGTCGACCAGCAACGCACACATTTGCCAGCCGTGACGCATCTCCTCGATCATGACGCGAGTAATGGCGCGGCGGTCCCAGTCCGTAGGGGCGGTTTCAAACAGGTAGCGCTGTTGCTCGACGCTGGCAAATTCAGTATCGCCCTGGTAGACGATCATGTTCATCAAGGCGTCGCGCATCTGTTGCGTAGGAATCTGGCGCAAGTTCTCCCACTTGCGCTTGCCTTTGTAGTGGCCGAACTGAATTTCTTCGGTTTCGATGGCGCCGAAGAGGGTGTCGAATTTGAAGCTGGCAATCTCGTCACGATTGACGCCGATCTCTTTACGCCATTCGTCGAAAAGGCCGATCCAATCAGAAAATGTGCCGATTTTTGCTACTTTGCCAGGCATGTATCTAACCTCTTAACCACGAAGGGCACGAAGTTACACGAGGGAATTCCTTCTTGAAGCTTTGCTTCCTTGGTGGTTCAAGCTTTTTCACTTTGCTTTAAACTCAGCCGGCCGCTTTTCTACGTATGCGGCCAGCCCTTCTTTTGCGTCTTCACTCTGAAAGAGCAATTGCTGATTTTCACGCTCTACAGCCAGCGCGGACTCCATGGGAATCTCCCATCCGGTTTGCACCGCGCGCTTAATCCTGCCCACAGCTTTCGCAGCCTTATTCGGCGGGCAGAACTGCCGCGCATATTCCATGATGTTTTCCATGAAGCCTTCGCGCTCGAAGATGTCGTTTATTACACCCAGTTCGAGCGCTTCTTCGAACGAGAACGTATTGCCCGTGACCATCAGCTCGATCGCCTTGCTCTTCCCCACCAGGCGCGACAAACGCTGGGTTCCGCCGGTGCCGGGAAGAACTCCGAGATTCACCTCCGGCAATCCGATCTTGCCGGCGTCCTTGCGCGCAATGCGGATGTCGGCCGCCATGGCGATTTCGAGCCCGCCGCCCACGCAGTGGCCGTTTATGGCGGCGATCACCAACTTGGGTGTGTGCTCCAGGCGCAGCAGCATCTCGTTTGCGTGCAGACAGAAGTAGTACTTGAAGGTGGGGTCAACGCTGGCCAGCATTTTGATGTTCGCGCCGGCGGAGAAAAATTTGTCACCCGCCCCGGTCAAGACAATCACGTAAGCGTCATTGGCCATGCGAGCTTTGAGGATCGCCTCATCGAGCTGGCGATTCATCTCATAGGTGTAGGTATTCGCTGGGGGATCATTCATTTCAATGATCGCAACCCCGCCATCAACCCGATAGTTGACGAGTGGCTTAGTGGATTCAGTGGGGGGATTCAGGACGGTCGCCATTTGATTGTTTCCTCCTGTTCAGTGTGTTGCCCGTTGTTAATTGCCGCCAATACCTCGAAAGAAAATATTGCTCATGTCCTGCGCCAGACGATCGGCCTTGCCGTCAAGGCGCGGGTTGTACCAGGTATAAATCCAGTTCATCATGCCAAACAGGGAAAGCACCGCTGTCCGACTGTCAAATTCTAGTCCCTTTTCTTTTTTGTAGCGGTCCAGCAACTCACGGCAGCTCTGGTAGTACTCGCGTTTAATGCGCGCAATCTCGCGTCCATATTCGCCGCCGAGGACGTCGTCTTCGTGCGAGAGAACTTTCATGGCCTGCTGGTGCTCAAGGAAATATTCCAGATGATTGTCGATGAAAGCACGAATCCCCTGCTCTGGATCAGGTAATTGTGATAGACGGTCGCGCAGTCGGGACAGGATGGTCGAAAACGTATGTTTCTGGATCAGATACAGCAGCCGATCCTTGCAGCCAAAGTAGTGATACATACCCGCGAGCGACATACCAGTGGCGCGGGAAAGGTCCCGCATTGATGCGCCGGCATAGCCTTTTTCGCAGAAGACTTCGGTGGCATGTTCCAGGATCTTGCCCAACTGGCGATCGAAGCGCGGCTCAGCGGGTGCATGCCGCAACCGGTAAGCGCGCGGTCTGGTCGCTGAGGAAGCCATAGTTCGAACGTTCGTTCTAATCATAATTGATCGACTTTGTTCCGGCAATATCCTCTTCTCTCACTTTGGAAGTCGGCCGGGCACATCTTGCAGTTGGATTGTTGAACTTTCCCGCTCGACCAGCGCAATGGGTTGACCGTTTTCCCCATGGCGCGATGCGGAACGTCGGAGCCTCATTTGGACGGACTCGTCCTTCGCGGACTTCCCTCCTGCGATGCTAATCTCGATACATGGCTCTGGTTATCCGTCAGTCTCAAATTCATGCCGATGGCGTTTACACCACCTCGCCAATCAAGAAAGGCGCAATCGTGGTTGAATACACTGGTCCGCGGCTGACCAATTCGCAGGCTGACGATATTTATGAGAATTCCCCCCGGACTTATCTTTTCGGATTAGTAGATAGCGAGCACGTGATCGACGGCGACGGCATTGCCGCATTCATCAATCACTGTTGCGACCCGAACTGCGAAGCGGATGAGGTGAAGGGGCGGGTCATTATTCGAGCGATCCGCAATATCGAAACAGGCGAAGAATTGGCCTACGATTACAACCTTTACGATGGCGATCCGGAGGATTCGGCTCCATGCTGGTGCGGGGCGAAGAAATGCCGTGGGAGCATGTATTCCAGGAAAGAGCTGGCTAAGAGGAAGAAGAATCGAGCTGCGCTCGATGGACAGCCGAGGGCGGCTGTCCCCACACGATCCAATTTCATAGGATCTAAATCCAGCCGATCCAAATCCGGCACGATAAATCTAGGCGATGCGCTGGTCGGGGATGGCGGACGCAGCGCTTAGGGGGAAATCGCTGGCCTCCGGCTCTGAAGGGCTGGCTTGAGTAGAAACCGGCGTGGAGGCGAGCGCCATCTCGAGGAAGGATTCTGCCCAGCCCTGCACGTTGTATGTGCGGACCACATCGCGCAGTAATTTCATGCGGGCGCGCTTCTCCTCGACCGGCATGACGCAGGCGTGATGAATGGCCTCGGCTACTCCTGCCAGGTCATTGGGGTTGACCACTAGCGCTCCGTGGCGCAGCTCCGCTGAAGCGCCGGCGAATTCGCTGATGACCACCACACCCTGCTCGTCAATCTGAGCGGCGCAGAATTCTTTTGCTACCAGATTCATTCCGTCTTTCAAAGACGTGATCAATCCTATATCAGCAGCGCGGTAGAAGCTAAGTAACTGCTTGCGGGAAAGATTGCGGTGAATGTAATGGATCGGCACCCAGCCGGCGTCGGTATATTCGCCATTGATCTGGCTGACCAGCAGCTCAACTTCGCGACGCAGGGCTTTGTATTCTTTAATGTCCTCCCTGCTCGGCACTACTACCAGCACGAATGTGATGCGGTGACGCAACTCGGGATAACGGCGCAGCAGGATGCGGAAAGCTTTAAGGCGTTCGGGGATGCCTTTGGTGTAGTCCATGCGATCGACGCCCAGCAACATGAAATTGTTCGTGAGCTCGCGGCGCAGTTGATTGGCCGCGACCTCAACCTCGTGGCTGGCAGCGTGACTGGCGAACTCTTCGAAAGAGATGCTGATGGGAAAAGTCCCCACCGTAGTCCGGTGCTGATCGTAGGTCACGACGTTGTGACGCTTTTCGCGTTCCGGCGAAGCCTCGGGAAGGATGCGTTCTACGCAACTGAGAAAATTAAAGCGGTCACGGTCGGTTTGAAATCCCAGGAGATGGTAACCAAGCATGCCGCGCAAAATGCTTTTTCGCCAGGGTAGTTTTTCAAAAATGTCAGGGCCGGGAAACGGGATGTGCAGAAAGAATCCGCTGGGATTGGTGCAGCCGGCCTCCATCAGGTACCGTCCCATCAACATCAGATGGTAATCATGCGCCCATATGAAGTCTTTGGGATTGACGCTTTCAACGGTAGTTTGCGCGAATTTGCGGTTGACGCGCTGGTAGACCTCCCAATATTCGGGGTCGAAGTTGCAGCGCGAAGGCATCTCGTGGAAGAGCGGCCAAATAATCTCATTGGCAAAACCCGAATAGAACTTCGAGACTTCCTGGGCAGAGAGCGGGACCGCGCGAAAACTGTAGGGGCGTCCGCGCGCCGCTTTTTGTAGAAGCGGAGCGGCAGCTTCGGCATCGACCGGGCCAGCCCATCCGATCCAGAGCCCAGGCTGATGACGCCAAATGCTATCGAGCGCTGAGGCAAGACCACCGGCGCTGGTGGTAAGGCGCGGATGTCCGCCCCGGCTTCTAACTTCTACCGGTAAGCGGTTTGACACATTTATCAGACGCCCTTCCAGCAGCTTCATGCTTCCGCTCCGCAAGCCGTCAACCATTCGCGCAGAAAGCAACCCAGTTCCTCCGGCGGCCGCAACCAAACATCAGCCACCGTGGGGCGAGGGTCAGGCCTAACCAGAATTGCAATACCCCGCCCTTTGATGGCGCGAAAGGCATTCTCGTCTGTCTGATCGTCACCTAAATACGCAGCAGCAACTTCGGATTCAGATTCGAGGAGAATTGCTGAAACCGCATCGCCTTTATTTTTTCCTGGAGCCCGCAGTTCGAGGCCGCCGTCGAATGGGAGCAGTTGCAAACCGTGGTCCTCGATGGCGGAGGCAAACAGGTTTCTGATTTTTGCCTCCATAGGCAGCCGCTCGGCAGCCGTCAAACCACGCCAGTGAACGGCGATGCCTCCCGGCTTGACCTCAACATACGATGACAAACCGCAGGCGTTCAATGAAAGCACTGCTGCGTTTAATGCAGACTGATGGTCCATCGAAGGCGGCTCTACCTGGTATGAACCGTCAGGCAGTAGCCGTTCAGCGCCGTGGCTGCCCCAAATTTCCGGATGCGGATATATGCCGCTCAGGAACAGCAACTCAGTTGCAGGCCGTCCACTAATGAGCACAACGCGAGTTCCGGTGCGCATGATTCGCGCCACCAGTCCGGGAATTTCGGGATATGGGAAGGCATGCTCTCGATCAGGAGTGAACGGCGCAAGTGTGCCGTCGTAATCAAGCAGTAGCGCACGAGAAGGCGCACTCCGCAGACGATCGAAAAATGTGGCGCACACATCCTGGTGTACAACGACACCCATCGGAACTCCTTCTCAGGTCGTTATCGATAAAAACTGGCCAGATAACCTGAGCGGGAAATCAACCCGTGCGCGAAGTGCGAAGAACTCCCGTGGACTACGTAGACCTGAGCGGAGTCTGCCACTCTGAGCGACCAGCAACTGGAAACCCCGCAAGATGAAGATATTCAGTCCCCTTTGGCTGAATGTCCTCACAAAACGCAGTCTAGCATGGAAAAAACAATCCAGAGCAGCAGGAAGTACATTCGTCAATCAGTCAACAATTCAGGCTGAAGAAAGGCATTGGGCTCTTCTCGGGAGGGCGTAAGTCCGGTGGGCATGGCACCGCGATTGTACTCTGCCATGCGATTTTTCCATTTGAGGAAGTCGGTGATCGACTGCGGCTCGATACGGATTTCGACTCGCCTGAGACTAGCGAGGAGCAGGTTCATCTCATAACGAAAACCGCGGGCCGAGCGGAGGTCTTCCGCGGAACGGTGGGCCGTGAGAACTTCCCGGCCCCGCAGTTCGAGCAATCCCCAGCCAGCGGGCAATTCGTCGGCGCGGATGATTCCGCCAGGCGCCAGATAGAAACGCTCGCACCCCATGCCGATTGTGGGTTTCACGCGAAATGGCTTGTCTTTGTCCGCGAGAAAATCGCAGCGTGAGGCTTTGCACTCCACAACTACGGAATGGCAGCCGCGTTTCCAGCCGATAGCGTCGGGAGTTTCTCCGCTGGCACAAGTTTGCTCCGAAAGCACCACGCTACAACCGTAGCGGCGCAACCAGGCTACGGCTTTTTCGACGAGCTTGGGATGGGTCATAGGAGTAGGTTCGCCTGAGATTCAGGTCAGGAGAAGTAACTGAGAAGGGACGTGTCACGCAATGAAGCTGTCTACGTGGCAGACTGAATAAGAGGTACTGTGGCAGACTGATTGATCCAAATAACTAAATCTGAATGAACGTCATTGAATTCACCTTTCTGGTTTGGGCCGGCTCCCTGGTCGCGGGATTTCTTGGCTCGCTAACTGGACTTGGCGGTGGCGTGGTTCTGGTTCCGCTGCTCACGATTTTCTTTCACGTGGATCTGCGCTATGCCATTGGAGCGTCGCTGGTGTCTGTTATTGCGACATCGTCGGGATCGGCGGCGGCGTATGTGAAAGAAGGCTTCTCGAACATTCGCATTGGAATGTTCCTGGAGATCGCGACCACGCTAGGAGCCCTGTTTGGTGCTTACCTGACGGCTAAAGTTCCGGGCAATGCAATCGCAATCATCTTCGGGATTGTGCTGATGTATTCGGCCTACGTTTCGCGACGCACCCGGCCGCGAACGGATGTAGAACAACCTCCAGACGGGCTGGCAACAAAACTGAAAATGAATAGCAACTTCCCGGATACGAGTGGCATTCGCCCTTACAACGTCTATCGAGTGCCTACCGGCTTTGGCGTGATGTGGGTTGCAGGAGCACTGTCAGGATTGCTGGGGATCGGTTCAGGGGCGCTGAAAGTAGTGGCTATGGACCAGGCGATGAAAATCCCGTTCAAGGTTTCGACCACGACCAGTAATTTCATGATCGGAGTTACGGCTGCGGCCAGTGCGGGAGTGTACTTAAGCCGAGGCTATGTTGATCCTTCATTGGCGATGCCGGTGATGATCGGCGTATTGATTGGGTCTTTGATGGGGACACGGGTCCTGGTCAAGACCCAGACCAAACGGTTACGCCTCGTGTTTAGCGTAGTCATCGTGCTACTCGGCGTAGAAATGATGTTCAAGGGACTAACCGGGGGATTCTGATATCCATGAAGCCGTTGGATGACGATAGGGTTGAAGGGCTGATTGCCAACCTACTGCGCATGGGAGTGTTGATCGCCGCCCTGGTCGTGATTGGAGGAGCCGTGCCCTATTTGGGACATCATCCGCGAGCACATGCGGGTTATAAAACCTTTCACGGTGAGCCGGGCAATTTGAAATCAGTACACGGAATTATTGGAAGTGCGTTCTCAGGGGACGCCCGCGGGATCATGCAGTTGGGATTGTTGCTGCTGATTGCAACGCCGATTGCGAGAGTGATATTTTCTGCGGTGGCATTCGCAATTCAAGGCGATCGGATGTATGTGGGGTTCACATTGATTGTACTGGCGGTGTTGTTGTACAGCTTATTTGGATCATTTCTTATCGCGTAATTTCGGCGGGGGTTTACGCCCTCCGTTACATGGCTCGGAGGGTAATGTGGGTAACTTCGGGGATGCAATTGATGCGGATTGGGGCGCGGATGGTACCGATTCCAATGTTGGTATATAGAGCCATGTTTTCGATTTTGTAGAGGCCGCGCGGGTAGTTTCTAGCCAACGAGGGCAACCAGGGAGCGCCAATTCCTGGGATCCATATCTGCCCGCCGTGCGAGTGACCGGAGAGTTGAAGGTCGACTGGCCTAAGCGCGGCTTCATCGGCGAAATCCGGTTCGTGGGCTAGAAGAATAATCGGTTCCCCGGCTGGAATTTTTTCGATTGCGGCCCCCAGGTCGGGTTGTCCCTCAAGCGCATCGTCAATTCCCGCAAGCCACAAGCGCGCTCCACCGCGCTCAATAGGTACGCAGGAGTTCTTCAATAAGGGAATGCCGTGGGACCGGAGCCCGGACGCAACTAACGCTGGATTGGAATACGCGTCGTGATTGCCCAAAACTGCGAGCGATCCCATCGGTGCCTTGATGCCGCTTAGTAGGGCGGCGCAAGGAAACACCGCATTGGCAGCCATCAGAGCGGCATGACGACCGAAGCGAAACATTGGCGCGGTGACAAAATCGCCGGTAAAGACCACCAGGTCGGGATGAAGGCTATTGACCAGGTCCACGGAACGGTGGATTGGGACAGCGGAAAATTTCTCTTCGTAATGGAAGTCGCTGAGTTGCACGATGGTAAAACCGTCAAACTGATGCGGCAGTCGAAGCAGCGGGATTGCGACTCTTTTAAGCTGCAGACGATAGGATTCGAGATAGCCATCCGTACCTAAGGTTGCAATGCCTGCAGCGGCAGCGACCCCGGTAAATAGAAACTGTCTTCGAGTAGGCAAGGATGCGGTCGCGAGGAATTTCTCTTTCTATTCTAATGGACGCGGGCGAGGTGCCTTTCGAGGCGAGGCAGATAAATTCTCAAATAAAACATATAAGCGACCACAGCCAGGTTGACCAGCAATATGGTCACGTGAAACCAGCTCACGCGATGTGCCAGCTTAACCACTTCGAAGGGAATGTACATAGCCCCTGATACCAGCGCAATCCACTCTGCCCAAGCTCTTGCTGTCCATAACCCGAATGCTTCGGCAAAGCGCAACGCCGAGTAAACGCAGGCGACAAGTATCACCGACCACATGCTGGCGTTGCTCAAGGTATCAGCCGAGCGAAGCAGCATTTGCGCCATATGGTGATCGGGACTGATATGAAGAAAATCGAGGAACGCACCCGCGACATCGGTAGGGTCAACCCAATAGAGACTGATAGCGGCAGCCAGAACGGCCACCCCTTTGGCAAACTCCATGGCAGCCACAGTACGCAGAGCCTGGAGGCGGTGACGATATGCTGGTAAGTGAGTGGCAGGCTGAGTTTGCAAGACAGAATGCATCGGCAGTCGAATTGGTTTGGATGACGAATCCAGTGTAAACGCCAAGTGAAACGACTCCTTTATGTGCTTGCGAATCCGGCGGACCGTACACTGGCCCGCAACTCTTCAACAATCTCACGGGCAGCTTTGCTGGCTGCATCATGCTGAGACACGTCGAACGAAATAGCACCAACCCGAGCATGACCTCCGCCGCCGTAGCGTTCGCAAACCTTTGCGAGATTCACAATTGGAGGACTCGGCGCCCAGGGATTCGAGCCTACGGAGACTTTCACGCGAAAGCTGCTCTTGCTCAGGCCAACACTGTAGATTGACTCAGGCTGCAGGTAATAGGGCACGAACTTGTTGTAGCCCTCGAGATCCTGGTCAGTAACGTCAAAAAAGAGCGTTTGGTCACGTGATTCAATGCGATCTTTCAAAATTTTAACAGAGCCGCGATGGCGTTCAAGCAGTGGCGGCAAGAGCGGGGCCACGAAAGGGGCTCGCACAACTTCAGCAAGGGGCTGGCTGGCAAGCAACGGGATGAGCCGCGGAATAAATTTTTGATCCTGCGTGGATTCGATCACCATGGTGAGCTGCATGGCGGGTTCTTTCATCTCAACGGCGGTTTTCGCGTCCTGGTACATCGCGCCGTCGATGATGTCAGTCCAATGTACCAATTCCGACACTGACCCAGGATTGAAGCCGAAGCGCTGCTCGGCGATTGTCGCAATGAAACTCGTGCACGACTTGAAATCTGGATCATAGAACTTGCGGTTGCTCGGATCCTGCTCGAAGTGGTCGGCGTCTTCGGGTGATAAGAACGCGCTCTGGTGATGATCGAACCACCAGGTGATTTTGGGCGAGCTGGAATATTTGAAATCGACGATGGCATTTTCATCGCCATCGAAATCGGCTTCGTTGAAAAGAGAACCCGCGCGATGCAGCAAGCCCGAGTAAACAAAGTCGACGTCATTGCGGATGCGTTCGGCATAAAAGCGCGAAAAAAGCGCAGCCGAAGATGCGCCGTCAAAACATCGATCGTGATAAAAAACCTTAACCTTCAAGCGCTCCCCTTCTCACCTGGCCCGCCACTCGCCCTAGTTGTGTTCCAGAACCAAAAGTAAATAGGAATGACATCTGGAAGGGGTGCGTGTCAAGCTACGATCGTGTATCCAGAGCTAAGTCCCTAAAGAATCAGTACGAGTTGCGAGTTGTTCAGCGAATGGTCCAATCAGGGGCAATTCGTAGTAGTTCCCCAGCGCAGCCTTTACCAGTAACACAATCCACAAGATGAAAATGCCTATGGACCCGATCCCGATCGACAGCCAAGCGAGCAGAAACCCGATCACCGGCAGGATTGCAAGAACCATGAATAAGACCTTGAGCACCAATGCCAGCAGCGCCGAGGCAATCGTAAACAGAATTGACTGCCAGGAATGAAAGCGCACGAATCGGTTACCACGTGAGGGCGGAATCAGCAACAGGACTATGGCTGGAATGAGGCCGACGTAGGCCAGAGCGCCTAGGGCTCGGTCGGGAGAATTCACTGCGCCGGGAGTTTCGGCAACCGAGAGACCACAAGCTGGGCAGAATGCGCTGACATCAGGCATGGGAGCTTCACAGTTGGGACAGATCATGTCGAGTAATAGATCATACTGGGCAATTGGAATGAGGCAAAATGCGGGCATCGAGAATGGCAGCGCAAATTGTCATTTGCATACCAGCAGCCTAGAATCGAAATCCGCCATGAACGCCAGTACCTACCCGCCTATTGCGTCTTCCCGCTCTCGATCGGCAATGTGGAGGATCGCGGGGGTTTTCATCGTAATTTTAATCTGCATTGTCGCGGCTGTATTGCTTTGGCTGTTCTCAGTGGCCCGCTCGGCCCTTCCCAACATCGATGGAACGGTTGCAGTAGCTGGATTGTCCGCGCCAGTAAGCGTCACCCGCGATGCCCGTGGCGTCCCGGCAATTGACGCGCTCACCAACGATGATCTCTTTTTTGCCCAGGGTTATGTCACAGCACAAGACCGCCTCTTTCAGATGGACCTGCTGAGACGCGCTTCGGAAGGCGACCTGGCAGAAATTGTGGGTGAGGTCGCGGGGAAGCACGATCGCCAGCAGAGGATTCTTGGGATCAGAGCCGCAGCCGAGAGGGGCATGGCAGCGATTACGCCAGAAGACCGGGAGCATTCCCTTGCGTATGCACGGGGAGTGAATGCGTTCATTCAATCGTCAGCAGGCCATCTCCCGTTGGAGTTCCGCATTCTGCACTATACACCGCGCCCGTGGACACCTGTAGATTCACTTGCAATCGGATATCAAATGGTAGAAACCCTCAGCACTAGCCCTAAGTCTGCGCTGACGAGGGAAAAGATTCTGGCCAAGCTGGGACCGCAATTAACTGCTGATCTTTATGTAAACACCTCATGGCGAGACCACCCGCCAACTGTGCCCATACCGCATCTGAACAGGGAGCCCGGTGTGACGCCAGAGAGAATCTCGGGTGCAGTCGCATCGGATGAAATCCCTGAACTGTTGCGACCCTGGCTGGAAGATTTTCTGCGCGACCAACCAGCGCCGCTGGGATCGAATGACTGGGTTGTGTCGGCCGCGCACACCACGACTGGAAAGCCGCTGCTCTCGAACGACATGCACCTGGGTCATCAGGTGCCGAACCTTTGGTATGAAAACCATCTGCATGCCGGAGATTTTGACGCCGCTGGCGTCTCCCTCCCCGGATATCCCTACGTCATGGTCGGACACAATCGGCGAATCGCCTGGGGATTCACTAATGTTGGGCCGACGGTGCAGGACCTTTACGTCGAGAAATTCAATGATCAGGGGCAATATCTAACGCCGGACGGCTGGAAATCTCCGGAGGTGCGACACGAAATCATTCACGTCAAGAGCAAGCCGGACGTGAATCTGGACGTGCAGATAACCCGGCATGGACCGATTGTGAGCGAGTTAGTTCCAGGCGAGATGCGGAAGCTTGCGCTGAGGTGGACGCTGTATGACGGCATACGCAGTCCGTTCTTCGATGTTGATGAAGCTCAGAACTGGCAGCAATTTCGACAGGCATTTTCGCTGCTCGACGCCCCCGGACAAAACGTAGTGTACGCCGACGTAGATGGGAACATCGGCTATCAGATGACGGGGAAAGTGCCAATTCGTGCCTTTGGCGATGGCAGCCTTCCGGAAGATGGTAGCGACAACTCTCACGAGTGGACTGGATACATCCCGTTCGAGAAACTACCCAGCGTTTTCAATCCTCCGTCGGGAATAATCGGGACCGCGAACTCGCGTATTTCACCGAACGGGTATCCATATTCCATCAGCGTGGAGTGGGAAGCGCCTTGGCGGACTGACAGAATTTACCGCGTGCTGAGCTCTGGAAGGAAATTTTCTCCTGCGGACATGCTGGGTTTGCAAATGGATATTTATTCCGAACTGGACCGTTTTGTCGCTGACAAACTGGTTGAGGCCATCGAGCACGGCAAAATAAAACCGGTTTCGCCGCGCGCCCACACCGCGGTCAATATTCTGCGAGATTGGAATGGACAGATGTCTGCCAACTCGGCAGCCCCGACAATCGCGTCGCACGCGAGAAACGAACTGATGCGCTTGCTTTTGGAACCGAAGTTGGGAGCATCCCCTGCCAATGGACCAGACACCGGCCTGAACTGGAAAAGTTATCACTGGATGATGGAAACCGCGTGGCTGGAAAATGTATTAATGCAACAGCCGCAACGGTGGTTGCCACCGGGGTTCTCAAATTATGACGAACTGTTCGCGGCAGCGATCGAGGCGACAATGAAAGATGCGCCTGAAGATGTAGCTAACTGGAAATGGGGCCCGGAACATTCGGTCACGATACAGAATCCGGTGCTAGGAAAAATTCCAATCGTTTGCTGGTGGACGGGACCGGGCGGACAACCGCAATCCGGAAGTGAGTACACAGTCAAGGCAGCGGGGCGTGACTATGGGCCGTCGGAAAGATTTACGGCGAACCTCGCCGACTTCGATTCGTCAACCTTGAACGTTGTGACCGGGAATTCAGGAAATTTTCTGAGCCCTAATTACATGGACCAGTGGAAGGCTTGGTACACGGGATATACATTCATACTGCCATTTTCAAAATCTGCGGTGGATAAAGCGGCGGCGCATCGGCTCATGCTGCAGCCAAAGTAGATTGAATCATTCAGTCATTGAGACATTCAATCATTGAGAACCGCGAGGCGCACTGAATTCAATGCCTCAATGATTCAATTCTTCAGAAGTCCACCAGCTTCACGTCGATGGCTTGACCGACAATGGCAATCTCAGTGGTGGTTTGGGGCTTAAGCTTTCGCTGTGAGCCCAGATCTAGAGCGGTATCGTAGATGGCAAAGGCTCCGCCTTCGCAAACGTAAACTACCGTGCGATTAAGGATCGGCTGAATACCCGTCGCGTCACCATTTTGCGACGAGGTATAGACCGTACCGCCCCCGGTATTGAGGACCGATAGGCAGCCTCGCCCGGGAGTGGCGCCTGTGGCTATGACATTCGTACAGTTGCGCGAGGCGATAAACAACTGATTGTTCGGAGCCATGACCAGGTTGTCGTGGTACCCGTCGGTGATAGCAAACGTACTTGGGGTCGCCGTGAGATTCGAGCCCGGAAAAACTGTCAGCACACCGCAAAGGTTGGCTTGGCAGTCCACCCCCGCGCTCGAAGGCGTGCCAGCGACGTAGAGACTGCCTCCGCTGATGAGGCCGGTGGTTGCACCGCCCGTAACCGGAACGTCTGCCGTCACGGTGGGCGTCGGCTGGGTCATATCAATGATTGCAATACTGGCCGTTGTTTCCGTGCCACCGCACTCGGGCCCACAATTCATTACATACGCTGTCGCGCCATCTGAACTGAAGACAGCCCACACGGGTTTGTCGAAAAAAGTAACAGGGGGATTCGTAAGCACTGGAGTGAGCGCGTTTCCGGTGCTAATAAAGGCTGGCTCGAGCATGGTGACGGTGTCGGCTGAGTCGGAAATGACTAAGATCTGATTTCCGCTCGGACTCGGAATCAAAAAACGCGCCCCAGGAACCGGAATACTAGCAGTCACTGCCGCGCTTGCGAGACTTACTTGTACGACCGCTCCGGGTGACACTCCAGTGATTGGAGCACTGGGGACGGCGGCATAAAGCGTAGTGTTGTCGCTGGCCACGAACATGCTCTCGGTGGGGCCGGGCAGGGCCACAGACGAAGTTGCGCTCTCGGTGGCATTATCCACAATACCCAAGGTGCTGTTGGAGGAGTCGGTTCCAGTAGCGCTATAAACCACCGTTCGGTCCCGCTTGGGACTTTCGACCATCATGCCGGCGCTTGCGATTGTGCCCGACAGGGACACTTCGAAGGGACTCAACATGTCTTTATTGGCGTCCATGATGTCCAGTCCAGGGAAACCGCCACCGCTCGAGCTCGGGTTGACGGGATTGGAGATGAAAGCCCGGAAAGTAAGGCCACTCCTATTATTCCTGTTGTTGTTATTGTTATAGCCGCCGCAGGAAATCAACCCCGTGCAGAGCACAATGGAGACAAAAAGAGAGCTTAAGGATCTTTTCAACCCTGGAACTCCAAGATCATTAGTGGATTAAGTGAGTTAGATGCGACGAAAGGCGGATTATAGCAGAGGGGTGGACAAGATTTTCTGCTCTGGGCGTATGGTCGAGCGATGCAAAACCGGAGTTCCTCCTGTATTCTCAATCATATGCCCGGTGACTTCTTAGCCCGTCTGAAGGCCTCGCCCGTGCTTTGCGACGGAGCCATGGGCACGCTGCTGTATTCAAAAGGCATCTTCATTAACCGCTGCTATGACGAATTGAATTCTTCGCAGCCGGACCTGATCCGTGGCATTCATCACGAATATCTGCAAGCCGGGGCCGAGGTCATTGAAACAAATACTTTCGGTGGAAACTCGGTTCGGCTTGAGCGCCACGCACTGCAAGGCAAAGTCCACGACATCAATTTTCACGGCGCACGCCTGGCAAAGGAGGCGGCCAAGAGTTTTGACGCCTGGGTCGCCGGTGCTGTTGGGCCGCTGGGCATTCGGATTGAGCCACTGGGCAAGATGTCATTTCAGGAAGCGAGAGATATTTTCCGCGAGCAGATTGCGGCGCTGCTTGAGGGCGGCGTTGACCTCCTGATTCTGGAGACATTCGGTTATATCGACGAACTGCACCAGGCTATTCATGCGGCGCGGGAACTGGATCCACGGGTTCCAGTGGTGGCGCAGGTAACACTGGACGAGGAATCCAACTGCCTGGATGGTTCTACTCCGGAGATCTTTGCGCCGCGAATTGAAGAATGGGGCGCTGACGTCATTGGCTGCAATTGCAGTGTCGGGCCGGTGACGATGCTCGATTCGGTTGAACGGATCAGGGCGGCGACTTCCCTGCCGCTGTCGGCGCAACCAAACGCCGGAATCCCGCGCTCAGTGGAGGGTCGAAATATTTATTTGTGCTCGCCGGAGTACATGGCGAGTTACGCGCGGAAATTTGTAAACGCCGGAGTGCGACTAGTGGGC